>Ga0207683_10002333_pt1 | contig 16636 bp, 14 predicted proteins | sample KBSM73metaG_FD_184333 | JGI IMG/M metagenome (GOLD analysis project Ga0207683, IMG submission 184333) | Miscanthus rhizosphere microbial communities from Kellogg Biological Station, Michigan, USA - KBS M7-3 metaG (SPAdes) (version 2) | ecosystem: Host-associated > Plants > Roots > Rhizosphere >... | reverse complement strand
CTCGCGCACCGCATCGACCGAGCCGCCGCTGTCGAGCACGTCACCGGCACCGAGCTCGCTCGCCAGAGCCCTGCGCCGCGCATCGGTGTCGATCGCGATCGTGGCGCCGCCTCCCAGCTCGCGCAGGAGCTGCAGCGCGATGTGGCCGACGCCGCCGACCCCGATCACGACGGCCGTCGTCCCAGGGGTGGCGAGATGCCGGACCCGCCCGACGGCGTGATATGCGGTCAGACCGGCGTCGGCATGGGGGGCGACGGCGGCAGGCTCGACGCCTGCGGGCAGAGGGAGGAGCGAGCGCTCCGGTACAACCACGTAGTCGGCGAAGCCACCGTCCACCGTCAGCCCGGTGAACTGATGGTGCACGCAGAGCATGTCGACGCCGCGCCGGCAGGGCACGCACATGCCGCAGCTGTGCGGCGGGAAGACGAGCACGGCATCGCCCTTGGCGACCGTCGTGACACCTGCGCCGATCTCGTCCACCCAGCCGGCGTTCTCGTGGCCGAGGACGCGCGGCAGCGTGACGCCGGCAGGCTCCATCAGCCCCTCGATCGCGTGCAGATCGGTCGCGCAGACGCCGGCGCCGCCGATCCGGATCACGACGTCGCTCGGATGCGCAGGCTCGGGCTTCGGCCGCTCGACGAACTCGAGCGGCTGGTGGTATTCGCGCATCAGTGCCGCTTTCACGGTTCTCCCATCGTGGAGTGTGGGTCGAGCGCGCTCACGAGCTCGCGCAGGTAGTCGAGGTGGCGGCGCATCGCGCGCTGCGCGGCTGCCGGCTGGTGCAGCCGGATGGCCCGGTGGATCACGCGGTGCTGATCCAGGATCGCGTCTCCGTCGATCGAGGCGCCGATCGTATCGATCAGCGACGGCTGGAGGACATCGAGCGTCCAGCTCGTGAACGCCCGCAGCAGCTCGTTGCGCGCCGAGGTCGCGATCACGCGGTGGAAGCGCGTGTCGGCGGCCCGGAAGGCGTCGGAGGCCGGAGCGTTCCCCTCGGCCTCGGCGATCGCTGCGAGCAGCTCGTCGGAGGTGGCCTCGGTTGCGTGCTGTGCCGCCAGCCCGGCCAGCGGCACCTCGAGGGAGATGCGCGCCTCGACCAGCTCCATGAGCGAGACATCGTGCGTCTCGAGCATCACGGCGATCGACTCGCTGACGTTGCGGCGCATGCCCTCGCTCTGCGTGCTCTCGACGAAGATGCCGCCGCCCGGGCCCTGCGAGGCGCGAATCAAGTGCGAGCCCGCGAGCAGCCGGAGCCCCTCGCGCAGGGTGGGGCGGCTGACGCCGAACTCGGCGGCGAGCTCTTGCTCGGTGCCCAGGCGCTCGCCGGGCCGCAGGTCGCGCGCGGCGAGGTAGCGGCGGATCTCGAACGCGACCTGCTCGCTCGCATCCCTGCGCGGCGATCGGAACCGCGTGCTCACGGCGCGAACGTCGAATCCTGGGCGACGACGACTTCGAGCAGCAACGGCTCGGTGCGGCCCGCGAGGCCCGGCAGCACCTCGTCGAGCACCGCCAGCAGGTCGTCGTGCTCGCTGACGCGGCGCGCAGGGCACCCGAATGCACGCGCGAGGCCGGTCACGTCGACCGCGAAGCCGGGCCATGGAGGCGAGCCGCCGGCCTGCTCGGCGAGGCGGTCCATGATCGCGTAGCCGCCGTTGGACAGGATGACGAAGAGGGCCCCGGCGCGGTACTGCGCAGCGCTCCACAGCGCCTGGATGGAGTACATCGACGAGCCGTCGCCCACGATCGCGACGATCGGCCTCTCCGGCAACGCCATGCGCAGCCCGGTCGCGGCGGGCAGGGCGAACCCGAGGCCGCCCATGGCCGGGCTGATCGAGCCGAGCGACTCGCGTGCGGGCAGACGCTCGAGCAGCTCCGGGCGACTGGACGGCGACTCCTCGATCACGATCGCATTGCGCGGGAGGCGCTCGGCCATGGCGGCGAAGAGGTGGGCCACGCGCAGCGGTTCGCCCGCCGCAGGCGGAGCCGGCACGGCCGGGAGCGCGCGCGGCGCGGGAGGCGCCGCGGTGCGCGCCGGCACGATGCGCGCGAGCTCGGCGCACACCGGGCCGGGAGCCGCCAGCAGCGCCAGGTCGGCACTGCTCCGGTGGACCTCGGCCCGGTCGCTGCTGACCATGGCGACGACGGTTCCCGGGTTCACGAACGGCCCGGGGATGAAGGGGTACTGCCTGAACACGGGCGCGCCGAGCGCGAGCACGACGTCGTGGGGCGCGAGGGTCTCGCGCAGGCGGATCCGGTCGGCGGGCAGGTGGCCGGCAAAGAGCGGATGGTCCTGAGGGAAGCCGGCGCGAGAGCTGAACGACTCCTGCCAGACCGGGCAGCCCAGTCGCTCGGCCAGGGCGACCAGCGCCGTCCACGTCTCGGGATCGTCGGCGCCCGCGCCGACGACGAGCGCGGGACTGCTCGAGCCGGTCACGAGCTCTGCGAGCTCGGCCACGAGCCGGCTGTCGGCGCCCCGGGCTCGCGCGACCCGACGTGGCGCGGCGCGCTCGTCCGCCGCCCCGGCCTCGGCGAGCCAGTCGTCCATCGGCACGATCACGAGCGCCGGCCCGCTTCCGGTCACGGCCTCGTGGAACGCGCGTGCGATCGCGCCCGGGACGTCCTGGGGACGCACGGGCTCGTCGACCCACACGGGGTACTCGCCGGCGAGGCCGCGCAGCTTGCCCGCGAGGAACGGCTCGGTGGCGAGGTGGCGCCGGTCCTGCTGGCCGACGACGACGACGAGCGGCGCGCGGTTGACCCGCGCGGTGGCCAGCGCGCCGACGGCGTTGCCGAGCCCGGCCGTCGTGTGCAGGATCACGAGTGCGGGCTCGCCATGCCCGAGCGCCCAACCGGTCGCCATGCCAACGACCGAGCTCTCGTGCAGTGCCAGCACGAAGCGGAAGTCGTCCGGCAGATCGGTCAGCAGCTTGATCTCGGTCGAGCCCGGATTCGCGAAGATCGACGTCAGCCCGTACTCGCGCCACACGTCGAAGGTCGCCTCGCGAACGGTCTTCACAGCCACGCGCACAGCCTACACAGCTGCGCTTCCGATACACAAATCATTTGATTTTTGTCCTGTCCGCTGTGACGATGAGGCGCGTGAAGGTGACGATCGTCGGAGGGGCGGGAGGCGTCGGTGCGTCGACGGCCTTCAATCTGGCGCTGATGCGCGGCCCGCACGAGGTCGTGATCACCGACAGCCGGCCGGAGATGATCACGTCGCACGCGATGGACTTCGAGCAGGTGCTCGAGCAGCGGCCCGGCATCGGTCTCCGCGGCGGTGATCTCGGCGACCTGCGCGACTCGGATGTCGCAGTGCTCGTCTCCTCGGCTCCGCTCGTGGCCGACATGCCCAGGATCGAGTACCTCGCCAGGAACGCCGTGATCGCGGACGCCTTCGCGGATGCCCTCGACGCCGGCTGGGCCGGGCTCGTCGTCGTCGTCACGAACCCGGTGGATCCACTCGTCACCCGTCTTCGTGCGCGCACCGGCCTCGACCGTCGTCGCATCCTCGGCTACACGCTGAACGACAGCCTGCGTCTGCGGACGGGAATCGCGCAGGTCCTCGGCGTGGCTCCCGGGAGCGTCGGCGCGTGGGTGATCGGCGAGCACGGAGAGCTGAGCGTGCCGCTCTACGACCGGGTCGAGGTGGACGGCGCACCAGTGCAGCTCAGCGCCGATCAGCTCGCCGCGGCGGAGGAGTACCGCACCACCTGGTACCCGCGGCACGTCGCCCTCGACTCCGGGCGGTCGTCGACCTGGACGTCGGGGCTCGGCGTGGCGCGCATGGTCACGGCGCTCGGCGGCAGCGGCGAGCTCTGGCCCGCGTCGGTCGTGCTCGCGGGCGAGTACGGCATTCGCGACGTGGCAGTGGCCGTGCCCGTCACGCTCGGCTGCGGCGGCGCCGAGCAGATCCACGAATGGCAGCTCGGCGCGGACGACCTGGCCGCGTTGCACGCCTCGGCCGAGTTCGTCCGCGCCGCCGCAGCGGGCGTCTGAGCGCCCGGCGTCAGGTCGGGCGGAGCGTGAGCGGCTCTTCATCCGCGGAGGGCGGCTCGAAGGAGCCCATCCACTCGTCGAGCTGCTCCGGATCGACCCTGAATGTGTCCCGGGGCAGCGCGTCATTGCGAGCTCCGAGCCGCCGGACGAGCTCGGCGCGGGGTACGTCCAGGTAGAACAGCGTGACGGGAACGCCAAGCTCTGCGGCGCGGGCACGAATCTCGTCGCGCTCGTCCCGCGACCAGAAGCCGTTCTCGAGGATCACGTCGAGGCCGAGCGCCAGCACGCGCTGCGCGAGGTCCCACTGGATCGCCTCGATGGCGGCTCGCTTCGGTTCGTCATGGCCGTCACCGGCGATTCGCGCCATCCACTCATCGGGCACGAGGCGAAGCGCCCGGTGCTCCTGCTCGAGTTGCCGCGCAAGGGTCGACTTTCCGGAACCCGGCAGCCCGCAGATCAGGAAGAGCGTCGCCATGCGCGGATTCTGGACGACGCGGTCGCGTCAGCTCGACCGATCAGGCGGCGCCCTTGATCAGGTCCGCCGCCTTCTCGCCGATCATGATCGTCGCGGCGTTGGTGTTGGCGCGCGTGATGGTCGGCATGACCGATGCATCCGCGACGCGCAAGCCCTCGAAGCCGTAGACGCGCAGCTCCGGGTCCACGACCGAACCGATCGCGCAGGTCGAGGTCGGGTGGTAGACGGTGTGCGCCGCGCGCCGGACGAAGTCCATGATCTCGTCGTCGGAGTCGCCGGACGGCGCCGTGTACGGCTTGCGCATGATCTTCCGGAGCGGCTCCTGCTCGGCGACCTCGAGCGCCTTGCGCATGCCCGCGAGCATGCACTGGCGATCCTCCTCGGTCGTCAGGAAGTTGCACAGGACGATCGGCTTGGAGTCCGCCATCGGCGTGCGCAGCTTCACGACGCCGCGACTCGAGGGCTTGATCACGACCGGGCCGAAGCAGTAGCCATTGTCGTGCGGAGCAGTCAGCCCCTCGTCGTAGAACATCGCGCCCGAGTAGTGGAACTGCATGTCGGGCGCGTCCAGTCCCGGGCGCGTGCGGAAGAACGCGGCGGCCTCGGGGTAACCGGACGTGAGTGGCCCACGGCCCTCCTCGAGCAGCCCGAAGTTCTCCGGCGTGAAGATCCCGAACATCGACTGCTGGTCGGTCTCGTAGTTGAGATTGCACATGCAATGGTCCTGCAGGTTCTGGCCGACCGGCAGGTCCTCCCGCACCTCGATCCCGAAGGGGGCGATGTCCGCGGCCGGGCCGATGCCCGAGAGCAGGAGCAGCACGGGCGACTGATACGCGCCCGCCGAGAGGATCACCTCGCGCCCGGCCCGGATCTCCTCGACGCCGTTGCCGCGCGCGACCTGCACGCCGACCGCGCGCGTGCCGTCGAACAGGAGGCGGAGCGCCATCGCGTCCGTGATCACGTCGAGATTCGGGCGATCCTCCGCCGGGTGCAGGAAGGCGGCCGCCGTCGAATGGCGGAGCCCGTTGCGCTGCGTGCTCTGGAAGCGGCCGACGCCGTCCTGGCGGGCGCCGTTGAAATCGGGGTTGTAGTCCAGGCCGGCAAGCTCGCTCGCCTCGAGCATCGTGTCGATCACGGGCGTCATCGAGCGGCTGTCGGACACGCTCAGCGGGCCGCCGACGCCGTGGAACGCATCCTCGCCGCGGTCGTTGTCCTCGGAGCGCTTGAAGTAGGGCAGGACCTCGTCGTAGCTCCAGCCCTTGGCGCCGCCGGTCGCCCAGCCGTCGTAGTCGGCGCGGTTGCCCCGCAGGTAGATCATCGCGTTCATGGAGCCCGACCCGCCGATCATCTTGCCGCGCGGCAGATAGAGACGCCTCCCGCCGAGGCCCGGCTCGGGCTCGCCGTAGAGATCCCAGTCGACCGAGGACTTCAGCAGCATCGGAAAGGCCGCGGGGATGGAGACCTCGGGACGGTTGTCCTGACCGCCCGCCTCGAGCACTGCGACCTTGACGCTCGGGTCCTCGCTCAGGCGCGCCGCGAGGACGCAGCCCGCCGATCCTGCGCCCACGATCACGTAGTCGTACACCGTGTCTCCTTCCGAGTGTCAGGCGGCCTGATGGTACGTCGCCGCCTACGACGAGATCAACATGGCACGCACGGCCCCGACGACCTCCTCGGCTCCCGGGAGATAGGCGTCCTCGAGTGGCGGGCTGAGCGGGATCGGAGCGAATGGCGCGCCAACGCGCACGATCGGCGCGTCCAGGAAGTCGAAGGCCGCGGCGCCTACCTGGGCCGCGATCTCGGCGCCGAAGCCGCCGTGCTCGACGGCCTCGTGCGCGATCACGAGGCGGCCCGTGCGCTGGACGGACGCGACGATCGCGTCCAGGTCGAGCGGGACGAGCGTGCGCGGATCGATCACCTCGGCCTCGATGCCGTCCTCGGCGGCGAGGCGATCGGCGGCCGCCAGAGCGTCGTGCACCAGCCGCGAGAGCGCCACGACCGTGACGTCACGGCCCTCGCGCAGCGTCGCGGCGCTGCCGATCGGCACGGGCAGCGCCGGCTCGGGCACGTCGCCCGTGCGGAAATAGAGCGTCTTGTTCTCGATGAAGACGACGGGGTTGGGATCGGCGATCGCGCTCGCGAGCAGTCCTGCGGCGTCGCTCGGCCGGCTCGGCATCACGACCTTCAGGCCCGGCACGTGGGTCAGCCAGCTCTCGAGGCTCTGCGAGTGCTGGGCGCCCCCGCGGTAGCCCGCCCCGCCCTGAGTGCGCAGCACGAGCGGCACCGTCAGCTGCCCGCCGGACATGAAGTGCGCCTTCGCGGCCCCGTTCACGAGCTGGTCGAGCGCCAGCGTGATGAAGTCGATGAACATGATCTCCAGCACGGGTCGCATGCCCGACTGCGCCGCTCCGATCGCGACGCCCGTGATCGCGGCCTCGCTGATCGGCGTGTTGATCACGCGGGCCGGGCCGAACTCGTCCACCAGGCCGGCGGTGGCGGTGTAGGGCCCGCCCTCGGCGACGTCTTCGCCGAGCACGAACACGCGGTCATCGGCTCGCATGGCCGTGGCGAGCGCACGGGTGATCGCCTTGATGTACGTGGTCTCAGCCATCGGCGTAGACCATCTGCTCGATCAGGCCGGGCGCCGGGAACGGGCTCTCGCGGCCGAAGCGCACCGCTGCCTCGACCGCAGCGACCGCTTCGGACTCGGCGGCGGCCAGAGCAGCTTCGTCGAACCAGCCCTGCGCGACGCCGTGCCGCTGCAGCCGCAGGATCGGATCCCGCTGCTGCCAGTCCGCCGCCGCGATGGCCTCGCGGTACTTGCCCGGATCGCCCTCGTAGTGACCGCGCAGGCGCTCGACGAGGCACTCCAGCAGAAAGGGCCCGTTCCCCGCGCGCGCCGAGGCCAGGTAGGCGCCGAACGCCTCGCGCACTGCGAGGACGTCGTTGCCATCGACCGTCGCACGCTCGAAGCCATACGGGGCCACGACGTCGCTCACGCGCTCGACCACGGTGTGGGCCGAGCGCGGCGTGAACTCCGCGAAGCCGTTGTTCTCGCACACGAGGATGAGCGGCAGCTGCCAGAGCGCGGCGAGGTTCACCGTCTCGTTGAAGTGCCCGGCCTGCACGGCACCGTCGCCGAAGAAGACGACGGCCACGGAGTCCGCGCCGCTCAGCCCTGCCGCCAGGGCACTACCGAGCGCGATCGGGATGGTGCCGCCGACGACACCCGTCGCGCCCATGAAGCCGTGCTCGGCGTCGACCAGGTGCATCGACCCGCCGAGCCCCCTGCAGAGCCCCGTGTCGCGGCCCATCAACTCGGCCATCGTGCGCTCGAGCGAGGCGCCCTTCGCGATCGCGTGGCCGTGCGCGCGATGCCCCGAGTAGACGGCGTCGTCGTCGCGCAACTGCGCGCAGACGGCCGCCGCGACCCCCTCCTGGCCCACGCTCAGGTGAACCAGGCCGTGCACCTCGTCGGCCTGCTTGAGCCGGCCGACGCGTTCCTCGAACGCGCGGATCCGCCACATCGTCGCGAGCAGGGCCGATGCCTCCTCGCGGCCGAGCGGCGGGACGACCACTACGCCGTCACGGGCGCCAACCCGAGCACCTGCCGCACCGCGGCCACGACCTTGCTCTCGTCCGGCATGACGAAGGCCTCCAGCGGCTGGCTGTAGGGCACGGTCGCGTCGAGTGCGGTGACCTGGATGATCGGCGCCTTGAGCGAGGAGAAGCCGTGCTCGGCGACCTCGCCGGCGATCACGGTCGCGGCGGACGCATGCCGCGTGGACTGGTCGACCAGCACCAGCCGGCCGGTCTTCTCCACCGACTCCAGGATCGTCTTCGTGTCGAGGGGTGCCAGCGTGCGAGGATCGATCACCTCGGCCTGGATGCCTTCCTTGGCGAGCTCCTCGGCAGCGTTGAGCGCGCGGTCGACGCACCAGCCGGTGGCGACGATCGTGACGTCGCCGCCCTCGCGCCGGATGGCCGCCTCGCCGAACGGCACGAGGTACTCGCCGTCGGGCACCTCTCCGTGCTCGAGCGTGAGCAGGTAGTTGTGCAGGTAGACGACCGGGTTGTCGTCGCGGATCGCGGTCGCCATCAGGCCCTTGGCGTCGGCCGCCGTCGACGGCACCACGACCTTCAGGCCCGGCACGCCCATGAAGAGCGCGTTGATGGTGCCCGTGTGCTGGCCGGCCCAGCCGGCGGTGAACCCGTAGCCCGCCTTGAGCACGATCGGCACCGTGACCTGGCCGCCGCTCATCCCGCGGAAGCGGGGCGCCTCGTTGAGCACCTGATCCATGGCCACGAGCATGAACTCGGCCATGTAGAGCTCGACGACGGGACGGAAGCCCGAGAGCGCGGCGCCGATGGCGATGCCGATCTCGGCGGTCTCGGAGATCGGGGTGACGCGGACGCGGTCCTTGCCGAAGGCGTCGACGAAGGGCTCGTTCTCTGTCGTGGCCATGTTCTGGCCGAAGTAGAGGACGCTCTCGTCGCGTTCCATCTCGAGGTGGATCGCCTCGCCGATGGCGGCGATGTACGGCAGTTCGTGTGCCATGAATCGGCTCCTAGGCCTCGGTGTAGGCGAGCGCTTCGCTCGTGTCCGGGAACGGGCTCTCGAGGCCGAAGGTGACGGCGGCCTGCATCTCGTCGCGCACCTTCTCGCCGATCTCGTCCGCCTGCTGGGCGGTGAGTGCGCCGTCGGCGACGAGCCGTCCGCGGAAGGCCGGCACCGGGTCGCCCTGCTTGGCGGCCTCGTACTCCTCGGGGGCGCCGAACTTCTCGACGGCCTCGTGCTCGGGGAAGTGCAGAGGCACGCCGGGCGGGGCGATGATGTTGCCGTGCGCCGAGAGGCGGTACATCTGCGACTCCACGAGCGTCGGACCATCACCCGCGCGCGCACGCGCGACGGCGGCGCCGACGGTCTCGTAGACGGCCACCGGGTCGCGGCCGTCGATCGTCACGCCCGGCATGCTGAACGCCTTCGCCTTGACCGACAGCTCCTCGCCGGCGGCTCGGTTGGCGTCCTCCTGCTCCGTGCGCGTGTGGACGTTGTAGCCGTTGTTCTCCATCACGAAGACGATCGGGAGCTTCCACAGCGAGGCGATGTTGAGCGTCTCGGCGAACGCCCCCTGCTTGGAGGCGCCGTCGCCGAAGAAGCACAGCACCACCTGCCCCTGCTTGCGGATCTGCGCCGCCCAGGCCGCGCCCGCCGCATGCGGGATGCCGGCCGCGACGATGCCCGAGGTGCCGAGGAAGCCGTTGGAGACGTCGGTGAGGTGCATCGAGCCGCCGAGGCCCTTGCAGAGGCCGTCCTTGCGCCCGTAGATCTCGGCCATCATCGCCTTGGGGTCGGTCCCGCGCGCGATGGGGTAGCCGTGGCAGCGGTAGGTCGTGAGGAACTGGTCGTCGGGCCCGAGCGTCGCGATCGAGCCGACGATCGAAGCTTCGGCGCCGTCGGCGAGGTGCGTGTGGCCGCGGATCACGCCCGGATGCTCCAGGAAGGTGCGCTTGACGCGCTCCTCGAACTCCCGGATCCGCAGCATCTGCGTGTAGATCCAGACGAGCCGGTCGCGGTCGAGCGGAGTGACTCCGCCGTTCGCGCTCATGTGGAGCTCCTCTCGTTGCCGAACTGGGAGGCGGTCGTCTCGTACGCCCGGCGCAGGATCACGTCGAGCGGGTTGTTGCGCAACTCCTCGGACAGCACCTCCACGCCCCAGGGCCCCGAGTAGCCGCAGTCCTCGCAGACCGCAATGTACGCAGGCAGGTCGAACTCGCCCTCGCCGGGCAGGTGACGGTGGTTGACGACCTCGTCGATCGGGTCGTCCATGTTCTCGAACTGCCCATCGCTCAGCTCGATCCACGAGAGGTACTGCGGCGGGATCCGGCGCAGCTCGTCCGGCGCGATCCCGAGCTTGCTCATGTGCCAGGTGTCGATGGCGATGCCGCCATTGGGCGCGCCGGCCCCCCCGACGACCTCGACTGCCGTGTCGATCGTCTTCACCGTCGCGTCGAAGGGCATGATCTCGTACACGACCTTCGCGTCGGTGTGCTCGGCCGCGTCGGCGCAGAGCTCGGCGAAGCGCTCCGTCAGCACCGGAACCTCGCACGCCGTCCCCGGGATGTTGCCGACCTTGATGTGGTGCGCGTCGAACTCGGCCGCCGCCCGGATCAGCAGCTCGCGGATCTCGTCGGAGGCCTCGCGCCGCGGATCGCCGGGATCGACGAACCAGTCCATGATGAACTCGAGCTCCAGATGGCGCAGGCCGCTGTCGTCGAAGACCTTCTTCATCTCCGCGAGGCTTCGCGTCTCGAGCACGTGCTTCAGGTCGGCGTGCCAGATCCCGATGCCGCTGAACCCGACCTTGCGCGCCTCGCTGCAGCGGTCGGCCCAGTCGAACAGGCTCCATTCGCGCCCGACGTGCACCTCGACCGGCCCGGAGACCGTCCAGTAGAGGGCGACCAGCTCGGTATCGGCGGCCATGTTCAGCCGCTACTTCGGCCGGTACGAGGCACGGACGACCTCGGCGTAAGGAACGGGCGAGACGGTCGCGCGGATCTCGGTCTGGACGTGGCGCTCGACCACGGGCTTCTTCGAGCCGCCGCCTTCCTCGCCCCAGATCAGCGTGACCTCGGTGCCCGGCTCGGCGTCCTCCACATTGACGTACCCGAGCGAGAGCATCGACCGCTCGTTGGCGCTGTAGCCGGAGAAGGTCGACACGCCGACCATCTTGCCGTCCCGCATGACCCGGTCGTTCGGCCAGGTCGAGTAGTTCGAGAGCGGCAGGTCGATGTACTTGGCCGGAGCAGTGTCGCCCTTGTGGAACATCGTCTCCATGGCGGCTGCGACGTCCTCGCCGTGCCAGGCGAACGTCACCTTCTGGCGCCTGGGGTTCTCCGACATCTTCTGCACGGCGTCGCGGCCGATGAAGTCGTGGTCGAAGCGCACGAAGCCCCCGTAGCCGAGGTCGTAGGGCGTCGTGTAGTAGGCCGAGATGTCGTCGGAGTAGTAGCTGCCCCCGAGCGAGCCCGTGCCCTCGTACCAGTCGGCCGGCAGCCACTCGCGATAGGCCTTCATCTCGTCGCCCGTGAAGATGGCGGGCAGCGGGCAGGGGATCCAGCCCGACTCGAGCGTGTTGGTCGCGTAGACGCGCGAGCCCACGTGCTGCAGCCCGAACTCCTGGCCTGCCTCGAGGAGGGCCGCCTTGACCTCCTTGCCCTCGTCCCACGGACCGAACAACTCGAGGCCCGGGACGCCGGACATGCCGTGGTGCAGCGCCCGCACCTCGTGGCCGCCGACCGTGATCACGCCCATGTTGAAGAACTTGATCTCCGGCAGCGGGCCGCCATTGGCCTTCTCGAGCACCTGGAGGGCGGTCGGGCCCTGCACCTGGTAGCGGTAGAGCCGGCGGTTCCCCGGGTTGACGGCCGCGCGCTCGTCGCGCTCGGTGGTCGCGTCGTAGTCGCCGGTCTCGCAGTGGTACTGGACCCAGTTGTGGGCCGAGGGGCGCCCGACCAGGCTCAGCAGGTCGTCCTCGAGGTAGAAGAGGATCGCGTCGCCGATGACATAGCCGTCGTAGTTGCAGGCCACGAACTGCTTGGCCTTGTTGACGGCGAAGTTGTCAAAGCTGTTGATGGCGAGATCGGACAGCAATTTGAGGGCGTCCGGGCCTTTGATGTACAGGTCCGTCATGTGGTACGACTGATCGAAGAGACAACTCGTCGTGCGCCATGCACGCTGTTCGTCCCGCCAGTTCGTGAACTCGCTGGCGTACCCCGGGTACACGTACGGCCCGATCTGCGAGTTGCGCGCGAGGTCGACCGCGCTCCGGGTCTGCAAGACCTCCTCAAGGCTTCGCGAACTCATGACTGCGGGCAACTCCTCTTCGTCGACGAAACCGTCCGGGGCCTTCCGAGCCGCCGCGCGTACGCCTGCCGGTCGCGGCGGCGATCGATCCGGACTCTCTCAAGGGCTTGTTCGTTTGTCAAGACGCCGTTCTGACTGCTGGAACGGGAGGGTAAGATTGCGCGGATGCCGACGATGAGCCTGGCCCAGGGCGACGGCCCCGGTGTCCTCTGGACGCCGCCCGCCGACGTCTGGGAGACGACCGAGATCGGTCGCTACGTCACCTGGCTCGAACGTGAGCGCGGACTGCCGTTCGCGAATTACGACGAGTTGCAGCGCTGGTCCGTGGACGACCTCGAGAGCTTCTGGGCAACGATCTGGGACTTCGGCGGCGTCAAGGCACACGCCCCCTACACCTCCGTCCTGGCCTCGGACGCGATGCCGGGCGCCACCTGGTTCCCGGGCGCCCGCCTCAACTTCGCCGAGCACCTCGTCGGCGACGACGACGACACCGAGGCGGTCGCGGTGGTCGCCTACTCCCAGACGCGCGAGCGCATGGAGCTCTCCTTCGGGGACCTGCGAGAGCAGATCTCGCGTGCGCGCGCGGGCCTCCTGCGGCTCGGAGTCCAGCCGGGCGAGCGCGTCGTCGCCTACATGCCGAACATCCCCGAGACGCTCGTCGCGTTCGCAGCGGCCGCGAGCATCGGCGCCGTGTGGGCGAGCTGCGCGCCCGAGCTCGGCGCCCGCAGCGTCGTCGACCGCCTCGCGCAGCTCGAGCCGGCGGTCCTGCTGACGGTCGACGGCTACGGATTCCGCGATCGCATGGTCGACCGCCGCGCGGAGGTGGCGGCCATCCGCGCCGCCCTCCCGAGCCTGCGGCACGTCGTGCACGTGCCCTATGGCGAGCATGCGATCCCGGACACGGTGCCCTGGGCCGAGCTGCTGGCCGAGGCGGCGCCGCTCGAGTTCCTGCCCGTCGCATTCGACCACCCGCTGAGCGTGCTGTTCTCGTCGGGCACGACAGGCATCCCGAAGGCCATCGTGCACGGGCACGGGGGCATCCTGCTGGAGTACTTCAAGGCCCATGCGCTCAGCTGGGATCTGAAGCCCGGCGGCCGCTTGCAGTGGTTCACGACGACCTCCTGGATGATGTGGCAGGCCCTCGTCGCGGCGCTCGTCGTGCGCTCGTCGATCGTCATGCTCGACGGCGACCCGGCCTGGCCCGATCTCGGCTGGCAATGGCGGCTGGCGGAAGAGACGCGCCCGACGTTCCTGGGCATGAGCCCGGCCTTCATGATGGCCTGCCGCAAGGCCGGACTGCAGCCCGGACGTGACTACGACCTCAGCTCGGTCCGGATCCTCGGCGTGGCCGGCTCCCCGCTGCCGGCCGAGGGCTACCGCTATGTCTACGAGCAGCTCGGTCCTGACGTGATGCTGCTCAACGGCAGCGGTGGCACCGACGTCTGCAGCGGCATCGTGGGCGGCACGCCGCTTCTGCCGGTCTACGAGGGCGAGATCTCCGGGCGGCTGCTGGGCGTCGCGACGGCTGCCTACGATCCTCAGGGCGAGCCGATCGTGGGCGGGCTCGGCGAGCTCGTGATCACGCGGCCGATGCCGTCGATGCCGACGGAGCTCTGGGGCGACACGGACGGGTCGCTCTACCACAGCTCGTACTTCGACATGTTCCCGGGGATCTGGCGCCAGGGCGACTGGATCCAGTTCTCCGAGCGCGGCAGCTGCATCCTCACCGGGCGCTCCGACGCCACGCTCAACCGCGGCGGCGTCCGGCTCGGCACGGGCGAGTTCTACGGCGTGGTCGAGGAGCTGCCGGAGATCGTCGACAGCCTCGTCGTGCATCTGGAGGACGACGAGGGCGGGCCGGGCGAGCTGCTGCTGTTCGTCGTCCTGGCCGGCGACGCCGTGCTCGACGACGCTCTGCGCGAGCGGATCGGTCGCACCCTGCGTTCGGAGCTCTCGCCGCGTCACGTGCCCGACACGATCGAGCAGGTGCGGGCGATCCCCCGCACGCTCACCGGCAAGAAGCTCGAGATGCCCGTCAAGCGCATCCTGCTCGGCGTCGCGCCCGAAGCCGTCGCCAGCAGGGACGCGCTGCTCGACCCGACGGCGCTCGACGCGTTCGCCGGGCTCGCGCCTTCGCCGGACGGCCGTCGTGGCTGAGCGACTCCAGCCGGAGGACGTCGTCGCGATCGACATCCACACGCACGTGGAGATGTCCGAGGCCGGCGGTGACTCCCTCCCCGACGACCTGCGCGAGGCCGCCGTGCGCCACTTCCGCGGCGAGTCGGCGCGCCCGACGGCGCTCGAGCTGGCGTCCTACTACCGCGAGCGGAAGATGATGGCCGTCATCTTCACGGTCGACTCGGAGTCGTTCACCGGCCAGACACGCGTGCCGAACGAGGAGATCGCCAGGGTCGCCAACGCGAACTCGGACGTGCTGATCCCGTTCGCGAGCATCGATCCGCACAAGGGCCGGCGCGGCGTCGACGAGGCGCGGCGCCTGATCGCCGACCACGGCGTACGCGGCTTCAAGTTCCACCCCAACGTCCAGGGCTTCTTCCCGAACGACCGCATGGCCTACCCGCTCTACGAGGTGATCGAGGAGGCGGGGCTGCCCGCGCTCTTCCACACCGGGCAGTCGGGCGTCGGCACCGGCCTGCCCGGAGGCGGCGGCATCCGTCTCAAGTACTCGAATCCCATGCACGTCGACGACGTTGCGGTGGACTTCCCGACGCTCAAGATCGTGCTGGCGCATCCCTCGTTCCCCTGGCAGGACGAGGCACTCGCGGTGGCGGTGCACAAGCCGCAGGTCTACATCGACCTCTCGGGCTGGTCGCCGAAGTACTTTCCGCCGCAACTGATCCAGCACGCCAACTCGCTGCTGCGCGAGCGGGTGCTGTTCGGGACGGACTACCCGTTCATCACGCCGGACCGCTGGCTCGCCGACTTCGACAAGCTCGACATCAAGCCGGAGGTGCGCCCGTTGATCCTCAAGCAGAACGCGATGCGCCTGCTCGGGCTGGACGGAGCGGCACCGTGAGCGACAGGCGGGTCGTCGTCTACGGCGCGAGCGGCTTCTCGGCGCGTCTGATCATCGAGTTCCTGCGCGAGTACAACGTCCCGTTCATCGCCGCCGGCAGGGACCGCGCGAAGATCGAGGATGTCCTCGCCCACGTGCCGGGCATCGGCACGGCCGACTACGAGATCGTCGAGGTCGCGCACGAGGTGGACGCCCTCGCTTCGCTGCTCGACGGCGCGACCGTGGTCTGCAACACGGTTGGCCCGTGCATCTACTACGGCTCGGTCGTCGCCGAGGCGGCGCTGAAGGCCGGCTGCCACTACATCGACACGGGCGGCGAGGCGCCGTGGGTGCGCCACGCGCACGAGCAGTGGGGGCCGAGGTTCCTCGAGGCGGGCCTGCTGCTTGCGCCGGCGACGGCCTACATGTCGGCCGTTGCGGAGGGCTGCGCCCGGATCGCGATGGAGCGGATGCCCAGCATCGACTCGCTCGAGATCCTCTCCATGTTCAACGGCTTCCCGACCTACGGATCGACGCAGACGATCTTCGGCCAGCTGCAGTGGGAGTCGTTCTACCTCGAGCAGAACGAATACAAGCTGTGGCCGCCGGTGACGACCCTCGAGGTGACGATCCCGAGCGCGATCACGACGCAGCTTGCACTCCCGTGGGGCGGCTTCCCGCATCCGGTCTGGTTCAAGGACCACCCGCAGATCGCGAACGTGCGCGCCTTCGGCGGCCTGCTCGACCGCTCGATCATGGAGAACATCGTCGCCGGGCAGCGCAACTACCAGGAGCACCTCAAGGACCTGCCCTCCGAGGAGCAGCGGCGCATCCTCGCCGAGCTCGCCGACTCGGTGCAGCCAGGCAGCCCGCCCCGCGAGAACCGCCGGATGCAGCGCACCGTCGACGTGGTCGTCGGCCGTGGCAATCTCGAATCGATCCGTGTCTACGCCCACGGCCAGGGCGCCTACCTCTCAACGGGCCTGATCCAGGCCTTCGCGGCCCACCACCTGATCCACCAACCACCCCGCAAGCTCGGCTTCGCCTCCCCCGGCGAAGCCTTCGGCCACAGAGAGATCCTGGCAGCCCTGGAGTCCTACGGCTTCGTCCGAGTCGAAATCGGCTGACGAACGGGGTCTGACCCCGCCAGGCGGGGCCTGACCCCAAGTGGCGGCGTGTGGCACCAAGCTGTCCGAACGGTCGCGACGCGTTTATCCATCGCGAAAAGACGGCGTCACAATCTGCGGAAAGAAACCTGCACGGTCCGTCCAGCGCCGGC
>Ga0207683_10002332_pt1 | contig 16648 bp, 15 predicted proteins | sample KBSM73metaG_FD_184333 | JGI IMG/M metagenome (GOLD analysis project Ga0207683, IMG submission 184333) | Miscanthus rhizosphere microbial communities from Kellogg Biological Station, Michigan, USA - KBS M7-3 metaG (SPAdes) (version 2) | ecosystem: Host-associated > Plants > Roots > Rhizosphere >... | reverse complement strand
CGAACCTCTTTCACCCTGGTGATGTTGGCGATCGCGGCCTCCATCGCCCTGCTGCTGGGAATCGTGGGGCTTTACGGAGTGATTGCGTATTCAGCCTCGCAGCGCAAACGCGAGATCGGCATTCGCATTGCGCTGGGTGCGCAACGCAATACCATTACCACGATGTTTGTGCGTCAGGGGCTGGTGCTTGCCGGGAGCGGCATCGTGTGCGGGTTGCTCCTGGCGTTAGTGGCGACCCGGTTGCTGAAGTCGCTGCTATTCCATGTCAGTCCCGTGGATCCGACTACATACTTGCTGGCGTGCATAGCGCTGTGCGGGGCGGCCACGCTTGCCAGCTATATTCCCTCGAGGAGGACAGCAGGTGTGAATCCAGTCGAGGCATTGCGGGCGGAATAGGGATGCGAATGGAGTTCTTTGAAACTCGGACGGGGCCGCCGTGCTTGGCGAGCTAAGCGCTAACGCAGAATAGCGCGAAAATCGTTTATGTCCTTCAGCACATCGGCCTCGTTTGACAAAAACACATAGTGATTCGCACCGGGCAGCGTAATCACATGCGCTGCGGGCACGCCATCTTTTACTGACTTCGCCTGCCTCTCGGTCAAGGGCTCCAATGCTGCGGAATAAGCTTTGGCGGCGGCTTTCACCGCAGGATCTGTATTTTCGTCAACCCAGGTTCCCAGGCTGTGCGGGTTTGCAAAGATGACAAGCGCGTGTACCGGAATCGCGGTGTATTTCTTCGTGCCCGTCATAAGCGGCATGAACAAAGCGCTGCCTGAAGGATCGCGTTGTTTTCCCACCCCTCCATCGGGACTCGATTCCCGCTGCGCGCGGAGTTCTGCTTCGGGGAAGCGGAATCCGTCCACGCGCAGGTAGTATTTCTGCAATGCGCTGAAGCTGGCCAAATCCACTTCACTGGGCGGCGGAGGTTGAGGTGCCTGGAGTTTCTGGATTTCCATGATGCTCGACCCCTTGCCGTTGTCAAAAGCGTAAGAATACGCGGCATCCAGGTAGACCAGTCCTGCCACCCGGTTTGGATGGCGATTTGCAACTGAGCTCAACTCCGCACCGGCGATCGAATGTCCCACGAGGATGGGTCGCTTCAGATTGAGCGCGTCAATCACAGCTACAACGTCTTCGCCGAGGCGGTCGGCCGGGTGGTCCGTTGCTGAATAACCGGAGGCACCGAACCCACGCCGGGTAATGCCGAAGACATGGAAGTGGGCTGTAAGCTTCGGCGCGAAATCGTCGAAAACGTGAGCCGTGTTGCCGCCGCCGGACAATAGAACGATCGGTCTGCCCGAGCCACCCCAATCGAGCACCTCCAAACGAACGTCTTCGTCTGCGGTTACAAATCGAGTGGTGTGGGGCGACGGGTCTTTCCAGGCGGCTGAGCTTTGCGAATGAAGAGGAACTGCGAGGAAGGCGAGCAACAGAGAGCCGGCTAGGCGACCGCATTGAGACACAGAGTTATCCATTTCTTCTTCTCGTAGATACGCAGAACTTCTTCCCGGCGTTCCCTTCGAACCTGGTGCACCCACATAATCGGCTACATCGACGCGTGCGGGTATTCCTCAACCTAACTGGCCCAAAAAGAAAAGCGCGGCAACAAGGCCGGTGATAAGCGCTGCCCACATGAACGCTGTGCGAAAACGAGGAATCGGGGGCGCTTTGAGGATCGCAATTCCGAGTGGCACCAGGGAAATACAAAGACCGGTTGCGGCAACCACTGAGGTGATGGAACTGCCCTTGACCACGCCCATCATCAGCGCAGACATGAGACTCAACGCGATGGATCGGATCAGTCCGAGTGTCCCGGAGAGATACGAGCCAATGGCGAGCAGAATCCATCCGAATAGAATCGCACCATCAAGGCTGGTGACGATGTGGAAGGATCCATACGAACTCGCTACTGTTTTGGTCGCAGCCTGCACATCCCATGCTCGAACGATTTGAAATGCCATGTAGTCAGCACCCCCATGAAACGTGCGCGCAAACAGTCCAAAGATGACGAAGCTGCCACCCCATAGCGCCCAGTTAGGCCTTGTCCTGGCCACCAGCTGCGCCAGAGTGATGAGCGCCGGCCAAAGGGCAATATTCCCTGCGAGAAAGAAGTTGTAGGACGCAGTCATCAAAGTGGGATGTGCCTTGAACGCGGCTAATTGTTCGGGAAAAAAGAAATGGAATTGAATTCGCAGGAGAATCCCGATAGCGAAAAGCATCGGCGCGAGGACCATCGAGATCCCCCCGACCCAACGACCAGGGAATCGTTCTATCTCGTATGGCGTGCGACCTTCGGCGAGTCTCGGCTGTGTCACTCGCAGGCTACCCTTCACACATGCGGTTCGAATCGGTGTACGTGGCCGGCGGGTTCCTGCGGCGGAGTCAGCGAGACTCGCTATCCGTCTGAACCTGCTGATGCACCTGCTGAGAATAGCTCGTTCGGTAAGTGCGTGTCCGGACGTCCGGGTTGTACTGGCGCTTAGAGCTCTCGGATTGAAGCCACCGGATCGGCGCGCATGGCTCGATGCGCGGGAAGGTAGCATGCCAGCAGCGACATCGCTCCAAGCAGCACCACCACTCCAATCACCGTCATCGGATCGTTGGCGCTGATTCCGTACAACAGTCCCGCGATGAAGCGCGTCAGCCCGAAAGACAGGACCAGTCCGATCACCAGGCCGGCCACGGTAAGCCACAGCCCCTGCAACAACACCAGTCGGAGCACATTGGCGCGGGAGGCACCCAGAGCCATGCGCACTCCGATCTCGTGCGTGCGCAACTGTGTGCGATACGCCACCACCCCGTAAATGCCAGTAGCTGCGAGGATCAGCGCAATCACCGCGAACATGCCCGCGAACGTGCTCTGCATTACAGCGAAGATCCTGGCCATCTGTGTTGTCTCTCGCATGGAGCGCACATCGAAAACCGGTATTCCCGTGTCAATTTCGTGAATTGCGCCTTCCACGGCCGCAGCTAATTCGGCCGGGTTGGCTTTCGTTTTCACCTGGAAGATCGTCTCGTTGTCGGATTGCCGGAAATAGCTCATGTAGACCATGGGCTCCGGCCGCTCATTCATGAATTGATGCTTTGAATTCTTCACCACGCCCACAACGACAAATGGTTGACCCCACATCGAGAGCTTCTTCCCCAGCGGATCCTGCTCCGGCCAGTAGCGGCGCGCGGTCGTCTCGTCCACGATCAATACCCGCGGCGCTTTTTCGTTGTCATCCTGGGTGAAATCCCGCCCCTCGATCAGCGGAATCCCAAGTGTCTCGAAATACCGCGGCGTCACATCCGCCCTGCGCACTTCCAGCGATTCATGCGGGCGAGGAACATATCCATCCAAGTAAGCATCGGCTGTTTTTCGCGTGAAGCTCATCGGAACCCAGTCCGTGAGTGATGCAACTGTCACCCCTGGTAATGCAGCCAACCGATCGAGAATCCTGTGACGGATTACCCGCGCTTCGTCATTGCTGTAGCCAGCCATATTCAAACCAACGGATGCAGTCAGAATGTGATCCTGCTCGAACCCAGGGTTTCCGCCGGAGAGATTGCGGAGGGTTTGCAGAAACAGCCCGGAGCTGACCAACAACGCAAGCGAAAGCGCGATCTGGGTCACCACCAGACCGCTGAGCAGATGGCGATTGCGTGAGCCGCCGGAGACACTCGCCGACTCCTCCTTGAGCACCTCAACGGCAGGCACCCTGGAAGACCGCCAGGCTGGAAACGCGCCGCAAAGCATGCTGGCCAATATCGCCAAAATAGTGATCCCAATCACCACGTTATGATCCATGGTCCCGTTCAATACGATCGGGTTCGAGGTGGGCGGCACGAACCATGCGAATGTCTTTGCTGTCCACGAGGTGAGCAGGAACGCCAGTACTCCGGCGCAGAGTGAAAGAATGGCGCCCTCGAGCACCATCTGCCGCACCAGTTGCAGCCGTTTCGCACCAAGAGACTGCCGGATGGCCATTTCGCGACGCCGCGACACAAACCGCACAAGTGTCAGGGTGGCGACGTTGGCGCAAGTCAGCAGCAACACCACGCCGGCTATAGCGAGCAGAAGCGGCAGCGTGGACGCCATATAGACGTTCGCGCCGAAGGGAGAGCGCCACATGGGATCGAGCGTAATGGTGTTCGTCCCGAGGTGCTCATTCGGATACGCTGCCACGATCCGCCGCATGATCGTGTCGAGATCCTGCGTAGCCGTCTCGCGTTTCACCCCCGGACGCAGTCTTCCCACCACATTGAGGAAATACGCGCTGCGATGGGTCATACGCCAGTTATTTGATCCAATGGGATTGAGCGTCAGCCATAGATCCTCGCGAATCCCCGGCATGGCTCCGATGAAGCCCTCCGGGGCCACACCAATCACGGTGACAGGGTGCTTGGCGATCGCAATGGTCTTGCCGACGATCGCGGGGTCTGATTCATAGCGCGTCTTCCATAGCGAGTAGCCCAGAATCACATAGGGAACGGCGTCCGGGCGTGATTCTTCTTCCGGCCGGAAGAAACGCCCAAGCAAGGGTTTGATGCCGAGCACATCAAAGTAGTTCGACGACACATTAGAGACGTAGACTCGCTCCGGTTGCGCTCCGCCGCCCGTCAGAGAAATCCAGTCATGGTTGTACGCGAGGATTCCAGTCAGGCTGTGATTCTGATCCCGAAGGTCGCGATAGTCGGGATAAGACAGCGGCGGAACCGGAGAAATATTCCATTGCCCGCGGACCATAGTCACCAGATCGCCGGTGTCACGTGCTCCCGGAATGGGGTGCAGCATTGTGCCGTTAATCCAGCTGAAGACGGTGCTGTTAGCGCAGATCGCGATTGCCAGCATCGTCGTAGCGGTAATCATGAATCCGGGGTTTTTGCGCAATTGCCGCAAGGCAAAGCGAACGTCTTGGAGCAGTCCAGCCATGACCGCCTCCCATCGTAACTTTGCTCTCGGGGAATAAGAGTATTGTCTGTGTCACTTGCATGCGGTGCGCCAAAGCACGTTTGGATGTAAGTCTCCAGTCGCCATATACATAGCCACAGGAACGCCTTTCCCGCCATTTCATTTCCTGTCCGACTGATGCGTCGCATGTCCGTTTCCGAACACTTCTTTATCAAGCAGGGATAAAATCGCCAAAGTACTCTCGAACCCGCAGTTCGCGTTCGGGGCAAATGATCGCTAAACCGAAAGAACTCAGCTGAAAATGGCGTCCAAGCTTACCTCTTGCATCCGGCGTAGATCGTAGGTCGAACCTCCTCGATCCATCCGACTGGACCCAGGAACGGATAATATGGCCAGACTCCTCTCGGTGAATGTTGGACTTCCGCGCGGCATCGAATGGAAAGGTCGCATTGTGCACACCGGTATCTGGAAAGATGCGGTTAGCGGCCGCTGCCGAGTCGGCAAGTTGAATCTGGAGGGGGACAGTCAAGGTGACCTTGCCGGGCACGGCGGTGAGCAGCGCGCCGTCTTTGTTTACCAGATCGAATCCTATCGTTATTGGCAGGAACAACTGGGGAGGGCCGAGTTCGTTCACGGACAATTCGGTGAGAACTTTACCATCGAAGGATTGCCCGACGATGAGGTGTGCATTGGCGACAGATTTCAGATCGGTAGCGCGCAGTTCGAGGTCACACAACCACGCGTTACCTGCTATCGCGTCGGCATTCGGATGGACGAGCCCCGAATGCCGGCGTTGCTGACATCGAGCGGACGGCCCGGGTTCTACTTGCGTGTGCTGCGGGAAGGCGAAGTTGGCTCTGGCGATGAAATCGTTAGGGTGGGAGAAGCGAAGGATCGAATGACCGTCGCAGAGATCAACGCGCTCCTCTATCTGCCCGATCATGACCACACTCAACTGGAGCGCGCCTTGCAGATCGAGGCGCTTTCGCTTGGATGGCGTTCATCGTTTGAGGCCATGCTGCGGAGCCAGAGGAGCGGCAATGCGGGTCTCGCACCGGAGGCGGCTGCGCATCCGGCTCCGCCAGGATTTCAACCGCTTGAAGTGACGGCGACCGATCAGGAGTCCGCGGACGTGCTCTCGCTGACGATGCGCAGCTCGAACAGTCAGCCGCTGACGAAGGCGATGCCCGGCCAGTATGTGGTCGTGCGTCTTCAACCTGCCGCTGGTGGCCCGCCGCTCTTTCGCAGCTATTCACTTTCGGGCCCTCTCTCGACGGAACGCTATCGAATCAGCGTTAAGATCGAGCCCAATGGTGTGGCAGGAACTTACCTGCGCGAGCAGGTGCGTGTGGGCGATACTCTCGACGTCAGCTCGCCGCGCGGAAGCTTCGTCTTGCAGTCGGGAGAGCGGCCTGTGGTGCTGCTCAGCGCCGGAATCGGAGCGACGCCGGTCCTGGCCATGCTCCACTCGCTGGCAGCGGAGCGCTCGACGAAGCAGATCTTGTGGCTACACGCAGCACGCGATCGGGAACATCATCCCTTCGCCGCCGAAGTTCGCCGCCTCATGCTCGCGCTCACCCACGCCCGCAGCTACGTTTGCTACAGCAGGCCCGGCTCGCACGACCATTTAGGCGAGGACTTTGATGCAACCGGCCACCTGTCACGATCGGTCTTTGACGACGCCGGAGTTTCGCCAGATGCGGACGTCTACTTGTGCGGGCCGAATCGCTTCATGGCAGATATGAAAAACGCTCTCTCGATGCTGGGCGTCGCCCCGGAGCGGATTCACGTCGAAATTTTCAACGGTAGCGAGTCGATGACTCCTGGTGTCGTCGGCGATGCGACGCGACCTCCGCATTTGCCCAAGGACGGGGCCAAAACCGGTCCGCTGATATCGTTCGCGCGCAGTGGCATCGCCGCACATTGGGACGCGTCGGCCTACCAGAGCATTTTGGAACTGGCCGAGGCTTGTGACGTCCCGGTCCGCTGGTCGTGCCGGACCGGAGTTTGTCACAACTGCGAGAGCGGCTTGGTTTCGGGCGCGGTCGCCTATTCTCCGGAGCCGCTCGATAAGCCCGCCGACGGAAACCTTCTCGTTTGCTGTTCACAACCGATTCGCGACGTTGTCATCGATCTGTGAAGCATGACAGTTTTTCAGGCGAAATCTCCGTTGCTGCCACGGCCAGACACTCGTGGCAGCAAGCGGCCGGTCCTGCGCATGTACTCCCGATATTGATCTCCGAACTTTGCCACCAGGGAGCTCTCTTCGGCCGGAATCACAAGAAGGCGTAGAAGGAGCGCCACGACCACCGAAATGAACAGAACAAACCAACTGCTCTGCATCAAACCGACAGCAATAAACAGCGTCATACCCGTCGTGTAGAGCGGATGCCGAACCCACTTATACGGCCCGGACTCGACGAGGTGATGCTCCTGCTTCGTGAGCACCGTCTCGCTGACGTTTTGACCGAGCGAACGCAGCACCCATGACACTGCCGGGATGGTTGACAGTCCGATGACAAAACCGACCCAGCAAATCCAGGTTGGAAGCGCAACCGAAGCCCAATTCATCCATTGGGGGATCGCTACGTTAGCGATCACTGGAAGCACGAGCAGAAGCGCAGCGAAGGCGCGGATAGCCAGGAATTTGCCGCCTTCCCGACTTCGAGGGATCGCCTCGCTTACCCGGCGTGCCCTCACTCGGTAGTAGGAGGATGTTCCTATGGCAGCTATAAGAATCGCTATCGCTAACCATCTCAACATATTGCCTTCGTCGCTCAGAATCAGCTTTTTAGTGCTCGCCCCGGCCCGGACGCAGCATCAGCTCCTTTATCGCCTCGCGCGGGTCTTTGCCTTCTTCCAGAATCAGTTCCATCTGCTCCGTAATCGGCATCTCGATCCCTCGTTGGCGCGCCAGACCGAGCGCAGCGCGCGACGTTCGCACACCCTCCGCGACCTTGCCGCCAAGGCTCTCCAGAATCTCCGGCAGCTTCCGCCCTTGTCCCAAAGCCTCGCCAACGGTGCGATTCCGCGAAAGCGACCCTGTGCAGGTCAGCACCAGATCTCCCACACCGCTTAGTCCGGCAAGCGTCTCGCGTCGTCCGCCGCAAGCCACGGCGAGCCGCGTGATTTCAGCGATTCCCCGGGTGATGAGCGCGGCCGTCGAGTTGTGTCCGAGCCCAACGCCTGCCGCAACTCCTGCCGCAATCGCGATTACGTTCTTTAACGCTCCGCCCAGTTCCACGCCAATCACGTCCGTCGATGTATAGAGCCGCAGAGTCTCCGAAGAGAACTCCTGCTGCACGAAGGTGGCGATTTGGTGATCGCTGAAAGCCACCGTTACCGCGGTTGGCTGTCCCTGCGCTACTTCGATCGCAAAGCTAGGTCCCGAGAAGGCGCCGATCGAAAGCAGCAGTCCGGCCGGCTCCAGGATTTGGGAGATGACCTGTGTCATGCGCAGGAAGGTGCGATCTTCCACGCCCTTCGTTGCGCTCACCACGAACTGGCCGTTATGAAGGTTCCCGCGAATTCGCGTGAGCGTAGGCCGCAGAAACTCGGAAGGAATCACCGAGACAAGGATCTGTGCTTCCGTAATGGGCGCGGTGTCCGCCGTGACCGTGAGACCTGCAGGCAACGGAAAGCCTGGAAGAAAGAGCTTGTTTTCGCCGGCTTCGGCGATCTGCTCGGCTTCTTCTGCGCTATGGGACCAGAGCGTGACCTCGTGGCCTCGACGGCGATGCAGGGAGAGAGCGATTGCGGTTCCCCACGCACCGGACCCCAATACGACGATTCGGCTCATGCAGGCTTCCCCTCCCGAGCATTCGCGCCGAAGCGGCTCTCTGTGCCGGCAAGAAGGCGGCCGATGTTCTGGTGGTGCTTCACGATGATCAAAAGCGCAACCGCGGCCTGTACTGCGATGTAGAAGACCGGTCTATCCCCGTGAACAAAGAACCATGCAAAAACGGGAAAGCTCGCTGCCCCGATGATCGAAGCCAGCGAAACATATCGGGTCAGCAGGAGGACAATCGCGAAAGTGGTGATGGCGGCCAGCGCAGCAAGCGGCGCAGCCACCAGGAAGACACCAAAGCCCGTGGCTACTCCCTTTCCGCCGCGAAGGCGCAGCCATACAGGGAACATGTGGCCAATCACCGCAGAAAGCGCGGCCAAGGCTTGCGCATCGCGAAAAGGCATTTCCGGCAAAAGCAGTCCGCCGAGAAACCCTCCGAGCAAGACGGCCGCGCAGCCTTTAAGCATGTCGAGAAGGAACGTGGCCGCGCCAAGTCCCTTTCCGCCTGAGCGCAGCACATTAGTGGCGCCGATGTTTCCACTACCTACCGACCGGATGTCCTGATTGCGGAAAAGTCGCACAAGCAGGTATCCCGTTGGTATGGATCCAAGCAGGTAGGACACCACCACAATCAGAAGACTTGCAAGGATCATGACGAAACCGAGTTTAGCAGGTGGGGCGGCAGGTGCCTCCCGACATCCGAAGCGCCTGCCGTAACCTCTAAATCCGCTCGTCCGCCGAAGGTCCAAACAGTGCCGGTACTGTCGACCCGACGATTCGCAGGTATACGGTTAACTGTCCGCGGTGATGCGCAAGATGACTGAACACCGCATCCCGCAACATGAGATATCTCGGCTGCTTTGCCACCACATTGCCACCCATCTTAAAAGCCCACGGGGTCATCAAATGCTCGTCCGTGGTGGCCTGCAGGGCACGCTTCGCCGCAGCCACGCCCGCGTCAAGACTCGCAAGCAGCTCCGCTTTCGTGGGAAGCGGCTTGGTGCGGAACCCGGCGGACGACTCGTCACTGAGGTCAAGTTCATCGCGGTCGATCATGAAGGCGATCCACCCGGCCATGCCCGCGACAAGCGCAGCCAGGTATCCGAGGTCCATGGAGCGCTCGTGAGGCTTGAAGTCGTTGTGATCCTCGGGAACGCGCTCGATCGCTTTACGCGTCAGGGCGGCTTCGGCGTCGAGTTGAGCTAGAAAGAAGTCTTTGAGTGTCATGGTTCGATCTCCTTTTGAAATGGGTTCGGGTTTGATTGGATTCCCTGTCGCTGTGCCAGGTTATTTGTGACAGCTGCGTGACTCACCCATAATTCCTGACTATTTATGACATCTGGTGTCATATATAGTCTGCGAAGTTAGAAAATGTTGAAGCCGAAGGGTGGTTTGCCATCATGAAAGCCGACCGGCTGCTTTCAGAGTTGCTGCTGCTGCAGGCAAAAGGCCGCGTGACCGAGCGCGAGCTGGCGGAACAACTCGAAGTGTCGCAGCGAACGATACATAGAGACCTTGAGGCTCTCAGCGCCGCGCGGGTGCCGGTGCTGGCCCTGCGAGGACCGCAGGGTGGCTGGGAACTGGAAAAGGGCTGGGAGACTCGAGTCCCCGGGCTTGAGCAGTCAGAACTGCAAGCGCTCCTGATGGCACAGCCGCGCATGGTTGGAGATCCCAGGCTTGCAGCGGCAGGGGACAAAGCTCTCAACAAGCTGATGGCCGCACTCCCCGGCCCGATGCGTGAACAGGCGGCCGTGATGCGCGAACGTCTGCACGTGGACGCAAAAGGTTGGCGCGGGACTGGCGAGGACATGACAATGCTGGCGGTCGTCCAGGACGCGCTGTCCCGGGAGCGCAAACTGGCATTCGACTACACCCGTGCCGATGGGCAAAAGGCGGCTCGCACCGTCGATCCGCTGGGCCTGGTTGCGAAGGGACTGAGCTGGTACCTAGTAGCAAATGCTGCGAACGGTCTGCGGACCTACAAAGTTTCGAGAATTGAAGCAGCGACCGCGCTGGCAGCGGGATTCGAACGGCCTCGGCGTTTCGACCTCGTGGCTTATTGGAAGCAGTCTACTGCGGAATTAGAGAAGGCCCTGAGACGCTATCAGGTAGTCCTGTCGCTCACCACCGAGGCGGCACGGCAACTCCAGATGTGGTGTGCAGCAAAGCCAGTCGCACATGGCCCGCGCCGCAAAGACGTGGTGACCCTCCAGGCTGATTTTGAGTCCGAGGGGCAGGCGCGGTTCGTGGTCCTTGGTTTGGGGTCGGCCGCAAAGGTCTTGAAGCCCGCTGAGCTGCGGAACTGGGTAAAGAGGGAGATCTCGGCGATGGCGAGGAACGTTGTCGACAGTTAATTCACAAACACGTGCCATCGAAGGAAGACTGGGTGTATTCTTTCTGCCTCCCCAGGTCATCTGATCTGAGATTCACAAAGAAAGGCAACCAAACATGCCCACTTTTATGATCCAGGCGTCCTACAGCACGGCAGCGCTCGCCTCATTGACAAAGAAACCTCAGGACCGCACAGAGGTGATTCGGAAGTCGGTTGAAAAGCTCGGCGGGAGGTTAACCGGTGTCTGGCTTTCGTTCGGCGACTACGATACCGTCGTAATTTTCGAAGTGCCCGACCACGAGAGTGCGGCCGCACTTGCACTCGCCGTCGGCGCAGGTGGTACCTGCAGCAAAGTCAAGACCACCGTACTGCTCAGCGCTTCAGAAGGTGTTTCCGCGATGAAGAAAGCTGGAAGTTCAAGCTACAAGCCGGTCTCAAAATAGAGACCACTCGGCTGATTCGTTCGATGATCTATTCGGTTGCGCTCGCTCCTCACTCTCCGCGTGAGAGAGCGCAACCCCGTTTCTAGTCGACCATCAGCTCTCCAGGCATGATCGGGCGCGTGCGGGGGAGCGCGCCATTGTAGGCTGCCAGGCCCATCGCGAGCAGAGTGCCTGAGTAAACGGCCAGCTTCACCAGGCTGCCCGTACGCGTCAATGGCAGGCTCTTCCACAGAACCAGCAACAGGATCTGCGCTGTGGTCACGGCCCAGACCGAACCGTAGAAGTAGCGTCTCTCGATACCTTCCCCTTTGGTGGATCGACCCACACGCGGCAACGCGCCGAGCGCGCCAAGCAGCAGAATCAGTCCGCACAGTGGGAAATATGCGTAGTGATAGAGCTGGCTCATGTACCAGACGCCGGTGATGGATGCGATGATCAGTCCCACAAGGTTTAGCAGGGCAAAGTTGATTACAGCGTTCCATGCAAACGTGTAGCAGACCTTGCGGTAGAGCAGGTTCGGTTTGTCCTCGTCGAAGCGCAGAATGTAGGGTGCGGGCTCGACTCCAGGCAGCTGCCCATATACTCCGGCAATCCCCGTTCCAATCATTACGACCGCAAGCCAGATAGAGTTCGCCCAGCCAAATCCGTGAGCAAACAGGCTGAATGTAAGAGGGCCCGGGGCAAGAAAAAACACCCAGATCCAGATCGGCCAATGTGCGAACCGGTAATGCCGTTTGTTGCGTACGCGCATTTTTCGGGCGTCCGCATACTCCACTTTTCCGCTGTATCCCATTGCGCCAGTTTTTCAGAGGGCGTGCGACGGCGTCAAACACTCGAATGCAAGACTGGCATGCTCACTGAATCCGCGGCGAAGCAATTGGGAGATGCGCAGAACGTTTGATCCCGTAGAGATTTGAGCACTGACCCTTACATCAACTTCCGGCGAACCAAATCCAGTGCCTGCTGTGTAGCCCAGTCACGGACACGATCTCGGGCGCCGCGAAAATTGCGCTCAAATGTGTCCGTCGATTGTCCATCACTGACCGCTATGTGAACAAGGCCAACAGGTTTTGTGTCGGTAGCTCCGGTGGGTCCGGCGATCCCCGTGACTCCGAGTCCTAGCGATGCGCCGGTCCGCTTGCGGATGCCTTCGGCAAGTGCCCCTGCAACTTCAGACGACACCGCGCCATACCTGGCGATAAGCTCGGGCGGCACGTCCGCAAAGGTTGTTTTCATTTCGTTGGAGTAGACAACTGCGCCGCCAAGGAACGAACGTGAGCTGCCTGGGACTGCGGTGATTCGCTGCGCAATCATTCCTCCGGTGCAACTCTCCGCTACGGCAAGGGTGGACTGACGGAGTCCGAGGTAGTAGAGAACGATCTGTTCCAGCGACTCTCCCTCAGACGAGTAGAGCCAATCATCGAGAGCCTCCTCCATGCGGGTCGCGAGTTCCTCGACGCGCTGCTCAGCCAATTCCTTGCTTCCCTTGGAGCAGAGCAGGGTGAGCTGAATATCTCCCGCATGGGCAAGGATGGTCGTCTCCACGTCTGGATATTCGGAATAGATCGGAGCAAGCAGCTTGTCGGCCTGCGACTCGGGAATCATCGCCGCTTTGAGAATGCGCTTGGCGATATGCCGCACCGGCAAAACTGCCCGTAGTCTTGGAAGACATTCTTCTTCGAAGAGCGGCCGGCACTCGTTCGGAGGACCGGGAATCAGCATGATCAGCTTGCGATAACCGGAATAAAGAGTTTCGATCCACTGACCAGGTGCGCTGCCGTTCGGATTGGGCAGCACGGTGGCGCCCTCGATCACGTCAGCCTGTTTGAGGTTATTCTCAGCCATCGGCATTCGCCATGTGGCGGCTCGCGCGTGCAGGGCGGCAACCTGGGCGGCCTCGCGACGCAGCGTAAGCGATAGCGCCTCAGCCACGGACTCGCGCGTCAGGTCGTCTTCCGTGGGGCCCAGTCCTCCCATCAAGATGACGATGTCTGTTCGAGCGAGAGCGTTCCGAATGACTCCTACCAAGTCTTTGCGCCGGTCTCCAACAATGGTCTTGAAGGCTACCGAGACACCAATTTCATTCAGCTTTTCGGTTAAACAAAGGGAATTGGTGTCCTGGCGAAACGGGGTGAGCATTTCGGAGCCGACAGCAATAATTTCAGATTTCATAAAGACAGCGTTGAGCTCCTGGCTTATAGCCGAATGATGCCGGGGAAAGGGACCAGGGTCTCTTCCTGGATTGCCGTATTTCGCACTAGAAGATGGCGGCTAGCAGCTAAGAGAGACTCAGTCCTTCTACCCCTAAGTCCACATCATAAACCGCCTCATTGGTGGCGAGTACGGTGTTGCCCAGCGGCGAGAAGGCTACTCCGACCAGGTTGGCTCCAGCCAGCACAAGGGTTGCTTCGCCGTCTTCTGTGACTCGTACCAGTCCGCGGCGTCCACGTAGAGAAGCCGTCACGTAGATGTTGCCGTCTTTGGCTAGCGCCAGCCCCTGGGGGCGGCCGAGGCCACGGAACCAGGCGCGTGCGTCGCCGTGAGTGTCAATCGCCCAGATTGCGTCATTCGAGGAGAGCGTTGGGCCTGTTACATAAAGCGTTCCTTCACGGTCGACCGCGAGATGGTACGCAGAAACGCTTGGCTCCAGCGTCGCGTAAACAAAAATCTTGCGTTGCGGATCGATCTTGAAAATCGTGCCGCTGCGATCGCCGACAAACAGATTTCCCGCAGGATCAAATACTGCGCCCGTGGCGACTCCCATCCCTTCGGCGTAAAGTGTCGATTCGCCGGCTCCGTCGATGCGATAGACATTCCCCTCGGCGCGCGATGTTACAAACAGGTCGCCCTCTGGGCTGAATGCAAGGCCGGTTGCATTCAGTATGCCGGTCACAAACGGAGTTCCCCTGCCGTCGGGGCTAATCCGCACGACTGAAACCGGCGTCTGCTTACCTCGTTGACCAGAGATGGTCGCGTAGATCATTCCTGATCGGCTGACTGCCGGACTGGTCACGGGATGGAGACCGGCAGAGAGCTCTCTTGCAACGCGCATCGGGGCAGCGTTGCTGACACCGGTAGGGGTTCGAACTTCGATCAGGCCGGTTGTGGCCTGCTCCGGGATTCGAAATGCGACTCTGCCGGGCCGGCTCATCAATACCTGAGCGGGATGCGTGCCGATCACCACAACGGGCGGTCCGAACTCATGTGGACCCAAGTATTCGCCGACGAGTTCGACCTCACCCAACGGTAGAGCCGCAGCCGGAACGATGTCGTCGATGCGTGGCTCCGGAATGGATTCTTCGCGAGTGGATGGAGTGCGTGTGCGGGGCATGGCCGTCTCAGTCTAAATCCAAATGCGCAACAGAGTTGCTACTCCCAAAGCATACAGCCCTGCGCCCAAGTCGTCGCAAACTATGCCCCATCCTTCAGGAAGGCGCTCGAGCCGTCGAACAGGAAAGGGCTTCGTAATGTCGAAAACACGAAAAAGAAGAAGGGCGATGAGGGCGTGCTTCCAGTCGGCAGGACTGCCCAGAAGGGCAATCCATTGGCCAGCCACCTCATCAATCACGACGAACCCAGGGTCGTGACTGGCGCTTTCGCGGGCGGCAATCGACGCCCCCGGAACTCCCAAAGCGACCGCGAGTGCAACCGCGCCAATCAGCGCCAAAAGAAGAACTTGCTGCGAAGGGTGCAGCGCCAACGCAAACGCAGCCCAAAGCAGAACGGCGGCTATCGATCCCCAAGTGCCCGGGCCTGGCTTGCCCAGCCCCGCGCCGAAAAAGGTGGCCACGATCCAGGCCCACGCAGTCTTCTGTGCGGCGGCTTTTTCGACGGCAGCGGGACTACTCATCATCGGAGCCTTTGTTGTGTCCGCCGCCGAGTCCGCCGAGATCGTCAAGAACTTCAGGGTCGAGAATGGGAGAACTGATTTTGTAGACGCCCATGGCCCACTTGCCGAGGTCAATTTTGCGGCAGCGATCAGAACAGAAAGGGAAGTCTTCGTCCTTAAGTTGAACGAGCATGCCGCAGGTTGGGCAGTGCAGAACTTTTGCGGATTTTTTCTTCGCCGGCATCGCGTTTGTATCCGAGAGTGAGAGATCAGTTTACAGCGGGCCCGAAACGACTCGCGCAATCACATCGTACTCGTGGGCCTCGGTGATCTCAGCCTTGTAGAAGCGTCCAGCTTCAAGGCGTTCCAGTTCGCCGAAGTCATTGATATAGACCTTCCCATCGATTTCAGGTGCATGGAATTGCGTCCGGCCTTCCCAAAGCATCGGCGTTTCTTCACTCTCGCCTTCAGCCAGCAACACGAGCTCGCGGCCCACCCATTGCTGCTTGGCGCGCTTGCTGATGGATTGCTGCAGCTTCATCAGCCGTCGCTGTCTTGAGTCAATCGTCCGCTTGGGGACCTTGGCGTCGAGCAAGAAGGCTCCGGATCCCTCTTCATCGGAGTAGTTGAAGACGCCGAGCCAGTCAAATCTCGCTTCGCTGATGAACTCCTCCAAAATCTGAAAATCCGAAGGGGATTCGCCGGGGAAGCCGACGATAAATGAAGTGCGCAAGGCGATGCCCGGAACCGCAGTTCGTACCTTCTCCAGAGTCTTGAGGAAGATGTCGGCACCCGCGCCGCGCTTCATGCGCTTAAGCACATCGGGAGATGCGTGCTGCAAGGGGACGTCGAGGTACTTGCAGATGTTGTCGTGCTTCGCAATCGTTTCGAGCAGGCGGCCGGTAATTCGATTGGGATACGCATAGAGGAAGCGCAACCACCGCAAGCCTTCGATGCTGGCAAGAGCGTCAAGCAGCAGCGCCAGCCCGTCTTTCAAGCCCAGATCTTCGCCATAGCAGGTTGTGTCTTGACCAATGAGCGTGATCTCCTGCACGCCGCGGGCAACCAGTTGCTGCACCTCTGCCACAACGGATTCGAAGCGTCGCGACCGAAACTTCCCGCGCAGATTTGGAATCACGCAGAAACTGCAAGGGTGGTCGCAGCCCTCTGCAATCTTGACGTAGGCGGAGGATCGAGGAGTGGTAAGGAAGCGCGGCGTCGACTCGTCGTAGAGATAAGTCGGCAGCATGTGTGCCGCCCCCTGCCACTCCTCGCGGCTGAATCTGCCCTGTCGCTCGCGCAAATCGCCTTCCGCGCGAAATGCGATCTCCTCGTGCTTATGCGTTCCAGCTAGCGACTCCTT
>Ga0207683_10002330_pt1 | contig 16662 bp, 13 predicted proteins | sample KBSM73metaG_FD_184333 | JGI IMG/M metagenome (GOLD analysis project Ga0207683, IMG submission 184333) | Miscanthus rhizosphere microbial communities from Kellogg Biological Station, Michigan, USA - KBS M7-3 metaG (SPAdes) (version 2) | ecosystem: Host-associated > Plants > Roots > Rhizosphere >... | reverse complement strand
TTGCGCTGCAGGTAGCCGCCATCCACTCCCGCGGCCACGCCCATCGAGCCATTCGGGAATTTCTGAATCATCTTTTCCGACACATCCAGGGTGATATCCGCGTGGAGCTTGCCGACGAGCGACATGCTGCCGGTGGCGAAGTCTTCGGCAGTCGCGCCCTTGACCGTCATCAGGCCGGTGAGATACCCATCGCCGTCACCAGTCACGATGCCGATGCGGTCGATGCTGAGTTCGGGATCGTACTTGAGCAGCTCGGCGCCCTGTTCCTTGAACGGCGCGAACATGACCTTCTCGGCTTCCAGCGTGCTCGTGAGCGGCTTCGCGTACATCGCCTTGATGCCAGCCAGCAATTTTTCGAGCGTTTCAGTGTGCAGATGACGTACCGAGAAGTCGTAGTGAATTTCCTTGAGCTCGACGCCGAGTCCCGACAGCTGCGGGTTCTTGACCGCCCCGCTACCGAGCTTGGCTCCCATCGAGGTGAAGTCATTCTTCGTCGCGCTCTCCACGATGTAGTGCAGATCGGCGATTTCGAATTGGTTGCCGTCGCCCTCGACGTTCATGCTGGCGACTTTGAAAGTGAAGTCACCGTCGTACAGATCACCGCGGACGCGCTTGCCATCGCCATCGAGCGTCAGGTCCTTGAGCACGAAGTGCATCTTGTCTTCGAGGTTGGTCGCCTCGAACTTCGGCATCGCGCCATCCAGGTCGTATTTGTCGGCACCGCGTGAATAGCCGATCGCAAGCTTGAAGGTCTCCCACGAGAGTTCCGACTTCTTGTCCGGCTTGATGGTCCGCCCTTCCGACGTGAACGTGGTGGTGCCACCGCCAGTGAATGCCACGCGCGTGCTCACCTCGAGTGGATCCTTCGGCCCGAAGATCTCGACGATCTTCTTTCGCACTTCCTCGCTCAGCACCAGGTGCGTGTCGACGCGCGCAATACCGAAGCCCGACAAGCCCAGCACCGGGCCATGCAGGATTTCGTTGCGTACCGTGAAGCGCATCAGGTCGTGCATTTTTTCGGACACGGACCCATCGTCGGCCGGCGCTTCGGACGGAGGCACGGCGTCCGGCGCAGCGGCGACGGCCGGCTCGCCTGGCTCCATATCGCCGTTGGCGTCCGCCGCATCTTTCTTCATGGCGTCTTTGATGGCCTCGGGGTTCAACAACTCCATGAGGTCGCCGAATGCCTCGAATGTGACGACCTGTTCGGACTTGAACCAACCGCCGGTCCACTTGCGCTCGACGACCTTGAGGTACGGCGCTTCTTCGACCAGCTTGTCGAGGCCTGCGTTGAGGCGCTTCTCGGCGACCTTGCCGACGCCCCACGGCGCGACCAGCAGCGCGAGCACCACGACCACTACCGCTACAACTATCTTTTTCATTTCATACTCCCTGAGAAACCTTTGGCTGCGCTCCTGAGCTCCTGGTCGAGCGCGGCAAGCCTTTCGGCCGTGCCGATGTCATACCAGCGGCCTGCGTGCAACTCACCGCTGAGAGCGCGCTGGGCGATCGCCCGGCGCAGCAGTGGCAACAGCGGAAATTTTCCGGGCTGGCAGCCGGCAAACAACTGCGGCCGGAAAATGCCGACGCCTGAATACGTCTGTCTCGAGCCCTCGCCTTCTGACAGCAGGCCGTTCTCGAGCAGAAAATCGCCGCGCGCGTGTTGCGGCGGGTTCGGAACGAGCACCAGGTGTGCAAGCGACCCTTCGGGCGGATCGCGGCGCAGTGCGCCGAAGTCGATGTCCGTCCAGACGTCGCCGTTCACCAGCAGGAACGGTGCCGATCCTAACAGCGGCAGTGCCTTGAAAATGCCTCCCCCGGTTTCGAGGGCCTCGGGACGCTCATGGCTGTAGGTTATGGCAAGCCCGAACTGGCCACCGGTGCCGAGCGCCGTTTCGATCTGGTCGCCTAACCAACCCGTGTTGATCACGACTTCGCGAAAACCCGCGGCCGCCAATCGTTCGAGATGGAATTCGATGAGGCGCTTGCCGCCGACCCGCAACAGTGGCTTCGGCTGCGCGTCGGTCAGCGGGCGCATGCGTTCGCCGCGTCCCGCGGCGAGAACCATGGCCTTCACTTGTGTAGCCGGCGAGTCCGGCGACGCCGCGCGGCCAGCTTCCGGCCGCTGCGTTTGGCGCGCTTGCGCACGCGCCTGACCGGACGCTGGACCTGACGCTTTGCCCTGCGACGCAGCGTTCGCGTCGGGCGCGCCTTCCGTACCGTGCGCACCTTCCGCGGCACAGTCTTCGACTTCTTCCTGGCCGCGACCTTGTTCTTCTTGGGCGCGGTCTTGCGTTTGAGTTTGCGCTTGGTCTTGGACTTCGGTTTGGGTTTGCGCGTCTGCGCAACGCGCGGCGGCTTTTCCTTCTGACGCGCATTTGCGGGCGCAAGCTCCGGCTCGACGCGCCACGCCAACCAGCGCTCGAACTCCACGAGCTCGGGATAACGGCGGCAGGCGTCGCGCACATATTCGAATGTGAGCGGCAGATCGGCGAGATAGCCGATCTTGCCGTCGCGGTGCCAGAGCCGCGCGAAAATGCCCAGCACCTTGATGTGGCGCTGCACGCCGATGAGATCGAACCAGCGCATGAACTGGTATTCGCTGTCGCCGACGTTGGCGCCCAGGTTCCCGAGCACGCGCCGGTAGCCGCGAACCCATCGCTCCACGCGCTCGCGCGACCAGCTGATGTAACAGTCCTTGAGCAGCGAGACGAGGTCGTAGCCAATCGGACCGCGCAACGCATCCTGGAAGTCGATGACTCCCGGTCCGCCCTTGTTGTCGCCGGGCAGCACCATGAGATTGCGCGAGTGAAAGTCGCGATGCACGAAGACCTGAGGCTGCAGCAGCGCTTCGTTGATCAGGAACTCAAACGTCACCGTGATGAGTGCGCGTTCCTCGGGCGACAGCTCGAGACCGAGATGCTTGCCCAGGAACCACTCGGGCATGAGGTTGAGCTCGCGCTCGAGCGGCGCGCGGTCGTAGGGCGGCAGCGCCGATGCCGCACGCAGCCCCCGCACCTGGATGTTTGCGAGCGTGGTGAGCGCCTCGCCGTAGAGCTTGTCGACGCCACGTCCCGTCCGCAGCAGCGACAGATATTGCGTGTCCCCCAGGTCCTCCATCACGACGAATCCGCGCTTCGAGTCCGAAGCATGCACGTGCGGCACATGCGCTCCGGCCTGTTCCAGCAGCGAGGTCACCTTGAGATAGGGCGCGATGTCTTCCTTGCCGGGCGGCGCGTCCATGACGATGAGCGTGTCGGCCCTGGGCGCCCAGGCGGCCGGATCGACATCGCCACGCGACACCCGGAAATATCGGCGGAAGCTGGCGTCAGCGGATGCCACGCTGATCCGGCCTACGCGCCATCCGAGGTCGCGCGTCAGCCATGAGCGGATCAGGGATAGTCGCGCGTCGTTCTTGAGCATTCGTATAAGTATAGTGCGCAAATGGCGAGAGAGACTTCGACCGCAACACTGCTGCTTCTTTTGGCGCTGACCTTCCAGTCGCCCGCATGGGCGCAGACATGCAACGAGGAATGCCCGAAGCCGGCGGTGGCCGAGGTGGTTCCGCCGAAGCCCGCCGACGTCCCGCCGGCGCCGGTTGACGAGCCAATCACTATCGAAGCCGACGACAAGGATTTCTCCTTCGACGTCCACGGCAATGCAGTGGTGTCGGGAAACGTGCTCATGCGCCAGGGCGACAAGGTCATTCGCGCCGACCGCCTGGAGTACGACGCGAAGACCGGCCACGCCAAGCTCACCGGCGCCGTCGAATTCTCGGGACCTACGCTCAAGGTGCGCGGCAGCAGCGGCGAATATTCGCCGGCGCTCGGCGCGCAATTCCAAGGCGCGCAGTTCGAGCTGCCCCAGCGTAACGCGCGTGGTTCGGCGCGCAGCATGCATGTCGACGCCAATGGCACGGTGACGCTGGAGGACGTCTCGTTCACCACATGCCCGGTCACCGCCGTGGACTGGAAGTTGAATGCCCGCAACATCGAGATCGACACGCGCGCCCGCACTGGCACCGGGCGCGGCACCACAGTCGAGCTCAAGGGTGTGCCCATCATCTACCTGCCCTGGATGACCTTTCCCGTCGGTCCGCAGCGCAAGAGCGGGTTTTTCTTTCCGAGCATCGGCGGCTCTTCGCGCAACGGCGCCGAAGTCATGCTGCCTTACTACTGGAACATCCGTCCGAACATGGACTTCCTCGCGGAGCCCACCTACTACGGCAAGCGCGGAGTGGACCTCGCAGGCTCGCTGCGTTACCTCACGCCGCGCCAGCGCGGCACGCTCGACTTCAATTACCTGCCGAGCGACGACGTCGAGGGCATCGACCGCACGCGCGTGCATCTCGAGCACGTCGCCGAGCTCCCCGGCGACTGGCGCTTCCGCATCGACGCCACCGATGTCGGCGACAGCAGTTACTTCGAGGATTTCGCGCACGGCCCCGAGGGCACCAGCGTGCCCTTCACCGAACGGCTCGCGGAGGCATCGTATCGCGATGAAAACTGGAATGTGCGTGCGCAGATCCAGGACTTCCAGACCATCGACGAAGATCTGCCCAGCGAAGACCGCCCGTATGCACGCACGCCTCGCGTACTTGCTTCAGGTGACTGGAACATGGGTCGCGGCGCCATCGACTACGGTTTCGATGCCGAGTTCGTGAACTTCGAGCGCAATCTCGGCGTCACCGGCTGGCGCATGGACGTGGCGCCGCGCGTCGGCTACGACTGGTCGGCGCCGGGGTTTTTCGTGCGCCCCTCCGCCGGTTATCGCTACACGCAATACGGGCTTAAAGACCAGGCGCCAGGCACCGACAACTCTCCCACCCGTTCCCTGCCAGTCGCATCGCTCGATGCGGGGCTGGTGTTCGAACGCGCCGCCGGCTCACAGGGCCAGCGCCGCATGACGCTGGAGCCACGAGCTCTCTATCTGTACACGCCGTTCCGCGAGCAAAGCGAACTACCCTTGTTCGACACCGGCCTGCCCGATCTCAACCTGGTGCAGCTGTTCCGCCCCAATCGCTATGTGGGTGCGGATCGGGTCAACGATGCCAACCAGATGGCGTTCGGACTCACCTCGCGACTCTTCGACTCTGCCAGCGGCGCCCAGTACCTCGCCGCGAGCATCGGTCAGGTCTACTACTTCGATCCACCGCGCGTGGTATTGCCAGACGAGCCGGTAGCGACTCGCGACACTTCCGACTTCATCGCGCAGGTGTCCCTGTCGGCGTACAAGAACTGGAACGTCGAAGCCGGCCTGCAATGGAATCCCGAAGACACCCGCACCGAACGCTCGCAGTTCCGGGTTCAGTATCGCCTCGACGGCCAGCGGGTCTTGAATCTGGCATATCGCGCACAACGCGATGTGCTCGAGCAGACAGAGATCTCGGGTGCCTGGCCATTGGGCAAAAACTGGAATGCCTACGCCCGGGGCGTCTACAGCCTGCGCGACAGCGAGTTGATCGAGCGTTTTGCCGGGTTTGAATACAAGGCCTGTTGCTGGCGTCTGCGTGCGGTGGCGCGACGCTCGATCTCCAATCGCGAGGGCACGCAGGAGACCAGCTTCTACGTGCAGATGGAACTGACGGGTCTCTCCAGTGTCGGAAACGCAGACGCTTTCCTGGAACACGCAATTCGAGGATACTCGCCGGAAACTTCCGCCCGGTGAAAAACAACTACATGATTTTCAAAGCATTTTCGCGCACCTCCCTCATTCTGCTGGCGTCCCTTGCCGCTTCCGCCGCGCTCGCCCAGACGCGCGAAGCTTCGAGCTCCGGTGTGCTGCTCGATCGCGTGGCCGCGACCGTCAACGAGGGGGTGGTGCTGTCGAGCGAGCTCGACGAGCAGATGCTCGCGATCTCCGAGCGCCTGCGCTCGCAAAAACTCGACCTGCCGCCGCAGAACGTACTTCGCCAGCAGGTGCTCGACCGGCTGGTCCTGCAGGAATTGCAGATGCAGCGTGCGAACCGCGCCGGCATCAAGGTGTCGGATGAAACCTTGAACAACGCTCTGCGCGACGTGGCCGAGCAGAACAAGATCCCGCTCGCGGACCTGCCGGCGGCGCTCGCAGAACAGGGCATCGACTACGCCACCTACCGCGACGGGCTGCGCAAGGAACTCGCGATGCAGATCCTGCGCCAGCGCGACGTGATCGGGCGAATCAACGTGAGCCCGCGCGAGATCGACCAGTTCCTCGAGCGGCAGAAGAAGATGCCGTCGGAGTCGAACGAATACAACGTCTCGCACATCCTGATCGCCGTGCCCCAGGCCGCAACTCCGGAGCAGCTCGACGAAGCCGGCAAGAAGGCCGAAGAGGTCTATCAAAAGGCCACCACGGGCGAAGACTTCGGTCGGCTCGCAGTGTCGTACTCGAACGCCCAGACCGCTCTCGAAGGCGGTTCGCTCGGCTGGCGCAAGGGCCCTGAACTGCCGACCTTTCTCGCCGAAGTCATCGCCGGCATGAAGACCGGCGACGTCACCAAGCCCATCCGCACGCCCTCGGGCTTCCACATCCTCAAGCTCAACGAAATGCGCGGCAATGCGCAGGTCATCGTGAACCAGGTCCACGCGCGCCACATCCTGATCAAGCCCAACGAGCTGCAGGACGACGCCACCGTCGAGCAGAAGCTGATGGCGATCCGCGACCGCATCGTGAACAAGGGCGAAAATTTCACCGCCGTCGCCTCGGTGGTTTCAGAAGATCCGGGCTCGTCGGCCGAAGGCGGCGATCTCGGCTGGGCCGGCCCCGGCACGTTCGTGCCCGAGTTCGAAAAACAGCTTTCGCAGCTGCAACCCGATGAAATCAGCCAGCCCTTCCGCACGCAGTTCGGCTGGCACATCATCCAGTTGTTAGGCCGGCGCCAGTTCGACACGACGCAGGAAGTCATCCGCCAGCGCGCATTCATGGCGCTGCGCGAAGCGAAGGCCGATGAGGAAACGGAGCTGTGGCTGCGGCGTCTGCGCGACGAAGCGTACGTCGAGTACAAGCTCTGAGATTGATAGCCGTCACCGCGGGTGAGCCCGCCGGCATCGGCCCGGATCTCTGTCTCGCTCTCGCAAGCGTCGATCTCGCAAATCCGCTCGTGATCATCGGCAGCCACGCGCTGCTCGCCGAGCGTGCGCGTCAGCTTGGGGTCGAGGTCACGCTGCATCCCTATGAATCGCTTGGGCAACACGTCCGGCATTCCGCCGGAAGCATCGGCGTGATCGATGTACCTCTCGCGGCCCACTGCGTGGCGGGGCGCCTCGATCCGGCCAATGCGGGTCACGTGCTCGCGGTGCTGGATCGCGCCATCGACGGCTGTGTCAGCGGTGAGTTCGCCGCCATGGTCACGGCGCCGGTGCAGAAGAGCGTGATCAATGACGGCGGCGTGCCCTTTACGGGCCACACCGAGTACCTCGCCGCGCGGACCGGCGCCGCGCACCCGGTCATGTTGCTCGCTGCCGAATCCCTGCGCGTGGCGCTCGCGACCACGCACCTGCCGTTGCGCGCGGTCAGCGATGCCATCACGCCTGAGCTGCTCGATACCACTTTGAGGATCCTCGCCACGGACGTGCGACGGCTCTGGGGCATCTCGCGACCTCGCATTGCCGTGTGCGGGCTGAATCCGCACGCGGGTGAAAGCGGCCATCTGGGCACCGAGGACCGGGACGTCATCGCGCCGGCCGTGGAACGCGCACGGGCTGCCGGCATGCTGGTGGACGGACCGATCCCGGCCGACACCGTGTTCGTGCCGCGAGCATTGTCTAACTACGACGTGGTGCTGGCCATGTACCACGACCAGGGGCTGCCGGTGCTCAAGCATGCCGGCTTCGGCCATGCCGTGAATGTGACGCTCGGCCTGCCGATCATCCGCACGTCCGTGGACCATGGCACGGCGCTCGATCTTGCCGGCACGGGCCGCGCCGACGCCGGCAGTCTTATCGCCGCCACCCGGCTCGCGCAGGAGTTTGCGGAGAGAGTGCCGGGCCGGGATAGCGGAAAAACTCGCGGCACATGAAAGGGTCCACCGAACCCGCTCCGTCGGATTGTCGGAGTCCAATCCGGCCCGGCACCCTGTGATCTTCGCGCGCAAGCGGTTCGGCCAGCATTTCCTGCATGACCGCAGCGTGCTCGATCGCATCGTGCGCGAAGTCGCGCCGAAGCCCGACCAGGCATTGCTCGAGATCGGGCCTGGCCGCGGCGCGCTCACCGAGCGGCTCATCGGCCAGTCCCGCACGCTGGATGCGATCGAAATCGACCGCGATCTCGCCGCGCAGTTGCGGGCCCGCTGGGGCGCGCCGCAGGCATTCGAGCTGCACGAAGCCGACGCGCTCAAGTTCGATCTCGCGGCGCTCGCCCGCATGCGCGGTGGCCGGCTGCGCGTCATCGGGAACCTGCCTTACAACATTTCCACGCCTCTGCTGTTTCACATCGCCGCGGCTCACGAGCACATCGATGATCTGCACGTCATGCTGCAGAAGGAAGTCATCGAGCGCATCGCCGCTCAACCTGGCAGCGGGTCGTACGGGCGGCTCACCGTGATGCTGGCGCCCTGGTTCGAAGCACGACATCTGTTCGACGTGGGCCCCGGCGCCTTCAGTCCACCACCACGCGTGTGGTCGGCCGTGGCGCGACTGACGGTGAGACGTGAGCCCGCATTTGCAATACCACCGGCATTCGCACGCACCGTGTCGGCGGCCTTCTCCGCGCGTCGTAAGACCCTGCGCAACGCGCTGCGATCACTCGTGGATGTCGACGCCATCGTCGCCGCGGGAATCGATCCATCGCTGCGACCCGAGACTCTGTCGCCGGCGGAGTTCGCGAAGCTGGCTGCCCAGGTACCCGACGATTCTTCACGCTAGCCGCGCTTGATAGTTCGGTATCATCAGGGCGCAATGGAGCAAGCCCAGCACAAGATTCGCGTCGACGTGGACACCAGCTATCTCGAGGATCAGTCCGATCCGAAAGAGCGGCGCTACGTTTTTTCTTACACCATCACCATCCGCAATGAAGGCAGCGTGCCCGCGCGCCTGCTCACGCGGCACTGGATCATCACCGACTCCAACGGCAAGGTGCAGGAAGTACGCGGCGAAGGCGTGGTGGGAGAACAGCCCTATCTCAAGCCCGGCCAGGGCTTCCGTTATTCCAGCGGCGCTGTGCTCGAAACACCGGTCGGCGCCATGGAAGGCAGCTACCAGATGGTCGCCGATGACGGCGAGCAATTCGACGCGCCCATCGCGGCGTTCCGGCTGGCGATGCCGGGGCTGCTGCACTGATGGCCGGCTGACCGGCACCGATGGCCCGTTACGCCATTGGCGACATCCAGGGCTGCTGCGACGAACTGAAGGCGCTGCTCGCCGAGGCCAGATTCTCGGCCGATCGCGACGAGCTGTGGTTCGTCGGTGATCTCGTCAATCGCGGACCGAAGTCCCTCGAGACTCTGCGTTTCGTGCGCGCCCTCGGCGCCAATGCCACGGTGGTGCTGGGCAATCACGACCTGCACCTGCTGGCGGTGGCGTTCGGATCGAAGCGCAAGCAGAAGGATGACGACACGCTCGAGGCGGTGCTCGAGGCGCCCGACCGCGACCAGCTGCTGGAGTGGTTGTTAGGACGGCCGCTGGCGGTCTTCGACGAGCCTCGCGGCGATTTCCTGGTGCACGCCGGCCTGGTGCCCGAATGGACCCCGCGTGCCGCCGTGAAGCTGGCGCGTGAGGTCGAGGCCGTGCTGCGCGACGATGCCCGCACGCTGTTCGACTCCATGTACGGCAACAAGCCCGACCAGTGGAATGACGCCCTGCGCGGCATGGACCGGCTGCGCTTCGTCATCAACGCATTCACGCGCATGCGGTTCTGCCGCCGCGACGGCACGGTGGATCTGAAAGCCAAGGGTGCGCCGGGTGACCAGCACGAGGACCTCTTGCCGTGGTTCGATGTTCCCGGCCGCAAGAGTGCCGAGGTGCGCGTGATCTGCGGACACTGGTCGACGCTCGGCCTCAGACGCCGACGTGACCTGCTGGCGCTGGATACCGGGTGCGTATGGGGCGGCGCGCTGACCGCAGTCAATCTCGACGTGGAAGCGGAAGCGATTCAGCTTCCCTGCACGTCACATCAGTTGCCGGGCGGCGGCGAAGGCTGAGCGTCGGCGGGCTTGACGATATCGCTGGCGCCCGCTGGCTCCACTTCGGCGCCCGACTTTGGCACCTCAGTCGGCGATACGAACACAGGAGCTTCCGTCGCAGGTGCCGGAGGCTCTTCGACGGCTGCGGCCATCGGCCCCCAGGAAATGTAGATAGCCGCGGTCTTCGGTGTGTACACGCTCGGCGCGAACTCGAGGTCGATGGGCAACGTTCCCTCGGCGGCCACCGGCAGGATGTTGCGCTCTTCGCCCAGGATTTGGATCTGCCCGACGCTGCCGGGGCGAACTCGAACGCCGATGCGCACCGGCCAGGTGGTGCCTTCCGGAAGGCGCGCGGCAAAGTTGCCGGCAGCGCCGATGCCTGACAGGTCGATGACCAGCGTATTGCGCTTCCAGTACTGCGGATAATTCGCGGGCGTGCCGTCGGCGTTGACCAGGTTGAGCTCGCTGACGGCTTCTGGAGCCGGCTTCGCCTGCTTATAGATGGGCGGCCAACCCATCTGCACTTTGTACGAGCTGCAGGCCGTGAGTACCAGGCAGCAGGCAACGGCCAGCGACAGACCGGGCGCAAGGCGGAATTTCACGAACGACCACTCCGGGAGCTGTTAGTGGGCGGCAACCATAACACGGGCCGCCTGCTGCGAGCCCGCAACGGGTTGACGCCGGGCAGCGACAGCATGGCCAATTGTGGAGGGAGTCACATCATGGGCCCGTCAGCGAATACCATAGACGGCATGCGAGAGCTGCAGGCATTCAATTTCAGGCGCTGGATCGACGAGCATCGCCACCTGCTCAAGCCGCCGGTGGGAAACAAGCTCGTATTCACGGACAGTGAATTCATCATCATGGTGGTCGGCGGTCCGAACAGTCGCAAGGATTTCCATGTGGATCCGGGCGAGGAATTTTTCTACCAGCTCGAAGGCGGCATCACGCTCGCCACCGTGCAGGATGGAAAACGCGTGGACATCGCCATTGGTGAAGGCGACATCTTCCTGCTGCCGCCTAACATGCCGCACTCGCCGCGGCGGCCGGCGAACACTGTCGGCCTGGTCATCGAGCGTACGCGCCGTCCCGGTGAGCTCGACGGCTTCCAGTGGTATTGCGAGAACTGCGGCACCCGGCTGTACGAGGAGTTCGTCGAAGTCACGAACATCGAAACACAGTTGCCGCCAGTCTTTGATCGATTTTTCGGGTCGCTGGCCAATCGCACCTGCCGCAACTGTGGCACGGTCATGGAACGGCCGAAGTAATGATCGCCGAGCTCAGCATCGGCGGGCAGAAGATCCGCGCGGCGCTAGACCGTGGCGTGAGTCTGGCCATCGCCGTCGATTTTGCCCACGCCGGGCCACGACATTTCGGGGCGCCAGGCCCCTCCTCGACGCCGTTTGCGAGCGGCAAATTCACCGGCAGCGTCGCCACCGGGGCCAGCGCGAATTGCTCGACGATCACGCTGACCCCGCATTGCCAGATGACGCATACCGAGAGTGTCGCCCACCTCACGCGCGAATCCGGCGATGCCTGGCGCGTCGTGCCACGCGGCCTGATGCCGGCGGTAGTAGTTAGTGTGATACCCGAGCCGGCGCGCGAGTCGAACGAGAGCACCGACCCGCAACCCTGGGGCACCGACGTCCTCATCACCAGGCGCAGACTGCGCGCCGCCTGGCCCATGGAACGCATGGTCGATCCGGTGGCGGCCGTCATCCGCACGCTGCCCAACGAGGCGTCCAAACGCACGCGCGACTACAGCGACCTCACGCCCCCGTACCTCACGCGCGAAGCGGTCGAGTGGCTGGTGGAGAAACGCATCGAGCACCTCGTGCTGGACGTGCCCTCGCTGGATCGCACGCACGATGAAGGCCACATGGTCGGCCATCGGATCTTCTTCGGCCTGCCCGCGGGCAGTACCGCGCGCGGCGACGCGGCGCGCTCGCGCGCCACCATCACCGAGCTGGCATTCATCCCCGACGAAGTATTCGATGGCCCCTGTGTACTGGCGCTGGCGGTGCCCGCCATCGGCGGGGACGCCGTGCCCAGCCAGCCGATTGTGTATCCTCTGGCGCCATGAACGCCTCGCCGTCCACGGTGGCCTCACAACCTGAACTGCTATCGCAGTTCGCGGCCACGCGGGACTTCGCCCAGGACTGCGATGCTGCGGACATCCTGGCACCGTACCGGAAGCAGTTCGAGCTGCCCGTCGGCGCCAGCGGGCAACCTGTCATCTACCTGTGCGGCCACTCGCTCGGACTCGCGCCGCGTGCTGCGCTCGACTATGTGAGCGAAGAGCTCGCCGAGTGGGCGCAGCTCGGAGTCATGGGCCACCACATCGCGACACGCCCGTGGATCGACTACGCGCAGAACTTCACCAAGGGCCTGCAGCACGTCACGGGCGCACAGGCGCACGAAGTCGTCGCCATGAACTCGCTCACGGTGAACCTGCATCTCATGATGGCGTCGTTCTATCGGCCCGTCGGCATGCGCGACAAGGTGCTCATCGAGGCGGGCGCGTTCTCCTCGGACCGCCACGCCATCCTCGGGCAGTTTTCGTGGCACAAGCTCGACCCCAACGGCACCTTGATAGAACTGGCGGCGCGCGCGGGCGAGGAAATCCTGCGCATCGAGGATATAGAAGGTGCAATCGATGCTTGCGGCAATGAGCTCGCGCTCGTGTTGTGGCCTGGCGTGCAGTACCGAACCGGCCAGGCCTTCGACTGCGCGCGAATCGCCAGTGCCGCGCATCGTGTCGGTGCCATCGCGGGGTTCGACCTGGCACATGCCATCGGCAATCTGCCGCTCAAGCTTCACGACTGGGACATCGACTTCGCTGTGTGGTGTTCGTACAAATATCTGAACGCCGGCCCCGGCGCGATCGGCGGATGTTTCGTTCACGAGCGGCACTTCGGAAATGCGCCGTCGAGATTGTCGGGATGGTGGGGCCACGAACCGCAGACTCGTTTCCAGATGGCGCCGGAATTCAAGCCAGCGGTCGGCGCCGCCGGATGGGCCGTGAGCAACCCGCCTATCTTCTCGGCTGCACCCCTGCTCGCTTCGCTCGAGATGTTCCGCGCCGCCGATATCGGCGAGCTGCGCGCGAAATCCATGCGACTCACCGCCTATGCGATTCGCCTGCTGCGCGAGCGTGCCCGGGACGACATCCAGATCATCACGCCCGAGGCTCCCGAGGAGCGTGGCTGCCAGTTGAGCCTGCGTGTGAAAGGCGGCGCCAAGCGCGGCCGGCGCGTTTTCGATGTGCTCGGCGACCACGGCGTCATCTGCGACTGGCGCGAGCCCGACATCATCCGCATCGCGCCCGCGCCGCTGTACAACCGTTTCATGGAAATCTTCGATTTCGTCGAAGAACTCGCCGCCGCGCTCAAGGAAATCGCTTGAGCCTGAAGGCTACGGCCGGAGTCAGCATCATTGGCGCCGGATTAGCGGGAAGTCTGTTGGCGATACTCCTGGCGAAGCGGGGCTTCGCCGTCACCGTCTACGAGCGGCGGCCGGATCCGCGAGTCGCGACGGTGGACGCCGGTCGCTCCATCAATATGGCATTGGCGTCGCGCGGCATTCGCGGATTGCAGCTCGCGGAAGTTCTCGAACGCGTCATGAAGTTCGCGATACCCATGCGCGGCCGCATGGTGCATGAACACGACGGGGCCGCGGCACTGCAGTTGTATGGCGTGCGGCCTGAAGAGGTCATCTACTCCGTGTCGCGTGGCGATTTGAATCGCACGCTCATCGAAGCCGCCGATGAGTTTCAGAATGTGGAATTGCGATTTGGGCAGTTGTGCCTGGGGCTCGCGCACGAGAAGAACGTGCTCGAGATACGCGACGAGACTACCGGCCGCATCTACCACTCCGTCGCCCAGCCCACCATTGCCACCGATGGCGGCGGCTCGGCCGTGCGTGACGCATTGGTGGAACGCGAAGTCTCTACGGTCCGCGAGGAGCCGCTGGAGCACGACTACAAGGAACTGACCATTCCGCCGCGCGATGCAAAGCCCGTGCTCGACGTGAACGCCCTGCACATCTGGCCGCGCGGCGGATTCATGCTGATCGCGCTGCCGAATCCCGACGCCACGTTTACCGCCACGTTGTTTCTGGCGCGGCGCGGGACCAACAGCTTTGACGAGCTGCGATCCGCTGCGGCGGTCGATGCATTTTTCGAACGCGAGTTTCCGGGCGCCAAGGCGTTGATGCCAGACCTGACGCGTGAATTCTTCGCGCATCCGCAGGGTTCACTCGGCACCGTGTACACGCACGGTTGGCACCTGAATGGCGACATACTGCTGTTAGGCGATGCCGCACACGCCATAGTGCCGTTTCACGGCCAGGGGATGAATTGCGCGTTCGAGGATTGCGCCGAGCTCATGCGGTTGATGGATGAGCATCACAGCTGGGCGGGGCTGTTCGAGGCGTTCGAGCGGGAGAGACGGCCGAACACCGACGCCATCGCGCAGATGGCGCTGGAAAACTACGTGGAGATGCGCGAGACGGTGCTCGATCCAGAGTACCGGAAGAAGAAGACGGAAGCGGAAGAGTTGGAGAAAAGGGATCCGAACTTCATTCCACGGTATTCGATGGTGATGTTCCATCCAGAAATTCCGTACACAGGCGCTTTGCGCACGACACGAAAGCAAGGCTGATTCATCGCCGCGGGACTGTCAGTTCACGGTCACCTGGAACCGCAGCTCGAAGTAAGGATTTCCGCCGGCGTTCCCAGGCATCGTTCCTTTCGGGCGCAGGCGCAGATGCGTGACGGCGGCGTCGTACCCGTTGGCATCGGGCACCGGCACATAAGTCCACGTGGTCCCGCCATTGTTGGAGAAATCCACGTCGTCGGTGGCGCTGTTCAGCGCGGTAAACGTCCACGTGAGCGCGCTGCTGGGCGAGCCGTTCACGAACAGCACGGGACCCGATCCCGGCGCACCGAGATTGCCGACAAACAAGCGGGTATTGGCCGGCACCGCGTCTACGATGACCACCGCGTTGGTGTCGACCGGACCGCCGCCCTGATTGGTCACGCGCAGGTTGTACAACTGCACCGATCCCGGAATGCTCTTCGGGTTGACGGCGAGATTGACCGGATCGGAAGTGGCCGCCACGCTCTTGGCGAAGACAATCGTCGGACCGCTGGTCACCTGCACGTTACCGCCGAACTCGGAGGTCTCACTGCCGACTGTGGCCGTGCTCGTTAGGCGCGTGCCAATCGACACCCCGGCGGGCACCGCGAATCGGAAGCTGAAGCGATTGGTGTTGTCGGTGCCCTGCGCGACGCCGTTGATGTTGGCGGGCCCGTACAGCCCTGTGGTCGCATCGAGGTCCGCTGGCGATCCTTCAGTGAGCAGTCCGAGGTACGTGAGTCCTTCGCCGAATCCGCTCGGGTCGGCCTGCGCGATGTACAACTCGATCGCGCTTCCGGGTCGCGCAAAACCGGTGAGCGACAGCTCGGTACCGATCAGGGTAGCCGTCGTGATGACTGGATAGTTGCGCAGCCCGTTCGGACCGCTGTCGCTGTCGTTGTTGTCGTTGATCGTCACGCCTTGTGGCGCGCCCAGCGTGTTCGGGTCGTTGGGAGCCAGCCTCGGATCGAGATCGATGCTGACCCCGCCGTTGTTGCTGAAACTGTTCTGCGTAATCGTGGTGCCGGTTCCGGTGATGAGCAGAATGCCGGGACCGGCGTTGTCACGGACGATATTCCGGCTGAACACGACGTTCGATCCCACGTAGTCGTAGGCGGCCATGCCGATCGGCTCCGTGGACGCGGCGCCACTACCGCCCGTCGCAAAGCCATTGTTGCGCACAGTGTTGTTGGAGATGGTGATGTTGCTGGCAGACGCGCCGGCGCCGAACCCCACTTCGATGCCGCCGCCGCGCTGTTCCCGGGTGAGGTTTGCGGTCACCTGGATGGAGCTCACGGTACCCACCAACAGGATGCCGTCAAAAGTGTTGTTGTGGCCGAAGGTCGGGCGCCCGACTTCGTTGAGCGTGACCAGCGACCCCGTACCGCCTGAGTCCGTGCGGATGCCGGAGTTGTTCACGGTGACGAAATTGTTGCGCACCGTCGAATTGCTGCCCGTGAACGTGATGCCGTAGGCGGCCGAGCTGTCGGCGCTGCTGTCGCCAGTGGCGGTCATGCCCACGAGGTTGTTGCGGGCCAGGCAGCTGGTGCCCGACAGCAGTAGATAGCCCTGGTTGAACGCGAGCCCGAGCACGGCACTGCTGCCGCCGCTCACCGTCAACACGGTGCCGGCTGCGGAAACCTGCACTTCGGGTCGGGGGAAAGTCGGCAGTGGAATGGCGTCGACGCCCACGGTGCCGCCCGTGCCGACCGTGCCACCGTTCGTGTTGCCGACGTTCACGGTTTGCGTGGTCCCATCGATGCGGGCGTTGCCGCTCGAAAGCGCCGGCAATGCAGCGCTCAGCGCGATCACCGCGACGCCGGCACCCGAGAGCTGGTTGGCGTACGTGGTGTTCTGTCCCGCGTTCGCAAGAGCGTTGGGAATCATGAAAATGCTCGACTCGAATCCACTCGGCAGAAACGCCGT
>Ga0207683_10002328_pt1 | contig 16669 bp, 15 predicted proteins | sample KBSM73metaG_FD_184333 | JGI IMG/M metagenome (GOLD analysis project Ga0207683, IMG submission 184333) | Miscanthus rhizosphere microbial communities from Kellogg Biological Station, Michigan, USA - KBS M7-3 metaG (SPAdes) (version 2) | ecosystem: Host-associated > Plants > Roots > Rhizosphere >... | reverse complement strand
CTCCGCCACCGCCTCCACCACCCCCACCGCCTCCACCCCCGCCGGTCGCGCCGCCTCCGCCGCCTCCCCCGGTGCCGGGGACGCGGCCGCCGGGCAGGTTGTCGCCGCCGGGCAGGCAGTCCAAGAGCACGCGCGACAAGGGCAACAACGGCAACCACTACGGCTGGACGCGCGGCCGCGGCAACGACAATCACGACCACGGGAGCAGCGGCAGTCAGAGCCAGGGAACGAGCGGCGGCAGCCAGGGTCACGACAAAGGCCATCACGATCAGGGAAGCGGCGGCGACCAGAGCCAAAGCACGACCGGTGGCAGCGGTGACCACGGTCACGACAAGGGCCACCACGACCGCGGGAACAGCGGTCAGGGCCAAGGCACGAGCCAGGGCGGCAGTGGCAGCCAGAGCGGTGGCGACCACGGTCACGATCACGACGGCGGCAGCCACGGGCACGGGAACAGCGGCACCCAGGGCCAGAGCGGCAGCAGCGGTGATAGCGGCACCAGCGGCCAGGGCAGCGGCGGCCGTGGGCACGGCTCGAAGCGCTAGTCTGCCGCGATGCCTCCGCTGAGATCCTTCCGCCGGACCGGCACGATCGGGCTCGCGCTGACGGCGTGGGACATCTGGCGGCGGATCCCGAAGGAGCACCGCCGGACGCTCGTGCGCCAGGCCCGCAAGCATGGGCCGCGGGTCGCCGCCCGGCTGATGGAGCAGCAGCGCCGGCGCAAGGCCGGGCGCTAGGCGACTAGCTCAGAGCCTCCCGGACGATCCGGTCCTGCTCTCTGAGGTGCGCCGTCGGGTAGCCCTCGGACGGGCTCGCCCGCCAGGGCCGGCCGACGTAGCGCAGGCGTACGCCTCCGGGCAGCGACTCCTCGAGCCGGTGGCGGATCGCGCGCCATGCACCCATGTTCTGCGGCTCCTCCTGCGCCCACACGACCTCTTCGAGTTGCGGGAACGAGCGCACCAGCTCGGCGGCGTCGGCGACCGGGAACGGGTAGAGCTGCTCGAGGCGGCCGATGGCGATGCTGCGTGCCTCGGCGCGCAACTCGTGGCCGGCGAGGTCGTAGTAAACCTTGCCCGAGCAGAGGACGAGCCGACGCACCTGGCTCGCATCCGCGGTCGGGTCGCCGAGCACCGGTCTGAAGCTCCCCTCTGCGAGGTCGGCCATCACCGAGGCCGCCTGCTTCAACCGGAGGAGCCCCTTCGGCGTCATGACCACGAGCGGCCGCGCGCTCGGGTCGAGCGCCTGCCGCCGCATCAGGTGGAAGTACTGCGCCGCCGTGGTGCAGTTGGCGATGCGGATGTTCTCCTGCGCCGCCAGCTGCAGAAACCGCTCGAGGCGCGCGCTCGAGTGCTCGGGCCCGTTGCCCTCGTAGCCGTGCGGGAGCAGCAGCGTCAGCCGCGAGGTCTGGCCCCACTTCGAGAGGCCCGAGACGATGAACTGGTCGATCTGGACCTGCGCCCCGTTGACGAAGTCGCCGAACTGCGCCTCCCAGGCGACGAGCGCCTCGGGCGCCGCGACCGAGTAGCCGTACTCGAAGCCGAGGCACGCCTCTTCCGAAAGCGGCGAGTTGTGGATCTCGAACGACGCGCTGGCCTCCTCGAGGTTCTGGATCGGCGCATAGGCCTGGCCGTTCTGGACGTCGTGCAGGACGAGGTGCCGGTGCGAGAACGTCCCTCGCTCGGTGTCCTGGCCGGTCAGCCGGATCGGGATGCCCTCGACGAGCAGGCTCGCGAACGCGAGCTCCTCCGCCTGGCCCCAGTCGATGCCGCCCTCGTCGAGCGTGACGCGCCGGCGCTCGAGCTGCTTGCCGAGCTTCGCGTTGACCGTGAAGCCGTCCGGCAAGCGCAGCAGCTCGTCATTGAGCGCGCGCAGCCGGTCGGCCGGGACGGCGGTGACGACGTCTGCGCCGGTGGACGCGGGGATGCGACCTTCGTACGCGACTGCCGGCACGCCCTGGCCGAAGGTCGTCTTCAGCCGCTCGTGCGCCTCCTTCAGCGTCGTGTCGACCCGAGCCGCCATCGCCTCCACGTCCTCCTGCGAGACGACGCCCTCCCCCACCAGCGCCTTCGCGTACTGCTCGCGCACGCTCGGCTGCTGCTCGATCCGGGAGACCATCAGCGGCTGCGTGTAGGCGGCCTCGTCCTGTTCGTTGTGGCCGTGGCGCCGGTAGCCGACCAGGTCGATCACGACGTCCGTGCTGAAGCGCCGCCGGAACGCCATCGCGAGCCGCACCGCCGAGAGCGCCGCCTCCGGGTCGTCGGCGTTGACGTGGATGATCGGGACGTCGAAGCCCTTGGCGAGGTCGCTGGAGTAGCGCGTCGAACGCGCGTCGGCGGGATCGGTCGTGAAGCCGATCTGGTTGTTCGAGATCACGTGGAGCGTGCCGCCGGTCGTGTAGCCGTGCAGGTCGGCGAGGTTGAGCGTTTCCGCGACGACGCCCTGCGCCGGGAATGCGGCGTCTCCGTGGATCTGGACGGCCAATGCCACCGACGAGTCGACGTACCCCGTGCGCGTCGAGCGATCCGTCTGCTCGGCCCGGGTTCGGCCTTCGACGACGGGGTCGACGGCCTCGAGGTGGCTCGGGTTCGAGGCAAGGGTCACGGTGATCTCCCCGGCCGGCGTCCGGCGCGTGCCCTCGGCGCCGAGGTGGTACTTGACGTCGCCCGTGCCGCCCTCGGGATCCGAGACGACGGCCTCCAGGGTCCGCTCGCCCTCGAACTCACGGAGGATCGTGTCGTACGGCCGGCCGAGCACGTGCGCGAGCACGTTCAGGCGGCCACGGTGCGCCATGCCGAGCACGACCTCGTGGCCGCCCTCCTCGGCCGACAGGGCGATCGCCTCGTCCAGCATCGGCACCATCACGTCGAGGCCCTCGATCGAGAACTGCTTCTGGCCGAGGAACGCCCGGCGCAGGTAGCGCTCGAAGCCCTCGACCTCGGTCAGCCGCTCCAGCAGCTGCCGCTTCTGCTGCGCGTCGAGTGTCTGGTGGTACCGGCGCGACTCGATCACCGTGCGGAGCCAGACTCGCTGCTCGTGGTCGGAGATGTGCTCGATCTCGTAGGCGCTCGTGCCGCAGTAGACCTGCCGGAGCTGCGGGAGCACGTCGGCCAGTGTCTCGCCGGGAACGTGCACGCCGAGGATGTCGGCCGGGATCAGCCGCTGCAGCTCGGGCGTCAGCTTCGGCTCGCGGCGCTCGGGCTCGAGCGAGGGGTCGCCGACCGGCTCGCTGCCGAGCGGGTCGAGGCGGGCCGCAAGGTGGCCGTACGCTCGGTAGGCGGTGACAAGCGCCATTGCCGCGGCGACGGCGGCGAGCGCGGTCTCGTCCGGGGCCTCCGCCGGAGCGGGCGGCACTTCGGCTGCCGGCGGCCGGAGCGCGGCGGACGGAGCCGGCTCGGGCGGGGGCGGCGGTACGGTCGCGACATGTCCGTTGCCGTCCTGCTGTTGGAGCAGCTCGACGAGGCGTGCGAGGCCGGGGTGGGTCGCCACGAGCTCGCTCGCGCCGCTTTCGAAGAGCGCGCGCCACTCGCTCGGGACCGCCTCGGGATTTTCGAGGTACTGCTCGAGGAGAGCGCTCGCGTAGCCCGCGTTCAGTCCGTCGACGTCGTGCATGGTCATCGTCTTTGTTGTACCAACCGGGATCCCTCCCGGCGCGCCCTCTCGCGGCCTTAGTAGATCGGGTTGTCGGTCAGCACGGCAATCGACATGCCCACGATGAAGCAGATCCCGCCGACCGCGATCGCGATCGTGGCGAGACGCGCGTGCCGGCCGCCGAGGGCTGTCGCGAGCAGCGCCAGCAGGATTGCGGCGGGAATCAATCGGGCCGGCCGGTAGGCGAGGCCGATGCAGCTCGCGAAGATCGACAGCGCTGCGAGGAGCCCGGCGATCGCCTCGCCCGGGCGGCGCGACGACTCGGCGTGCGGCGTGACGCTCACCGCGAGACCGTCGCTCTCCGAGCGCGCACGGGCGTCCGCTCTGGCCCGCGCCTGGGACCGGGGCGCCGACCGCGGGGCGCCCACGGAGCGCGCGGCTCCGGCGGCTCTTCACGAACACCGGACCGCACGACCTCAGGCGGCTCCGGCTCGGCCTTCACCGCCCAGTAGACCACCAGGCAGAGGTACACGATCGGGATCTTCAGGATCACCATCATGAAGATGAACTCCCAGACCACCGCGAGAGTGTATCGCCTCTCCCGCTAGGGTTCGTGCGCCGCGCACGACTCCGCGGTGTAGGCGGCGAACGGGGCGCAGATCGTCAACGAGATCGGGTAGCGCGCGACGTACCCGTGCGCGCCGACGTGGTAGTGCACGGCCAGCGAGCGGTAGCTGAAGGCACCCGCGCGGCGCGGCCGGAACCCGATCAGGAGCTCAACCGCCTCATCACGGTTCCGGTACGGGTGGACGACGAAGCCGGAGACAGGTCGTGCGTCACCGCGCGTGTGCTGCGGCGGGTACCCGCGGATGACACCGGCTGCCTGGCCCGGGCCGACGTAGTCGCCGATCCGGAGCGCGAGTGGCCCGAGGATGTCGAGGCCTCGCGTCAGCCCCTCGAACGTGACCGCGTCGAGGGTCGCGTCCTCGGATCCGTGGTTCAGGAGCATCGGGACGCCGTTCGTACCGGGATGCCCAACATCGATCGGCAACGAGGTGAAGATGTAGTCGCAACCGCCGCACCCGAGTGGCCCCTCGCCGCCCCGGCCGCCTGTGTGGGTGAGGACGACCGCAATCGCGGCGACCGCCGCCGCCAGGGCCGCGCCAACGGCAACCAGAGCCAGCCGCCGGCGCCTGCTCGCGGATGCGCTCTCAACCACCCGCGAAGATCCGAGTCGAGTACGGCGGCCAGTTGTCGTTGCCGCAGAGCCAGTGCTGCTGGTACGCCGTACCGAACTTGTAGCTGTAGCCCACATGCGAGGAGGCGCCGCTCCAGACGCGGAGGTCGAGCGAGCCCGTGCCGAGGTCAACCTTGGCTCCGGCCTGGTAGGTCCGCAGCTTGCGCGTGGAGCGACCGAACGTCCCGTTGATGCCGTAGGACGACGCGTACCGCGTGTACTGCGTGGTGCACTGGTGCAGGAACTGCGAGAGGTTCTGTCCGATCGCGTAGTCGCCGATCCAGAGCTTCGCTTCCTTCGTGTACGAGACGCCGCACGTGAAGGTCTGGCCCGTAACGGGGTCGACGGTCCAGCGCTCGTGCCTGTAGCGGCCGTAGACGAAGCGCGAGGTGATTTCGTGCGCCCAGTCCTCGGTCGGGTTCGTGACACTGATCGACGCCGAGTTGGCGGTCGCGACGTGCTTGTAGCCGCCGAGATGCCAGCCGCCTACGCTGACGCCGATCGAGATGTAGCTGTCGGCCCTGCCTCCGCGCCCGTAGTAGAAGGTGCCGGTTGCGTCGCGCGCGACGTGGAGCTCGCCGATGATCGTCGGGTCGATCTCGGTCGCGACGAGCGAGGTCTTCTGGAGGGCGAACCGGCACGGGCCCGAGACGTTCGGGCCGTCCCCGGCGGCGATCGAGGCGGCGGCCATCGGGGTCAGGTCGACGGCAAGCGGGTCGCTCGCGGGCATCCCCGGCGTGCTCGCGTTCGACCCGCCTACGCCGCCCTGCGACGCGACGGCGTCCGGCGACTCCCACGTCCCCGCGGCCGCGTTCCAGTGCCGCGCGAAGACGTCGAAGTACGGCGCGTTGCCCGCCGTCGCCTCGACCGCGAAGTTCTCCCAGCCTTCGTTGCCCGCAGTGTCGGCCGAGACGTCGCCTGCGTTCGCTGCGCGAAGGACGTAGTACCCGCTGGCGTCCGTCGTCGTCGTGGTGAGCGCCGACTGCGTTAGCGCCGAGTCCGTGTCGACGTCCCGAAAGAGCGCGACGGTCGCACCGAGGACCCCGGTTCCGTTCGCGTCGCGCACGTACCCGGTCACGGCAACAGGCGCGTTGGACGGAGGAGGCGGTGGTGGTGGAGGCGGAGGTGGTGGTGGCGGTGGGGCCGCCGGCACGACGGCGTTCGAGCTCAGGGCGTAGGAGCCGTAGCAGCCGTCGGCGTTGCACGGCTGGATGCCCGAGCGGATCGAGTGCCCCACGTCCGCGGCCTGGGCGGCGTAGCTGAACGACCCTGGCGAAGACGCCACGAACGTCGGGCCGCTGATGACGACGCCGTCGCGCAGCCACTCGGCATAGAAGCCGGTGAACGACTCTCCGCACGACGCCCACGAGCCGCCGGTCGACGTGATCGTGCTGCCGGGGTACGTCGGACTCGGCGCGCTGAGCGACGGGTCGCCGAACTTCGTGATCTGACCGAGGTTGCACGACGGCAGCGGCCGAGCCGCTCCCGGGAAGACCAGCGACGCGGTCACCGCGAGCAACCCTGCGACGGCCGCGCAGAAACCTCCGGCGCGATGGTGCATTTCGAGCTCCCTTCCGGAGGCGCGAACCGGCCTCCCATCGACTCTCGTCGACGGTAGGCATGGCCGGCGCACACATGTGAAACGGAGACGTGTCGAAAGTGCAACAACGCATCGACGGTCCTACTGGAGCGCTTGCGGCCGCGCTAGTGGCCAGTTCGGACCCGGCCGAATCCGCCCCCGCCGGGGGTCTCGACGCGGATCACGTCCCCCGCACGCACGTCGCGCGTCACTTTCGCGGGCAGCTCGTCGCCGTTCAGCAGGTTCCGTCCGAGCGCCCCCGAGGCGCCGCCGTCCACGCCCTGCGGCGCGCGGGCCCGCCGCTCGGAGACGAGCGAGAGCCGGCAGTCCTCGAGCACTCGGAGATCCCGCACAACGCCATCGCCCCCACGATGCGCGCCCTTGCCGCCGGAGCCGAGCCGCAGCCCGTGCCGTTCGACCCGAAGCGGGTAGGCGAGCTCCAGCGACTCCGCCGGCGTCGAGAGCGTGTTCGACATCGCGACGTGCACGGCCGAGGGGCCGTCGGCGTCGGGGCACGCGCCCTGGCCGCCGCCGACGGTCTCGTAGTAGGTGAAGCGGTCGTTGCCGAGGGTCAGGTTGTTCATCGTCCCCTGGCCCTGCGCGGGCACGGGCAGCGCGCGACCGAACGCGGCGAACACGACGTCGACGATCCGGCTCGACGTCTCCACGTTCCCGGCGGCGACGGCAGCGGGTCGGCAAGCGTTCACGAGCGAGCCCTCGGGCGCGCGTACGCGCACGGGAACGAACGCGCCTCCCGACGCCGGGAGCTCGGGGTCGGCGAGGCAGCGCACGACGAAGTAGCACGCCGAGCGCGTGACGGCGAGCGGGCAGTTCAGGTTGCCGTCGTGCTGCGGAACGGTCCCCGCGAAGTCGATCTCGAGCTCGTCGCCCTCGATCGTCACGGCAGCTCGGAGCTCGAGCTCGCCGCCGCCGGCGGGCTCGAGCAGGTCCGACGCCTCGTAGCGGCCGTCCGGGAAGCGGGCGATCGCCGCGCGCACGAGCCGCTCCGAGTAGTCGTGTAGCTCGTCCATCGCCGCATCGACCGCCGCCTGGCCGCGCCGCGCGCAGAGCTCGTCGATGCGCCGTGAGGCGAGCGCGTGGGCTGCGAGCTGCGCGCGGAGGTCGCCACGCCGCTCGTCAGGGTTCCGCATCTTCGAGACCAGGTCGTCGAGCACGGCATCGTCCAGACGCGTGGGCGGGATCACCACACCCTCCTCGTCGAGCGTCCGCGAGTCGGCGGGCAGGCTGCCGGGCTCGACGGCGCCGACGTCGGCGTGATGGGCGCGCGTGACGGCGAAGCCCGTTCGCGTTCGGGTCACGAGCGTGATGTCCGGCAGATGCGTGCCGCCCGCGAATGGGTCGTTGAGGATCCAGACGTCGTCCGGGCCGGGGTCGTGCTCGCGCACGGCGGCGACGGCGTCCGGCATCGCGCCGAGGTGGACGGGGATGTGCTCCGCCTGCGCGATCATCCGGCCGCGGGCATCGAAGAGCGCGGTCGAGCAGTCCCGGCGCTCCTTGATGTTGGCCGAGAAGGCGGAGCGGACGAGCGCTGCGCCCATCTCGTCTGCGATCGAGCGGAGAGAGGCGCCGATGACCTGGAGCTCGATCCTCATTTCACAGACTCGGCACGGTCTCGTGACAGTCTCGTCAGCCGCAGCGTGCTACTGGTCCCATCCCTAGCCCCCACCCACCCCGGGGGAATCCAGCAGGTCGCGCCGCTGAGCGCGAAAACCGCCGGGCCCTCCCTCCGTTGCGGCTCGGCCGGCGGCAGCGTCAGCGGCGGCGCCGGCCGCACCTCGGCCGTCCGAACCGCGACGAGCTCGATCTCGCGCCCACGGTCGGCGTAGCCGTAGCGCGCCTCGTGCGCGCGATGGAACGCGTCGGCGAGCCCCGGCTGAAGGGGCACGGTCAGCTCGAACGACTGCCCGCGGTAGCGAAGCTCCGCCTCGCCTTCGTGCGGCAGCTCGCCGGCCGTCCGGAGCGGGCGCACGTACGAGCGCACGAAGTCACGTCGCTCGTCGGCCGCCACGAGCCCCAGCGCGGACAGCACGCCTGCTGCCTCCGGCACGAGCACCGTCTCGATTCCAAGCTCCTCCGCGAGCGCACACGCATGCAGCGGGCCGGCGCCGCCGAACGCGACGAGCGCGAGCTCCCGCGGGTCGTGACCGCGCTCGACGGACACGAGCCGGAGCGCCCGCAGCATCTCCGCGTTCACGACCTCGATCGCCTCCGCCGGGTCGATCCCGTCGAACGCACGCTCGGCAGCCGCGCGGTCCAGCCGCAGACCTCCGGCTAGCTCCTCCGGCAGCCGACCCAGGAGCAGGTTCGCGTCCGTCACGGTCGGCCGCGTGCCGCCTCGCCCGTAGCACGCGGGCCCGGGATCGGCACCCGCGCTCTCCGGCCCCACGCGCACCGCGCCGCCCGCGTCGCGCCAGACGATCGAGCCGCCGCCGGCGCCCACCGTTTGCAGGTCGACCATCGGCAGCCGGAGCGGGAACCCGGCAACCTCGCGCTCGGCGCTTCGCTCGGCCTCCCCGCCGCGGATCAGGCAGACGTCGGTCGAGGTGCCGCCCATGTCGAACGTGAGCGCGTCCTCGACACCGGCGACCCGCGCCGCGCCGACCACGCCTCCGGCCGGGCCCGACACGAGCGCTATCGCGGGATGCGCAGCCGCCTCCGCGAGCGTCGCGAGCCCGCCGGACGACCGCATCACGAAGGGCTCCGGCAGCCGGGCGCCGAGGCTCGCGGCTCCGAGCGCCTCGAGGTAGCGGGCGACCACCGGCCCCAAGTACGCATCGATGACGGTCGTCGACGCGCGTTCGTACTCACGCACCTCCGGCGCGACCTCGTGCGAGGCCACGACCCGCGCGTGCGGCAACCGCCGCCTCAGCTCCTGGGCGACCGCACGCTCGTGGCTCGGGTCGCGGAACGAGAACAGCAGGCAGACGGCCACCGTCTCGACGTCTTCGCCGAGCGCCGGCAGCGTTTCGAGCGCGAGCGGCTCGACGACGCCCTCGGGGCCGATCCGCTCGCGCACGCCGTGGCAGCGTTCCAGCGGAACGAGCGGCTCAGGGTGAGCCGCGCACAGCCGGTAGAGGTGCGCGCGGTTCTGCCGGCGGAGGTGCAGCAGGTGCTCGAACCCGTCGGTCGCCACGAACGCGGTGCATGCGCCCTTCCGCTCCAGGAGCGCATTCGTGGCGACCGTCGTGCCGTGGGTGAAGCGCTCGACGCCCTCGGCGCCGACTGCCGCGACGGCCGCGAGCACCGATTCCTCCTGTCGCCGGGCGGTCGGGACCTTTGCGGTCCGAAGCCCGTCCTCCGCAAGCAGCACGGCGTCCGTGAAGGTCCCTCCCACGTCGACGCCGAGTACGGTCACGCGTGCAGACTTCCACCGTGGCGTCGCTGCCTGCAGAGGCAAGGGAGCTGATCGAGTCCGGGGCGCTCGGCCATCTGGTCACGCTCAACCCCGACGGGTCGCCGCAGGTCACCTGCGTCTGGGTCGGGCTCGACGGCGACGAGCTCGTCTCGGCGCACCTGGCGGCCGACCAGCGCAAGCTCCGCAACGTCCGGCGCGACCCGCGCGTGAGCCTGTCATTCGAGGGGACGCAGGCGCGGCCGCCCGGCCTGAAGGAGTACCTCGTCGTCCACGGCCGCGCCCGGCTCGAGGAAGGCGGCGCGCCGGAGCTGCTCCAGCGCCTCGCGCACGTCTACCTCGGCCCCGACGTGAAGTTCCCGCCGATGGACGACCCACCGCCCGGCGTCACGATGCGGATCGAGGTCGAGCGCGTCGCCGGCATCGGCCCGTGGGCGCCGCGCTAGGTGGCGCGTCGCTGGCAGGCGGAGCTCGAGCTCGTCGGCGCCGGCGGTGAGCCCGTCGACCTCCGGCGGACGCTCGCCTCGCACGGCGTGGCCGATCTGCCGCCGAACGAGATCGACGCCGAGGCCTCGACGCTGACGACAACGCTGGCGCTCCCGCGGGGCGCGACGACGGTCCAGGTCGGCGACGGCTCGGCGCGCACGGCGCGGGTGACGGGCAGCGGCCCGCGCGCGGGCGTGCTCGAGGCGGTCCGTCACGTGCTTCGGCTCGACGAGGACCTCTCGGCCTTCTACGTCCTTGCGCGCGAGGACCCGAAGTTGGCCTGGGCGGCCGCCGGCGCGGGCCGGATGATGCGGAGCCCAACCGTGTTCGAGGACGTCGTCAAGACGATCTGCACGACGAACTGCGCATGGTCGGCGACGGTGCGGATGACGACTGCGCTCGTCGACCACCTCGGCGAACAGGCGCCGGACGGCCGCCGCGCCTTCCCTTCGCCGGCGGCAATGGCCGAAGCGGCCGAGGCCTTCTACCGCGACGTCGTACGGGCCGGCTACCGGGGCGCGTACCTCCGCTCGCTGGCCTCGAGCGTCGCCGACGGGATCCTCGACCTCGAGGCGCTCAGCGACCCGGCGCTCACCGACGACGAGGTGGCGGAACGGCTGATCGCGCTCCCGGGCTGCGGCCCCTATGCGACTGCGCACATGATGATGCTCCTGGGCCGCTACTCCCGCCTGATCCTCGACTCGTGGACGCGGCCGACCTATGCCCGCCTCAACGGCCGCAAGGCCGCGGACCGGACGATCGAGCGCCGCTTCCGCCGCTACCGCGGCTATGCCGGGCTCGCGTTCTGGCTCTACCTGACCCGCGGCTGGGTCGCGGACTGAGTGCGGGTGCGCCGCGAGAGTGCGAGCGTTAGCGCCAGCAGGAGCGTGTTCGCGACCATCCCGGTCGCCACTGCCAGCGAGACGCGGTGGAGCTCCGAGCCCCCGGTGAAGCGGAAGACGGCGACGAACAGAAGCGCCGAGGCTGCCCACGCGACGGCTGCGCGTGCGCCCAGGGCCCGGGCCAGCAGCGCCTGGGAGATCGTCGCCGCGAACAGGTAGGCGCCCGCCCCCAGCCCCAGTAGGGCCAGGTCGGACGACGACGCGACGTACTCGGAGCCGTACAGGAACTTCATCGCGGCCGGCCCCGCGACGGCGGCCGCCGCGACGAACACCGCGGTGACGCCGACGAACAGCACGCAGACGCGCGCGACGGCACGCGTGACGTGCCCGTGGTCGCGCTCGGCCTGGAGTCGGGTGAAGTTCGGCAGCAGCGATCCAGCGACTCCCGAGAAAAGGAAGACGGGGATGCGCACGAGCATGGTCGCCGCGAACACGATGGCCGCCTGCCTCGTCTTGTCGCCGCCGCTCGAGCCGAGCACCAGGAGCGGTGCCCCGTTCACGAGCAGCTGGTCGGAGCCCGCAATCACCGCGGCCGGGACCGCGAAGCCGACGGCCGCGCGCATGTGGAAAGGCTGTGCGGGGCTTCCTTCCCGCACCGCCGCGATCTCACGGCGGCTCCGCCAGAGCGGCACGAGCGCGCCGCCGATTCCGGCCACGGCCAGCGCGACGGCGGCCACGTCCTTCGAGGCGACCGCCAGCAGCGGCAGCGCCGCGAGCAGGCGAATCGAACCGTCGCCGACGTGGATCCCGCTCAACGCGCGGAACTGGCGCAGACCGCCGAGGATCCCGCGCGCCACGTACTGGACGCCGTAGCCCGCCACGCCCAGAACGAGCATCAGCGTCAGGAAGTTCGTGCCACCGAACAGCGTGCGCGTGAGCGGCTCCCAGGCAAGCGCCGCGGCGATCGCGACCAGGACGAGCAGGCAGCAGTACACGGCGGCCACCGAGCGCAGCACGCTCGCGGCTTCGTCGCCGCGCGCGAGCCGGTCGGCAATCGCACGCGAGGTCGTCTGCTCCAGCGGCCGGAAGAGCACCACGACCGCGATGAAGAGCGCGGCCCAGAGCGCTCCGATCTGGCCGTACTCGTTCGTCGTCAGCGTCCGCGCTGCGAGGATCTGGAAGGCATAGGCGAGTACGCCGGCGGTCGCCATCGCTGCCGAGAGCAGCCCGGCGCCCGCCAGCTCGAGCCGGCGCGCGCGTCGGTCAGGCCCGCCTCGTTCGATCGTCGCAGCCTGAACGCTCACGTTCCGGCGCCCTTCCCACCCCACGCCATGCCCTTGATGATGGGTGGCCGGGGCCGAACAGTGAATCCCCGGACGGCGAGAGTTTCACGAGACCCCTGGCCGTTTGGCCAGCGCCCACGCGCGCGACCGGTTTTTCGACCCTGGCCTGGTTCCACCGCTCGACGGTTCATACGCTCATCGCACAAGGGTTTCTGAAGATTCGAGAGGGGCGATTTCAGAGGATGGCGGCATCCACATCTGCGGCTGAGGCCGGCGTCGAGGCGGCAACGAACACCGAGTCGAGACCGTCGGCCCTCCCGGCCCGGATGCTCGTGTTCGTGGTGCCGCTCTACAACGAAGCCGAGAACCTTCCTCGGCTCTTGGCTGACTTTGAGGCGCGGCCTGCGCTCTTCGCACAGGGAGGTTGCCTGATCCTGGTGGACGATGGATCCACGGACGCGACCGCAACGCTCGCCGACTCCTACGGTGGCCCCGTACCCGTAAGACTCGTTCGGCTCGACCGAAACACAGGCCCTGGCGCAGCGTTCCGCGCCGGGTTCGATGAAGCGCTTCGCATCGTGCCGGAGGATGGCTTCATCATCACGCTCGAAGGAGACACCACCAGCGACCTCGACGCGTTGCCAACGATGCTCGCGGAAGCAGCGAGGGGAGCGGACGTCGTGCTCGCTTCCTCCGAGCTGCAGAACGTCAGCGGCCTCCGCCGCTTCTTGAGCACGATGGCCGGAAAGGTTGTGCGCCTCATGCTCGGGCTCCAGGCGCGAACGATCTCGTCGTTCTTCCGCGCCTATCGAGCAAGCACACTTCGAATTGCGATCGAGCGCCACGGTGAGAACCTCATCCAAGAGCCCGGGTTCGCATGCAAGGCCGAGCTCCTGGCGAAGCTCGCGGCACAGGGGGCACGAGTAGCGGAGGTGCCCGTTGTACTCGACGGCTCACGGCGCATCGGTAAGAGCCGCATGCCGCTGCTACGCACGATGTTTGCGTACTGGCGCCTGATTCTGCGCGAGCGCTACAAACAGGGACGAGCAGTCGCGTGAGGCAGCGATCCGTCGGCATCGTCGGGGGTGGTCTTCTCGGGATGACAGTGGCCCTGCGCTTGTCGCAGCAGGGCATCCGCGTCGCGCTGTTCGAGCGCGCGCCGGACCTCGGCGGCCTGGCCGCCTCGGTGGACTTCGCCGGGCGCCCGGTCGATCGCTTCTACCACGTGATCCTGCCGAGCGACGACCGTGTCTTGGGCCTCGCCGACGAGCTTGGTCTCGGCGACGAGTTTCGCTTCCGTCCAACGAGAGTCGGCTGCTTCGGCGACGGGAAGCTCTTCTCGGCCACCTCAACGGTGGACTTCCTCAAGTTTCCGCTGCTTCCCTTGCACCATCGTCTTCGCCTCGGCCTCTTCGCCGTGCGGTCCAACTTGATCAAGGACTTCGAGCAGCTGGACGAGACGCCACTCGTTCAGTGGCTCGAGCGAATCTCCGGACGGGCCGTCACCGAGCGATTTTGGAAGCCGATGCTCGACTCGAAGTTCGACGGGAAGTTCGACGACTTGCCGGCCACCTACATCTGGGCGCGCTCGCGACGGATGTCGAGCACACGCGACAAGCAAGGCCGCGAGGTGATGGGGTGGTTGTACGGCGGCTACCAGCGGCTGGTCGACCGCCTCGAGGAGCGAATTCGCGCGCTCGGCGGTGAGATACACCCGAACACGGTCGTCGATCGCGTCGTCGCCGGAGGCGAGGGCACCGCTGGGATCGTCGTGGGAGGCGAGCTCCGTAGGTTCGACTACGTACTGTCGACACTCATGCCGCCTCAGGCGGCAGCGCTCCTCGAACCGCATCTCGCGAGCCATGCCGGAGCCGATCGCTTCCGCTACCTCGGCGTCAGCTGCCTGCTCTTGCGTCTACGCCGAAGCCTCAGCCCGTTCTACCACCTGAACATCCCTGACCGGAGCGTCAGTCTCACGACGATCGTCGAGACGACGCATGTCGTGGACCCGGAGCAGGTTGGCGGTCACCTCGTCTACGTCACGCGCTATGTCGATCCGGAGAAAGCCGACGCGGTGCACTCGCAGGACGCGTTGCATGCCGAGCTCCTCGAGAATGCCCGGAAGATCTTCCCTAGCCTGAGCGACGAGCTGATCGTCGACTCCCTCGTCCAGCGCGCCCGCATCACCGAGCCCGTGCACCTGCTCGGCGGCGCGCGGAACGTGCCCGACATGTTTCCCGTCGCCGGTTTGGCACTGGCGTCCATTGCCAACGTCTACCCGGAGATGTCGAGCGGCCAAGCGACAATCGGCGTTGCCGATCGGGTCGCAAGTGGCATCCTGGAACGGCTCCCTTCGCAAGTGCATCTCGCTGCGTGACGTGACGTTGCGTCATTGCAGCCAGACGCTGCACTGAACGCCCGCCGAACGCGATTTGCGAACCGTGTAGCTCGCGATCTGCCGCGCCGGCGGCGGAGCGCGCGGGTCGTGCGCCTGGGGTCGGCGTCCGTCTAGGAAGTGAGCGCCACGGCTTGCGCGCTTGCGGGCTGCGCCGCGCGCTGCGCGCGGTGCCACTCGCAGGTCAATGCGAGGCCCTCCTCGATCCCGACGGCGGCCTCGAAGCCGATGACTTCGCGGGCTTTGGTCGGGTCGGGCACGCGGTGGCGGACATCCTGGTAGTTGCCGGGAAGGGCTTCGTACGGGATGAAGCGCGCGCGAAGGGGCTCCCGAATGCCGACGACCGCCTGCACCTTGTGCGCGAGGTCGAGAATCGTGGTCGGCTTGGTTCCACCGATGTTCAGGATCTCGCCACGCGCCGCGGAGGTTCTGATCGTGCGCACGATGCCGTCGACCGTGTCGGCGACAAAGGTGAAGGTGCGGGTCTGCTGGCCGTCGCCGTGGATCTCCATCATCTCTCCGTTGAGCAGTGCCTCGAAGAACGCCGCCTGCGGGCCGCCCCACCAGCTGGGGTGGTTGCGCGGGCCGTAGGAGCCAAAGAAGCGCAGAAGTGAGACGCGAAGACCGCGCTCCTCGGCGAGAGCGAGGCAAATGTGCTCGTCGAACAGCTTCGAGACGGCATAGGCCCAGCGCCGGCTCGTGGGCGGTCCGATGACGAGATCGCCGTCCTCGCGGAACGGTGCCTTGGCGTTGCCGTACACATCGGATGTCGACGCCACGATCAGGTCCGCGTCGATCGCCAAGGCGACTTGTGTGGCCGCCTTGACTCCTGAGACGTTCGCCTCGAGCGTGTGCAACGCACCGCTGTAGCGTGGGATCTTCTGGGCAGCCAGGTGCACGATCGTGTCGCACCCGTCGAAGGCGACCCGCAGGTCCCTCCGTCGCGTGCAATCGAATACCTCGAACTCGAACAGGGGGCTGTCGAACACCGGCGCGAGGTTCTCGACGGTTCCATACGACAAGTCGTCCACCGCGACGACTTCGACTCCCTCCGAGACGAGGCGCTCGGTCAAGTGGGAGCCGAGGAAGCCCGCCGCACCGGTGATCCCAACGCGACGCACGCTCCGGCTCGGGGCGAGCACCTGCTCCAGCGTGTCAATGCGCTCGGTCACCCGGCTCGACTCCCGTCGAGAACCGCAGGCATGGGCTCCTCGGGCGAGGCGTCGCCCAGCCAAGCCGGCGCCGACACAGAGTCCACGGTCCGTCGGCGCAGGAACGCCACGATCGCCGCTCCCGCGCGTCGCCCCGCCTGACCGTCCCAGAGGGGCGGCACGAGGCTTGGATGCGCTTCACCGAGCAACCTCGGGATCTCCGCCAGGCGTGCAGGGTTCATCCCGAGGACGACATTGGTGCCGTGCGTGACCGTCACGGGACGCTCGGTGCGATCTCGGAGGGTGAAGCAGGGGATCCCCAAGGCCGTCGTCTCCTCCTGAATCCCGCCGGAATCCGTCACGACCGCGGCAGCGCCTGTCTGGAGAGACAAGAACGGCGTGTACGCGAGTGGCTCCGTCAACTTGATGCGGTGCGGCACGATGCCAGCCGCCTGCAAACGCGCACGGGTGCGCGGATGAACCGGGAACACGACAGGAACCTCGCGCGCGATCGCCTCGAGGCCGCGCATCGTCGCTCGGACAAGTTCGGCGTCGTCGACGAGAGCGGGCCTGTGCACGGTCACCAGTACGTAATTCCTGTGGCGCAGCCCGAATTGACGCCACGCCTCCAACTTGCGCGCTCCATCGACCTTCGCGAGGAGAGTGTCAACAATCATCAGGGGCGAATCGGATCAGGATATCCACTGATTGTACAAGGCAGGGGAGAGAAAGGCA
>Ga0207683_10002327_pt1 | contig 16671 bp, 17 predicted proteins | sample KBSM73metaG_FD_184333 | JGI IMG/M metagenome (GOLD analysis project Ga0207683, IMG submission 184333) | Miscanthus rhizosphere microbial communities from Kellogg Biological Station, Michigan, USA - KBS M7-3 metaG (SPAdes) (version 2) | ecosystem: Host-associated > Plants > Roots > Rhizosphere >... | reverse complement strand
TATTGCAAGCAGTAATTTCGCCATCTCAATCCGAGACCACAACCAATTTCAACGTTTGATGCTGATTGCGGTGCCATCCGGCAGAAAACTCGTCAGCCAATCAGCGTCACGCAAAATTCGCTCTCGGTACTCGGCGGTTTTTTCCAAACCGGGGAGCTCGGGCGCATGTTGGCCGAGAAATAAATTCGCCGAGATCAACAAGCCGCCTGGCTTCAAAAGTCGTTGGAACTGTTGGAGATCGAGCAACGATTCTGCGGGGTCGGTGTCGAAGTAGGTGAGATCGTAGCTTTCGTTTAGCGCCGGCAAGATCTTGGCACCGATTCCTTCGAGAATTTTTACGCGGTCGCTCAACCTCGCGGCCGCGAAATGTTCGCGCGCGATGGCGGCATGAGTCGGATCGCGTTCGACGGATTCGATCAAACTTCCCGGACCGGCGCCGTACGCGAACCACAGAGCGCTGTAACCGAGACCACCGCCGACTTCGACAATGCGCCGAGCGCGATGGGCAGCGGCAAGCGTGCCAAGCAGCGCGCCGTTTGAATAAGGATAAACATCGTAACAGCCGTGGGCGGCGCGATGGCTGTCATATTTTGCGGCGACGTGAGCGAAGCGATCCTTGGCGCGAGTGCGCGCTTCAACCCATTGCAGGACGGCTTCCGCGCTCTTCGGTTCGTTTGCCGAAAGCCTCGTCGATTTATCACGATTCATAATTAAATTCTCTGAGCTTCTTATAACGAAATACCAGCGACGCGCCAAGTGCACCTTGGTTGACAGCAGCGCCGTTGTCTCTGTAAGCTCCGACAAGAAACGCGGCTAACCCAAGGAGGGTGCTTCATGGCTTATGACATTCTGATCAAGGGTGGACGAATTTATGACGGCAGCGGTTTGCCCTCTTATCTTGGCGACGTCGCAGTGCAAGACGGCAAGATCGTCGACACCGGCCGTATCAACGGCAGCGCCAAGCGTGTCGTCAACGCCGATGGGCTGGCGGTGTCACCAGGCTTCATCGATTTCCACACCCATCTCGATGCGCAACTCCTGTGGGATCCGCTGGCGACGTCGTCTTGTTACCATGGCGTCACTACGGTGATTCCCGGCAATTGCGGCCTGTCGCTGGCGCCATGCAAAGAGCCCGATCGCGATCAGATTCTCAGAAGCTTCGAACGAGTCGAAGCGATCACCTTTCCTGCTTTGAAGGCGGGTGTGCCGTGGAGCTTTACCACGTTCGGGCAGTATCTCGATGCGATGCGCGGAAAACTCGGCGTCAATGTCGCGTCCCTGGTGGGCCACTGCGCGCTCCGCCAGTTCGTCATGGGGCCGGCTTCAATCGAACGGGCGGCGACGCCGGCGGAAATCCAGCAGATGAAAGAAGTGCTCAAAGCCAGCGTGCGCGCCGGCGCTGCGGGTTTTTCGACCAATCAAAACCCCGTGCACATGTACGCCGATGGCACGCCGATTCAGAGCCGCTTCGCCACCGATGAAGAAATCGTCGAGCTTGCCTGCGCGCTGGGTGAAATCAATCAAGGAGCGGTGCAGATCTCACGCGGCTCACTGGGCGTGTCGGTGCCGATCCCGGAGAGCCTAAAATTATTCGAGGAAATCTCTTCACGCTCGGGACGGCCGGTGATCTGGCAGAGCATTGCTCACCGCTGGGACAAGCCCAATGAGTGGCGCGTGCTGTTAGATGCGGCGAAGGAAACCATCGACCGCGGCGTGCAATCCTATCCGCTGTGCAACGCGCGCTTGTTCAACAATCGATTGACCATGAGGAACGCCCAGGTCTTCGACGACCTGCCGACTTGGAAAACGATTCTCTTTTTGCCGCTGGAGGCGCGCATCGCAGCGATCAAAGATCCCGAGACGCGCAAAAAGCTGCGCTACGAGGCGGTGGAAGAAAAGAAGTCGTCGCGGTTCTCGCGCCGCTGGGATCTGGTCTACTTGATCAACGCGGTCAAGCCGGAAAACAAGCATCTGGAAAAAAAGAGCGTGGCCGAAATCGCCAAGATCCGCAATCAAGATATCATCGATGCGTTTCTCGACTTGTCGCTGGAAGAAGGACTCGACACCGAGTTCCAAACCTCCAGCACCAACGGCGATGAACAGGCCGTGGCGGAAATTATCCGCAGCCCGTACGTGCTGGTTGGCCAGTCCGATGCCGGCGCCCATCTGATCTACGATGCCGGTTTCGGTTATGCGACGCGGTTGCTCGGCTACTGGGTCCGCGAGAAAAAGATCATGAGTTTGGAAGAAGGCGTGCGTAAGCTGACCTTTATGGTCGCGTCGATCTTCGGGCTGCCCAACCGCGGTCTGTTGCGGAAAGGCATGGCGGCAGATTTATGTCTCTTCGATCCGTCGACCGTTCGCGAAGGCGATGCGGTGATGGTGCAGGATCTGCCCGGCAATGAGAAGCGCTTCATTCAGAGAGCGACCGGCATCGAGATGACCATCGTCAATGGTGAAGTGCTGGTGGAAAAAGATCAGCATACCGGCGCGCTCCCGGGTGCGGTGCTCGGCGGCGGCAACGGTCATTCACTGCAAGCGGCCGCGTAAGTAAAAGCAACGAAAAAGATTTTTTGGCTTGAAGGGCGGGTTTTAACCCGCCCTTCGATTTTCAAATCCTCATTTGCGAGGTGAAGTATGGGTGCTACTGAAAAAATTGCGCAGTTCATCCTCGAGACAAGCTTCGAGGGTATACCACGGGACGCTATCGAGAAAGCCAAGCGCACTGCACTCGATTGCATCGGTGCGGCGCTCGCAGGAGTTGGCGAGCCAGTGAGCCAAACCATCACAGGTTACACGACCAAACTCGGTGGACCGGCGCAGGCATCCTTATTCGGCGCGGGTGTGAAAGTCTCGGCTGCAGACGCTGCGCTGGCCAACGGCTGTATTGCTCATGCACTGGACTACGACGATTGCGGCGTGAAGATCGGCCACCCCAGTGTCTTGGTTCTGCCCGCCGTGCTGAGTCTCGGCGAGCATCTCGGTGCCTCAGGTAAAGATATACTCACGGCCTACGTCATCGGGCTGGAAATCGAAGGCAAGCTCGCGCTCCACGCCGACTTCAAGCTGATGCAAGCCCGCCTGAATCACCAGACCTGGTATGGTTCGATCGGCGCGGCTGCCGCCTGCGCCAAGCTCCTCAAGCTTAATATCGAGAAGACCAGAATGGCGCTCGGCATCGCCGCCAATTACGCCTGCGGCCTGTCAGTCAATCACGGCAGCATGGCCGGTGCGATGGCAGCAGGGAATGCCTGTCGCAACGGTGTGACTGGCGCCCTCATGGCCCAAGCGGGAATCACCGCGAACCCCAACATGATCGAAGCAAAGAACGGTTTTTACGACACGCTGGTAGGCCAAGATCACTACGATGCGGAACGCATGGCGGATGGATTGGGAAATCCGTTTTATATCGAATCGCCGGGGATCGGGTTAAAAAAATATCCTAGCTGTTATCACACGCATCGAGCTCTGGACGGAGTATTCCAGTTATTGAACGAGCACCGCCTCAACGACAAGGAGATCGACGAAATCGACGTTGGTACCTCGGAGCGCGCGATGCGCGTGCTCGCCTTCACCGAGCCGGCAACACCGTACCAGGCGAAGTTCAGCATGCCGTACTGCATCGCCGCCGCGGTGGTGGATCAGCAGGTGACGCTCGAAACTTTCACGCCGGGGAAATTCGAAGATCGGAGTATTGTCCAGACGAGAAAAAAAGTTCATCTTTCTTTTCCCGATGTGCCGATCTGGCCCGGCCTCGCCGACGTCGGCCCGGATACCGAGTTCGTCGGGAATCCGGTGACGATTCGAACGACCGATGGTCGAAGCTATCGCGCACGCGTGGACATCCCGCGCGGCGACCCTACGCTGCCGTTGAATGACGATGAGCTGTTGACGAAGTACAACGACTGCGCACGTACGCAATTGCGCCGGGATGATATACAACGCAGCGTAGAACTAATTCTGGGACTGGAAAATATAACAGATATCCATCGTTTGACGGGTGCTCTCGGTTCGTCATCAGAAACCCTTACGGGTTGAAACGCTAGCTCTGACATCAAGTGATCCAGGCAAGCGGGTTCCCGCAAAGTCAGGAAACGCAGAGCCGTCAAAGCATGACGGACGCCGTGCAGCCGGCAATCCCACGTGTCAGCTAGGCGTCGCGGATGTTCGCTTTGACTTTTTCGATTAGTTCCGGCGTGACTTGACGAATGCCGTGCTCCTTGGCGTGCTCAGCCGCTTTCTGCATTACTTCCTCGGTCGTCTCACCCCGTATCACTTGCTTACAGCCACTCGACGGGTCGACTTTCGCGCATTCCAAAACTTTTGCCATGGCTCAGTCTCCTTCATTTAAGCCAATAATTTCTTTTGCTCACCCTGAACTTCTATACCAATAATCGATGAAGAGGCAATGGCTCTTTTCTTACCAATTTTGAAAAATCGTTCTTCAGTTTTGCCTGAATCGGTGCTTGATAAGAGGCTGCGACTGGGATATCGAGCGATTAATAAGATTTGGAAAGTGAGCGAAGCGAATATGTACTACGGTGCGCGGGGAATTGTTGGGTTGGTGAAGCCGACCTATCGGCCGGGATCGATGGAGAGTTTTATCAAGCTGATGCCGGAAGGTGTGGGCTTTATTCCGGCGCATGCCGGCATTCGCGCGGGGAATGAAAAAGAATTGCAAGAAGCCCTGACGGTGGCGGAGAGAAAAGTCGCACGGCTCGCCGAGCTGGGCGCGGACGTGGTGATGATCATGGGGGCGCCGCCGACGATGGTGCGCGGCCATGGCGCCGATCGGGAGATCGCTGATTCGCTGACGAAGAAATACAAAATTCCAGTGACCGTCGCGACGATCGCCCAGGTGGATGCGTTCCGCGCATTGGGGATGAAAAAGCTGGTCGGCATCACTTACTTTCAGAACGATATGAACCAACGTTTCGCGAAATTTTTGCAGGACGACGGCTTCGATGTGAAGGCGATGAAAGGCATCGAAGTGCCGTTCAAGGATGCCGGTAAGCTCGCGCCCGAAGCGATTTACAACTTTGCCAAAAAGACTTTTCTCGAATACGGGCCAGCGGATGGCATCTACATGCTCGGGGCGGGTTGGCACAATCTGCCGGTGATCGAAATGCTGGAGAAGGATTTAAAGACGACGGTGCTGTCGAGCATTCCGGCGCAGGTCTGGGCGACCAAGAAAATTCTCCACCTCAATGAGCCCGTGATGGGTTATGGAAGGCTGCTGGCGGAGATGCCATGAAAAAAAGTTTCAAGTTGCGGGTTTCTAGTTTCAGGTTGAAGCGAAGAACACTATTCGCTGGCGGGATCGTGCAACTTGTGCTTCTCGTCTTCGGCGGCTCTCTGGATTGCGTTGGCGCACAAGATGTCAGGGCCAAGGCGGAGGGCGAAGGCAAGCTAATGATGTATGCAACCTTTACTGCCGCCGATTCGAAGACCTTGCTGGACGGATTCAAACAGATTTATCCAAAAATCGACGCGGCGTACTATCGCAGCAATGATTCGGCACTGATGGAGCGCTTTATAAGCGAAAATCGCGCGGGCCAAAATATTTGCGACGTCATGGTAACGACGAGTTTTTACGGCCACAACATTACAAAAAGGGGATTGTTAGCAGCCTATGATTCTCCGGAAAGGAAATTTTTTCGCGAAGGTTATAAAGATCCGCAGGCAAATTGGACCTCGATCTATACGAATTATGGCGCGTTTGGCTATAACACGCGAAACGTTTCCAAAAACAGCGTGCCGAAGGCTTTCAGCGATCTGTTGAAGCCGGAATGGAAGGGGCAGATTACCCTGGAAAGCCGACCCTATGAGTGGTTTGGCACGACGATTAAAGCGATGGGCGAGGAAAAAGGCATCGCCTACATGCGCGAGCTAGCCAAGCAGACAGAGCTTCGCACTGGGCGGAATCTGCTGGCTCAGTTGGTTGCCGCCGGCGAATTCAAAGGCGCACTCACCGGTTATTCGCAAACATTCGAGGTCTTAAAACCCACCGGCGCGCCTGTGGATTGGGTCTATTTGAATCCCGTCTTCGCCAATATTCACCCCACCGGCATCGCCGCGAAAGCCCCACATCCGAACGCGGCGCACTTGTTTATCGACTTTGTTCTTTCCAAACGCGGCCAAGAAGTGATCCGAGGAATGAATCGTATTCCCGACCGAATCGATACGCCGCCCGATCAACCTCGTCTGATCGAAAACATCAAGCCCGCCTTCGCACCCGCCGAGGTATTGGACAATTTCGAGCGTTACGCGAAATTGTTTCACGAGATTTTCGGCGGGCGGTAAGGCGCGTAGCGTCTATGCTCGCTAGCGACTCAGAGGTCCGACGCCGGTGCTGTGCGCCCCTAGAACCCCTCTGCTAATCTAGCTTGATCCTCGTGCCGTGAGGCTAATTTCCCGAAGAGCTGTCTTTCCTCGATTTGCATTGAATCGTTTGTTTGCAATAAAACTATTCCATTACCAAGCAAGGGAGTTATTGGTTCATGCCACAGGACCTGCGCAGCTACATCGATTTGATCAGAGAACATAAATTGCTGCTCGACATAAAAAAGGAAGTCGACCCGCTGACCAACTTGGCGGGGATCGCCTATCGCGGCGAGAACGAGCAGGGCAAAGCGACGATGTTTCACAATCTGAAGGGCTACAAGGGTTGGACGGCCGTCAGTTACATGTGCGGCAGCCGGGAAAAAATGGCACTGGGATTGGGAACCACCAAAGACAAGGCGCTCGTCGAGCTTGGCGGTCGAATTAGTCGCGGATTGGTCAAACCGAAAATCGTCGAAGATGGACCGGTAAAAGAAGTTATCTGGAAAGGGAATGACGCCGATCTGGGACGTTTGCCGATCCATGTACACTCGGATAGCGATCGCGGTGTGCCGTTCATTGGCTCGGCGATGCAGTTCGTCAAAGATCCGGAAACCGGCACACAAAATATTGCCTTGCAGCGCGATCACATCAAAGGCGGCAAGAAGATGGGCATCTTCGTCCATCCGAAACGGCACACCGACATCTGCATGCAGAAGTATTGGAAAGCCGGCAAGCCGATGCCGGTTGCTACCGTGATCGGGCATCATCCGGCTTATTACATCGCGTCCACCTGGACGACCAGCTATGAGACGGACGAAGTCGATATCGCGGGCGCGCTTTTGCAGGAGCCCGCCAATATGGTGCGCTGTGAAACGATTGACGTGATGGTTCCCGCCGAAGCGGAAATCGTGATCGAGGGCGAGGTCCCGCCCAACTACATGGAAGACGAGGGACCGTTCTGCGAGCACGCCGGCATGACCCACGGCACTTTGCAGCAGCCGATCGTCAACGTGAAATGCATCACCATGCGGAAGAACGCCATCTATTATGCGCTCCAGGGTGGCCGGCCGATCTCCGAATCTCAGCCGTTGGACGGCTTCCCGATGGAACTCGTGCTCTACGCTCGGATTAAAGATGTTGGCGGGTTCATCGACGTTAAAGATGTGGTCGCTTTGCCGTATGCCGGCGGCAGCCATATCATCGTCGTGCAAATGTCACCGCGCAAAGCTGGCGAGGTGCGCAGCATGTTGATGGCGCTCTTGTCGAGTCCGTACTTGCATCCAAAGATCGGCATTGCCGTCGACGACGATATTGATCCGCACAATGCGCAATCGATCATGTACGCGCTCTCCACGCGTGTGAATCCGAAGTCGGACGTGTTCGTCATTCCCGATACCCTGTGCCATACGGGTGATCTCACAGCGGAGCTGCTGCCCGATACGGGCGCGCACATGGGTTTTCATCCGCGCATCGGCTCGAAGATGCTGATCGATGCGACCAAGGGCGCCGCGCCCACGCCTGAGCTGCGCGCGTATTTTGAGCCGGTGAAACCGATGGGCCTGGCGGGAGTGCGGTTGGAGGATTTCCTGGGCTAGAAAGCGACGTCTCGGGTCTCGTGTTTAGAGTCTCGGGCTAAACCGGAGACGCGAGACACTAGACTCTAGACGGTGATTTATGAAAGTCGTCGTTCGTGGCTTAACCAAAGTGTACACCACGCACCAGGGTGACCTTCGCGCGATCGGGGGGATCAATCTCGACGTGCGGGATCGCGAGTTTTTCGGCATCATCGGTCCAACCGGATGCGGCAAGACGACCTTGTTGCAGATCATCGGTCGGCTGGAGGCGCCGAGCACCGGTACCGTGGAATTTGTTGGCGAGCAACATGCGAAATCGCCGGTATCGATGGTGTTCCAGGATTCCGCTCTGATGCCCTGGCGCACGGTCGAGGAAAATGTCCCGCTCGGCGCCGAGTTCCGCAAAGAACAACCCTCGGTTCTAAAACGGATCGGCCAAATGTTTCTGGAGATCGTGCGCCTCGCCGACTTTGCCGGCGCGCGACCGCACGAGCTTTCCGGCGGGATGAAACAAAAGGTCGCCATCGCGCGCGCCTTGGCCAATGATCCGGAAGTCGTGCTCATGGATGAGCCCTTCGCGAACCTTGACGCGCAAACCCGGCTGGTCATGCGCGAAGAGCTTCTGCGGATCTGGGAACGCGACAAAAAAACCGTCATTCTCGTCACCCACAATTTGGAAGAAGCCGTGATGCTCTGCGACCGGATCGCGGTTATGAGCTCCAGGCCGGGGCTCATCAAAGAGGTTGTGACCGTGGACATTCCCAGGCCGCGCACCATGAAAAGCATGCGCGATCCGGACTTTTCGTTGTGCATGGAAAAGATCTGGAATTTGCTGCGCTACGACGTCGATGCGGCACTGCAGAGTAACCGAATCTAATGTAACCCAGCAGTCGCAGCATTGGCGCGCCGGTTCTTGGAGCCCTTGCTTTTCGCTTCTGACCATCTACATTCAAACGACAGATAAACTCAGGAGGCGTGATTTATGAGGGCTTTCTCGTGGTACTACCAGGCATCTTTGCTGGTGATCGTTGTATGGTTTGGCGGTTGTGCCGCAAGCAGTAGCGCGCCGGATTATTCTGCGGCGCTCAAGAATCCAGACAGGCCCCAAGCGGAAGTCGAGCTCGACGCCACGCGCAAACCTCAGGAGGTGCTGGCTTTTTATGGCGTAAAGAGTGGCGACAAAGTCGCGGATATTTGGGCGGCGCGCGGTTACTACACGGCGATTCTCTCCGCAGTGGTCGGACCGCAAGGAATTGTTTATACCGTCAATCCGAATTCCCGGGATGAAATCAATCAACGCTGGAAGTCCCCCAAGTATGCCAACGTCAAGATCGCGGACGGACCGTTTGACCAACTCGCGCTCCCGCAAGACGGCTCGCTCGATCTCGTTCTCATCCACCTCAACTATCACGACGTCGTGCCGGAGACGCGCGCGCCGATGAATAAGCGAATTTACGCGGCGCTGAAGCGCGGCGGAACCTACGCGATTGTCGATCATTCCGCGAAAGACGGCACGGGGAATGAAGCCAATAAAACGCTCCACCGCATCGACAAAGCACAGGTGATCAAGGAAGTAAGCCAGGCTGGCTTCAAACTCGAAAAGGAAGGCAACATGCTGCGCAAGCCCGAAGACACACGGGATTTCAACGTGAATAAAGAGCGCAACAAGGACGATCGGTTCGTGCTTGCGTTTCAAAAACCCTAGTCACGATCAGACAGGAGCATGCAATGCAGCGGTGGGTAAAAACGAGGACACAAACAGTTGCGGGGGTCGTCGTCGGCCTGTGTTTGTTTGGTTGCGCGGCTACAACGACGCCTAATTATAGAGATATTCTCACCAGCCCCAATCGCCCGGACAACGAGAAGGCAATCGATGCCGTGCGCAAGCCCGACGAAGTCATGGCGTTCTACGGAGTGAAAGCGGGCGATAAGGTCGCGGATATCTTCGCCAGCCGCGGCTATTACACGGCGATTCTTTCCCAGTTGGTGGGCCCCGAGGGAGTCGTGTATGCGGCCAACATGACGCCGCGCCCGGAGCTGCATGAACGGGTGAAGCAGCCGGCAATGTCGAACGTGCGAATTATCGACGGACCGTTCGAGAAGCTCGCGTTACCGCAAGATGCTTCGCTCGACTTCGTGCTGATCCATCTCGATTATCATGAGGTTCCTGCGGATGTCCGCCCGTCGATGAACCGGCGAATCTTTGGCGCGCTTAAACGGGGCGGCAGTTACGGTGTCGTTGACCATTCGGCCAAGGAAGGGACGGGCGATTCGGTTGCGAAAACGCTTCACCGCATGGACAAGACCCTCGTCATCAAAGAAGCGACTTCGGCAGGATTTCGGCTGGAAAAAGAAGGGCAGATGCTGAGCCGCCCGGAAGACACCAGGGATTTCAGCGTGGTCAAGGAGCGCGACAAGAGTGATCGTTTTGTGCTGAAGTTTGTCAAGCCGTAGGGATGACTGCCGGCGACCCACGCGAGACACAAATAAGAATTTTAGATCTCCGTGACGTCGCGCATTTTTAATTTCTTTCGTTTGGCCTGATCGAGCACATACTTCCCGACGGCGAGGTCTTCATCGGCGATGCCATTGGACTGAAAGAAAATTCTTTTGGGACGCGGCTGCGGTACGCCTTCAGCGACAATCTTTTCTAGCGGCCAGATATCTTCCCAACGAGCAATGCGGGTCTGACAGGCTTCGACCAAGTCGCCGCTGTCCGCCCTGGCGGCTGCCAGATCGTCGACGACGATCAGATCCATGCGGCGGATCAAATTATTTGAGACCTCATGCTTGACAGTGGCGTTGGCGCCGATCGAGGCAACTAAAACTTCGTCTTTCAGACTTCCACCGGTCGCGACCGGCGTGGTCGAGTCTGTAGAAACCACCAAAATATCCGAGGCTGCTTCAACCTCGTCGACGCTCATCGCTTCCTGCCAATCGGCTTTAACCACCTTACTCATTTGCTTGATGAAATCTTTGCGCCGTTTCGGCGTTCTTCCCCAGACGACCACTTGCTCGATCGGACAAGCTGCGGCTACCGCTTCCACCTGAAAGGTCGCTTGCCAGCCCGGCCCGATGATCCCGAGGACTTTACTGTTGGCTGGCGCAAGATACTTGGCCGCAACACCCGTCGCAGCACCAGTCCGCAGACTACTGAGAAATCCCATGTTGATGATCGCCTGAATGCCGCCTTTCCGGCCATGATAGAGCGTGATCGTGTTGGCCTCCGCGGCATAGGAGCGGAGGCAAATGAGGTCCATGTCTTGATGCCAAGCCGCCATCATGTTGAGCTGTTTTTCGCTGCCTTTGAGCCGCCGGCGCGGCACACTGCGCATTTTGCCGGCCGCGCGATCGCGGAACATTTTGTCGAGCAAAGCCACAGCTTGAGGCATGTCGACGAGCTTATGGGTCTGCGGTTCACTGATGATTAAAGCCATCCGTAGAACTCCTTCCTGCGTGGATATAGCCCAAGGTTGGCAGCGCAGGCAAGCTCAGAGCGAGAAAAGCAATAAAGAAAAGCTTGACCCCAGTTTTGATAACATTCAGAATACGAATGGTTAGCTCATAGATCGATCTATCCGAATGTCGTCAATGCCACAGCCAAAAATTCAAACTCGCCTTTGCCCCCATTGCGCGAATAGTATTACTTTCGACGCTTTGACCTGTCCTTATTGCCGGGCGGACTTGCTGCAGTCCTCAGAACCCGAGTGGCCGCACAAGGACGACGATTGGGAACTGCCGCCATCGCCTGTTGAAAACGGAAGACTTACTGTCAAATCCAAAGCGATTTTGATTCTAGGACTCGGCGTTTTTGCCTTGGGCGTTTATCTGGTTGGCGGAAACCGGGAGCGGAGAGACTTCGGACCCATTCTAGAACAACAACAGAGAAGCCTTGAGGAAAAGGACGCAACGATCAAGGATCTCGAAACGCAACTCGCGACCTTACGGCAGGAGCATCAAGGAACCAGGAGCGAGATCGAGGATCTCAAGGCCAAACTGCAAGAGAGCAGCAACGACCTGGCTGCGGTGCAAAAAAAATTGGCGGACACAAACCGTGAGGTCGAAACACTCGCGGCGCTTCGGAATAGCGGCACGCCCCGACCAGTAGCGCGGTCCATCGAGCAACCGGCTCCCGCCACTTCTGCCGGTTCTTTGCGCGGACGCGGCGGTGTTGAACCCGGAACGTATGAGAGTGCGCGCACGGCGTCGGTCTACGAGGCACCGGCGAGCTCCTCGAAAATTGTCACACAAATCAGCAAGGGAACTCAGCTCACCGTGGTCCGCTCCGTTGGCGATTGGGTCGAGATTCGTTCGAAACACGGCAATCCACCCGGCTACATCCGCGCCGATGATGTCGCACCGATCAGCCGATCGAAATAGCACCGCGGCTCCCTTAGCTCTCGCACAGTTATGATTGCAAGCCGTTGCAACGTTGCTCGCGCCTTTCTTCATAAACGGCCGTTACCGTAACCGACGAAAGCTCTAGGATTCGCCACTCTGTCCAATCAGCCAAGTTCTAGGCAGTTGACTTGATCTAACCGCCCCCCTAGTATCCTTCCGCGGCCTTGGGAGGATTTATGCAGCGGATGGTATGGCTAGCGGGCTTCATCCTGGTCTTTGCCACGAGTGGTATGGCTCGAGGTCAAGGCATTCGTGGTTTAGCCGGTGCCGGCCGAGCCTCCGGCGCACCGGGTCCATCCGGAACAATTGTGGTTTCACCGCCGTCCAATGTTCCAGCAATCACGCAAGGCTCGCCGCGGTCAGGACAAAACTTCACAGCTCCTAGAGTGGTCGGTCCGGGCAATCCGCAGATCGCGCCAGGCCAATTTCATCGAGGGGGCGGAATATTCCTGCCGCCCGTCCATAGCGCGAACCGGCCGCGACTTGTGTTGGGAGTCGCTCCGCACCGTCTACATTTTCCATGGTTTTTTCATCATCCGCCGAGCGTAGTGTTCGTCGATGTGCCGGCCTACGATTCAACCGTCATGACGCAATATGTGCCGGGCAGCGTGCAAGAGGAGCCCCTTATTGCCGACGATCCGCGGACCGATGTGCGCACGCGCACACGCGGTCAAGTGGCGCCCTTCGATCCGACGCCGAATGAGGTTGTCGATCGAATGCTGGCGCTCGCGAAGCTTAAGAATAGCGACGTTGTTTATGATTTGGGATGCGGCGACGGGAGAGTGGTGATCGCGGCGGCGAAAAAATACGGGGTCCACGCAGTGGGTTTCGAGATCGATCCAGGGTTGGCAAAATTGGCGCGAGAGAATGTACGGCATGCCGGAGTGGAAAAGCTGGTCCAGATCCGACAACAAGACTTTCTTACTGCCGATTTATCTCCCGCGTCCGTGGTGACCCTGTATCTTTCCTACGATGGCAATCTCGCGGTTCGACCGCAACTGCTCAGACAACTTAATCGCGGCGCGCGCGTGATCTCCTATGCCTTTGATATGGGCGATTGGCAACCGAAGACTGCCGAATCCTTTCGCGACTCGGAAGGCAACTCACAGCAAATTTATCTATGGCAAATCGGTGAGCCGCTGCTATTCAGCGATGCCGGCCCGCAGATTATTCAACCCCAGCCCCTGCGCAGAGGTCCACTGATCATTGACGTCAAGTAGCGACTTCCGCTTGGCTGTCCGCGTTGTATCAGCGCCTAGCGTTTGTAGCGGCCAACGAGGTCAGCTTCGCCGAGCAAATGCGGCTTCAAGACGTCTAGCAATTGTTGTTTCATGGCTCGGGGTTTTAAATTGGTTGCGGCGTCGAGCGCATAGAGCTTGAAAAAGTATCGATGCGCGGAACCGGGCGGCGGACAGGGACCGCCGTAGCCGACTTTGCCAAAATCGTTCACTCCTTGTTTGCCGCCGTTGGTCAATACCTCTGTTTTTGGCACGCTTTCGAACAGCTCCTTTGTTTCTGCCGGCAGATCGTAAATCAGCCAATGGACCCACGTTCCGCCGGGCGCGTCGGGATCGTCTGCGATCATCGCAAATGCTTTTGCGCCGGCCGGGGGATTCTCCCATCGCAGAGGTGGAGAAACGTCGTCGCCGTCGCAACTATATTTTCGCGCAATCTCCGCTCCGGCTTGAAAAACCGAGCTGGTCAACATGAATTTTTTTGGAGATCCAGATTCGGCGCCATAGACCGGCGGTGCACCGAGCACTCCGGCCAATAACAAACCGGTGACTACTGTGAATGGTTTCGCCATCGATGAGACGCTCACTCACGCGAAACTTGGCCACGTGGCAATTTTATTATTGCGCGTACAGCCGATCGATGAAACCGCTGTCGTCGATTTTCCTGAGATAGTGTGAATCCCAAGGCTCCATGGGACCGATGTGGCGCATTTGCGGATCCTTTCCCACATCGAGATCGTAAACATTTTGGATTGCCGCCGGCAGCGGATAGGGCTTCTGGTTAAGCAACTTGCTCCATTCTCGCTGCAGATGCACGTAATATTCGTCATCTTCCAACCCATAGCGCTGGGCCAAGTTCTTTTTCAGGATCGCGATGACTTCCGCCGGTTTGGTTTTGAAGAAATGCAGCGCTTCGATAAATCCTTTGATGAAAGCGTCGACGGTTTCCTCATTGGCTTTGATGTAATCGCTGGTCGCCAACAGGGTCGTGTTGTGAATCACCGGCCGGTCGGGGAGCTCGATGATGTGCAACCCCTTTTTGATGCCGTAGAGATCGAACGGCATGTCAACGAGCGCCGCGACGGCTTTCCCTGCAGTGATTTCATCGACGAATTCGAGAAATTTTCCCGAAGTATCATCGATGACATCGATGTTGATTTCTTCCGGTTTGAGTCCGCAGTCTCGCAACACCGCGCGCAGATTGCCGGAAACACACGGCGCTTTGGAGTGGCAAACAATTTTTCGTCCTTTCAGATCTTCCACCTTTCTTATTTCCGCCAGCGCTACCAGTCGATCGTCCCAATTGTTCTGCGCTTGCGCCAAATAGGTCAGGCGTTTTTCACCCTTTGCGCGCTCCCGATATGTTTCGTGATGCAGCCCACTAAGAAAATCGATCTCGCCCGCGAGGGCGAGCTTCGCGCGATGCGCCATGGTCGGAGCTTTGCGGCCGCCGACAATATGCAAATCGATCTCATAGCCGTACTTCTCCATGACTTTCGATTCCTTGAAAACATAGAGAAACGGCAAATGAGATGAGTCGCTGGCCAGTAGATCGAGTGTGCGCATGGGCGTATCTCCTTTGGTTTGAACTTAGATCAGAGCTAGATCGATTGTAAATGATAATGGCGCCCTCGTCGCGACTTGTCCTAACGCGAGTCGAATGATTCGTCCTCGGCGCTTGAGCAGAGTGTGACGGGTTTATTACTAAAGACGAAACCAAGAGCCTCGGAACGCTGTCGCGTTTGTGTTCATCAATAGAGCACAATGTTTGAGAACAGGGGAAATATTGAGCGAAAAATCGATATGGCCATTGGCCAGCGCGACCGTGGCGATATGCCGTTCATCTGGATCAGCTGCGGCTCGATCCCTTTGTTGCGGAAGAAGCCCTTCTCGAGCGCAACTTTCATCGGGAACCAAAACATGCTCACAGCGGAATAGGAAAACGTGACTTTGCGCGCTTCGGCACCGTGCCCCCAATCGGCTTGCCTGAAGACGAGGACGATCAGCTGCGGTGAGGAGTCGTTTGCTCATGTGGTGCGCTGCGCTTGAGGAAAATTTTTTACCACGAAGGCGCGAAGCACCGAAGGGCTGGAAAGATTTTAGGGGCGCAGCATGCTGCGTCCCTACTTTGTGCGCTGAATCATCCGTGATTACTTCGTCGGTATCTCCAACGGCAAATCGGTGCGGTCGCCCCATTCCTTCCATGAACCGATGTAGTTGCGGACTCTCGGGAACCCGAGTAACCGGAGAGCCACATAGCTGTGAGCCGCGCGGTAGCCGCCCTGGCAGTAAGATACGACTTCCTTATCCGGCGTGATTCCCGCTTTCTCGTACATGGCTTGGAGCTCCGCGTTCGGTTTGAACTTTCCGTCGGCCGCGATGTTGTCGGTCCACTCGATGTGAATTGCGCCCGGAATCGCGCCGCCGCGAGCGGCGCGTACATGGGTGCCCAAGAATTCACCGCGGCTACGAGTGTCGAGGATGGCGATTTCCTTTTTGTTGAGCGAACGCAAAACGTCCTCCGCCGTCGCCAAGACTTCTCGACTCTCGACGCTGTTAAATGTCGCCGCCTTGGGCGAGGTTGCTACCGTTGTCACCGGCGCGCCGGCTGCTTTCCAGGCATCAAAACCTCCGTCGAGCATTTTTACGTTGGGGTGACCGTAGTACTCGAGAAACCAGACTCCGCGCGCTGCCCGCATGCCGGAATTCGCTTCGTAAAAAACAACTTGCTTGGTTTCGTCGACGCCGCGCAGCTCCAGCACGTGGTGAATCATGAACATGAAAGCTTTGAGCGGTGCTTCGCTGGTATCGATCAAACTCAATCCGAACAGATCGAAATGCGTCGCGCCGGGAATGTGCCCGTTGGCGTAGTCTTCCGCGGGTCGGACATCTATGATGCATAGATCGGAAGCGCCGAGTTTCCGCTGCAATTCAGCGACGGTTGTGAGCAGAGTTTCGCGCGTATATTCTTGCTTCATACGGTCCCTATAACACTTGTCAAAAACCCACTGCAATCATGCCCTCGAATTACACACTCAGGTTACTTGCGCTTCGGGCATTTATTTTCGTCTCCCTGATTCTTGGCCTCGCCCAAAATGGGAGCGGGGCGGGTGAGCATCTCGGTTCCGGATTTAAGT
>Ga0207683_10002326_pt1 | contig 16676 bp, 15 predicted proteins | sample KBSM73metaG_FD_184333 | JGI IMG/M metagenome (GOLD analysis project Ga0207683, IMG submission 184333) | Miscanthus rhizosphere microbial communities from Kellogg Biological Station, Michigan, USA - KBS M7-3 metaG (SPAdes) (version 2) | ecosystem: Host-associated > Plants > Roots > Rhizosphere >... | reverse complement strand
CGCCGATCATCTGACAGCCGGTTAGAGCCAGCGGAGAACTGAGTAGAAGAAACGGTTTAAAAGATTTCATAGGTCCTCCCTTAGAGCGAACAATCTGTATCGATCGGCCCATCGTCAGTACCGTGGCAGCAATAGGAGGGCCAAGCGCTAACAGTGGGGATCGCCGTAATTAGTCAGACGTCGCTTATGCGCAGGAAAGTTTTTTGTCCGTTCACCTGTGGACGTTTACCGACAGCTGTCAGGGATTTCACGGGTGCGTGGCTGTTACTGCGGCTGAAGAACACCGCATATCTGCTGTAGCCGTACACTGCCGGTCTGCGCAGCACTGGCGCGTCGGTTGCACCAGCAAAGCAACTGCACGGGGATGTGGGAGGTAAAAGTGAGACTGATTTATTATTGGCTGGCTCTATTCTCAATCTCGTTGGTGTTTGCCACTACTAGCGCAAAGCCAACCGCCTTTGCTGCGACTGATAATTTGCCCGTCGACAAAATCAGTCTGCCCGCGGGGTTTGAGATCAACCTCTATGCACAAGTTCCCAACGCGCGCTCTATGACCCTCAGTCCGAACGGCACGCTCTTCGTCGGTAGCCGCAGCGCCGGTAAAGTATATGCCATTCAGACCCATGATGAAGGCGCGCAAATCAAGAAACCATTGGTCGTTGCTGAGCGCCTCAACATGCCCAACGGCGTCGCCGTTAAAGATGGTGCGCTTTACGTGGCGGAGATCAATCGCGTGCTCCGTTACGACAACATCGAGGAGCGGCTAAAAAACCCGCCACAACCCATCGTCATCAATGATCGCTTCCCGCGCGATCGCCAGCATGGTTGGAAATTTATTGCTTTCGGGCCGGAGGGAGACCTCTACGTGCCAGTCGGTGCGCCGTGCAATATTTGTGAGCCAGACCCTGATCGCTATGCCGCGATCATGCGCATGAAACCCAACGGCAGCAATCTCGAGGTATTCGCCCGCGGTATTCGCAACACCGTCGGGTTTGATTGGCATCCGCAAACCAAAGAGCTTTGGTTTACCGACAACGGTCGAGATCGGCAGGGAGATAACATTCCGCCGGACGAGCTGAATCATGCGCCGAAACCAGGACTACATTTCGGCTATCCCTATTGTCACGGCGGTGACATTTCTGATCCTGAGTACGGCAAAAAGCATCCGTGCAGTGAGTTCACTCCGCCCGCGCAAAACCTCGGACCCCATGTCGCAGCGTTGGGCATGCGTTTCTATACCGGTTCGATGTTCCCCTCGGAATATCGAAATCAAATTTTTATTGCCGAACACGGCTCATGGAACCGCAGCACACCAATCGGTTATCGCGTCACTGTCGTTGAACTCAAGGGCAATAAAGCCGTGTCCTATCGTCCCTTCGCCCAGGGTTGGCTACAGGGAAATCGAGCGTGGGGTAGGCCCGTCGATGTGCTCGTCATGCCTGATGGCGCACTGCTAGTCTCGGACGACGAGGCCGGAGCGATTTATCGGATTGCTTACAAAAAATAGAGCTCGACTAGACGTGGACCCAGAAACCCCTCACGCAAAAACCAAGTTGCCGCTCTTGTCTCGAATCAAACCTCTGCCTTCGGTCGACGACGGCATATTCTCCGGACCAATTTTAAGCTCGCTCAGCTTCACGTGGCCATGAAACGTGTCGACTTCGAGCATGCCGTTTTCTTGGCGGCTAACTCCTTTGGGATCTTTGCCCGCCGCAACATCTTGCATCGCCTGATGCCACAGACGCCGCAACATGATCACGCCGCGGTCGGAAGAAGCCAAATGCTCTAACTTTCGGTCGGGGATGGACCCTTGGGATTCTTGTAAAACGAGATCCTCGAGCGCCGGAACACCTTCCCAACCTTTATATTTTCTCTTATCGTAGTTTTTTTCTTGCGTTGCGCCTTTCAAATCCGCGGGCAAGCCGAAAGTCCAGCCGCCGGTAAAATTGCCTTTGCGTATGAGGCTGTAGCGAATCAACTCAAAATGTGTGTCGTCGATAATCCGAATCATGCCGCCGCCTTCTTGCCGCTCATCGGTAAAATCAGGCGGAAACCCGGATCGAATACCTGAGAAGCGCCAGTGAATAGGCATTGCGAGGGCCCAGGTATTGACGAATTTGATTTCCGGATCGCCGGTATCCAGCACCGAGACCGTTTTCATCCCGTAAGTCGTTTCCACATGCTCGACGGGAAGCGGCGTCCAGCTTTTGATGCTGTCGTCGTTGTAGGGCTTGAGTTCATCGGGAAGATCACGAATCACCAGTCCGTGCAGCACCGTGGCGTGCGCCATGTCGGCAAAGTTTTCCATCCAGTTGAGATAGTTGTAATTCCGCACGTCGCCGTCGACGAGCTTGAGCTCGCCGTCGGTACGCGCGAGCACGTCGATTTTCGGCAACGGCGGCGGATTCTCTTTTTCCGGCCCCATATAAGTCCAGATGACACCGCCCCATTCTTTAACCGGATACCAAACATGGCGAATGTTGTTTTTTAGAGCGCTGTCGCGCGGCTCCAGAGGTTGATCGATGCAACGCCCGCGCGTATCGAATCTCCATCCGTGGTACGAACACATGAGCCCGTCGTCCCGCACCTGCCCATATTCCAGGGAAGCGAGACGGTGCGGGCAACGAATGCCTAGCAATCCTGGGTTACCTTTGCCGTCGCGAAACAAGACGAGATCTTCGGAGAGCATTCTGACCGCCACCGGGATGTCTTTCAGGCCGCACGACAGGCACACCGGGTGCCAGTAGCGCCGCAACATCTCGCCGGCGCGAGTTCCCGGCCCGGTACGCGGCAAATCCTCGAGCAATTTCTGATACGCGCTCTGACCCGCAGCCTCTTCTTTGTTTTCCGCCATTGTCGAACCTCCCAAACACGCGTGATTGTTCCGGACGCGTCAAAAATCTACAGAGACAAAGGATCACCTGTCAACCGCACCCCGGCGATAGGGGCGCAGCATGCCGTGCCCAATCAACGTCAACAAACTACCTGCCGTAGGTTTGACGGCGACTTCGCTGGTCTGATATCGAGACGCCACTGAGGAGGTGGAATATGCTTACTGCCGACCGAAATAAAGTTCGCGGACCAGATCCGATCTTCTTCGTGCTCGCGGTGGCAATGAGTTTCCTTTCGCTCTCTTTACCTGCCGCGGCCGAGTTGGGCGGCAAGCTGGAAAAATCTTCCTTCACCGTCTCCTATACGCAAGCCAGCGGCGCCTTCACACCACTTTGGGTGGCGCAGGACACCGGCCTCTTCAAAAAACATGGTCTCGATGCCAGTTTGAAAATGCTCAACTCCCAGGTAGCGCTGCAGGCACTGGTGGCCGGCGAAGTCGACGTGATTTCTTCGGGACCGGATCTGGTCAATGCGCGGCTGCAGAATGTTCCAGTGAAATACATCGGCGGATCGTTACAGCGCTTCGTCTTTCAGCTCTGGGGCGCCAAAGGCATCGGCACACTCGCCGAACTCAAAGGCAAAGTCATCGCCGTGACCACGCCGCGCACATCGACGGAAATCGCAACCCGCGAAGCGATCAAAAAAACCGGCGTGATCTCGGAAAAGGACGTAAGCTTTCTCTACGTCCAAACGATCCCTGCCATTCTGACCGCCATCATGAACGGCAAGACTTCAGCCGGAACGCTTTCGGCGCCCAACACCTTGAAGGCGCGCGACGCCGGACTAAGTCTATTAATCGATATTGCACAAACCAACGTGCCGGGCCTGCATCTCGCGTACGGCACCACCGAAAAGAGCATCAAGTCCAATCCGAATTTGCTTTACGCCTTCATGAAAGCAACTGCGGAGGCGACCCTCTTGGCGCGGCAGAACCCCGCCGTGGCGAAGAAAGCGATCGCGAAATTCACCGATACCAACGATGCGAATATCATTGACGGCACCTACGAGCAATTTTCCCCCTACTGGGACGCCAACCTCGCCCTGCGCACAGAACCGATTCAGGGCCAGCTGATGTATCTCGATGAAAAAGAGTTCCCGCGCGCCAAAGAGGCACGCGCCACCGAGTTCATCGATAATTCGTTCGCCGATTATCTAAAAACGTCGGGTTTTTTGCAGAGCCTCGCGGCAGCGAAATAATCTTTAGCGAAAAGGCCAGGCGCGATCGCAACTCTCTTAGGAGCGCCGATCTCGTATCGGCCCTCTACCAAGCAGCTCACCTGCTGCGTTCGGCAAGGCGCGGATCCAAAGCGTCACGCAGCGCGTCGCCAATGAGATTGAAGCTGATCAGCGCAAAGAAAATAAACAACCCCGGCAGAAACACCTGCAAGGGTGCGAGGAAAATATTTGTCGCCGCATGGGTGAGTAAATTTCCCCAGCTGGGTGTCGGCGGTTGAATGCCGAGGCCGAGAAAGCTCAAAGTTGTTTCGGCACGAATCGCCGCGCCCGCATCCAACGTGGCGGCGACAATCAACGGCGCCAGAGAATTCGGCAATAGATGGCGCAGCATGACGCGCCATCGCGATGCACCCAGACATTGCGCGGCGAGCACGAACTCCTGCTCGCGAAACGACAACACAGCGCTGCGAGCCAGACGCGCCGCGTTCGTCCACTCGAGGGCGACGAGGATAAGAACAATATTCAACAACCCGGGTCCGGCCAGTTTGGAGAGCACCAGCAACAGCACAATGCGCGGTATCGTATAAATCGTATCGACCAATCGCATGAGCAGATTGTCCAGCGCGCCGCCGATATAACCCGCGAGGATGCCGATCAGTCCACCGAGAATCACCGTGCTGATGCCCACCGTCAACCCAACCGAGAGCGATACCCGCCCTCCGTGCATGATGCGTACCCAGGTATCCCGTCCCAACTCGTCGGTGCCCAGCCAGTGTTTCGCCGACGGCAGATTCATGCGCTCGGACAAAGAAATCTGATCGAGCTCGTAGGAAGCCATGTAAGGACCGGCGATCACCAGAACAAGCAGCGAGACGAACAAAAAGGCGCCGATGTAGGCGATCCGGTGGCGCTTGAAGCGTTGCCAAACGACCCGCCAATAACCGGCCGGCGCAACCGGCACAGCCATTGGTTCAGCTCTGATAGCGAATTCTGGGATCGAGCCAGCCATAAACGATATCGGCAATCAGATTGAAGCCCACGACCGTGACAGCGATGATCATCACCACGGTCATAGCGACAACGTAATCGTTCCCCATAATCGACGTGTAAAGCAGCCGCCCCATCCCGGGATAGGCGAACACGGTTTCGACCACCGTCGAGCCGCCCACCACGCGCGGCATGGTCACCGCGATAATCGTGACCACCGGGATCAAGGCATTCTTGAGAGCGTGGCGTCCCACCACGACAGTTTCGCTCAGACCCTTCGCTCGTGCAGTGATGAGATAATCCTGGCGTAAGACCTCGAGCATGCTCGACCTCATGAATCGCTGCACCTGAATAATTTCGGATATCGCAAGGACGGCGACGGGCAGGATCAAATGCTTCATCCAGTCGATGGTTGCTTCCCAGGTTCCCGGCGTAATCTCGGAGCTAAGAAGTCCGGAGGTCGGCAACCAGCCGAGCTTAACCGAGAAAACAATGATCAGCATCAGGCCGAGCCAAAAGGCCGGAATGGAATAGGCGATAAACGTCACGGCGGTCATGAGGTAGTCACTTATCGAATACTGCCGCACGGCGGAAAATATCCCGAGGAGAATGGCGATGGTTTTGCCGATCGCCACCGCGAGAAGCGTGAGCACCAGAGTGTTTTTGAGCGCCGGCCAGATGATTTCGAATACCGGCTGGCCATATTCGCGTGAGTAACCGGGATTGAGTCGAATCAATTGCCAGAGCCATTTCACATACTGAACGTAAACCGGGTCATCGAAGCCGTAGAGCTTGCGCAATCGTTCGTAATCTTCCGGCCGAAGATGCGGAACGTCCTGCAGCATGCGGTAAAGCGGATCGCCGGGCATCGCATAGAGCAATCCGAATATCAATGCCGAGATCACCAGCAACAGCGGCACCAGCTGAAAGAGCCGCCGGCTCACGTAAAGAAGCATGTGGGTTAATTCCGAGTAAACATGTTGGTTGCGTCACCCGCGAAGGCTTTAATCGGGGGTCCAAATCCGAATTCGCCTGGATTCCCGCTTAAAACATGCGGGAATGACGGACTTGAGGTGCACCAAAACTGCGCAGATAAGCTTAGCGATTATCCGAATCGATCGCATTATGGACTTTCGATCCCCGCTACTTGCCACGGAAATCATTTCAGTCGCTCAAATATCTGCCGATGGTTTGAACCACTTGAACACTTTGAACAACTTGAACGCTTTTCTTATACCTTATCCCACTGATACGTGTTCCAACTGCTCGAGTTCTGCCCGCCACTTTCCTGACGCGGCGTAATGCCGGTCAAGCCTTTTTTGACCACCAACACTTCGGGTGAATAGTTGAGCGGCAGATGGGGCAAAGCCGCGCTGAACATCTTGCAAAACTCGATCTGCAGTTGTTCCGAGCGCGCGGGCGACGTGATCGAGTTCAGCTCGTCCAAGATGGCGTCCACCTTAGGATCGTTCCAGCCCGACACGTTTTCGGGCGCATACTTATTTTCCGCCGTCGGGATGTTCTTGCTGTGAAACCGCTCTTGCCATTCCTCCACGGTGACGTTGTGCGAACCGATATATGCGCCGGGCCAGCGGTTGCGGTTGTCCGCACTGTTCAGCAGCCGATTCGGCATGTTCTTGATGTTGGTACGCACGCCAATTTTCTTCCAGTAATCGGCGATGATCGCCTGGGCTTGCTCGTGATCGCGCCGCTCGGCGGTTACGCGAAACTCGAACTCCATGCGCTCGCCCTTGGCGTTGGTGAGAACGCCGTCGGCGCCGGGCTTCCACCCCGCTTCCGCCAGCAATTTTTTCGCGCGTTCCGGATCGTACTTATACACCGTCGAGGCCGCCAAAGCCTTTTTATAGCTTTTTCGCACCCGGGAGAGCGGCAAGTCCGAAACCACCTTTTCGCCTTTGAAAATATTCTGCACCATCGCCTCGCGATCGATCGCGTGGAGCAGCGCGCGCCGCACCCGCACGTCGCTGAAGAAAGGATTGTCACGGCTCAAGCTCAGCCAAGTCCAGGACGCCGGGCTAATCAGAACTTTGCCCTTTCCGGCTTTTTCCCACTGCTCGCGCAAAATCATCGCGCCGTCGAAAGAGACCGTGCTGCGCATGCAGAGGTCGACTTCACCGGCCAACACCGCGGCAAGATTAGTGTTGGTATCTTCGACGGTCTTATAAGTCATGCGCTCGATCTTTGGCTGCCCCAAAGGAAAATCTTTGAACGCTTCGAGCTCCATGCGGGTACCGGCATCCCACTCGGCGACCCGATACGGCCCGGCACCCATAAAGTTCTTATTCCAGAACGGCAGATTGGCGAATGCTTTCATATCGCCGGCGCTAAATGCATCGAGCAACAAGTGGCGCGGAAAAGCGCGCACGTGAGTGTATTGAATCGCATAGGCCTCGTTGTAGAGATCGTTCCAATGAATCACGATGGTGCGGTCATCGGGAGTTTCGATTTTGCCGATCAATTCCGGCACCAGCCGATCAGGCATGGGGAACTCCGGATGTTTGGCGATCTGCCAGCCGAATTCGAAGTCCTTGGACGTGTACGGCTTGCCGTCGTGCCATTTGAGATTGGGCCGCAATTTGTAAACCGTGATCATCGTCTTCTTCTGCATGTCGATTTTCCACGTGCCGTTCTTCACCGACGGCAGCTCCTCCGCAAGCACCGGCACACGCTCCAACGTCACCGGGTTTTGCCCGACCAGTCCGGCATCCACAATAGATACATGCTCGGTCTCGCGCCGATTGTGGTAGCCCAGGCTCGTGACCTGCCGCTCGCCGTGAATTACGATGCGCTTGCGCGAAGGCTGCGCTGCGAAGATGCGTGCGGGCGACCAAGACACCGTTCCAGCCGCGGCCGTCGTGGCGGCGAGCTTTATAAATTGGCGCCGGCTAAGCATCGATGACCGCGCGTGCAGCTCGCGAGTGTTCCTATTCTTCGCCATAAAATTCCTTTCACCATCGCAAGAAATCTGCCCGCAACCATTTAATCGACGAACCGTGATGTGTCAATCTATCCACCACCTATCAACCACCCTCGATACACGTATTGCACTACTCGGAGAGCCGGTCTTAGACCGACCGTCCTGAGTAGGCACCGAGCCGCGCTCCCGTATGAAAGATACGCGCTTCATCCCCTCATCCGTTCCTTGACAACTCCAGTAAGCAGCAGATAGATGAAATAATAACTGCGATACTCATTTAACTCGATAAGGAGATTCCCATGAGCTTTGATTTTGAAGATCATTGCTGGAAAGACGTCGTGACGCCCGAGATCTTGAAAACTTACACCCCCTATCAGCGCGAGACTTTCATTGGTCAAAGGCCGGCGCTTCTGGCGATCGACCTTTACAACCTCGCTTACGAAGGTGGCGCCAAGGAGCCGCACGAACTCATCGACACGCATAAAAGCTCCTGCGGCATCTACGCGCACAACGCCATCAAGCCAACCCAAGAGCTCTTCGCTTTGGCGCGGTCGCTTAAACTTCCGGTATTTTACACCACCACCGAAACGCGCCCCGAGGCCAAACCGGGCGCGGTGCACGCGACCAATCGCCAGAGAGTGAAGATCGACCCGCAAGCATTCGAGATCAAGGAAGAGTTCAAACCACAAACCGGCGATGTCGTGATTTTCAAGGAGCGCGCAAGCGGATTTTTCGGCACGCCACTCGTTGCGCATCTCACCCAGTTGGGCGTCGATAGCTTGATCGTCTGCGGCGAAAGCACCAGTGGCTGCGTGCGTGCGAGCTGCGTCGATGCCTATTCTCTCGGCTATCACGTCAGCATTGTCGAAGAATGTGTTTTCGATCGCAGCCCGTTATCGCACAAGGTCAATCTCTTCGACATGCACCACAAATACACCGACGTCATGAAACTCGAAGAAGTCAAAGAAAAGATCAAGCAGGAGCGGCCGAGAAAGGCCAATTAAAACCTGAACCCTGTTCAAGCTGTTAAAGCTGTTCAAATCGTCCAAATCTTTAGAAAACGTCGGATCTAACGCGATTTGAACGGAGCGAAGCGATTGAACGGGTTGAACGTTTTAAACACTTTTTGCGATGCCCTATTCCACCGCGAACGGCCTGAGAATCTACTACGAAATTTCCGGCGAAGGTCTGCCCTTCGTCATGGTTCATGCCAATCCGTTCGACCACAATCTGTGGATGTATCAAATCGCGCATTTCTCGACATACTTCAGGATCATCGCGATTGATATTCGGGGTTACGGCCGTTCGGATAAGCCGACCGCGCCTTTTACTCTTAACGACATGGCGGCCGACGTTCTCGGCGTTTGCCGTGACGAACGCATCAACGAAGCGATTTTAGGTGGCGTGAGCGTCGGCTCGGGGATGGCCATTCTGTTGGGGCTCGATCATCCCGAGATCTTCAAAGCGATCATTCTCGTCGGCGGCAGCAGCGGGCCCGGCGGCTCCATCGATGAACGGATTCATGGCTATACGAAAATCGGCATCGAAAAATATCACATCCAGCATCTGCGTGATTTGGTGGCGCCCGAGTTCGCCGACTCGAAGCTGGGCAAATATTTGTTGAATACGTTCGTCGAGCGTGATCCGTGGCTTTCCGGCGAGTCGATTGGCCAGATTTTCCGCGCCCGTGGAGGCCTCGACATGACACCGCGGCTCGGCACGATGAAAATTCCGACCCTGGTGATCAATGGTGAATACGACAACTCGCTCGCCGGCGGGAAGAAAACCGCTTCTTTAATTCCAGGCTCCGTACACAAAATCCTTCCAAAGACCGGGCACGCCTGTAATATCGAAGATCCCGCGACATTCGATGCATTCGTTATCGAGTTTCTGCGCGCCCACGGCTTGATGCCCGATCAGCCGACTCTCTAAGCCTCGCATCTGCACGCTTCCGACGTCCTCGATTATCATTTCGAGCGCAGGGAGAATCTTTCTTATCGTCTGTGTGCAGAGCCGCAGCGGAAGTGTTATAGAAATGAGCATTCAACTGACCGGAAAGCGAGGCTTTATGGCCGTCAATGTCGAGGAACTGAAGCGCCTCACGCCGCCGCGGGGCATGGATTTTCACATCAGTAAAATCGGCCATGTCGTCCTGCAGGTAAGCAATCTCGAACGATCCACGGAATTCTACACTCAGGTGTTGGGATTCAAAGTTTCCGATGTCTACCCTGACGAGATGATGCCCGGCGGTATGGTTTTTTTGCGCTGCAATACGGATCACCATTGTCTGGCGCTGGTCGGTGCCGGCGATGGCAAAAATGCCAATCGAGAATTGCACCATCTCGCGTTCGAGGTGCCGAGCCTCGCCGAAGTCCTACGGGCGCGCGACCGCTTAAGAGAATTTGGCGCCAAGATCGATTTCGCGGGCCGGCGCCGCGCCGGCTGTCAAATCGCGGTGGAATTTCGCGATCCGGACAATCATTCGCTGGAAATTTATTGGGGTGTGGATCAGGTCGGGAGCGACGGCCGCGTGCGCCCGGCAAACGAGTGGCATGGCGTAAAATCTCTCGAAGAAGCGATTGCCAATCCGGTGCCGGGACAGGATACGCATATTCCAAAGTGACGCCGTCACAACCGTTGTCCCAGTCACGAATGTCATTCTGAGCCGCAGGCGAAGAATCTTGGCCCCAATCTGTTATTTGATGCAGGACAAGATTCATTACAAATCTTAACCAGCTAAACAACGCAATCGATGAAATCCCTCGAAACCATCATTCGCTCCGCTTCACGAGCTTTGGTGATCGGTGTGGGCGGTGGCGGCGACGTGGTCGGCGCTCTCGCAGTGGCGAGATTTCTCGAATTCTGCGGGCTTGAATTTTTCCTTGGCGGATTATCCTGGGAGCGGAGTGTTTACGATCCAATTCCGGGACCGCGCAAGCTGTGTGAGACGCGCAATGTTCGCGCCCTCCACGAGTTCGCCTGGATGGCCAACCCCGAGACTCAGACGATGACGGGCGTTTACTTCGCCGAATCGCGCATGGCGGTCACGCTGGGTCGGGAAGTTTTGCTGCTCGACATCAACGGCGGTGTCCCAGGCGTGGTGAACGGGATCGAAACAGCGATGCAAGAGTTGCAGGCCGACTTGCTCGTGGGCATTGACGTCGGCGGCGATTCCCTTGCAGAAGGTCATGAGCCCGGACTGCGCAGCCCGCTCGCAGACTCGATTATGCTCGCCGCGTTCGCGGAACTGGAAAAACGCGGCCGTCGCACTTTGTGGGGTGTATTCGGTTACGGGAGCGACGGTGAATTGACGGTCGGTGAAATCGAGTTTGCACTGAGCCGCATCGGCGCTGCCGGCGGACTGCTTGGCGGTTGGTCGCTAACTCCGCAAATCGCCGCGGAGCTCGAACGAATTGTTCAGACGGTACCGACGGAAGCGAGCGCGATTCCGCTCCGCTGTCTGAGCGGCGCCTGGGGTGAGCAAAAGATCCGCGGCGGGGAGAGAAGCGTCAAACTCACGCCCCTTACGGCACTCACCTTCTTCGTTTCCACCCGCGTGGTCTTCGAAACGCTGTCCCGGCCAGCACAGGCCGTCCCGCGTAGCGGCAGTTTGACCGAAGCCAACGACGCGCTCCACGCGCTCGGGATCAAAACCGAACTCGACCTCGAATCGGAAAGATATCACCAGGCCGCCTTGGCTCGATGAAACTGATCAGCGAAAACTTTCAGCGAGACGTGCTGGTGCTGATGGCGTCGCGAGGGGTGCGCGCATTTGCCTTTTCCTATCTCAGTGTGGTTTTCGCCATCTATCTCGCCCAACTCGGTTTTTCGACAGTGACCGTGGGGTTGGTTTTTTCCACGGGCTACGCCACGAGCGCGCTCCTCACCGCGGTTTGGGGCTACTTGGCCGATCGCTACGGTCGAAAGAACATCTTGATCCTGCTGGCGGTGTTGACGATCATTTCTAATCTTCTTTATCTTTTTTTTAGCCATCTTATTTTTATTTTGATCGCCGAGAGCATTGCCGCCGTCGGCGTTGGCAGCTCCGGCGCCGGCGGCCAGGGCGGCGGCCCCTTTAACCCGGTCGAACAAGCACTGCTCGCCGAGAAGTGCACGCCGGAAAATCGAAATCGCATTTTCGCGACCAATGCCTGTGTCGGATCGATCATGGGATCGCTCGGCGCACTGGTGAGCGCGCTCCCCGAGTATTTACAGCAGCGACACGGCTGGGAAATCGTCACCTCATACAAGCCGCTCTTCGCGATGACGGTATTATTCAGCATCGGGATCATTTTTGCTTACGCGAGCATCGACGAGCACCATATTCCGCAGCAAAGAAAAGCAGCTGCGAAACCGATAAAGCGCTCCCGCGATTTCGGCATTGTCGCTAAAGTGGCGATGCTCGGCGTCGTCGATAATCTCGGCGCCGGCCTGGTGAGCCCGCTTATGTCGTACTGGTTTTTTTTGCGCTACGGCGTGGAGTTGAAATCTCTCGGTTTGACGTTTTTTCTCTCTTACATTCTCGCGGCCTGTTCGTTCTTGATTGCACCAACCATTGCGCGCCATTTTGGCGTGGTCAAGACCATGGCGGTTTCTCACGGTATGGCTTCGGTGCTCAACATCCTGTTGCCGTTTGCGCCGACTTTCTCACTGGCGGCAGGGATCACGGTGGCGCGTTCCTTTCTCGCATATATGGATAGTCCGCTCAGGAACTCTTTTGTCATGGGTATGGTCCGCCCCGAGGATCGAGGCTCCGCTGCTGGAATCACAACGCTTTCACGCCAGGTGCCGGTCGCGGTGAGTCCGACAATTTCTGCTTATTTGATGCATTCCTTCTCATTGAATGTGCCGATTTTTCTGGGCGGCTTCCTGCAGCTGATCAACGACTTCAGCTTTTATTTCCTGTTCCGCGACGTGAAGCCGCCAGAAGAACAGACCGTAAAACCGCAACCGGTCACGGCGTAGCATGAAAATATTGCGCGAGTTGCATCGGGACGCAAAATTGTTGATGGCGGCGCGCGGCATCCGCGCCTTCGCATTTTCTTACTTGAACGTCGTCTTTGCGATTTATCTCGACCGCCTCGGCTATACACCCGTCATGATCGGCATGATTTTTACGGTCGCATATCTGAGCGGCGCGCTACTGACGGCGGTCTGGGGATACTTATCGGATCGCGTCGGCCGGCGAAAAATATTGATGCTGCTCGCGCTTCTCACGATCTGCTCCAATGTCATCCTGATTTTCTTTACCAGCCTGTTGTTCATTTTGGCCGCGGTAGTGATCGCAAATGTCGGCGCGGGCGGCTCCGGCGGCGGCGGCTCCGGCGGTGGGCCATTCAACCCCGTCGAAGAAGCCTTGTTGGCTGAAAAATGCCGGCCGGAAAACCGCAACCAAATCTTCGCCATCAACTCCTGCGTGGGATCGATCATGGGATCCTTAGGCGCGCTCGCCAGTGGCATACCGCAGTTCCTCGAAGAGGACCGCGGCTGGAACTCGGTCGCCTCATACAAGCCGCTTTTTTTGTTGACCATCGGGTTCAGCATTGCCCTCCTGTTTGTCTATCGCGGCATCGCGGAACAGCATCAGCCCAAGAAGACAAAACGGAAAATGTCGAAAACGACCGGAGCGTTCGTCACAAAAATGTCGGCTCTGTCCATCGTCGATAATTTCGGCGCTGGCATGGCGGGAGCCTTGGTGCCCTACTGGTTTTTCCTGCGCTTTGGCGTTGAACTAAAGTCCCTGGGCATTATTTTTTTTGCGTCTTATTTTCTCGCGGCGCTCTCGTTTCTGAGCGCGCCCTTGATCGCGCGCAGAATCGGCGTGGTGCGCACGATGGCATTCTCTCACGGCTTTGCGTCCTTGATTTGGCTTTGCCTCCCCTTCGCGCCTATTCTGAACATTGCCGCCGCATTGATCGTGACCCGATCGTTCTTCGCGTATATGGACAACCCCTTGCGGGCGTCTTTCACAATGGCGATGGTCCAAGCCAATGAGCGTGGTTCGGCTGCCGGCGTGACGAGCCTCGCGCGCATCGTTCCCTTCGGCATCAGTCCGACAATTTCGACTTATCTGATGCAAACGGTTTCCCTCACTCTTCCGTTGTTCATCGGTGGCGGGTTACAATTGATCAATGACGTGGCTTTTTTCCTGATGTTCCGTCATGTGCGACCGCCGGAAGAGCTGGCGGTGAGCTACACAAAATCCTCAACTGCGGAAGAATTAAGCGGATGAAGAGACCCAGGGAACAGACCGGAGCCGTTTCGTTTCTGCAGCGCATCGCCGAGCAGCGGATTCTCGAAGCTCAGCGCGAAGGCGCCTTCGACAATTTGCCCGGAATGGGCAAACCGCTCGAGCTGGAGGATTTGAGCTGGGTCCCGGAGGACTTGAGGATCGGCTATCATGTGCTCAAGAATGCGCATGTTCTGCCCCCCGAAGTCGAACTACTCAAAGATATTCATAGCCTCGAAGACCTCCTCAAGCACGTTGAAGACGAAGACGAGCGCCGCTCTCTGGCCAAAAGTATCCAGTGAAAAATGATTCGCCTCGACATACTCAAGCGTCGGTCCTTCGACCTGAGCGCAGTACGTACCTACAGCCGTAAACTGGTTGCGAAATTTCACACAAAGTAGCATTTCCGAGATTTTCGCTGATGTCGTTTGATTTTGCCTTGACCAATCATCCGTGCTAGAAATTCTTTGCTTTAGCAGCGACTTAAGAATGGAGGAAGTGTATGACTGAAGAAACGTCACCCGTTAAAATAAAAAAAATCGGCCACGTGGTGCTGAGTGTCAGCGATATCGAACGCAGCACAAAATTCTGGACCGAGGTGATGGGCTTTAAATTTTCCGACAAGAATGAGGTCGGCATGATGTTTTTTCGTAACGGCACCGACCATCATACCGTGGCGTTGATGCAGGCAACGGAAAAAAACCAGCTGCCCAAGCGCGGTCAAGTCGGCTTTGACCACATGGCGCTGGAAGTCGCGACCGTATCGGAGCTTTTCAAGATCCGCGATTTTCTCAAGTCAAAGGGCGTCACGATCTTCTATGAGGGCCGGCGCGGTCCCGGCGGCAATCCGGGCCTCGAATTCTATGATCCGGACGGTTACAAGATCGAGATTTATGCCTCGATGGATCAAATCGGCACGGACGGCCGCAGCCGACCGGCGAACGAATGGAAGCGTGCCACCACCTTAGAAGAAGCCGTCGCCAATCCCTTGCCTAACGCGGATTACCACTGACTGAGACTGCGCTTAACCGTATTCCCAACTGAGCAGCTCCCGGTATTCTTCGTAGGGGCGCAGCATGCTGCGTCCCTACAGTCGTTCGCCCGTTCGTACCAATGAGCAAAAAAGTAGCCTTTGAATTGCCACCCAACCAGCGAAATGTCATCTCGAGCCAAGCGAAAGCTCTTTCATTTTCCCGGATGCGAAGAACGATTTCTCGCCGGTGGCTCGAAATGACAACCTCGGAGACTGAGTACTACGGCGAGACTCGAGAGATTTTCTAGAGCGCGCCATCTCGTTTCTCCGAGTGCCGCTCGGGGCTAAGCAAACGACTAACTTTCAGTGATCTCGTATTTTTCCTGATGAAAGTCCTGACTGGCTTTGATGATGATGCGCCGATTGATGTCCCGTTCGAGATTCTCCAGGCTATTGTTTTTCTCGTCGTATAAAAAGTTTGCGATGTCCGGATGCATCCGGACCACAATGTTGTGATCGGCTTCGCCGTTCGTCTGCTGGCGTTTAATGGCCCGTAAGACTTCATAGGCGACCGTCGCTGGCGATTTGATTTTGCCGCGGCCCTCGCAGTGCGGGCACGGCCTCAGCAACTGATTTTCCAAACTCTCGCGCGTTCGTTGGCGCGTCATTTCGACCAGGCCAAGCTCGGAAATTTTCAGAATGTTGGTGCGCGCCTTGTCGCGTTTGAGCGCTTCTTTAAGTGCGTCGTAGACCTTTTTTCGGTTGCCTTCCTTCTCCATGTCGATGAAATCAATAATAATAATGCCACCGACATTCCGCAGTCGCAGCTGACGCACGACTTCCTGAGTTGCCTCCATGTTGGTCTTGAGAATCGTCTCTTCTTGGTTTCTTTTGCCGACGAAGCGGCCTGTATTCACGTCGACCGCGGTCAACGCCTCAGTGCGCTCGATGATGATGTAGCCGCCGGAGCGGAGCCATACCCGGCGCTCGAGCGCTTTGGTGATTTTTTCCTCGATCGCATACTGCTCAAAAAGCGGGGTTTTTTCTGAGTGGAGCACGATTTTAGATTTCAGGCGCGGCATGAAATTGTAGACGAAATCGATAATGCGCCGGTGGTCTTTCGCTGCATCGACAACGACCTGTGCGGTATCGGCAGTGAAAAAGTCACGGATCGCGCGCACGATCAGATCGAGGTCCTGATGGATCAGCGCGGGCGCCCCGGCGCTAGCAGATTTTTTTTGAATTCGTTCCCAGAGTTTTGTCAGAAATCTCAAGTCGCGTTGAATTTCCCGCTTGCTGCGACCCTCGCAAGCCGTGCGCAAGATGAACCCGCCTTGCTCGGTCTTTAGGCCCTGGGCAATTTCCCTTAGACGTTTGCGCTCTTCGTCGCTCTCGATTCGGCGGGAAATCCCGATGTGATGGGTACCTGGCATAAAAACCATGTAGCGACCAGGCAACGAAATATGAGAGGTGACGCGAGC
>Ga0207683_10002324_pt1 | contig 16678 bp, 13 predicted proteins | sample KBSM73metaG_FD_184333 | JGI IMG/M metagenome (GOLD analysis project Ga0207683, IMG submission 184333) | Miscanthus rhizosphere microbial communities from Kellogg Biological Station, Michigan, USA - KBS M7-3 metaG (SPAdes) (version 2) | ecosystem: Host-associated > Plants > Roots > Rhizosphere >... | reverse complement strand
GTTTGGCTCGCAACCGTGACGCGGCCTGTCCCCGGATCGTTGGTGAGATGGCCAGGTCGGACGATGGTCGAATCGAGACCGGTGCGGCTGCGGACGTTGTCGTCGGCAGCTCCTTTGGCCCGCAGATACGCCACGAAGACCGGATTACCGGCGTCGTCCGGCGCCTCGGCGTCCGCGCCCATCGACGAGATCATCACGTAGCGGCTGACTTTCGCTGCTTCCGCGGCGTCCGCCAACAGAATGGCGGCGTCGCGGTCGACGGTCTCTTTGCGTGCCGCGCCGCTACCGGGACCGGCCCCGGCGGCGAACACCACGGCGTCGGCAGCTTCCAGATGGGCCGCAACCTCGTCGACTGACGCCTGTTCGAGGTCCAATACCACCACGGCTGCACCGGCCGCCTCCAGATCCGCGCTGTGTTCCGGATTTCGGATGAACCCGGATACCGAGTCGCCCCGGTCCGCGAGGAGTCGTTCGAGGATCAGGGCGATCTTGCCGTGGCCGCCGGCGACGACAACGCGCGTCATCCCGCGAACACCTGTGAATCATCGGCGAAAGCCTTGAACTCCAACGCATTCCCCGCTGGATCGAGCAGGAACATCGTCCATTGCTCGCCGGTCTGCCCCTCGAAGCGCACGTGCGGCTCGATCACGAACTCGACGTGCGCGCCGCGCAGTCGGTCAGCCAGCTTGTGGAACTCCGAAATCGTCAAGATAACCCCGAAGTGGGGGACCGGGACATCGTGCCCGTCGACCGGATTGTGAATCGATTGGGAGCGACCCGGCGCGAGATGGGTGACGACCTGGTGGCCATGCAGGTTCCAGTCGATCCACGTCGCGGCGCTGCGGCCGTGTTCGAGACCGAGTACCTGGCCGTAAAACTCGCGGGCGGCGGCAAGATCGTCGACCGGCATCGCGAGGTGGAAACGCGGGATGGGGGAGTCAAGGAGTGTCACATCTCTATTTCTAGACCTCCGCGGTCGGCAGGCCCAGGCCTGCGAAGTAATCGCGGGTCCGACCGGCAATCGCCTTTGCGCTGCCCTTCGGTGCGGGATACATGTCCTGTTCAATGATCAACCGCAGGTCCCGGTTCAGCGCCGCGAGATCGTCGAGCAGCGGTTTCATGGCTGGTGCTCCGAGCGGCGGCTCGACCATGGCGCCTCGCTGGACGGCCTCGTAGAAACCGACATGCTCCTCGCGGGCCTTCGCGGCCACCCTCGGATTCACCTGCTTGAGGTGGATATAGCTGATCCGGTCGGGGTGGCGGCCGACGATGTCGCGGTTGTCGCCCGAGCAGTACTCGACGTGGCCGGTATCGAGGCACAGCGAGACGAACTCCGGATCGGTGTCGTCGAGGAATTTGTCGATGAACACCTGGGTGTCGACATGGGTGTCGACGTGTGGATGGAAGGCGAGCCGCACGTCAAACTGCTCCGCGACGACCTTGCCGAGCTGCGACTGGCCGTCAACCAGGTCGCGCCACTGCTCAGCGGTCAGTTCCGCCGGCTGGGTAAGCGCACCCGTGTGCAGGTCGGTGTACATCTCCGGCAGCACCACGAGGTGGTGCACATCCATCGCGGCGAGCAGTTCGCACACCGCGAAGGCGCCGCGCCGGCTCTCCTCGAATGCCTCGGCGCCGCGATGCGTGGCGGTGCCGACAGTGCCTCCCGTCAGGGTCAGCCCGCGCTTTCCGAGTTCGTCTTTGAGTTGTTCGGGATGGGTGGGCAGGTAGCCGAACGGGCCCAGCTCGATTGTGCGGAAACCGGATTCGACGACCTCGTCGAGGAACGTCGACCAGTGCGGCTGCTTGGGATCGTCCGGGAACCAGATACCCCACGAATCTGGTGCGGTGCCCAGGTGCAGGCGTGCGTACGGAGTCATGGTGCCGTCCTTTCAGGCCGAGGCCAGCGTCGTGTGGATTTCATCGACCGTGACGGGCGTTGCCTGCCGCGCCGACTCCTTGGCTGCGTCGACCACCCGCATGACCCGGTGGGCCGACGGAAAGCTGGTGTCCATCGGCGCGTTGGCGACGATGCAGCGGACGAAATGCTGGACTTCCGCGACGAAAGCCTCCGCGTAACCGGTCCCGACACCGCCCCCGGGCATGGCTGCGACATCGGTGAAGTACGGATGCTGTGGGCCGGTGAACACGCGCCGCGGCCCCGCCAGCGATGCCGGACCATCGTCGGTGTGCAAGTAAAACTCGCCCGCGCTGATGGAGTCGAACCGTGCATGACCGTGCGAGCCATGGATCTCGAGCCCGAGCGAGTTCGGCACACCGGAGGCGACGCGGTTGACGTGGATCTGTCCGACGGCGCCGTTGGTCAATTCGACTGACAGGAGGGCGATGTCGTCGGTGTCGACGATGCCGAACTCCGACGAGCCGGGAATGGGGCGACGATCGATCACCGTACGCAGCGTCGACGAGATGATCTCGCGGACAGGCGCGATGACGTGCTGGACGGCATCGATTGCGTGGGTGCCGATGTCGATCAACGCACCGGCGCCTGCGGTCTCCTTCGCGTATCGCCAGCTGAACGGTGCGTCGGCCGAGGCCGCGTAGTCGGCGTTGTACCACGCGGTGAAACTGTGCACCTCGCCAATCGCATTGGCGGCCAGGAGGTCGTGCACCGCGGCCAGACCGGGTAAGCGCCGGAACGAGAACCCAACACCGGTGACCGCGCTGGACTGCCCAGCAAGTGCAACGAGTTCAGCGGCCTCGGCGGCGTTTCGCCCGAGCGGCTTCTCGGTGAGAACATGCTTGTCCGAGCGCAGTATCGCCGGTAGCACCTCGGCGTGCACGCTATTTGGCAGCGCCACGCTGATTGCATCGATGCTTGGATCGTCGAGCACACGCTGGAGATCGGCGGTGGCGTCGGTGTAGCCGTAGCGGTCGGCCGTTCGGCGGGCGAGCTCGATGTTCGGGTCGACCACCACCGCCGTGTCGATCTGGACACTCTCGAGTCCGGCGGCCATCGATACGTTGCGATACCCGAATGCATGGGCCTGGCCCGCTGCACCCGCACCGACGAGGGCGACTCGGAGAGCAGTTCGTTCTGACATCATTATCTCCTTTTGGAACGTTCCATACATCGTGACACATGGTGCACGCAGCTCTGTCGCGTGTCAACAGGCGCACATGTAAGCGCTGGTAAGGGAACGCTCCAGGACTAAGAGTGGGCGGGCGGAGGCGCCGAGGTTCTGCGGGTGCGCAGGATGGGGTCGAGCAGCGTCACCCCGCGAGGGGCGTCCGGTGTGTCGATGCGACGCACCATTTGGTGCGCTGCCAACCGACCCATTTCCCCGTAGTTGTTGTCGACTGTCGTCAGGCCGATGTAGCCCGTACGGGCGAGATAGCTGTTGTCGTAGCCGACCACACTGAGGTCAAGGGGCACCGACAGACCGATCGACTGCGCGTGGGACATGACGATCAGGGCGGCGTAGTCGTTATTGGCGAGAATCGCTGTAGGCCTGGTGGTTTCGTCCAGGAGTGCCTGTGCTGCGCGGACGTCACCTGCCTCGCTGCGATCGCTGACCTCCACTTGGACGGCGTCACCGAGCCCGTGGCGGAGCATCTCCGCGCGATAGCCCTCGGTGCGTAGTTCCGCAGCGCGACCCGTTCCCGCCAGATGCGCGATGCGCGTGTGGCCGAGGTCGATCAGGTGCGCCACCGCCGACGCTGCGCCTGCACGATCGTCGCCGCTGACCACGTCCACACGGGGCAGATCGGGCTCACGTCCCGACACCACGACCGCCGGCATGCTGCGAGCGGCTGCCGTCAACGAGTCGGTGACCGGCATGGTGCCGAGGAAGAGCAGCCCGTCGACGCGGGCCTCGATGAATGCGTCGAGCACGGATGAATCGGTCTCGAGCTGATGGGCCTCCGACAGGAACAGATTGAGTCCCAGCGACGTGAGCTCCGAGCGTACGGAGTCGAGCAAATCGATGAACCAGGGGTTGCCCATGTCGCTGAGCAGTGCCCCGACTGTGTGCGTACGTTGCTGCACAAGCGATCTGGCCGCGGCGTTCGGCCGGTAGCCGAGTTCCTGAGCGGCGCGCAGTACCGCTTTGCGGCGGGATTCGCTGACACCGGGCTGTCCGCGCAGCACCAATGAGACCAACGACTTCGACACGCCGGCACGGCTGGCCACGTCGAAGATCGTGGGGCGATCGGCCATGGTTTCAACCCTATGCTCAGTCGCTTCAGGTGGAGCGATCCATGAATTCTAGCGGAGATGACACGTCGAGACGCTGATACCCGGTGACTTTTCTACGCTCTGAGCTTGACATCGGGGCGGAACCCGCATTACGGTCTGCTTATTGGAACGCTCCAAAAAATATTGATGGAGCCGAGCGAAGGAACATCGCCGCATGTCACGTCATCACCGTCGCAGCAAAACAGCACGCGTCGCAGTAGCTGCCCTCGCCGCCGTGCTGGCCCTCGCATCGTGCTCGAGCACGGGCGGACGACCACGCACCTCCGACAGCGGACTGACGGCAGGCACCGCTGACACACCCCGCGTGACCGTGGCGATGGTTACCCACGGTGTCCCGGGCAACGCCTTCTGGGACTTGGTCCGCAAGGGCGCCGAGACTGCGGCGGCCAAGGACAACATCGAGTTGCGCTATTCGGCTGACCCCGAAGCGCCCAACCAGGCCAACCTCGTCCAGGCGGCGATCGATAGCAAGGTGGCCGGCGTCGCGGTCACTCTCGCCAAGCCCGACGCAATGGCGTCCGCGGTCAAGGCTGCACTGGCCGCGGGGATTCCCGTCGTCGGCCTCAATGCGGGCTTCGACACCTGGAAATCCCTTGGTGTGCAGCAGTATTTCGGTCAGGACGAAGCCTTATCGGGACGTACCGCCGGCGAACGGTTAACGAGCGATGGCGCCAAGAAAGTGCTGTGCATCATCCACGAGCAGGGCAACGTCTCACTCGAGTCGCGTTGCGCCGGAGTCGCCCAGGGCTTCAAGGGCCAGACCGAACAGCTGAACGTCAACAGCAAGGACATGCCGTCGGTAGAGGCCGCGGTGACCGCCAAGCTCCAGCAGGACCCGACCGTCGATCACATCATCGCCCTGGACGCATCCATCGCCCTGACCACGGTCCAGTCGAAGAAGACGGCGGGCAGTACTGCGGTCGTCGACACGTTCGACACCAACGCCGAACTCGTCGCCGCGATCAAGAACGGTGACATCGGCTGGGCTATCGATCAACAACCCTTCCTGCAGGGCTATCTCGCCATCGACTCCTTATGGCTATACATCAACAACCGCAACATGATTGGCGGCGGAACTCCAGTGCTCACCGGCCCTGCGTTCATCGACAAGAGCAACATCGACTCCATCGCGAAGTACGCCGCCAACGGCACGCGGTAGGGCGTCACGCCAGCTGGGCCCGCAGGTCCCGCTTGAGCACCTTGCCGTAGCTGTTCTTCGGTATCTCGTCGATGAACTCGTAGCGCTTGGGCCGTTTGAAGCGCGCGATGCGTTCCAACAGATAGGCGTCCAGCTCTGCGGACGATGCCGAGCCGACGATGAACGCGACAACGACCTCGCCCCACTCCGGGTCGGGCGCCCCGACGACGCACGCCTCCGAAACTCCTGGGTGCTCGATCAGCACCTCTTCCACCTCGCGCGGGTAGATGTTGCTTCCGCCGCTGATCACCACGTCCTTGGAGCGATCGCGCAGCGTCAAGAACCCGCTGGCATCGAAGGACCCCATATCGCCGGTGTGTAGCCACCCGTCCCGCAGAGTGGAGGCGGTTGCGTCGGCGTTCTTCCAGTAGCCCGACATCACGACATCACCGCGACAGACGATTTCACCGATCTCGTCGATCGCAGCTGGCGAGCCGTCCGCGGCGAGCACCGCGACGTCCACGCCGGATCTCGCGTAACCCACGGAGCCGAGGACGGCGTCGTCCGCATCGAGGTGGTCGGCTCGACGCAGGCCGGTGATTGTCATGGGCGCTTCACCTTGGCCATAAAGCTGGACGAAGATCGGGCCGAACGCCGCCATCGCCCTTTTCAGACTGTCGACGTACATTGGTCCGCCGCCGTACACCACCGTCTTCAGGTCGCGCGGGCGAGGACGTCCGGTCTGCACCAGGCGCTGCACCATCGTCGGCGCGAGAAACGCACTGCACCCAGGGTGGTGGTCGCAGAGGTCGAGGAATTCGTCGGGTTCAAACGTCCCCGATGCCGGCACCACCTGGCGGGCGCCGCGCAGCACGTACGGAGGGACGTAGAGGCCGGAACCATGCGACATCGGTGCGCCATGGATGAGGCTGCAGTTCTCGTCGGGCGCATCGAAGTCCGCGAGATGGGAGACGGTCATCGCCATCAGGTTGCGGTGCGACAGCATCGCGCCCTTCGACCGGCCGGTGGTTCCGCTGGTGTAGAACAGCCACGCCAGCGTCGCCGGGTCGGTGTTGACCGGTGGTGTCGACGGCGTTGTGTCGAAAAGGCTTTCGTATGCATCGGTGCCGATGGTCTCGATCGGGACTGCGGTCAACGGCGCTAGTTCCCGGGCGATCTTCGGCCACGCGAACACCTGTGCCACACCGGCGTCGTCGAGGATCTGCTCCATTTCGCGAGGATGTAGCTTGCAGTTGATCGGGACGAAAACCCGCTCTGCAGCCCAGATCGCAAACATCAGCTCGACGATCTCCGGGCGGTTCTCACTTGCGACGGCGATGCGTGCGCCGGGTGGACCGAGCCGGCCGATCGAGCCGGCGAGCCGCAATACCCGATCCCGCAGCTCGGCCCACGTACTGCGTTGACGTTCACCGAGATACAGGGCGCCGCGGTCACCGAAGCGCGCAGCGGTCTGGTCGAGCAGTGCGAACAGGTTCAACGGGCGACCCACTCCGACGTGAGCGCGAAGTCCGACAGATACTTCGTCGAACTCCAGCCGCCGTCGACCACGATCGTTTGGCCGTTGATGAAACTGCCGCCTTCTGAACACAGGAACGCCACGGTGCTTGCGATGTCCTCGACCTTGCCCAGCCGCTGATGCGGCGTCATCTCCGTGTTGATCTTGCGGAACCGTTCGTCCTCCAGCCGTCGCGCCACCATCGGGGTGAGCGTGACGCCCGGCGCGACAGCGTTGCAGCGGATGCCCCGCGGTCCGTACTGGCAGGCGATGTGCGTGGTCAGCGCCGTCATTCCGCCCTTCGCCGCGGAGTAGGCGCCGCCCCGCAGGCCGCCGACTACGGCGAACGTCGACGTCACGTTGATGATCGCCGAACCCGGCTGCATATGCGGAATCACGTCACGTGCCAACCGGAACGGTGCTCGCAGCATCAAACCCAGGAAATAGTCCAGGCTTTCGTCGTCGGTTTCGTGCAGCGGCTTGGGGCTTCCTACGCCGGCATTGTTGATCAGGAAGTCGATGCGCCCCCACCGATCGACAGCTGCCGACACGATCCGTTGCGGCGCGTCATCGGCGGTGAGATCGACGGCGAGGGTGGCGACGCGCTCGCCGTCGTTGATCGCCTTCGCCAGGTCGGCCAGCCTGTCCTCGTCCCGGCCGGTGCCCAGCACGGCCATCCCCGCGTCCGCGAGCTTGGTCGCACACCCGAAACCGATGCCGCTGCTCGCGCCCGTCACGATTGCTACTTGCATGTCACACATCCACTTTCGTCAGCATCGCCCGAATTCGATGCTTCAACACCTTGCCCGCGTCGTTCTTCGGCAGCGCGTCCCAGATCTCCACCTGCTCAGGAATTTTGAACTTGGCGACCCCCTGGCGCATCAACAGCTCGCGGAGGTCGGTCAAGGCTGGCGCGGGCTGATCGGCGGTCACGATGACTGCGCAGGCACGTTCCCCTGTGCGCTCGTCGGGAATACCGACGACCGCGATCTCTGCGATGCCGTCGTGGCCGGCGAGGATGTCCTCGATCTCCTTCGGCGAGATGTTCTCTCCGTTGCGGATGATGATGTCCTTGGCCCTCCCCGTGACCACCAGATACTCGTCGTCAAGCCAGCGGCCGAGATCTCCCGTGCGGAAGAATCCCTCGTCGTCGAAGGATCCGGTCTCATCCTCGGGATGTAGGTAGCCCACGAGCATCTGTGGTCCGCGCGCACGAATCTCGGCGTCGACCAGTTTGATGTCGGCAATCCCCGCATGTCCCTCGGTCTCTGCCGCGTATTCGAGGTCGCGCAGTGCGCCGACCGTGGTCACCGGGACTTCCGTCGATCCGTAGACGCGGCTGATTGCGGTTCGCTCGAAATACCCAGCCGCCGTGCGGATCAGCGACGGCGACACCGATGCACCGCCGCAGATGAAAACCTTGAGATCCGGCAACCGCGTGCCGGCCTGTTCGGCGGCGGTCAACAAGCCGACAAGAAACGGAGTTGCTCCGGCCATGTGTGTGCAGCGCTCGGTGGTCATCAGCGAGACGGCGGCATCCGGGTCCCAACGTTCCATCAAAACCGCCGTAGTGCCCAACAGCAGGGGGCATTCGAAGGCATAGATGGATCCGCCGATGTGTGCGATCGGCGACGGGACCAGGAAGACGTCGCCGTCATCAACCAGCCAGTGGTCGCCGAGCTGCGAAATGAGGGCGTGGATCGAATTATGGCTGTGCAGAACGCCCTTCGGCCGGCCTGTGGTGCCGGACGTATAGAGGATCATGCGTACGTCGTCCGGATTCAATACCGGCATGTCGCTCGCTGCGCTTTCGGTGAACAGCGACGCGTACGACGCGTACGACGTGTGACCACGAACGTTCCTTACCGCTCGACTTTTCGACGATTTTTCGAGCGGTAAGGAACGTTCGTCGCCCCGCAGAACCACTACCTCAGGCGGCGAGGCCATCTCGGAGGTGACTCGGTCAAGCATCGCGACGTAGTCGTGCTTACCGAAGTCGGCCGGTATGAATATCGCGCGGCTATCGGCATCGGACAGGATGAACTGCAGCTCGCGATCCCGCATCGAGGGGAGGATCGGGTTCACGACCATGCCGGCCAGCGTTGCGCCCAGGTAGATGACCGCGGCCTCGTACCAGTTCGGCAGCATGAACGACACCACGCTGCCCGGCGGCATCCGCGTCATCAGGTTGTGCGCCAAGGCAATCGCCCGCGCATGCAGCATTTGGCAGTCGAGCCGAATGTCGCCGTCGACCAGAACCGTTCGCTCGGGCGTGCGCTGTGCGGCATCGCGGAGGGAATCGGCGAGTGTAGTGCGAACCCACAACCCGCGGCGGTACGCGTCGGCCGCGCGATTTTCGTCTACCCTCACGGACCCGAACCTAGCCCTTGACCCTGCGCATGGTCATGGAATGGCGATACCGCGCCGAGGGATGCGTATTGACCGTGACCTGGGCGATCTCACCGTCCGACGTCGTGTATGTGCGTTGCATTTCGAGTGCGGCACTGCCCGTTTCGACCTTGAGCAAGTCGGCCAATTCACGGGACGTGGCGATCGCAGAGATCTCTTGGTGCACCTCGACAACGCTCACCCCGAAAAGGTCCTCGATTAACGGGAAGATCGGACCGGAGTGCCGTTGCAAAAGCCTGCCCACCGCGGCGAAGGCACGGTTGATGTAGTACTCCGTCTTGCAAACCGGTGCCCGGGTGCCGTCGGCCTGCCGGTAGCCGCGCACCGCCAGCCACTCGGACCCGACGTCCAGGCCGGTCCTGGCGGCGAGGTCGTCGTCGATTGTCACCATCGCGTTCGATTCGATCGTGAACGGTGCGCCCGTTGCGAAGGCGAGCAGGTCATTGATTGACATCACGTCCTGCGCATAGGAATTCGTCGCTGGACGCGGGACGACGAGGGTGCCTGCGCGGGGCCGCGATGCGACCAGGTTGTCGTCGCGCAGCCTGCGCAGCGCCTCGCGAATCGTATATCGGCTCACCGCGAACCGCTCGCACAGTTCGTGTTCGGTGGGCAGCTGTGAACCCACCGGATACACCCCGTCCACAATCTCCTTGCGCAGGGTGCGCGCGACCTGTAGGTAGCGGTGGTCGGCAGGCGTGACTGTCACGCGTCCGCCCGACGCAGGGCCAGCACGCTGCCGTCGCCGTCCGCCGAAACGTAGAGTGTGCCGTCCGGCCCCGCGGTGATGCCCGCGAACGGCCCCTGCGGTCCGGAGAACGGCGGCATTCCCTTGAGTGGCTTGGGTTGCACTCCGGGCGGAGATCCGACCGGCAAGCCGGAAGCGATGGTGCGGCGCTCATTGCTGTTGAGGCCGATCGCGAGCACTTCCTTGGCGCCGGCGTCGACGATGTAGAGCCGGCCGTCGGCCACGACGATGCCCTGTGGCTGCGCAAGGCCGTCGACCACGGTTTCGGTCCCCGAGCCGGACAGCCGGACCACCCGGCCCGCACCCGACTCGGCGACCAAGGGCCTGCCGTCGGGGTCGAAGGCAACGCCGACCGGATCGAGCAGGCCGGATGCGAGTGTTTCGACGTTGCCCGAGCGCAGGGAATGCACGCGACCGGTGCCGAGTTCGGCGAACACCACCATGTCGCCCGGTCCGATCGCCACACCGTAAATCTGATCGAAGTCGGCTGCGAGGTAATCGGTTTCGTTCGCGGCGGGCCGGTATCTGGCCACCTGGCCACCCGATGTTGTCACGACGAACTCTCCCGCACCTGCCACGGCCAGACCGCGAAGGAAGCCGGGGTATGCCGGCGAGAAGAGCATTCCGGCCGTTTCCAGTGGACCGTCGGCGCGCAGCACGTAGAAGTAAGTGCCATCGGCGACGTAGAGATTGCCGTCATCGCTCATGGCCAGATCCAACGGCCAGTTCAGCCCGCCGGGCAGCACTGTGCTCGTGTCGCCGCCGGACAGGATCTCGGTGATCTCGCCGGTGAAGTTCGAGACGAACAACCGGTCGCCGACGAAGGTCAGATTGTCCAGGCCGGGAGTCAGCTGTGCCAGCACGGTCTGCGAGCCATTGCGCGGATCGATGCGCAGCACCTGCCCACTAACCACCTGGGTCGAGACGATGAATCCCGCGGAGTCGAACTTCACCGCGTCGGGCACCCCGAGATCACCGGCAACGCGTTGCGGCTCACCGCCGTCGGGGTCGATGCGCCAGATTTCGTTGGCGGTCATCAGCGGGTAATAGAGCATCCCGTCGGGACCGACCTCCATGGCGTTGGGCGACGGTAGGTTCTCGGCCAGCACGCGCACGATGGCTCCGCTGCCATCGAGCTCCAGAAGCCTTCCGCCATCGCGACACTCGTTGATGAAGAGCCGGCCTTGATGGACGGTGATGCCGTTGGCGCAGGGCAGATCGTCTCGCAGCACCCGGGTCCGGCCGCCGGCCTCGAGCACGCTCACCCGGCCGTCCATCACCTCGGTCGCGTACAGGTTGCCGCGCGAATCGAAGGCGACGTCGTCCGGCGCGATGATGTCGCCGCCCTTCGCGCTGACGTTGTCCAGCCGACCGGTCTCGAGATCCAGTGCGCTGATCTGGCTGCCGGTCACCTGCGCGACATACACGCGTCCGTCTGGACCGGTGCGCAGACCGTTCGCGCCGAACAGCCGGCTGGGCGCGGTGAGCCGCTCGAGTCGCCACCCGTCGGCGGTGGTGGGGTTCGCGACGGAGTAGCGGCTTGCCATGAGGGACGCCGTCCCAGACTCGGTCATGACCTCGCACGGTATCAAGCCCCTTTAGTCCAGACAATAGCCTCGATCAGTCGGTGGTCGGCCTTGACGACCTCATTCCCGCTGGGGAATAGTGTTCTGCAATATGCAGAGCACCATATGTTGTCCGGACAAATAGCGTCACTATGGATGATCAATTGAGGCTGGACGGCCGCATCGTCATCGTGTCGGGTGCGGGCGGGGGCGGCATCGGTACCACGGTGACTCGATTGGCTGCTCAGGCCGGCGCCACGGTCGTCGCGGTGAGCCGGTCGAAGGAGAACCTGGACGAGCACGTGATCCCTCTCGCGCAGCAGGGCTTGTCCGTCGTCCCGGTGGCGGCCGATGCATCCACCGATGACGGCATCGCCACCGTCATCGATCAGGTGCAGAGGACAAGCGGAAATCTCTACGGGCTCGTCAACGTGGCAGGCGGCGCGGAACCATCGACGTGGATGCCCTCCACCCGGGTGACGCGCGACGACTGGCGTGCTCTGTTCACCCAGAACCTGGAGACGGCGTTCTTCATGAGCCAGGCAGTTGGTCGGGAACTCCGCAGACTCGGCCTGAAGGGGTCGATCGTCTCAATTTCTTCGATCAGCGGAATGAACACCGCGCCTTTTCACATCGCCTACGGAACCGCGAAGTCCGCGGTGGCGGCGATGACCCGCACGATGGCCGTCGAACTGGCGCTGGACAACATCCGCGTCAACGCCGTCGCGCCGGGAGTGACCGAGACGGCCGCGTCGCGCACCTATGTCGACGACGACCCGGACCGTGATCGCCAGGCCATCGCGATGGGGCGGCGCGGGCGGCCCGAGGAGCAGGCGGGAGCCATTCTGTTCCTGCTGTCGGATCTGTCGAGCTATATCACCGGACAGACGCTGCTTGTCGACGGCGGGCTCGACCTCAAATGGAGCCACCTCGGCGCCGACAACACCCCGCTTTTTCTGAAGGACGAATCGTTCCGTAGCGCGATAAGTCGGTTTTAGGAGGGGTGCCATGACCGATATGGAAAGCGTTCAGGCGGAAGAACTTACCGAGGTTCTGTCCCAGCCGGTGACCATTGGGGTGGAGGCCTACGTTTCCGAGGACTATGCCCGCGCCGAACGTGACAAGCTGTGGCGCAAGGTGTGGCAGCAGGTCGGCCGGGTCGAGGAGATCCCCGAGGTCGGCAACTACCTCACATACGACATCCTCGACGACTCGATCATCGTCGTGCGCACGGGGCCAAACGAATTCAGGGCGCACCACAACGTGTGCATGCATCGGGGCCGTCGGCTGATCGACACTCCCGACGGCGCCAAAAACGCCTGCGGACGGGCCCGCAAGTCTTTCGTCTGCGGCTTCCACGGCTGGACATACGGGCTCGACGGGGCGTGCACACACATCCGCGAACAGGACGACTGGAAGGGCGCGTTGACGGCCGAAAACACCCACCTCGCAGGGGTCAACGTCGACACCTGGGGTGGCTGGCTGTTCGTCAACATGGATCGAGACTGCGAGCCGTTGGCCGACTATCTCTTCCCCGCCGCGAAGATCCTCGACCCGTTCGGTCTGGAGAACATGCGCTACAAGTGGCGCAAGTGGCTGAACTTCGACTGCAACTGGAAAGTCGCGATGGAGGCCTTCAACGAGACCTACCACGTCTTCACGACGCATCCGGAGTTCAACAAGTTCGGCGAGTTCAAGGGCTGGGCCAAGGCGCAGGGTAGGCACAGCAATATCGGCTACGACGCGCCGGATGACTTGGAGGAGACCAAGTCCAAGATCCGGCTCGGTACCGGCGATCCGCGGATCTCGACGGCGGAGATGCAGGTGTACACGATGGAGGAGACCAACGCGACCACCACGCGAACACTGGTGGAGGCCGCGAAGCGGTTGGTCGACGAGCTGCCCGAAGGCACACCGGCCGACAAGGTGCTCGAACATTGGCTGTCCTCGGCGCGCCGCGACGATGAAGCACGCGGGGTGGTCTGGCCGACGATCCCGGCCGACATTCTCGGACAGAGCGGCACCGCGTGGCAGATCTTCCCGAACTTCCAGATCGGCCAGGGCCTGACCAGTGCGCTGTGCTACAGCGCGCGCCCGCACCCGAGCTACGATCCGAACAAGTGCATCTTCGAGGTCGCGACGTACGAGCTCTTTCCGAAAGGACAAGAGCCGCAGACCGAATGGGTCTACACACCGGTGGGTGATCCGCGATGGCTGTCCGTGTTGCCGCAGGACTTCTCGAACATGGCGGCGGTGCAGCAGGGCATGAAATCGGCAGGCTTTCCCGGCACCAGGCCGAATCCGTACCGCGAGCGAAGCACCGTCAATTTGCACTACCAACTATCGAAGTACATGGGTACCGGCGAACCACAGGAACTTTCGGATTGGGAGACGCCACTCGCATGACGACCTACCAAGAGGCGTGCGGACCGACGGACACGCCCGACGATATCGACATCGATGTGTTGCGGGAGAAGTATCTGTATGAGCGCGACAAGAGATTGCGCCCAGAGGGATCCACGCAGTACCTCGAGCTGAAGGGCGAGTGGGCAGACTTCTACGAGATCGATCCGTACACGCCGGTGACGTTCCGCGACCCCATCTCCGAAGACACCGATGTCGTCGTCCTCGGCGGCGGTATCGCCGGTCTGCTTGCCGGGGCCTATCTCAAGAAGGCCGGTGTCGAGGGTGTCCGGGTCATCGAGATGGCAGGTGACTTCGGCGGTGTCTGGTACTGGAACCGATTCCCCGGTATTCAGTGCGACAACGACGCGTACTGCTATATCCCTTTCCTCGAAGAACTCAACTTCATCCCGTCGAAGAAGTTCGCCGACGGGGCCGAGATCTTCGAGCATTGCCGCAACATCGGAAAGCATTTCGGCCTGTACGACGGCGCGTTGTTCTCCACCCAAGTGCGCGACCTGCGCTGGGACGAGTCGCTCAAGCGGTGGCGGATCAGCACGAACCGCGGTGACGACATCAGGGCTCGATTCGTCGTGTTGACCGCCGGTTCGTACAACCGGCCGAAGCTGCCTGGAATCCCGGGGATCAAGGACTACTTGAGTGCTGGGGGACACGTGTTTCACTCGGCGCGCTGGGACTACGACTACACCGGCGGAGATGCCAACGGCGGACTGGTCAAGCTCGGGGACAAGCGTGTCGCGCTCGTCGGAACCGGGGCCACCGGTGTCCAGCTGGTGCCGCATCTCGGCCGGGATGCCAAGCATCTCTACGTGTTCCAGCGCACGCCGTCGTCGGTCGACGAGCGGGGGAACATGCCTACGGATCCGGAATGGGCCAAATCGCTGCAGCCAGGCTGGCAGGAGGAGCGCAAGCGCAACTTCCATTCCTGGTCACCGTTCCAGGGTGTGGTGTTCGGCGAGCCGGACCTGGTCTGCGACTTCTGGACCGAACTGGGGCGCAACATGACCGCACGGATTGCGGCGAGTGACGATCCCGCATCGCTTGGCGTCGAACAGATCATGGCGATTCGGGAAGAGGAAGACTACAAGATCATGGAGCGGTTGCGCCGCCGCATCACCGCCGTCGTTGATGACCCCGACACCGCAGAGGCGCTCAAACCCTACTACCGGTTCCTGTGCAAGCGCCCATGCTCGAGCGACGAGTATCTGCCGACCTTCAACCGCCCCAATGTGACGCTGGTCGACGTGTCGGAGTCCAAGGGTGTGGAAAGGCTGACGGAGAACGGGATTGTCGCCAATGGTGTTGAGTACGAGGTCGATTGCGTAATCTTCGCGAGCGGATTCGAGATCTCCACGGAGATCAGTCGACGCTATGCGATGGATGCCATCGACGGCCGTGACGGCCTGTCACTCTTCGACCACTGGCGGAACGGTTACAAGACGCTGCATGGGATCACCAGCCGCGGCTTCCCCAACCAATTCCACACCGGCTTCATTCAGGGCGGCGTCTCGGCCAACACCACGGCGATGTTCGAGCAGCAGGCCAAGCACATCGCCTACATCATCTCGGAAGCCATCGAGCGAGGCGCGACGACCGTCGAACCGAGCCAACAGGGTCAAGACAACTGGGTCAAGACCATCCGAGAACTCGCGATCGACAATTCTGCATTCGAAGTCTCCTGCACTCCCGGGTATTACAACAACGAAGGTGGTGGCGGTGGAGAGGGCATCCGCTCGTTTCTCGGCGAGTTCTACTCGCCCGGCTTTTACGCGTTCGATGACTTGCTGGTCCAGTGGCGCGAAAAGGGCGACCTCGAAGGCCTCGTCCTCGGAAATTAGATGCCTGACTTGAGATTCGACGACCGGGTCGCGGTCGTGACCGGAGGCGGCAGGGGACTGGGCCGTGCGTATGCCCTTCTGCTGGCGTCGCAGGGCGCGAAGGTCATCGTCAACGACGCCGGTGGCAGCATCGGCGGGGACGGCACCGACGCGGGGCCGGCCGAGGAAGTGGTGCGCGAGATCACCGCGACCGGCGGCACGGCCGTGGCCAGCACCGAATCGGTCGCCACCCCGGAGGGCGGCAAGGCGATCATCGACACGGCCCTGGACCGCTACGGTCGCATCGACATCCTCGTCCACAACGCCGGGAATGTCCGACCGGCATCGTTGAAGGAGATGAGCTACGGCGACTTCGAATCCGTCGTCGATGTCCATCTGCGCGGCGGCTTCCACATCGTGCGCCCGGCGTTCCCGCTGATGTGCGATGCCGGGTACGGCCGCATCGTGCTCACCTCGTCGATCGGCGGTCTCTACGGCAACCACGGGGTGGCGAACTATGCCGTCGCCAAGGCAGGCGTGATCGGCCTGTCCAACGTCGCCGCGATCGAAGGTGCACCGCACGGCGTCAAGAGCAACGTCATCGTGCCCGCTGCGGTGACGAGAATGGCCGACGGCATCGACACCTCCGCCTACCCGCCGATGGGCCCGGAGCTGGTGGCACCCGTGGTCGGCTGGCTGGCGCACGAATCCTGCTCCGTCACAGGCGAAATGCTTGTCGCACTCGCCGGGCGGGTGGCGAGGGCAGTGGTTTGCGAAACGCCAGGCGTATACCGGCCGACATGGTCCACGGCGGACGTCGGCGACCACATCGCCGCAATCCGCGACGC
>Ga0207683_10002323_pt1 | contig 16684 bp, 11 predicted proteins | sample KBSM73metaG_FD_184333 | JGI IMG/M metagenome (GOLD analysis project Ga0207683, IMG submission 184333) | Miscanthus rhizosphere microbial communities from Kellogg Biological Station, Michigan, USA - KBS M7-3 metaG (SPAdes) (version 2) | ecosystem: Host-associated > Plants > Roots > Rhizosphere >... | reverse complement strand
CGCGCTGAGCATCGCGAGTCGTGCGCAGCAGCGTGCTCGCCGAGACGACGCCGACGGTGCGAGTGCCCTTCGGGCCCTCCGCGTCGGGGCTCTCGCCCTGCTCGTCGCTTGCGCATCGCACCGCGCCAACCCGCGCGGCTCGCTCCTCTGACTGACCGCGCGGATCACGTGCGCGGGATTGTCACGGCGCGTGCGCGCTCCTCGCGACGGGCGAGAGAGCCCCGCCGCTCCGGCAGGCCCCAAGGCCTGGGGGGTGAGGGGCGTGTTCCGGGCGTGTGCCCGAAAGGAGAAATCGATGCTCGTTGCCTACACCGTTGCCCTCGACCTCATCCGTCAGCTCCGTCCGATCGTCGAACAGATCAAGATGCACGATGCGCATCTCGCCGATCAGCTCAAGCGAGCCGCTACCAACACGCTCGCGAACCTCGCCGAGGGCCAGCGGCGCGTCGCCGGCAACAAGCGCCGCGCGTACGAGAACGCGCACGGCGAGGCGCGCGAGATGCTCGGCTGCCTGGACGGCGCGCTCGCGTGGGGCTACGCGATCGATGATGGCGGCGCGCGCGCGACGCTCGATCGACTGCTCGGCCTGTGCTGGGGCCTGACGCACTGATCGCGCACTGCTCCGCAACTCCCCCACGTGGGGGACTGGCCTGACCAATCTCCCACGTGGGCGATCCTGGTCGAGAGCGCCGCGCGCGCCAACCGGGTTGGTTACGCCGTGCGCGGATGCGTGAGCCGCCAGAGCAGCGCGAGTAGCCGATCGAGGACGGCGCGGACGCGGTCGGCCTCGCCGATCCAGCCCCAAGCTTCGGCGACGGCGAGTCCGCCCTTCACCTCGTTCGCACTGCCGTGCGCGAGCTCGTCGTGCCGGCGCTGGTTGCCGCCGCCACTGCGCTGACCTTCGCTGAGGTTGAGCGTGATGCTGCCGGCGGCATTCCGGATCTGCGTCGCGAGCTCGCGATCGAAGCGCTGGATCGCGGGCACGAGCGTGCGCAGCTCGCGGATCAGCTCGAGAGAAACATCGTACACAATGAACATGATCGACTCCTTCGGTGAGGTGGGTCGTGAGCACACGCCCCGCTCTCCCCCAGGGAAGGCCTTGGGGCCGCCGAAGGCGGCACGATGGCAACGTCGGCTCGATCGTCTCCACAGGTCCGCGACCGCGACCTACTGCGGGAAACCGCAACGGCTCATGGATGCGCGGATGCGGATGCCGCTGCGGATGCAGCTGCCGCTGCGGATGCGGTTGCCGCTGCGGATGCGGTTGCCGCTGCGGATGCAGCTGCCGCTGCGGGCTTAGCCGCGCTTCTGGTGCCGCGCGCCGTTCGTGCCGTTGCTGCCGTTGCTGCGCGGCTCGTTCTCGACCGTCGACGCGAGCTCCTCGAGGAGCGCGCGGAGGGACTTCATCTTCTTCGAACCGAGGCGATTTGCCCAGCGCTGCTCCGTGGCAGCGGCGACGCGGCGGACTTCGTTAGCCCACACGCGGCCCTTGGAGCCGAGGCGGACGCGCTTGATCACGCCGTGGTCAGGGTCGGGGTACCGCTCGACCATCTTCATGGACTCGAGGTCGTCCACCAGGTCGCCCACGGTCTGCTTGGGCAGCGAGACTGCGGAGACAAGGTCCGCCAACCGGACACCCTCCTGCGTGACCGCGCCGAGCACCTGGAGGTGCGCCGGGCGGAGCTGGGGGAAGCCCAGCCGCTCCATCCGCACCGCAACCTGCGCCTGCAGGTCGTGCTGGGGGACGTGGAGCAGCGTGCGAAGGTCTCGGCTCGAACGGGCGGTTCTAGTCGTCTTCGTCGTCATGGTCACGAGCACGATCGGATCGAGGGATTCGCGTCATATCAAACCCCGATCGCGATCGGAACCACAAATGTTCGCGAAAATGTCGCGGCTCCGGAGCGCGCGATTCACCGCACTTACACTTGCGTGCTCGAGATCTTGTGCAGGTCCACCACGCCGACCTCGGCCGCGCCGCGATCGATCGGTTGCTTGCTGCCGAAGCGTCGCTTGAGCTTGATCGCGAGGTCGTCGAACCACGTGTAGATCACCGGCACCGCGACGAGCGTGAGGAGCAGCGAGAGCGTCTGTCCACCGACGACGACGGAGGCCATCGCCTTCGAGAAACCCGAGCCGATGCCCTGGCTCGTGATGAGCGGCAGCATGCCCGCGACGAACGCGAACGTGGTCATGAGGATCGGGCGCAGACGGTCGCGGCTGGCCGCAAGCACCGCTTCGGTGCGAGGTAGGCCCTGGCGGCGCAAACCGTTCGCGTGGTCGACCTGGAGAATCGCGTTCTTCTTGACCATCGCGAACAGCACGATGATGCCGAGCATCGAGAAGATGTTGAGCGAGCCGCCTGTGATGACGAGCGAGATGATCGCGAACGGCACGGTCAGCGGCAACGCCAGCATGATGATCAGCGGATAGAGCAGCGATTCGAACTGCGCCGCGAGCACCAGGTACATGAAGATGATCGCGAGCAGGATGGCGAAGATGAAGGCCTTGGCCATCTTCGCCATCTCCTTGCTGCGGCCGAACGGCTCGGCCGTGTACCCCGGAGGCAGGTTGAGGTTGTCGATCGCCTTGACCATCTGCGCGACGATCGCGGACTCGTTGAAGCCCGGCGAGACGTTCATCGTGATGGTGACCGCGCGCTCGCGGCTCTGGCGCGTGATCTTCGAGGTCGCCTTGCTCTTGCCGAGCTTGATGACGTCGGAGAGCGGAACCTGACCGAGCGTGCGCGAGGGCACCGCGATCAGCGACAGCGCCGACGGGTCGTTGCGGAACCGCTCGGCCGCGCGCAGGAACACCGGGTACTGGTCGCCGCGGTCCTCGAAGGTCGAAGCCTGGACGCCACCGACGAGCACCGCGAGCGTGTTCGTGATGTCGCCCGGGTCGACGCCGAGGAGCGCCGCGCGATCGAGGTCCGGAGTGACGGTGGTCTCGTCGACCGGATCGACGAGCGAGGAGTCGAGGTCGACGACGCCCGGCACCTTGCGCATCTGGTCCATCACCTGGTTGCCGTAGTGCCCGAGCTTGTCGAGATCGGGGCCGGAGATCACGTACGAGACGACAGCGTTCTGGCCACCGAGCGAGAAGTCGTTGACCTGCTGGACCGCGACGCGCGTGCCCGGCGGGACGTCCTTGACGACATGCTGCCGGACGTCCTCCATCACCGTGGCCTGGTCGCGGACGCGCCGGTCCGGATCGGTCAGGTGGACGTAGACGTTGCCGATGTTGGCCTGGCGCTGATCGCCGCCGGCGACCGTGACGAGCGTCGAGTCGACCTCGCCCAGCTGGCGCGTGCGGCGTGCGAGCCGCTCGGCGACGAGCGTGGTGGCCTCGAGCGTCGTGCCTTCCGGCGTCTGGACGTAGATCTCGAACTGCGCCTCGTCGTTCGGCGGGAGGAAGTCGCCGCCGACCTGCTTGCACATCGGGATGGTCGTCGCGCACGAGCCGACGATCGCGAGCCCGACGACCCAGCGGTGGCGCAGGCAGAACGCGAGCACACCGGAGTACAGGCGCTGGATCGGCGTGTAGATGTAGTCGCTGCCGCGCTCGAGCCACGACTTGCGGCGGTGCTCGCCCTCGGGCGGCGGCGGCGGCAACAGGCGCGCGGCCATCATCGGCGTCAGCGAGAACGCCACGATCATCGAGACGCCGATCGCGAAGGCCATCGTGAGGCCGAAGCTGTAGAGGAAGCGGCCGACGATGCCGCTCATGAACGCGACCGGCAGGAACACCGCCATCAGCGACAAGGTCGTCGCGAGCACGGCGAGGCCGATCTCCTTCGTCGCGTGGATCGCGGCGGGGAACGGCTTCATCTTCTTCTCGTCGATGAACCGGTAGATGTTCTCGAGCACGACGATCGCGTCGTCGATCACGATGCCGACCGCCAGCGCGAGCGCGAGCAGCGTCATCATGTTGAGCGTGAAGTGCGCGATCATCATCAGACCGAACGTCGAGATGATCGAGACCGGGATCGCGATGGCCGCGATTATCGTCGAGCGCAGCGAGCCCAGGAACAGCAGCACGACGAGCGCGGCGAGCAAGGCGCCGATCACGAGGTGCTCGAGGACCTGCTCCGCCGAGGTGCGGATCTGGATCGAGTTATCGCGGACGATGTCGACCGAGTAGCCGGTCGGCAGGTTCTTTTGCAGCCCTTCGACGGCGGCCTTCACCGCATCGACGACCGCGACCGTGTTGGTGCCGGTCTGCTTGCGGATCGAGAGCGCGATCGCCTGGGTGCCGTTGCGCACGGCCGCGGTCTCCGCGTCCTCCTCGCCATCCTCGACGGTGGCGACGTCGCGCACCTTCACCGGGTGCTCGCCGATCTGCCGCACGACGATCTCGCCGATCTGCGCCGGGTCGACCGCGCGCCCTTCGACGCGCAGCGTGTTGTTGGTCGGCCCCATCTCGATCTGGCCGCCGGGCACGTTGACGTTGCCAGCCGTGATCGCGTGCGAGACCTCGAGCGCGGACACGCCGGTGGCGGCGAGCCGGATCGGATCGAGCTGGACGTTGATCTGGCGATCCTGCTTGCCGAGGATCACGACCTGGCCAACGCCCTTGAGGCGCTCGAGCCGCTGCTTGACCTGCTTGTCGGCGAACCGCGACAGCTCCGTGTTCTTGATGCCCTTGGGGCCCTTCACCGAGAGCACGATCACGGGCGCGGCGTCGGGGTCGGCCTTCTTGACCTCGGGACGGCTGCCCTGCGGCAGGTCGCGCAGCACCGAGGCGATGTGCTCGTTGATGTCCTGCGAGGCCTTGTCGGGATCGACCTCGAGCTCGAACTGCGCGATCACGAGTGACACGCCTTCGGTCGATACGGAAGTGAGCGTGTCGAGGCCGGAGACGGTGTTGACCGCCTCCTCGATCTTCTCGGTGACGTCGGTCTCGACCGCACCCGGCGACGCGCCCGCATACGGCGTGACGATCGTGACGAGCGGGAAGTCGACCTTCGGGAACTTGTCGACGCCGAGCGACTTGTAGCCGACCAGGCCGACGACCACGAGCACGGCGATCAGCACCGACGCGAAGATCGGCCGCCGGACGCAGATGTTAGCGAGCCACTGCATGGCTACTCCGTCACTTTCGTGCCGTCGGTGATCTGGTCGGTGACCTTCGCGATGATCTTGTCGCCCTTGGTGACGCCCTGGAGGATCGAGACCTGTCCCGGCGCCGGCACCGGGCCAAGCTGCACCAGCTGCTCGACGGCCTCACCGTTCTTGATCACGAATGCGTGCCACTGCTTGCCGCGCTGGACGACGGCCTCGGCGGGCGCGATCACGTGGGGCGTCTGGCCGATCACGACGTGCGCCTCCGCGAACATGCCGGGGACGAGGTCGGTGCCCTTGTCGATCGTCGCCTCGACGATCAAGGAGCGCGTCTTGCCGATCTCTGCAGACATGCGCGAGACCGTCGCGCCGTAGGTCTTCTCGGGGTGCGCGACCGTGTTGAGGTCGACGTGCTCGCCGATCTTGATCGCGGCGACCGCGACCTCGGGAATCGACAGCTCGATCTTCAGCGGGTCGTCCTTGACCAGCGTGAACAGCGGCTTGCCCGGCGCGACCCACTCGCCCGGAGAGATCATCTTCTCGCTGACGACGCCATCGAACGGCGCGCGCACGAGGCCATCGGCGACCGACTTCGACATCATCGACGACCGCGCCGACGCCGCGGCGACCTGCTCGCGCGCCGACATGCACTGGGTCATCTGTCGGTCGTACTCGGACTTCGTGATCGCGCCCTTCTTGAGCAGCTCCTCGGTCCGCGTGCACTCCTGCTCGGCGAGGTCCTTCTGGGCCTTCGCCGCCGCGAGGTTCGCCTGCGCCTCGTTCGCGCCGAGTGCCGCGCTGCGGACGTCGAGCTGGACGACCGGCTGGCCGAGCTTCACGCGCGTGCCGCGCTCGACCATCACGTTGATGACCTTGCCCTGGGTGTCGGCGGTGACATCCGAGCGCTGGTCGGCCGCGACCTGGCCGGTGAACGTCAGCACGTCAGGCGCCGGGCCTTCCGCGGCGACCACCGAGGTGACCTTGACCGGCGGAGCGGTCGGTCCCTTTGTGCCCCCACTATCCGCGGGTTTCTTGCACCCGACGGAGAGGGACAGGATCAGCGTCGTGAGGGCGGCGGCTCGCATGGTGCGCCCAAGGATGCACGGTCCCTGCCAGTCGGCCAAGCCGGCGGACGCGGGGTTAGATGTCGCGGGCTGTACAGGATCCCGACAGATGTCAGTTACTTCGACCCGATGTCGTTGCCGAGCGCGTGGGCGAGCTGGGTCATCGCGAGGCGAAGATCGATCCGGGCGTTGAGCGCTGCGATCTGGGCGCGCGTCAGATCGGTCTGGGCGTCGACCAGCTCGAGAGCGGTCGCACGGCCGGCGTCCTGAAGCTCGCGGCGCACGCGATAGCTCTCCTCGGCGGCCAGGAGTCCCTTGTCCGTGGAGCTCAGCGAGTGCAGCGCGACCTGGACCGCCTGCTGCGCGGCGAGCAGCTCGATCCGCGTGCCGCGAACCAGGTTCTCGCGATCGGCGCGCAATTCATTCGTCTCGGCGTGCACGCGCTTGGCGTTCGCGCGAGAGATCAGCAGGTCGTTGATCGTCCAGGTCAGCTGGACGCCCGCGGCCCAGGTGAACCGAAACTGATCGACCTGCGGGAACACGCGCTGGTTCGGGCGGTCGTAGTCGATGCTGCCGACGGCTGCGAGGCGCGGGTACTGGTTCGAGAGCTCGGCCTTCTGCTGCGACTCCTTCGCCTTGATGCCGAGATCGACGCCCTTGATCTCGAGCCGCTTGCTCACCGCCTGCTTCTGCATCTCGTCGAGGTTGGCGACCGCGGGCACGGTCAGGTCCTTGCGGATGTCCTCGCCGATGGTCAGCGGCTCGCTGTCGGGCGCGCCGATCAGCAGCCGCAGCTGCTCCTCGCGAAGGACCGAGAGCTGCGTCAGCTGGTCGAGCGTGCGCTCGGCATCGGCTTCCTGCGACTGCACGCGGAGGAGGTCGGCACGCGACACGCGCTGGACGTCGGCGAGCGCCTGCTCCTGCGTGAGCGTCGCCTGGACCTGCACGAGCTGGCGGTGCGCGATCAGGACCGAAAGCTTCACGCGCAGCCACTCGTAGAACGCGAGGCGCGCATCCTGCGCGGCGCCGACCTCGGCCGACCATTGGTTGACGCGCGCGGCCTGCGCCCCGAGCTTCGCCGTCTCGACGAGATGGGGGAACCGCACGAGGTAGTCCGACAGCGGGATCGCAGCGGTCGCCTGCAGGATGTACTGGTTCTGCAGCGACGGGATCGTGAAGTTCTGGCCCATGAACGGGATCACGAACGGCTGCACGAACGACAGCCGGGTATACGAGGCGCGGCCGCCGATCTGCGGCACTTCGGCGACCTCGACGGTCTCGAGCTGCGCGATCGCCGCGTCGAGCTCGGCGGCCTTGCGCGCCACCGTCGGCGAGACCTTCGCCGCACGCGACGCGGCGCCCTCGGCGGTCAGCCCGCCGCCGACGAACAGGGCGTCGAGCTCCTTCTGGAAGCTCAGGTCCTCGGGCCGCGGGCCGCTGACGGGCTGTGCGAAGGCCGGCGCGGCTGCGAGCACGAGCAAGGCGAGCGAGAGGCGAACAGTCATGGGGGCCGACGAAAGCACCAGACGTGCCACGATCCAAGCCACGGAGGCGCCTGATCTCGCTGGCCGATCTGTCGGGTCGCCTTACAGCGGGCGGTCACGAAACGTGACTATCCGCGGTCACGTTTCGCGCAACACGCTAGAGTGACGGGGATGGCGGCTTCGACGCGAACGGTCACGGTCGCTGGCACGACGCTGGCACAGGCAGAGGTCGTGCCCGAACGTCCCGCGGAGACCTGGCGCGGTCGCCGCAACCGATACTTCTTCGAAGAAGCCGCTCGCATGAGCCGCTTCGCGATGGCGATCGGCGGGCTCGTTCACGCGGCGGTGCTCGCAGTCCTGCTCGACGGCGGCGTCGCACCGTGGCGTGTCGCGACCTGCGGCTCGCTGTTCGTGCTGTTCGCCGTGCTGCAGCGCGTGTTCGTGGCCAAGACGATCACCGAGCCGCACTGCATCGAGAGCTCTCTGATCGTCACCAACATCGCGGCGCAGGTGTTCGTCGTCGGGTCGGCGACGCTGACCGGCGGCCTCCACTCGCCGTTCCTGCCGAACCTCGTCCTGCCGGCGACCGTGTCGCTGCTGTTCTTCGGCCCGATCCCGACCGCGCGCTGGATCGCGGTCTCGAACGGACTTCTGATCGTCGCGATGATGCTGCTGCCGGTGTCGGTGGTCGGCCCGCCGATTCCGGACGTCCACTACATGCTCGGCGTCGTGCTCGGCCTGGGCTGGAGCGTGATCTTGCTCCACCAGATGGCCGGCAAGCTCGCGGTCGCGGCGATCCGCGCCGGTGACTCGTACGACTGCCTCCGCGAGGAGCGCGTCGCCGAGGCCGAGGCCCAGCTGCGCCGGCTGCAGTCGGTCGGCGCGAAGGTCGCGCACGAGCTGAAGAACCCGCTCGCGTCGATCAAGGGCCTCTGCCAGCTCGTCGCCCGCGCGCCCGAGAGCGAGCGCACGCTGGAACGGCTCGCGGTGGTCGCCTCCGAGATCGAGCGCATGCAGACGATCCTCGACGAGTACCTGTCGTTCTCGCGTCCGCTCGAGGACCTGCGCCCCGACAAGCTCGACCTCGGCACGCTCGCGCGCGATGTCCTCGACGTGCTCGCCGGCCGCGCCGACACCGCCGGCGTCACGCTCGCGCTCGAGGGCGGCGCCCCGCCGGTTCAAGGAGACACCCGCCGGCTCAAGGAAGCGCTCATCAACCTGGTCGCGAACGCGATCGAGGCGACGCCGAACGGCGGCACGGTCGTGTTGCGGCTGCGCGCCGGCAACGGCGAGGTCACGCTCGACGTGAAGGACTCCGGCCGCGGCATCGCGCCCGAGGATCTCGAGCGGCTCGGCACCTCGTTCTTCACGACGCGTCCGAACGGCACCGGCCTCGGTGTCGTGCTCGCGCAGGGCGTGATCACGCAGCATGGCGGCACGCTGAGCTACGCGAGCAGCGTGGGCCAGGGCACCACGGCGACGATCAAGCTGCCGGGCAAGGTCACCCCCGAGACCGGCGCACGTGCGGCGATGATCGAAGCGAGGGCCTGATGTCTTCCGTGCTGCTCGTCGACGACGAGCCCGGCGTTCTGTACACGCTCTCCGAGGTGCTCGCCGACCGCGGCCATCGCGTGATCACGGCGAAGTCCGGCAGCGAGGCGCTCGGCAAGCTCGAGGAGGCCGACGCGGTGCTCACCGACCTGTCGATGCCGGGCATGGACGGGCTCGAGCTCATGGCGCAGATCGGCTCGCGCGATGCGACGCTGCCGGTGATCCTGCTGACCGCGCACGGCAGCGAGCGCGTCGCAGTCGCCGCGATGAAGCAGGGCGCGTACGACTACCTCGTCAAACCGTTCGACATCGACGAGGTCGCCCTCGTCATCGAGCGCGCGCTCGAGGCACGCCGGCTACGCATCGATAACCGGCGGCTCGCCGCGGAGCAGACGCTCGGGCGGCGGATCGTCGGCGGCTCGCGCGCGATGCGGAGGCTGCTCGAGGCCACGTCGCGCGTCGCGTCGCGCGATGTCACCGTGCTCGTGCGCGGCGAGACCGGCACCGGCAAGGAGTTCGTCGCCGAGCTGCTGCACGCGCAGTCGAGCCGCGCCGGCAAGCCGCTGATCCGGTTCAACTGCGCCGCCCTGCCCGCCGAGCTCGCCGATGCCGAGCTGTTCGGCCACGCGCGCGGCGCGTTCACCGGCGCGAACGCGAGCCGCCCCGGCTTCTTCGCGCAGGCCGACGGTGGCACCCTGATCCTCGACGAGGTCGGCGAGTTGCCGCCCGCGGTCCAGGCCAAGCTCCTGCGGGCGCTGCAGGAAGGCGAGATCCAGCCGGTCGGCTCGGGACGGATCGACAAGGTCGACGTTCGCGTCGTCGCGGCGACGAATCGCGACCTCGCCGCCGACGTCAAGGCCGGCTCGTTCCGCGAGGACCTCTATTACCGGCTCGCGGTCGTCGAGCTCGTCGTGCCGCCGCTGCGCGATCGCAAGGACGACATCCCTGCCCTCGCCGAGGAGTTCGGCCGCCGCTACGGCGATCGGTTCGGCCTGGGCACGGTCACGCTCGAGCCCGCGCTCGTCGAGGCGCTCGTGCGCACCGACTGGCCCGGCAACGTGCGCCAGCTCGAGAACACGATCGCGCGGCTCGCGGCGCTGTCCGCAGGTGGCGAGATCACGCTCGCGGATCTGGAATCCTCGACGGGCTCGCGCCCCGAGGATCGCGACGCGCCGGCGCCACTCGACGACCACGCTGACCCGGCACCCGACGCGCGCAACGGCCCCTCGCTCAAGGAGCAGGTCGAGGCGTTCGAGCGCGGACTCGTGTCGCGTGCGCTCGATGCGACGGGTGGCAACCAGAGCGAGGCCGCTCGCCGGCTCGGGGTCTCGCGCGTGACGCTGATCGACAAGCTGAAGAAGTACGGCCTCGGCGGCAAGCGGTAGAATGGACGCGGGTGTCCGCGTCGATCGACGACATGCTGCAGGCTGGCCGCGCCGCGTGGCCAGACGTGCTGGTCGACCGTGAAGCATTCGCGACGTTCGTCGCCGCGCGCGATGACGGTCCGCTCCATGCGGCCGACGTGTACCTCGCGTGCGCCTGCGCGGCCGGCGATCGTGCCGCGCTCGCGGCGTTCGAGCGCGCCTACCTGTCGCTGATCGACGGGTTCTTGCGGGGCGTACGGGCGACGCCAGAGCTCATCGACGAGGTCCGCCAGCACCTCCGCGAGCGGCTGTTCCTCGGCGAGCGGCCGCGGATCGAGGACTACTCCGGGCGCGGCACGCTCGCGAGCTGGCTGCGGGTCGCGGCGCTCCGAGCGGCCTCGAACCTGCGCCGGGCATCGGGCGCGCGCGATCGCGCCGAGGCACGTGCGCCGGCGGTCTCGCCGGTACCGCTCGATCCCGAGCTCGCGCTCGTGCGGTCGCGGCACTCGAACGACTTCGAGAGCGCGCTGCGCGATGCATTCGCAGCGCTCGACGAGCGCGAGCGCAATCTGCTGAGGCTGCACTTCCTCGACGGCCTCGGCATCGATGGCCTCGCACCCGTGTTCGGCGTGCATCGCGCGACGGTGGCGCGCTGGCTCGCCGCTGCGCGTGCCCGCCTGCAGGAGGCCGTGCTCGCGCTGCTACGCGATCGGCTCGACGTCGATGCACGCGAGCTCGAGAGCCTTGCCCGCGTCGTGCGCAGCGATCTCGAGATCAGCCTGCAGAGCCTGTTCCGCGCGACGGCGCAGCCGGCGGGCTGACCTTCGCGAGCCACGCGTCGAGGCGCCCGAGTGTCTCGGCGCGGTAGGCGCCGTAGCGCGCCGCGAGCGGAGCGATCACCGAGCGCGCATCGCGGGCGAGCACGAGTGCACGAGCGCGGTCGCCGCCGCCGTCCCACAGCGCGCGGGCGAGCGGGAACGCGGTGTTCGCGCGATCCTCGGGATCCGCCTCTGGCTTGGACCGCAGCTCGAACGCGCGCTCGAGCGGCGCGATCGCGTCCTTCGCACGACCGAGCGCGAGCAGATCCTCGCCTTCGCCGGTGAGCGCCTCGCCGACCCAGGTCACCGGCGGCGTGTTGCGATCGTAGATCTCGACGGCACGCTGATCCTCCGCGAGCGCCTCGGCCGGTCTTCCGAGCAGGCGTAACGCGCGGGCCAGCGAGAACCGCGTGAATGCCTCGCCGTTGCCGCTGCGCTTGATCGATGCGTCGAGCGCGAGTGCGCGTTGATAGATCGGCACCGCCTCGGCAGACCGGCCGAGCAGCACGAGCGCGACGGCCTCGTTGTCGAGCGGGGTGCCCACGCCGGGGTTATCGGGGCCGATGAGCTGCTCGTCGCGCACGCGGACCGAGTGATACGCGGCGTAGGCCTCCTCGAGCTGGCCGCGCTGAAGCGCGAGCGCGCCGCGATCTTGCTCCTGGACGATCGCGAGCGCCTCGGGAGACCCGGCGTGCACGATCAGCTGGTGTGCGCGATCGAGCAGTGCGCGCGCCTCCTCGACGCGGTGGTCGTCGGTGTAGACCAGGCCGAACAGGTAGTGCAGCCGGCGCGCCTCGCGCACGTCGTCGCCGCCGAGCCGCTCGATCGCGGCCGCCGCGTAGCGCGACCAGCGCTCGCCTTCGCTGTGTCGACCGCCGTCGAAGCCCGCGAGGTAGCTCAGGTACGTCCACGCGTCGGCGGCCGCACCGTCGTCGCGCGCGGCTACCGCGGCGGTGGCCGCCTCGTGCAGCGTCGCCTCCGGATCGCCCGCGTTCGCAAGGCGCTCGACGCGCGCGCGCCGGAACAGCAGCTCGGCCTCGAGTGCACGCGCGCCGAGCCGATGCGCCTCGTCGACGCCGGCGCGGGCCACCGCGAGCGCGCGGTCATACCTGCCGGCCTCGTCGAGCGCCTTGGCCTCCGCGAGCTGATCGCGCAGTGCCGCGAGGCGCGCCTTCACGCCCGGGTCGCGCGGCTCCTCGGTCTCGGCCACGCGCGCGCTCGCGCAGCTATCGACCGGCCCGAGCCCCTCGAGGAGCTTCGCGAAGCCGTCGACCAGCTGTGCATCGGCCGACACGAGCACGTTGCCGAGCGCGACCGCATCGCGCCGCCGATCGTCGAGGCATTGCATGCGCGCTGCCAGGAGCTGATCCGACTGCACGTGATCGACGTGCGTCGCCTCGCATACGCGGCGCTCGGTCGCGATCCAGGTCGTGCGATAGGCCGACAGCGTGCGATCGACGCGGTCGAACGCGAACGCGGCACCCGCCCGACCACTCCGCTCGAAGGCAGCATGCGCAGCCGCGCTCTGGCCGGCGTCCCACACATCGCCCCATGCCTCCTCGCCGCGCGAGCAAGGCGCCGGACCGCGGCCGCGCAGGGCGATGCCGCCGACCGCGAGCGCCACCAGGCCGACCGCCACGGCAGCGATCACCCGGACGCCACGAGCCCGGTGGGCGCGCGCGAGCTCGCCGAGCAGCTGGCGCATGTCGACAAACCGCCGCGCCGGTTCCGCCGCGAGACCGCGCAGCACGATCCGCCGCACGCGCGCGGGAACCCGAGCTCCAGGGGCGGGCCGGCGCACGTCACCGGCGACCATCGCGCGCTGCAGCGCCGCCATGTCGTCGCCGGCGAACGGCCGCTCGCCGTAGAGCGCCTCGTACAGGGCGAGACCAAACGCAAACTGATCGGAGCGCGCATCCGCCGCGCGACCCGCGACCTGCTCCGGTGACATGTACGCGGGCGTGCCGACGAGCACACCGGTACGCGTCAACGTCTCGACGGTCCCGAGCGGCACGCTCACTGCTGCGCCGTGCACGGCATGCGCGAGGCCGAAATCGCCGACGCGCGCGCGGCCGTCGCGTCCCACGAGCACGTTGTCGGGCTTGAAGTCGCGGTGAACGAGCCCGGCTGCGTGCGCGGCCGCGAGGCCCTCGCCCACTTGCTGGAACACCGCCACGACGTCGCGCCACGACCGCTTCTCGGCGCGTAGCCAGCCCGCGAGCGTGTCGCCCTCGACGAGCTCCATCGCGACGAACACGCGCTCTCCGACGTCGCCGACATCGTGCACCGCGACGACGTTGGGATGCTGCAGCTGCGCCATCGCTTGCGCCTCGCGCGCCAGCCGCGCCGCTCCGGCGTCGCCGGCCTCGCGATCCGGACGCAGCAGCTTGAGCGCGATCCGGCGCTGCAGCTGCGGATCCCACGCGCCGTACACCACGCCCATCGCGCCCGCACCGACCACATCGACGACGACGTAGCGCCCGACGATCGCTCCGGGCGGCAGCGGCGCTTCGCCCGGCTCGTCGCCACGTACCGCATCAGCGACGAGCGCGCGGCAGGCGTCGCACGTATCGATGTGCGCGTGGATGGCGGCGCGGTCTGCCTCGCCAAGCCGACCTTCGATCAGCTGCGCGATCGTGTCGTCCCCGAGACAACCGTCCACTTCCGCCAGCTTACCTCAGCGTTGCGACACGTTTGCGACGCGCGTGTCTATGGGGTGGCCGACCTCTATCAGGAGCTTATGGTGACATCACGTCTCGGATCGATCTTCGCCTGCGCTGTGGCGATCAGCCTCACAGGCTGCCCGTCAGACTCTCCCGAACACCCCGGCGACGGCAGCGGCAGCTGCACCACGTCGGACTTCACCTGGGCCACCGCGGGTGGCGGGCCCGGCCAGGGTGACGGCGTCACCGGCACCGCGCTCGCGCCCGACGGCAGCGTGTGGGTGACCGGTACGTTCATCGGCAGCGCGACGTGGGGCACGTCCCAGCTGACCGCCGCCGACACCACGCACGCGAGCATCTTCGTCGCGAAGCTCGACTCGACGGGCAAGGTGGTGCTTGCGCGCGTGTTGCAGGCCGGCACCGCCGGTATCCAGAACATCGACAACGGGGGCACCCGGATCCGCGTCGATACCGCCGGCAACCCCGTGGTGGTCGGGAAGTTCCAGAAGATGCTCGACGTCGACGGCGTGCACCTCGACGAGACGATGAACGGCGCCGGCAACGGCGACGCATTCGTCATCGGCCTCGACGGCGCGACCGGCGCCGCGAAGTGGGGCACGCAGAGCATCGGCAACACCGACGGCGTCGTCGCGAACGACGTCGCGATCGACACGAACGGCGATGTCTACGTGACCGGCAGTTACAACGGCAACGTCACGTTCGGCTCGATCACGGTCGTCGGGACGTCGAGTGACCTGGGCGTGTTCGTCGCGAAGTACTCGCCCGCGACCAATGCCTGGGTGTGGGCAAAGGGCTGGGCCGGCGCGCAGGACGGCACGAATGACGGCGGCGTCGGACGCGGCATCGCGGTCACCAACGACGGCATCGTCTACGTGGCCGGCAGCATCGCCGGCACGCTGAACGTCGACGGCACGGTGCTCTCCGCCGACGGCGGTTCCTTCGCCGTCAAGCTCGCCCAGAGCGACGGCAGCGTCCAGTGGAGGACGCAGATCGCACCGACCGATCCAGGCGACCGCGACTGGGCGGAGGCGGCGACGGTCGACGGCACCGGCGCGCTCTACATCACCGGCCACTTCGAGAAGACCGCGACGTTCGCATCGGCCACCGGCGGCACCCCGAGGGCGGTCATGTCGACCAGCGGTTCCGACGACATGTTCCTCGCGAAGTACGACCTGTCCGGCGCACTGGCCTGGGTCTCGCACGCGGGGGTCGCCGCCGACGTCCTGACGCGCGGCGATGATGTTGCCTTCGACGGCCAGGACCTGTACGTCGTCGGGTTCACGCAGGGCGATGCGGTGTTCAGCAACATCACGCTGCCGCTGTCGAGCACGCTCTACGTCGCGAAGTACGACACCAAGGGCAAGGTGATCTGGGCGCAGAACGCGACCCAGCTGACGACCGACTCGTCGTCGTCGGAGACCGCGACGGTGTCGGTGACGTCGCCGACGAGCGGCGTCGTGATCGGCGGCTTCTTCGACACGATGACGGCGTTCGGCAAGACGACACTCACCGGTGCCGGGGAAGGCGACGCGTTCGTCGCCAGCCTCTGCAACTAGTGCGCAGCCGCGACGTTCGGAACGTCGCCCACCGAGCGCGCGAGCGCGACCAGCGCCAGGTAGTAGTCGTAGCGTGCGAGCGCGGAGCGCAGGCGTGCCCGCGCGACCTCGGTCTCGGCGTCGAGCACGTCGGTCGTGGTCGCCGCACCGTTCTCGAACTTCACGCTCTGGAGGCGATACGCCTCCTCGGCGGTCTGGAGCTGGACCTGCGAGCTCGCGAGGTTGTCGAAGCCGGCCTTCGCGTCGAGCCAGTTGCGGCGGACGTCGAGTCGCACGTGATCGACGAGCGTACCCGTCGCGATCTGCGCGCGCCTGTTGTTGGCCTGCGCTTCCTTGATCTCGCCGTAGATGCTGCCCCAGTCCCACACCTTCCACTGCAGCGAGAGCCCGATGTACTCCTCGTTCGCCGGCTGGAACGGCTCGAGGCCGGTCGTGTGGATCCACGTCGCGTTCGCGTTGATGTTCGGGAGGTACTCCTCCTTCTTCGACGTGACGATGTCACCGGTGGCGGCGAGGTGCTCGCGCGCGCCGCGCAGCTCGGGCCGCGTCTCGGTGCCGCGCTGGATCGCCTGGTCGAGCGACAGCGCCATCGGAGGCGGCGTCGCCGGCAGGTCGTCAGCGACCTCGACGGCCTCGCCGTCGTGGAGACCGATCGTGACGGCGAGGCTCGCGAGCGCGATCTCTGCCGAGGTATCGCCACGCACCGCCTGCTGATCGGACTGCGCCTTCGCGGACTGCAGACGCAGCACGTCGACGTTGGTCAGCGTGTCGGCCTCGCGCAGCTTCTGGGCGCGGTCGAGCTCGGCGGCGATGTCGGCGACCGAGCGGTGCGCGACATCGGCCGCGGCGTGCGCCTCGAGCGCCCGGATGAACGCCTCGGCCGTGCCGTACGCCGCGTCGAGCCGCGCGCGATCGTAGTCGGCGCGCGCCGCGGCCTCCTCGTGCTCCGCTGCGCCGACCAGCTCGCTCAGGTATGCGAGGCCGGTGAGCGGCTGGACCATCGAGACGTTCGTGACCGACGTCCGGATCTTGTGCAGCGTGAAGTTTCCGAAGCCCGGGAACATCACCTGAAACGGCTCGGTGTACCAGTTGCCGACCGCGCT
>Ga0207683_10002322_pt1 | contig 16687 bp, 11 predicted proteins | sample KBSM73metaG_FD_184333 | JGI IMG/M metagenome (GOLD analysis project Ga0207683, IMG submission 184333) | Miscanthus rhizosphere microbial communities from Kellogg Biological Station, Michigan, USA - KBS M7-3 metaG (SPAdes) (version 2) | ecosystem: Host-associated > Plants > Roots > Rhizosphere >... | reverse complement strand
CCTTGCCAAGGGCAAGAAGCAACACGACAAACGCGCGACCGAAAAGGATCGCGACTGGCAGCGGGACAAGGCACGGGTAATGCGGCGCGGCTGAACGAAACCTGGGAGGGTTGATCGTGGCGACTGACTACCGGACAAAGATTTTGGTTTCGGCGCTTTTCGCGCTGACATTCACTGCGGTGGTCCACGCCGCGCCTCCGCCCATCGAGGCCTTCGGCCGTAAGCCTGCGATGATCGATGTCGACATCAATCCCGCGGGTACACGCCTCGCCTGGATCGAAGACGACGCCAAGATGGCGCGTATCGTCATTCTCGACCTCACGACGGGAAAACCTCTTCGCAGTGTCGGCACGTTGCCCAAGACCAAGCTGTGGTCGGTGAAGTGGGCCAACGATGAAACGGTGCTCATCGAAGAAAGCATCACGCGCACCATCAACATCGACAAGAAGTCCACCGACGAGTGGCAGCGCTGGGTTGCAATCGACGCATCGGGAGGCGACGACCGCATGATGCTCATGGGCGGCGGCGAGCGGCAATGGGTCACGGGCGCGAATGTGCTGCGCGCGCAAGCCGTGAAACCCGGCAAGATCTACATGTCGAGCTGGGACTGGCTCCAGACGATGTACAAGACGGAAACCGGCAGTCGGCTGTCGGGTGGACGCAAGGACTCGGGGTGGGTTTACAACGCCTACGAGGTCGACCTGCAGAGTGGCAGCGGTAAAATGATCGGTGCCGGCACTCCATTCACCAACGATTGGCTCGTCGATGATACCGGCACGCTGCTCGTGCGCAGCGACTACGAACCAGCGAAAGATACATTCGAAATCCTCTACAAGGATGGAGCTTTCTGGCGTCTGCTGTACAAGGCGACCGACTGCGACGAGCTCAAACTACACAGTTTTACGAAGGACAAATCCGCGGTGTTGGCGGTCGGCCGGGCGTGTGGAGAAGATCGCAACAAAGTGTGGTCCATTCCGCTCGACGGCACGCCGATGAAGGTGGTATTCGAGGATCCGGAATTCGAGGTCGACGGGGTACACACGGACCCATTCGACGGCACATTGCTCGGCGTCACGCTCGGCGGGCCCGAGCAACCCTCGCGCTGGCTCGATCCGCAGGTCGAGAGGCGCCTCAAGGGTTTGCACAAGAGCTTCGGCGCGCGCTGGGTCACGCCGGTCAGCCGCTCGGCCGACGGACAGCGCGTGATCGCGAAAGTGGAAGATGATGCGCATCCGCCCATCTACTACCTGGTCGACTTCGGCAAGAAGTCGGCGGATATTGTCAACGAAGCCTATCCACTGCTGGTTGGTGTCAAACTCGGCTCGGTACGCGATTTCGCCTACGAGGCGCGCGACAAGTACGCGCTCACCGCCTATCTCACGCTGCCTCCAGGGGCTGAAGAAAAAAATCTTCCGGTGGTTGTGGTGCCGCACGGCGGACCCGAGGCGCGCGATGACCCCGGCTTCGACTGGTTAGCCCAATTCCTCGCTTCCCGCGGCTTCGCGGTGTTGCAGCCGCAATTCCGCGGTTCGACGGGCTTCGGCCAGGCGCACGCCGATGCGGACAAACACCAATGGGGCTTGCGCATGCAGGACGACGTCACCGACGGCATTCGCGCGCTCATCGACCAGGGCATCGCTGATCCCAAGCGCGTTTGCATCGTCGGGTGGAGCTACGGCGGATACGCCGCGCTGGCGGGCGCCACGTTCACCCCGGAGCTCTACGCGTGCGCCGTGAGCATCGCCGGCGTCGCCGATCTGCCCGAGATGGTCGGCTTCGAAATCAACAACCGCGGCCGTGAATCGAACTCCGTGGCGTACTGGCGCGATCACATCGGCGCCTCAACCGATCCGCAGGTCATTGCGAAATCCCCTGCCCGCTTCGCCAGGTCCGTCCGCGCTCCCATCCTGCTCATCCACGGTGTGGACGACACGGTCGTGCCGATCAGCCAGTCGCAGCACATGGCACGCGCGCTCCAAACCGCTCAAAGGTCGTACGAGCTCATCGAATTGCCAGGCGAAGATCACTGGATGATGACCAGCAGCGCATCGCGTATCCGCACTCTGACGGAACTCGAGCGTTTCCTTGGCAAGTACCTTGCCGGCGCCCCGCCAGTCGCCACGAATTGATCCTTGCAGACGCGCCGCCGGGCTCCATGTATGCTCGCCTCACCTTTACGGGGGCGACCGGTTTCGACGTGGGTAGTGAACCGTAAGAGGCGTACCGAGGCGCATGGCCCTCGCTAAACACTGTGCACTTTATAGTTGCCAACGACGACAACTACGCACTAGCCGCCTAATCGCGGTTGCCCTCAGACCAGTTGGTGCCTATGCCGCTGGACCTGGGGTAGCGTTCATAGGATCGCGTTTCCGTGTGCTACTGGCGGAATCGTTAAGAGTCACAGTCGCTGGCTGAGCGTCTTCCCTGCTCTTCGGGTAGCGCGAGGCGAGAAAACAAAGAAGCAGCTACGTACGTAGAGTCTTACGTCTAACGCTTGCGGACGCGGGTTCAATTCCCGCCGCCTCCACCAAAAGCGCAGGATCCCTGGAGAATTTCAGGGATCCTGCTTATCTCGCGAATCGAAAATCCCGCTCGCGATCAGCCGCGCGTTCCATCATAAGAAGTCAGCGCGCCGTACAGCTCCGGCCGCCGGTCGCGGAACACAAACCAGTTGTTGCGCAGTTCTTCGTTCGCCGCGAGATCGAACTTCGCCGTGAGCGTAGCCTCGCTCACCTCGTCGGCTTCGGCGATCTTCGCGCCCGTGGAATCGGCGATGAAACTCGACCCATAGAAACGGATGTAGACGCCTTCGGGATCTTGTAGCGCGCGTTCGGTGCCGATGCGGTTGGACACGATGACCGGCGTGAGATTCGCGGCCGCATGACCCTGCTGCGTGCGCTGCCAATGATCGCGCGAATTCACCGGCAGCGCTGGCGGCGGCTCGCTGCCGATCGCCGTGGGATAGAACAGCAGCTCCGCACCCATGAGCGCCATGGCACGCGCGCACTCGGGGAACCACTGGTCCCAGCAGATGCCGACGCCGATGCGCGCGAACTTCGTGTCCCAGACCTTGAAGCCGGTATCGCCGGGGCTGAAGTAGTTCTTCTCCTGGTATCCAGGCCCATTCGGAATGTGCGCCTTGCGATAGACACCGAGGTTGGCGCCATCGGCATCGAGGATGGCCACGGAATTGAAGAAGGACTTGTTGGCCTTCTCGAAGAAGCTGATGGGCAGCACCACGTTCAGCTCGCGCGCGATCTTCGTGAAGTGCTGGATGGCGCGGTTGTCGGCGACGGTAGTGGCAATGCGCAGATGACGCGAGTCCTGTTCGATGCAGAAGTACGGCGTCTCGAACAATTCCTGGATGAGGATGATCTGCGCGCCCTGGGACGCCGCCTGCCGCACCAGCTTCTCGGCAGTGGCGATGTTGGCGTCGACGTCCCAGCCGCAGGCGAATTGCATGGCTGCGACGGCCACTTCGCGTTTCGGTCGATTGAGATGTGCGGGAGCGTTCATGCGAACACCTTGCCTGGGTTGAGGATGCCCTTGGGATCGAGCGCCTGTTTGAGGAGCCGCATGGTTGCGATCTCCGCCGCGGTTCGCGACAGGGGTAGATAGTCGCGCTTCTCGAGACCGATGCCGTGCTCGGCGGACACGGACCCGCCGATGAGCGCCAGCGGCCGGTACACCATGTCTTCTATTTTCCCGCGCGTCGCGCCATCGTCGCCCGCGGCAATGACCAGGTGCAGGTTGCCGTCCGCCATGTGACCGAACACGAAGCAGCGATTCGGCCCGGCGAATGCCTCGACGGCATCGCAAACCTCCTGCGCATACGCCTTCATGTTCTCGATGGGCAGGCTCACGTCGAAGGTGAGCAGCGGCGCGATGTTCTTCACCTGCCAGACATCTTCGCGGATGTTCCAGATGGCACGCCGCTCGGTCTCGGAGCTCGCGATGGTGACGTCGGTGAGCACGCCATCGTCGAGTGCTTCTGCCAGCACGCTCTCGAGCCGCGCGCGATCGTGTTCCGGATCGCCGCCCAGGGTCTCGGCAATGGCGTAGAACGGCGCTCCGCGCGCGAGCGGTGCGCTGTTCTGCGCGGGCAGCTCGGTGTTGTAGTCGTAGTAGTTGCCCCACAGCGCTTCGAACGCCGCCAGTTGCCCGCCCAGGCCCGAGTCGAGCCGCCCCAACAATTCCGCGAGCGCGTCGAAAGTCGGCAGCGACGCCAGCATGGTTTCCTGGCTGCGTGTGCGCGATACCAGGCGCAGCTCCGCACGCGTCACCACGCCCAACGTGCCCTCGCTGCCGATGAATAGCTGCTTGAGGTCATAGCCGGCGTTGTTCTTGAGCATGCGGTTCAGCGACGTGAGCACGGTGCCATCGGCGAGCACCGCCTCGATGCCGAGGACCAGGTTGCGCATCATTCCATAGCGCAGGACCCGGAGGCCGCCGGCGTTGGTCGAGATATTGCCGCCAACGGTCGCACTGTCCCGCGCGCCAAGATCGAGTGGAAACACCATGCCGTTTTCTTCGGCCGCGCGTTGCACCTGTCCAAGCTTGGCCCCGGCCTGGGCGCGCAGCGTGCGTCCTGACACGTCGATTCTCTCGATGGCGTTCATGGACTCGAGCGACAGCACGATGTCGTCCGCATCGGCGTCGGCTCCGTTGACGAGCCCGGTGAGGCCGCCATGCGTGACCACGGGCTGCCCACGGGCATGGCAGGCACGCAGCACCGCCGATACCTGCTCGGTGCTGCGCGGCCGCACCAGTAGTTCGGCATCGACGCGTCCATGCCAGAGAGTTGCCGCGCGCTCACGCACGGCGGCGCCTTCGAGCACGCCCTGTTCGCCCACGATGGCGCGTAATTCATTCTTGAGTGCGACCGACATCAGGCCGTTAAGGTAACGCGCCGGACAGGCAGCCGCCATGGCCGCCGCTGTGCGGTTCAATGCAATGTCGGCTTCTGCTTCGTCTCACCTTCGGGAGAAGCATCTTCGCTGTCGGGAAACAGGGCCTGGTCGAGCGCGTGCACGTAGGTGGCAACGTTCACCGTTCCAGGCACCAGCACGCGACCGCCAAACAGCAAGTTGGGCACGGTACGCACACCGAAGCCACGCAAACGCTCTTCGCTGCCGGCAAGCACGGTTTCACCTTCGCGGGTATCGCGGAAAGCCTGCAGCGTTTTCGCATCGAGCCCGGCTTCAGCGCCGATCTGCGCGAGCACCGCCGTGTCGCCGATGTCGGCACCGCGTTCGAAATAGGCGCGGAAAATTGCCGCGGCCACGTTCGCCTGCCGCCCCTGACCCGAGGCGAGCTGTACCAATCGATGCGCTTCAGACGTGCTTGGCAATGCGCCGAGCTTTTCGAAGTGGAATTCGAGCCCCAACTCGCGGCCGGCTTCCGCCAGGCTTTTTTCGGCGAACGGAACACTGATGCCCTGAGGCAGCCGTTCCGCAAGGTAGTCATGGAAGCTGCGAGGCGCCGTATTCGCCCCTGGATTGGTCATACGGAAAGGATGCCAGCGCAGGCGCGTCTCCACGTCGCCCGACAGGTTCCCGAGCGCCCGCGTGAGCTGGGCCATTCCCAACCAGGACCACGGGCAGGTGAAATCGGCGACGAGATCTATGTCGAGTGTCCGTCGCACGTCATTGAGCGGTCGAATCGGAGTATTCATGCGGCATATGTAGGTGCGCCGCGCGCGCGTTCAAGCCATCAGCGAGGTTTGCCCAGATTGGCGTGAACCTGCTCGGAAATGCGAATGGCAGTTTCGAGTGCGCGCAGCCCATCTTCTCCTGACACGATTGGCCGCTTGTTGTTCCGGATGCATTCGAGGAACGATTCGATTTCGCTCTTCAGGGCATCGCCTTGCTCGAGATTCGCTTCTTCGATGTTCACCGGCAGTTGACCCGGCTGCGGCTCGCCTTCGCGTTTGCGGATCAGCGTCAGAATTTTCTGTTGCAAGTCGAGAGAAATATACGCGGCATCTTCGAAGATTCTGAGCTTGCGCTCGGTCTTGAGGCTTACGCGGCTCGCGGTGGTGTTGGCCACGCATCCATTGGCGAAACGAATGCGCGCATTGGCGATGTCGATTTCGCCCGAGAACACCGGGGTGCCGATAGCGTCGATGCTCTCGATCTCACTTTTCGCGAGCGACTGCACGAGGTCGATGTCGTGGATCATGAGATCCAGCACCACGTTCACATCCGTGCCACGCTCCTTGTAAGGCGCAAGCCGGGTGCATTCCATGAACCGCGGTGAACTGATGTGCGGTTCGGCGGCCAGCACTGCCGCATTGAAACGTTCGAGATGGCCGACCTGGAGGATCCGGTTGGACTTCGCGGCCTGTGCGATCAGCGCCCTGGCCTGCGCGGGTGTCTCGGTAATCGGCTTCTCGACCAAGACGTGCGCGCCCGCTGCAAGAAACGCCTCGGCGATTTCGAAGTGCGCAGGCGTGGGGGTGACCACGCTGACCGCATCGACCTTGCCGAGCAGCCCGCGATAGTCGGCAACCGCCTCCGATCCCACTTCCGCGGCGACCGCCTTGCGTACCTCGTCGCGCCCGTCGACCACGGCGACCAGCTCGCACGCGGGTAGCTGCGCATATTTCTGTGCGTGAAAGCGCCCGAGGTAGCCGACGCCGATCACTGCCGCCCTGATTTTGTCCATGCGCTATTATGCCCGCGCTTTCCCGCCGGCCGGCGGATCTACGGGGGCGATGGCACTTTGCTCAACTGGTTCGGACGCGCGCACGCCTATTACTTCGCGCTGCCGCGATTCAAATTCGAAGCGATGACGCTGGGACTCGCCCTGCTTTTCGCCCTGTTGGTGTTGCCGCCGCTCATCTATCTCCCCGGCAGCTACATCCTCAAGCCCTACGCCAACGGCGGGGTGTTTGCGCTGTACTTCGATTTCTTCAAAGGACTGGCCGAGCTACGGCCGAGCTGCTGGATCGCACTCGCGGGTCCGTTTGTGTTCCTCAGTCTGTTCAGGATTTTCCGGTTCATCCTCCGCAAGCTATAAGTTAAACATCCTCCCGGAAAACGTGAACCCGTTCACGAAAACTCCGGCGGCTTCCCAAGTCAGCATCCGAATTTGTGACGCGATTCGGCGACACTGGCCGCGGAGGATGAAGCGATGAGCGACTACTATCTCGCGGACGTGAAGGCTGAGGAACGCGAGCGGCAACGCCGGAGCGCAACCGAGGCGCCACGCGAACCGAAGGAAAGCCAGAACATGAAGGTCACCTTGTTAGGCGACTTCCTGTTCCCGAGCGGCGAACCGCGAGGTTGCGACCCGTACAATTCCACGCATGGAAAATCCGTCCGCGAAGCATGGCGAACGCGGCGCGAGCGCCGCTGAAGTAACGCGATACACGAAAGCCGTCCGACCTGGCCTACCCACGTCCCGGGGGCACTTCCACGAATCCCGGCTGATGCGGGACGAGGCATAGCCGCCGGCCACACGGCTTCAGGATCTCGCACCCCTGCGGGGCCGAAAAAGCCGTAATCGGATGCCCGGTGAGCCGTGCCGGAACCAAGTGGCGCCGCGAGTGCTCAAAAGTACTCATGCGGTTGCGCCTCACGATTTCGGCCAGTACCTCCACAGGGCAACCGTCAGCACCATCAGCAGGGCTGCGTGAGCGGCCCGACGCCAGGAGCGCTCACGCAGCTCGCCGTAGAAACTCGCCGCGGCAACCCCTGCGAGTAACACCGATAACAGGCAGGCCACGAGCAGCGGGCGACTCTCTTCCGCCAGACGCGCTCCGTATTCGGGTAGCAGCAGGAAAACCACACCCGTCAGCAGCAGCGCAGCCGCAATCGAGACTGTCGAACCCATCACGATTCCCAGCAGAACGACCAATGGACGCATGTATCGCCTTAAGTTTGGGCAGATGCCCCTTGAGCAGGCCGCCGCGCGGCCTTAGTGTTGAATTGTACGGACCGCCCCCACGCTTGAGACACCACGAAGCATGAATTCATTGTTCACCCGCTCGACCCGCTGGCTGGCCCCCTCGATGCTGGCCGCCCTCCTCGTGCTCACCGGCTCCGCGCAAGCGCCCGCGAACACGCAGCTGCCCGCAGGCTCGGTGGTTCCGAGCGAGCGCCATCGCTCGGTGGCGCGGCGCGTGGGTTCCATGCTCGAAGGCATGCACTACAGCCAGTCCAAGCTCGACGACAAACTTTCGGCCACGGTGTACACGCGTTACCTCGAGAGCATCGACAGCCAGCACACCAGCCTGCTCGCCACCGATGTGGCGGATTTCGAGCAATACAAACTGCGCTTCGACGACATGATCCGCAGCGGCGACGTCGATCCGGCATTCGCGATTTTCGCGCGCTTCCAGCAACGCAATCGCGAGCGCATCAAGTTCGCGATCGCGCAGCTCGACAAGGAGCCGGACTGGACGCTCAACGAAACTTTCGAATTCAACCGCGAGAAGTCTCCATGGGCGGCCTCGCCGGCCGAGCTCGACGACTTCTGGCGCAAGCGTGTGAAAAATGATGCGCTCTCGCTGTTACTGACGGGCAAGAACTGGGACGAAGCTTCGAAGCTGCTGAAAAAGCGTTACGAGACCACGCTCAAGCGCATCGACCAGGTGAGCGCCGATGACGTGTTCGAATCGCTCATGAATTCCTATGCGCGCGCCTACGATCCGCACTCGAGCTACTTCTCGCCGCGCAGCTCCGAGGAATACCGGATCCAGATGAGCCTCAACTACGACGGCATCGGCGCGTCGCTGCAGTTGGTCGACGACTACGTCACGATCATGAACGTCATCGAGGGCGGCCCCGCTGCCGTCGCTGGCACCTTGTCCATCAAGGACCGCATCACGGGCGTGGGCCAGGGAAAGGAAGGCCCGGTGACGGACGTGCTCGGCTGGCGCATCGACGACGTCGTGCAGCTCATTCGCGGCCGCGCGGGCACGCAGGTGCGCCTGCAGGTGCTCCCCGCCGGCGCTGCTCCCGGTACGCCGGAGAAGACACTCGAATTCACGCGCAACAAGGTCACGCTCGAGGCGCAGGCGGCGCAGAAGGAACTGCGCACCATCAAGCGTGGTGACAAGGAATACCGCGTCGGCGTCATCAACGTTCCGGCGTTCTACCAGGACGTCGAGGCGCAGAATGCCGGCGACAAGGAATTCCGCAGCACCACGCGCGACGTACGCCGGCTCATCAACGAGCTCAAGGCGGAAAAAATCGACGGGTTGGTGCTCGACCTGCGCGGCAACGGCGGCGGCTATCTACCCGAAGCCACCGCACTCACCGGCCTGTTCATCGACAAGGGTCCCGTCGTCCAGCTCAAGGTGACCACGGGCGAACTCGAAGTGCAGGACGATCCCGAGTCCGGAGTCGCCTACGCGGGACCGCTCGCGGTACTCGTCGATCGTTTCAGCGCCTCCGCGTCGGAAATCTTCGCGGGCGCCCTGCAGGACTATCACCGCGCCACGATTCTCGGCCAGCGCACTTTCGGCAAAGGCACGGTGCAAAACCTCGTGCCGCTCGATCGCTGGTCGCCGAAACCGGTCAACGGACAGCTGACAGTCACGATCGGCAAGTTCTACCGGGTCACCGGCGAGAGCACGCAGCATCGCGGTGTCGAGCCCGACGTCGCGTTGCCTTCGCAGATCGACATGGAAGAATTTGGTGAAAGCGCGCTGGAAGGCGCCCTGCCCTGGGACCGGATTCCCGGCGTACCTTTCCGCAGCGAAGGCAAGGCGCAGCAGCCCAATATCGCCGTGCTCGCCACCGAAGAAAAGACGCGAGCCGACCGCGATCCCGACTATCGCTGGCTGGTGGCCGACCTTGCAGCCGCCGACGTGATGCGCAAGCAGACCTCGTTGTCGCTCAACCTTCAGCAGCGAAAGGACGAGCGTGAGCGCCTGGAACGCGAACGGCTGACCCGCGAGAACGCGCGTCGCAGCGCGCAGAAGTTGCCGCCGCTCAAGAATTCCGAGGAGTTGGCAGACGCCAAATTTCCGGACACCGTGCTCGATCAGGCCACCGAAGTCATGACCGACATGGTCACGGGTGCCCGACCCCTGCATTCGTCACCGGCGCGCACCGTACGCAGCGAGGCCAAAGCGCCCGGCTGAGCCCGCATCGGCACATCCCTTAAGGCCGAAATGGTGTTGTAGTTGACTACAACACCAGTTTTCTCTAAAGTCCGTCCCCAGTCGCAACCAACTGGGCGTTTGCGTCGTCATAACGCAAACAAAGGGGACGGACATGACAATCACCTTCATTCGTGCAGCGGTCATAGCGCTCGCACTCGCGGTCGTCTCCGCCTGTTCCGAAAACGGTGTTGCTGCTGACAAGAACACCGAAGGCAAGGACGCCAAGGCAAACGCCGAAGCCTCGATCCCCGTTGAAGTCGCCACGCCGGTTCGCGGCGAAATGCTGGCCATGTACAGCGGGACCGCCACGCTCGAGGCCGAAGCCGATGCCAAGATCGTCGCCAAGGTCGGCGGCGAGGTGCTCAAGATCCTCGTCGAAGAAGGCGATCACGTAAAAGCGGGTCAGGTGCTCGCGGTGCTCGACGATCGACAGTTGCGTTTCCAGGCCGCCCAGACGCGCGCAGCGCTGGCCAAGGCGGAGCGCGACTTCAATCGCCAGGTGGAACTGCACGAGAAGGGCCTGGTGTCCGCGGGAGCCTTCGAAGGCCTCAAATACGATCTCGACAATCAGCGCGCCGCCGACGACATCGCGCGCCTGAATCTTTCCTATAGTGAAATCCGCGCGCCGTTCGCCGGCATCGTTTCCGAGCGCCATGTGAAGCTCGGTCAGGAAATATCGAGCGGCTTCAGCATGTTTCGCGTCACGGATCCCACCCCACTGAAGGCGGCGGTGTACGTGCCCGAGCGTGAACTCGCGCGCCTCAAGCCCGGTCAGGCCGCAGCGATTGCGGTCGATGCCCTCGCCGGCCGCAGCTTTCCCGCAATCGTGAAACTGGTGGCGCCGACGGTGGACGCCGCCACGGCGACCTTCAAGGTGACACTGGAGGTCAACGATCCGAAGGGTGACCTCAAGCCAGGCATGTTCTCGCGCGTCGGCATCGTGTTCGAACGCCGCGCCGAGGCGCTGACCATTCCCCGCATTGCGCTGCTCGACACCGACGGCTCGTCGAACATCTTTGTCGTCAATGCCGGCAAGGCCGAGCAACGCGCCATCAAGACTGGCCTGTCGAACGCCGGCAAGATCGAAGTGACCGAGGGACTCACCGGCACCGAGCAAGTCGTGGTGGTGGGGCAGAACGGACTCAAGAACGGCAATCCGGTACGCGTCGTCTCGCTCGAACAGACCGCCAAAGCCGGTAGTTAGTCATGGGTCTCGTGGACTTCGCGATTCGCCGGCGCGTCACCATCGCCATGGCGACGGTGGCGATCACCCTCCTCGGCATGATTTCCCTGTCGCGGCTCAAGGTGAACCTGCTTCCCGACCTGTCGTACCCGACGCTCACGATCCGTACCGAGCTTCCGGGCGCGGCGCCGACCGAGATCGAAAACCTGATCTCGCGCCCCGTCGAAGAGGCGGCCGGCGTGGTGCGCAATGTGCGCTCGGTGCGATCAGTGTCGCGCTCCGGCCAGTCGGACGTGATCATCGAGTTCACCTGGGGCACGGACATGGATTTCGCGGGCATCGAAGTGCGCGAACGCCTGGACCTGCTGTGGCTGCCCGTCGAAGCCTCACGACCGCTGCTGCTGCGCTTCGATCCGTCGAGCGAACCGGTCATGCGCGTGGCCTTCGTCGACGAAACCGCCAAGGCGGGAGATCACGAAGACCGGCTCAAATTCCTGCGCCGCTTTGCCGACGATCGCATCAAGCCCGAGATCGAATCCGTCGAAGGCTCGGCGGCCGTCAAGGTGAGCGGCGGCTACGAAGACGAAGTGCAGATCTACGTCGATCAGCAGCGCCTCGCGCAGCTCAAGCTCTCGATCGAACAGGTTGCCAAGCGCATCGGCGCCGAGAACGTGAATCTCTCCGGCGGCCGCCTCGAACAGGGCACGCAACGATTTCTGGTGCGCACCGTCAACGAATTCGACACGCTCGAGGACATGGCGAACGCCGTCATCGCCAACGTCGACGGTCAACCCGTCTACCTCAAGGATGTCGCGCGCGTCGACCGTGGCTACAAGGACCGCACCGCCATCACGCGCCTCAATGGCGATGAGTGCATCGAACTCGCGATCTACAAGGAAGGCGACGCGAACACCGTGCAGCTCGCGCAGGGCATCCGAGCCAAACTCGAAGCGCTCGAAAAGACCCTGCCCGGCGGCACGAAACTCGTGCCGGTCTACGATCAGTCCAAGTTCATCGCGAGCGCGGTCAGCGATGTGAAGGACGCCGCGATTCTCGGCGGCCTGCTCTCCATCCTCGTGCTGTACTTCTTCCTTCGCGATGCATGGGCCACGATCGTCACCGGCATCGTGATCCCAGTCACCGTGGTCGGCATCTTCGTGATGATGTACGCCTTCGATCTCACGCTGAACGTGATGTCGCTGGGCGGCATCGCCCTGTCGGTGGGAATGCTCATCGACAATTCGGTGGTCATTCTCGAAGCGATCGCGCGTCGCAAGGAAGCCGGGCTTGCCACCATCGATGCGGCCCGCGAGGGCACCGCGGAAGTGGCCACGGCGGTCACCGCCTCCACGCTGACTTCAGTGGCGGTTTTCTTCCCCATGGTGTTCGTGAGCGGCATCGCCGGGCAGTTGTTCCGCGACCAGGCGCTCACTGTCACCTTTGCGCAGCTCATTTCGCTCATGGTCGGCATCACGCTGGTGCCGATGTTGACTGCCTGGCGTGCCCGACTCGGCGACAAGGAAGCCGAGCTCGCGCCCGACGCGGGCGAGCCGCGTGAAACGCTGGCTGCGCTGCGCCGCTATCTGCGCGCGTTCGTCGGCAATTTCAACGTTGGCGGCGTCGTGCGCCCGCGAGAACCTATCGACGGCACTGTGAGTCGTGTTCCGGCATTCATCCGCAAGATCGTGTGGCCCGTTCGTTGGCTATCGCGCATGTTCGCCTGGACCTTACGACTTGCCGTGACTTTCCTGGTGCGGGTACTGCGCATCGTGTTTGGGCTTCTCGGCAAGATGTTTGCGGTGCTGCTCTCGCCGTTCGTCTGGATCACCCAGAAGAGCTACAACGTGCTCGACCAGCGTTATCCAAGAATTCTCGATTGGGCGCTCGAACATCGCGCCGCCGTGCTGTTCACCGCGTTCGGCATGCTCGCCACCACCTTGCTGATCCTGCCGAGCCTCGGCACCGAGTTGATTCCACAACTCTCGCAGGGCGAATTCACCGTGAAGATGCGCCTGCCGGCAGGATCGCCGCTCGAGACCACCGATCGCCAGGTAAAAGTCATTCACAACGCCGCGAGCACGCTGCCCAATCTCGAGAGCGCTTATTCGGTGGCGGGCACCGGCAACCGCCTCGATGCAAATCCCGTCGACTCCGGTGAAAACACCGGCAACCTGGATGTGAAACTGCGCGCGCCCATCGACAAGGATGGCGAAGAGGCAGCGATGCAGGAACTGCGCACCCGGCTCTCGGGGATTCCCGGCGCGCAATACGAATTCACCCGGCCGTCGCTGCTCACGCTCGCCACTCCCGTCGAAGTGGTCCTCGCGGGCTATGACCTGGAGCGCCTCGGTGTCGCCGCCAGTGCCGTGCGCTCGCGCATGGAAGCCAGCGGTGCCTTCAAGGACATTCGCTCGAGCATCGAAGGCGGACATCCGGAGATCCAGATCCTGTTCGACCAGGAGCGCGCCTCGCAGCTCGGCCTCGCGGTGCGCGACATCGCGGATCGCGTGGTCTCCAACGTGCGCGGCGACGTAGCCACACGTTATCGCCTGCAGGAAAAAAAGATCGACGTGCTGGTTCGCAGTGTCGATACGCGCGCGGCTTCGATCGACGAAGTGCGCAACCTCGTGGTCAATCCCGGTTCAGATCGCCCGGTACCGCTCTCCGCGGTGGCCGAAGTGCGCCTCGCCACGGGACCGGCGGAAATCCGTCGCGCCAACCAGGAGCGCGTCGCGGTGATCTCGGCCGCGCCCGTCAGCGGCGATCTCGGCGCCGCCACCGCACGCGCGCAGCAGATCCTGGACCAAACTACTCTGCCGGTTGGCATCATGGGCACGGTGTCCGGTCAGAGCGAAGAGATGACGCAGAGCTTCCGCTCGCTGGGCCTCGCCTTTGCACTGGCGGTGTTCCTCGTGTACCTCGTGATGGCATCGCAGTTCGAATCACTGCTGCACCCTTTCGTCATCCTGTTCACCATTCCGATGGGGCTCATCGGTTCGGTTTGGGGGCTGTACATCACGGGCACCACGATCAATTCGGTGGCGCTGATCGGCCTCATCATGCTGGCCGGCATCGTGGTCAACAACGCCATCGTGTTGATCGATGCGATCAACCAGGCGCGCGAACGCGGCCTTGAAAAAATCGCAGCCATCAAGCTCGCGGGCCGCACTCGCCTGCGGCCCATCCTCATCACCAGCGTGAGCACCATCATCGGACTCATCCCGATGGCGATCGGCATCGGCGAAGGCGCAGAAATTCGCAGGCCCATGGCCATCACGGTGATTGCCGGCAACCTAGTCGCCACCTTCCTGACTCTCATCGTGATCCCGGTGTTGTATGCCGCGCTCGACCGCAAGGCGTACGTGAAGAGTGCCGCTGGCACGGCCGATGCGCCGCCGCTGCCGGCAGCGCCGCTGCTCGGTAGTTCGGAGCACTGAGCATGGTCCATACCGACTTTGCGCTGCGCCGGCCGGTCTCCACGCTCATGGCGTTCGCCGCGGTGGCGGTGATCGGCATCGTGGCCTCGCGGCTGCTGCCGCTCGAGCAATATCCGGACGTGAGCTTCCCGTTCATGGGTGCGGGCGTGCCCTACCCGGGATCGACGCCCGAGGAAACCGAGGAGCTGATCACGCGTCCCATCGAGGATGCGCTGGCAACCTTGCCCGGCATCGAGGAAATCCGTTCGACTTCGAGCGATCAGGACGCGCGCTTCGAGATCCGCTTCGCCTGGGGCACCGACATCAACACCGCGGGCTTCGAGGTGCGCAACAAGCTCGACTCGGTGCGATCTCAGTTGCCGAAAACCGCCGATCGCATGTGGATGTGGATGGCCTCGACGGCCGATTCACCCATGCTCACGGTGCGCTTCTCGGCGGACCAGGATCTCTCTTCGCAGTTCGACCTGCTCGATCGGTACTTCAAGAAGCCGATCGAACGCATCGATGGCGTTGCACGCGTCGAGCTCGCCGGCGTCGAGGCACGCGAGGTGCGCATCCTCGTCGACCCGGGCCGCCTCGCAGCCCATGCCGTGGACATCCGCCAGCTCGTGATGCTGCTGGAGAAGAGCAATTTCTCGGTGGGCGCCGGGCAGATCACCGGCAACGGCGAGCGCCTGTCCGTGCGGCCACTCGGCGAATTCCGCTCGCTCGACGAAATCCGCAGACTGGTGATCAAGGACAACGTACACGTCGGGGATGTCGCGAGCGTCGAGTTGGTCAGTCCGGAAATCACGCGGCGGCGCCACCTCGACGGCCGTCCGGCCGTGGGCCTCGACGTCTTCAAGTCCACGCAGGCGAATGTCGTGGAAGTCGTCGAGCACGTGCTGGCCGTCATCGAGCACAACAAATCATTGCCGCAGATGCAGGGCATCACGGTATTCACGATCGACAACCAGGCGGAGGCCATTCGCTCGTCGTTGAGCGATCTCACCGAAGCGGGCCTCATCGGCGCGGCTCTCGCGTTCGCAGTGTTGTTCCTGTTCCTGCGCCACTGGCCGACGACCCTGATCGTGAGTGCCTCGGTGCCGCTGTCTCTGCTCGTGACGCTGGCGGTCATGTATTTCGTCGGCCTCACCATCAACGTGATGTCGATGATGGGCATGATGCTCGCCATCGGCATGCTGGTGGACAACGCCGTGGTGGTGACCGAGAGCGTGTACCGTCATCGGCAACTCGATCCTGGCAATCCGCAGGCCGCGACGCTCGCGGGCGTCAAGGAAGTGGGCGCCGCCACGCTCGCCGGTACGGCCACCTGCGTGGTGGTGTTCCTGCCCATCCTGTTCGGCAACAACAACCAGATCTCGATCTGGCTGACGCACGCGGCGATCCCGATCTGCGTCGCCATGGTGGCGTCGCTGATCATCGCGCAGACACTGATCCCGATGGCCACCTCACGCTTTCCTGCACCCCCGCCTGTCGACAGCAAGAGCTGGATCGCGCGGCTGCAGGATCGCTACACGAAGACGCTCGACTGGAGCATTCATCATCGCGGCTGGACGGCATTCGGCCTCATTGCCGTGCTCGCGCTCACGGTCGGACTGATCATGCTGTCGTCGGCGTACCCGGGAAAATTCCTCAAGTTCGACCCGGGCGCGCAGGACGGAGGCAACCAGGTATTCCTCGGCTACAACATCAAGGGATCACACCCTATCGAGCGCGTCGAAGCGGCGGTTACGACCGTCGAGCGGCATTTCGAAAGGCGGCGCGAAGAACTCGGCATCAAGAGCTTCTACACCGTATACGACCAGACCAGCGCGTTTTCGATCGCAGTGCTCAAAGCGCGCGAGGATGGAGGGCTCAAGGCACAGGAGTTCATCACCAAGGCCCAGGAGGGGCTGCCGGAAATCATCATCGGCACACCCAGCTTCAAGTGGGACGACGCCAATTCGATGG
>Ga0207683_10002317_pt1 | contig 16706 bp, 16 predicted proteins | sample KBSM73metaG_FD_184333 | JGI IMG/M metagenome (GOLD analysis project Ga0207683, IMG submission 184333) | Miscanthus rhizosphere microbial communities from Kellogg Biological Station, Michigan, USA - KBS M7-3 metaG (SPAdes) (version 2) | ecosystem: Host-associated > Plants > Roots > Rhizosphere >... | reverse complement strand
ATAACTAAATTCAACAATTGTATTGTCTGAGCCACGCAACTTTTGAAGGTCAACATAATCCTTCAAATAACTTATTTCCTTTTCAACTGCGATCTTTTGTCCGTTACATTCATATAGCTGGTAACGCAGCATTTCAGAAAATTTATGCAGCGCCTGCCTTGCTTCGGGGTTTGTTTTTTCAATAAGAAAGTAAACCGAGTTCAGCGAATTAAACAAAAAATGCGGATTGATCTGTGATTTCAGAAAATTCAATTCGGTTTCTGCTTTTTCTTTTGCCAGTTCGCCCAATCGTCGCTGCGCCCGCCCATAATCAATCATTATTTTAAACGCCGCCCCGGTGCTGACAAGAAGGAAATGTGGTATAACATTGTCATATATCCTGACTTTGAGATTTGTATTGAAATTGAAGAGATCCGGTCGTCCCATTATCTGTCCTTCAATGTACATTTTCAACATGCTGAAACCGACAACAAGCACAACATATATCAACCCAAACAAAACATATTTCTTCTTGTAAAGTAATTCGGGTATCAGTATATAATTTGTAACGTAAACCAATATAGCGAGATCAATCACTTTTGCAAGGATCATTTTGAGCGCTGTCGACTGCGAACTAAAATCCTGGTAGCGAAAAAAATACCAGCCGCCGAATAACAATATCCAGAATAAAAAATGATACAGTTTATATTTAGATAGAAATGACTTTCCGCTCATACTGTAAAATAAAATTACAGATTCTTCGCTGCATAATTACTTACACCAAACGTTGAAAACCCGTGATGATATGTATACGTTGCGTTTTGTCAAGGCTTTAACTCTATTAGTGTAATAGATTTTACATCTGCTTTTTTCCGTCTAAACTTTGCTTTAAAATACAGGTTATGAAAATAGTTGCGATATTGGTTGGCAGCATGCTCCTTTTTCAAACTGTGGGTTGTTCACAAAGCTCGAAATCTAAAACAGCCTCTCAAAAAGTCGGGGGCAGCTGCGAAGGATGCGAAGTGATTCTTCAAAGCCCGGTTGCATTCGATAAATTAAGCTGTATAGATACCTTGCCCGATTTTAACGAGCCGGGGCCAAAACTGGAACTCAGCGGTAAAATTTTTAAAGCCGATGGAAAAACGCCTGCAGCCCACGTTGTTCTTTACATTTATCATACGGATCAGACGGGCCACTATACAAATAGAAACAATGAAAAAAGCTATGCCGGCCGGCATGGTTATATAAAGGGCTGGATAAAAACAAATGAAAAAGGCGAATATAAATTTTATACGCTCAAGCCTGCGGCGTATCCCGGTACAAATATTCCCGCGCATATTCATCCAACCATTAAAGAGGCCGATAAGAACGAATATTATATTGATGAGTATTTGTTTGAAGGTGATCCTTTTCTTACAGCATCACAGCGAAGCAAACAGGAACTCCGAGGTGGCAGTGGTATAATTACATTAGAAAAGAAAGGAAACATGTTTTATGGAAAAAGAAATATAACACTGGGATTAAACATTCCCGATTATCCAAAAGAGAAATAGATCCGACGTATAATTTCAATTTCTTGCACCAAATAAAAGACTTCCGATCCGAACCATATTACTCCCCTCTTCTATGGCAATTTTATAATCACCACTCATGCCCATGGATAGGATTGTGAGTTTAGAATTGTCAATTTGCATTTTGTTAAACTTGTCCGAAAGAGATTTTAAATAGCGAAATTCTTTTCTGACTTTTTCTGTATCGTCAGTGAAAGAAGCCATGCCCATGAAACCTGATATCTGAATGTTCTTCAGGTTCTCCAAATCTGATTTACTATTTGTAAATAAATCGGTCAATTCCGTTTCGTCAAAACCAAATTTTGTTTCTTCCTGTGCAATATGAACCTGCAGCAAACAATCTATCACACGGTTAGTCTTTTGTGCCTGCTTATTTATCTCTTTAAGCAACTTAAAACTATCAACGCCGTGAATAAGATAAACAAATGGAGCAATGAATTTTACTTTATTGCTTTGCAAATGACCGATAAAATGCCAATGTATATCCGCGGGAAGTTGAGATTGTTTTTCTGCCAGCTCCTGCACATAATTCTCTCCGAAATCTTTTTGTCCCAGGTTGTGCAACTCAAGAATATCCGATATTGGTTTTGTTTTCGAAACGGCTATTAATTGACATTCTTTTTCGCGTAGTTCTTTAGTCACGTCTGTAAACGACTGTTTATTCACCGCCATTTTTCAAAATTAAAATGCGTAAACTATTTTCAGCCGGGCAAAAAACAGTTCACGCAGTAACTATACTAAAATTATTTCAAAATATTCCGGCTTATTACAATCCGTTGTACTTCACTCGTCCCTTCGTATATCTGTGTGATTTTTGCGTCACGCATCAGGCGCTCCACATGATATTCCTTTACATATCCATAGCCGCCATGTATCTGTACAGCTTCCGTTGTCGTCCACATGGCAGTTTCGCTGGCATATACTTTTGCCATAGAGGAACTTAGTACATAATCCAGGTAATTATCTTTTTCCCAGGCCGCTTTCAAACACAATAAACGGGCGGCCTCAATTCGGGTAGCCATATCTGCAAGCTTAAAAGCAATGATCTGGTGATTCATTATTTCCGTACCAAAGGCCTTTCTTGTTTTCGAATATTTTAGTGACAGTTCGTATGCGCCGCTTGCAATGCCGAGCGCCTGTGATGCAATCCCGATTCGTCCGCCAGCCAGAGTTTTCATAGCAAACGTAAATCCGAAGCCATCTTTGCCGATCCTGTTTTCTTTGGGCACTTTTACATCTGTAAACATAACCGTGTGCGTATCGCTGCCCCGGATGCCTAATTTATTTTCTTTTGCAGCAACCGTTACACCCGGCCAATTTTTTTCTACAATAAGTGTATTGATGCCTCGTGATCCTTTCGACGAGTCAGTTTGAGCCATTACAAGGTAAACAGATGCCGTACCGCCATTGGTGATCCAATTCTTTGTGCCGTTCAGTAAATAATAATCACCCTTATCCTCGGCAATTGTTCGCTGTGAAGTGGCGTCACTGCCGGCCTCGGGCTCACTAAGCATGAATGCACCGATGTAAAGCTCACCATCCTTTTTTCCCCGCGCAAGTGGCGTAAGGTATTTTTGCTTTTGTTCTTCGCTGCCAAATTCCTGCAAACCGTAACACACAAGACTATTGTTAACGCTCATGCACACACTAACACTGGCGTCAATCTTGCTGATTTCTTCCATGGCCAGTACGTAGCTGACAGAATCCATTCCTGCGCCGCCATATTCAGGTTTCACCATCATGCCCATAAAACCGAGATCGGCTAATTTCAATATTTGTTCTTTGGGAAATTTTTGCTTTTCATCTCTTTCGATCACGCCGGGCAGGCATTCATTCAGAGTGAAATCTCTGGCTGCCTTTTGAATCATTAATTGTTCTTCGCTGAAATCGAAAACCATAAATCAGTTATTTGTTGGAGGTTTTTATTGATGCAAAAGGTATACAGTTGAACGGGGTCCCAAAATACCGGGACAATTGACGATGCCATAAAATCCTTCAGCTCAAAAAAAATACGTCTTTAAAGAATTGCCGCAAAGATAAGTGCAAAGCAACCGAAAATAACAACCGTTAGCTTTTGAAACGGATGCATTCGATATAATGTGACTGGAGAGAATTAATTGACGTTTTGCTGTTGTTCGAAGAAGCCCTCTTTGCAAAGGATAGAATAAGGTGTTACAAAGTTCAACAGTGATCTTTTGACAAGATCATAAAGCTCCTGCCTGTTATAACAAAACGCTGCGTGAATAGCAGATAACTTCAATGAATTGATTTTGTGAATAGCAAGCTGGGATAATTGGTTCGTGTGATTGTCAATAAACATGAATTGCTCTGCAATGTAGCTCTGGTCGTTGTAGTAGATGTTGGCCATAGTGGTACGGTTTATTCTAAGGATTTTCGGATTATTATATAAACGTGAGTGGGGAAAAAAAATTGTTAGATATATTTCTACCTCAGGGTCTATATTTCCATAACTAGCTGATTTTCATCACACAAGTGGCTCCTGTTGGCTCAAACAATGGAAACTCCCGAGGCCCCAAATGATGTCGGTGGAGTCAATTCCCACTACTTCGCGGGTCGGAAACGCATCCTGTATTATTTGCAAGGCCCTGTCATCTTTTTTAGACCGAAACGTGGGAACAATAACCGATTTATTGGCGATGTAAAAATTGGCATAGGAAGCCGGCAACCGCTGACCATTCCAGGTTACTTCATCAGGCATGGGCAGTTCAATAATATCCAATTGCTTTTCATTAAGCAATCGCATTTTTTTTAATTGATGCAGATTATGCTGAAGCAATTGATAGTTTTCATCTCCCGGATTTTCTTCTATCACGGTGATTAAGGTGTTTTCATTTACAAAGCGGACTGTATCGTCTATATGACCATCTGTATCATCACCGATAATCCCTTCATCTACCCAAAGTATCTGCTCCATTCCATAATAAGCTAAAAGATACTCCTCAATCTGTGTTTGATCCAATTGAGGGTTCCGGTTTGGATTTAATAAACACGCAGTTGATGTCATCAATGTTCCATTACCATTGAATTCAACGGACCCGCCTTCCATGACTATGCCCGGATGAAAAACAGGAAGATCAAAATGTTTTGCAATTAATGTTGGAATGACATCGTCGAGATCATAGGGAGGATATTTATTTCCCCATGCATTGTATCCCCAGTCGACAATGACTTTCTTTTTTTCAGCCTCAGGGTTTATTAAAAAAGCCGGACCATGATCACGGCACCATGCATCATTTGTGGGATGGAAAAAAAATTCAACCTTACTGAGATCAACATTCGCTTTTTGCAAATGCCCGGTTGCAAACAATTTCATTGCTTCGTCCTTCACATTGATGCGAACCAGCTCACCCTTTGTCAGCTCTTTAATAAAAAGAGAATAGTTCGGGTAAATTGAATCAATCTTCCCGGGCCATGACTCTTCCTTATGAGGCCAGCTTAGCCATGTAGCGATATGCGGAGCAAATTCTGCGGGAAAGAAATAGCCCAGTTCCCTGGGTGTAGCGTCGGAAAGACCGGAAGTCCGGAAATCCGTAAAATCAGGTGAACGAAATAACACAATACTGTTTTTCAAAATCTAATCTTTACTTAACTAGTGTTTTGCGAAGCGAAGTTATAATAAGTAAAATCTCCTCGCTCAATTTGTATATCTTGTTGAAATCCTCTTCGTTGATGATTTTTCTTTTCTGAGCTATGAAAATATAGCCTATAACCCTGAAACCTGAATTCCATGATAAGCCAAGACTTCGATTGAATTCAGCATTGGTTTGTCCTGCCGTACCTTCTGCAATATTAACGGCGACCGAATCGGCTGCTTTCTTAATCTGTTTGGTAAGAATATATTTTTCGGCATTCGGAAACCTGGCAGAAATGTCATGAACAAGTGATGTTAATTCAAGCGCTTTTTGCCACACGGGTAATTTTTCAAATTTAAAAGGCATAAAAAAAAGAATTTAATGTTAATTAAAAAATCTTTTATGCCTAAGAAAAATAACCTTACTAAAAATATCGTCCGGTCTTCCGGACTTTTTATTCGTCAATAAACCTTTTCGTGATTGGTTGATATGAATCTATTCTTCTATCCCTCAGGAAAGGCCAATGCGTACGGTAACTATCTGTTTTATCTGTATCAATTTCATGTACGATTACTTCTTCCTGATCATGCGATGCATTGTATAGAATTGTTCCAAATGGATTTGCAATAAAGGATCCACCCCAGAATTTCATCGCACCGTTTTGTTCAAAACCAACCCTGTTTACACTAACAACATGCACAGCATTGGCCACGGCGTGACTCCGCTGAATAGTTTGCCATGCATTATATTGTTCCGTATTTGTTGATTCATCCTGCGAAGTAGCCCAGCCGATTGCAGTCGGATAAAACAATATCTCTGCCCCCATTAACGCAGTGATGCGCGCCGCTTCAGGATACCATTGATCCCAGCATATCAACACACCAATGGTTGCAAATTTTGTTTTAAAAATTTTATAACCAAGATCACCCGGTGTAAAATAAAACTTCTCATAATAAGCAGGATCATCGGGAATGTGCATCTTCCTGTATGTACCAAGAAAAGCGCCATCTGCATCAATAACTGCCGTTGTATTGTGATAAATGCCCTGTGTTCTTTTCTCAAATAAAGAAGCTATAATAACTACCCCGTTTTCTTTGGCAACCCTCGTTAATGCGTCTGTCGACGGACCAGGGATTGATTCTGCCAGTTTAAAATTGTCATAGTCTTCCACGTCACAGAAATAAAGAGAGGTAAAAAGCTCCTGCAGGCAGACGATCTCTGCACCTTTAGCAGCAGCTTCTTTTATTTTCCCAATAGCTTTATTGAGATTTTCATCTTTATTACCTGTGCAGCTCATTTGCACCAATCCAACTTTTACTTTGGGCATGCTTTGCAAAATTGAGATGCAAAATTAGATATTATCACTAATAAAACGCGAATGAAAACTGATGATTACTAATATTCGCCCAAGATTAAATGCCATCAAATTGCCTGCAAGGCCAATAAGAGTGGCAAATACTATTTACCAGCGAAAATTGATGTTGAACGTTTATCTGCCCATTTGCCGGAGAAAAGCAACATGCGATATGACAGCCTGGTATACCCAGCGATGCTCAAGATATACAATGCCATATTCGCGACAGGCCTGTTTTACTATTTTGCTGATAGCCGGATAATGTATGTGAGAAATTTTGGGAAATAGATGATGTTCGATTTGAAAATTCAATCCTCCAACCAACCAGCTGACCAATTTACTTCTTGTAGCAAAATTCGACGTTGTTTTCAATTGGTGAATCGCCCACTCATCTTCCATTCTTCCGGAAGCATTATCGGGGATCGGAAAAGAAGTATGCTCTACCGTATGTGCAAGTTGAAACACAAGACTCAATACAAAACCGGCAAACAAACCTGAAACCAGGAAACCGACGATCCAGAGCTCAAATCCGACTGAATAAATCGGCAGTGCGACAAATAAAAGCAAATGCAGCAACTTAAACCCCCAGAACGAAATATGATCGTTTGGTTTCATTTTCTTCAGGGGAATTGGTCCAATACGTTTCAAAAAATATTTTTTATAATCACTCACAAAAATCCAATACATATAAAGCAGGGAATAGGTAAGCCAGAAATAAAAATGCTGGAAGCGATGAATCTTATAAAATTTCTGCGTCTCGCACAAGCGAAGAAACGGTTTTGCATCAATATCGTCGTCTATTCCATCCACGTTCGTATACGCATGATGAATAACATTATGTTTCATGTTCCACATAAAACTGTTTCCGCCAAGAACATTCAGCGAAAATGCAGCGAGAAGATTGATGAGTTTTGATGTGCTGAAACTGCCGTGTGCGCCGTCATGCATTACATTAAACCCAATAGTTGCAATTACTCCTCCAAATAAAATACATTCACCAATCGCCCACCATGCTGATGGTGTAAAAAAAACAAGATGTATATAAATGGTTATAAAGCTCGCCAGGAGAATTAACGCCTTGGCAAATAACTTATAGTTGCCTGTTGTAGTTTTTCCTGTGTTTTCAAAATAGGCAGTGATGCGGTTTTTCAGTTCCGTATGAAATGATTGAGTGACGTTTGAGAATTTCGGTAGAGACATGATTAAACTTAAACTTTAAAGTAAAACGACCGCAAAGGTACTTATTAATAACGAATTAATTGTTAGAATGTTGCCAAATAAAAGTGCCTTTTATTTGACAGACATATGGGAATCAGGTTTCAACCTGGATCAGTGCATCCAGGTTACGGATACCGATTTTCTTTTCCGAAATAAATCCTTCCGCATATTTCACGCCAATTCTTTTCCCGAGCATCCTGGCTCTCGCAATCACGCTGTCAATAAAGTCGGGTGTAGAGATATACGTTTGCGGCCCGTCATTCCCCGTCGTTGTGTTATAGAACTGAGTAGAATAGGCTTCGATTGATTTCATCCGTTGCTCAAACACGTCACTGATATCGATCAATATGTCTGGCTCGTGGTACCAGTCCTGCATATATTGCAAAAAATATTTCGGCCGCCATTTTTGCTGCATATTTCCATTTTCATCTCTTGTTTCGACCTTTGCAAGGCCGGATAAAAAACAGGCATCACTGATCAAGTGTCCTGCCCGGCCATGATCGGGATGACGATCATGCAAAATATTTCCGATGATGATTTCCGGCTGATATTTGCGTATTGCGTGTATTAATTTCAACTGGTGCTCTTCATCATTCTTAAAAAAACCGTCGCGCATTTTCAGATTCTCCCGTAATTGGGCGCCAATAATCATCGCAGCCTGTGCCGCCTCATGGTAGCGTGTTTCTACCGTCCCCCGCGTTCCCAGCTCACCCTGCGTAAGGTCCACGATGCCTGCAGATTTCCCATTTTTAATTTCATTAATTAATGTACCGGAGCAGCCCAACTCCACATCATCGGGATGAACGCCGATTGCGAGAATGTCTAACTTCATATTAGCCGTTTAACCGGCAAAAATAAATGGAATGATTAAGATAAGAGTGGCAAAAATCAGCGGCGGTTTGGGTTATTATACCACATACCGTCTATTTCTTTTACAAAACTTTCAATCTGGCGGTCTGTTTTGTCAGAAATATTCCAGTCTTGTTTTAAACTGCTGCCAAAAAAGAAAGCGACAGTCTGGTAAAAACGGGCAGTTAGTCCTCCCTTGTATTCTTTTATGATCTCGTAGCAATTATTGCCGGTCTGGCGATTTATCAGTTTCATCAGCACTTTTCCCTGGTAAACGGAAAGATTTGAAAGCGGATCACCGAATTGAGCCTTTAATTCTTTTTCCTTCGATTTAATATAACCTTTACGCTGGCCTTTTGAATTCATTGAAGCCATATGGGCGTTCATATCGTTCAGCAGGTAACCTGCAGTGCGTGCATAGGGATAGGTTACATATACGGCATTGCGAAGCCGGCTCCACTCCTGCCGGTACTTGTCAAACTTACGTTGAGACATATTCGATACCCAGGCCATTTCCATTTCCTTGTATGGCAACAACTGGCCGTCATACCATATTGCAGATACGATCATCGTATCATGAGCACCCCAATTCTTTGCCCGTTCAGATACAGTGGGAGGAGTCAAAGGCAATTTTGAAGAAGCAGTATCAGCATTTTCCTGCGCATTCAATTTCCCGGCAGCAATCCATCCACAAACCAGTAAAAAACTGCACAGGTAACGGTATGTTAACTCACATTTCATCATTGAAATACTAAACTACAAAAAGACTATGAAGTTTGGAATAGACAGCAACACTATCCGTTCTGCTGTTTCGAAAAATTTAAATCTTCTGCCTGGCGTGCCGACCTGTTCAATTCATTCCGTCGTATCATACTGATAATGAAACCTGCAACCATAATAATTACTCCGAGCCACAGCACGCGTATAAACGGAAATTTGTAGGCCTTTAGTGTAACGTATTCAAGAATAGATTCGGTTTCTTTTACACCAAGCTGTACTTTGTTACCGTCTACACTGTTTAGCTTTAAAACGAGACTTTCAGATGTCACTGTGTCTGCTACCGGCAATGTATTTCCTTTTGCAATTGCCAGCTTCGGCATTGCCGTATAAGAAGTATTATTTTTTGAATGAATTTTTATCTGTGCCTCATAAAGAGCGCCATTTTCACCAAACAATTCTTTTGGTAAACTATCTCTTGAGGTAATTTTTTCAAGCACCATAAAACCAGCCGAATAGAAAATAGTATCGCCGATCTTTATGTCTTTACTCTTAAACGAAGTCGTATCTTTTGCCGCTTCCGGATTGCGTAATGAAGTAATGTATGTATAAACGTCATGATCCCAGTAATGACGTGCATCCGGGCTCGCCATCAGCCCTTCGTTGCCTTTGTAATTCACAAAGGCGGTTGGTGTGAGTGTAAACTCGTCTTTCCCATCTTTACTTTTAAAGTGAATACGATAATACCATAGTGGTTTTTCTGCATGTGAAGAATCGCTTTCATACGTCACCATGTATTTCCCCATATCCATCGGCACACCTTTCACCAGTGTCAGGTTATCTCCGGGATCTCCGGTTATTTTGTTACCCTCTCCAAGAGGAACAAATATGCCGCTTGTATTATGCGAAAGCACTTCTTTTTTAGAAGAAGAAATAAGAATCCCGACAAGCATTAACGCAAAACCAAAATGTGTGATAGATGCACCTGATAATTTCAGTTTGCCTTTCATGCCGATCCATATATACAGGAGATTGGCGATAGCAGCATAAATAGCCGCGACAAGTGCTACCCATATCGCCGCCAGGAAACCGATTCCTTTGTCATTGTAATTGATATTCCCAAATCCAAGTACCAGAGTGGCAATTACCGCAGCAATAATTGTCGGCACGCCGATCTTCTTCCAGAATAACTTCCGCTGTGTTTGTTTGTACTTGAGGTATTGAACAATGGCCGTGAGAGCGCCGATGACAATTGCAACAAAAACCTGTATGCGGTTGTATGCAAACTCGACATCTTCCGGCGCCGCGATATTCGTGTTAAATATTTTATTGAAAAGGGGAACTGATGTTTTACCAATGATAACAATACCGGCAAGAAATAAAACGAGCGAACCAATAAACATCCAGAATTCTCTTGAAGATGAACTTTCTTCATGTTGTATGGATGGTATGTATTTATTGTTTGTAAAAAATAAGACCAGGGCCGGAATAAGCGTAGCAGCCATGAAAATCAATAAATGAATTTTTAGTGAATTGCCTTCACCTGTAAAAGCATGTACCGATGTGTCGCCCAATATTCCTGTGCGGGTTAAAAAAGTAGAGTATAATATCAGTCCGAAACAAAAAATGAAAAAAAGAAATGTCGGTTTAAGCGCACGACCGGTATGTTTATAAATTAAAAGCGTGTGAATGCCTGCAACAAGCGTAAGCCATGGAACCATTGACGCATTTTCAACAGGATCCCATGCCCAGTAACCGCCGAAAGTAAGGGATTCATACGCCCACATGCCACCCATCATCACGCCGAGCCCCAGTATGGCTGCAGAAAATAAGGCCCACGGTAATGCCGCTTTTGTCCATTCGCCATATTTTTTTGTCCATAAGCCTGCAAACGCAAATGCAAATGGAAAGAGCGTAGAGGCAAAGCCAAGAAATAATACCGGGGGATGGATTGTCATCCAGTAGTTCTGCAACAACGGGTTCAGATCATTGCCATCTTTGATAAAGGAAAGATAATCGGCTCTTGAGAAGAGCGGTCCTGCGGTTTCATTTCGTAACAATACAAACGGATTTGAACCCACTTTTTCTCCAAAGAAATATAGGCCCGCCACAAGTGTTGCAAGAAAAACCTGCGTCAGGCTCACTATTGTCATTACGGGGGTTTCCCATTGCCTGCTTGTTTTTATTACAACCAACCCTAAAATGCAATGCCAGAAACTCCACAAAAGGAAGCTGCCTTCCTGTCCTTCCCACGTGCACGCCATCAAATATTTTGTTTCCAGTGAACGGCTGGTGTGTTTATAAGCGTATTGATATTCGAAGAGATGATTGAAATTTATATAAACTATAAGACCGAGGATGGCGGTAACAGAAATTGCTTCTATAATGAAAGAGATACGGGCTAGTCGCTTCCAGCTATCCTTTTCCGGGCTGTTTTTCGATGCAGTCGCTTTGAAATAGGCAAAAGTCGCTGCCAGGGAAGCAACCAGTGAAACTATGATAAAGAAATGGCCTAGCTGGCCGGGCAATAACCGTTCGCCTGAATAATCCATTCGCGTTAATATTTTGTTTCAGCATTTTTGCTGGCAGGAGAAAGCATGGAAGTTGGTAGACTTTTTTCAATTACCTTTTTATCGTCTTTGTACTTGCTTGGACATTTCATCAATATCTCTTTACACTCAAAATAATCGCCATTGATGGCACCTTTAAGCACCAATCTTTCACTATGTTCAAGATTATCAGGCTTCGGGTTATGATAAACGACTTTCACCTTTCCACCCAATGAATCAATTACAGTAAAACTTAAAAAATTTGGATTTTTGTAGTCATACTCAACAGGTTGAGATCTGTCCAGTTTTGCAATAAGACTTACAGATTTACCAGGTTTGCTTTTGGCAATGTCAACCGTATCATAAGTAGGGCTGGCTTTTAAGAAACTTATCAATACAGCAATGGAGACAGCTATAAGAACCAGCAGCACGATTTGAATTTTCTTCATAATATTTAGATCGGGTTCAAAATTACTTCAAAAATCTACATAAAGTTTTGATGCGATTGGATAAAACCAAATTCTTCAACTATTGTTCAGTTAAATACTGATCTGTCATAAATTTCCATTCCCGCAGAAATTACAAGTACCCGGGAAAATTTGTCGTAATCCTGATTCGGACTGAATTTTGATACTGAGCAAAAGCAAAGTAACTTGCGTCCCTTTTAAAAGATGTACGATGCCAGACCTCTCGCAATTTGATCCAAATATCGCCGGCAACCCTAACTATAATATTTTCGGACTTCCCTGTAATGAAGAAGATGCCCGATTGGTAATAATCCCGGTTCCCTGGGAGGTTACGGTAACCTGCAGCGCAGGCACAGCCCGCGCATCTGACCAGGTTTTTAAAGCAAGTCTTCATGTAGATGTGGTAGACAATGAAACAAATGACGCGTGGAAGCAGGGATTATTTATGCGTCAACCCGACCGTAAGATTCTGATGAAAAGCGACTACCTGCGAAAAGAAGCGGAACTGTACATTGATTACATTTCAAAGGGGGAGGATGTTGCGGATAACCAGTTTATGAGCAAGACGCTAAAAGAAGTAAACGAGGGAAGCAATTATCTTAACAACTGGATTTATGAACAGGCCAGGGCGCTGATGAACAAAGGAAAATTGGTTGCTTTATTGGGCGGCGACCATAGCGTTTCACTTGGAAATCTGAAAGCCGCTACAGAAAAATATGGAGAGTTGGGTGTATTGCAAATTGATGCCCACTGTGATTTGCGGGAAGCTTATATGGGGTTCACGTATTCGCATGCCAGCATTATGTATAATGCGCTCAGGGAAATTCCATCGTTGAAGACGCTGGTGCAAATTGGTATCCGGGACTACTCACCTGCAGAATGGCAGGAAGTAGATAATCATAAGGGGCGTGTCATTACCTATCTCGATAAAGATCTTCGTCATCGTTTGTTTGAAGGAGAAACATGGAAACAGATAGCGGAAGAAATTGTGAGCAAACTTCCAGAGCAGGTTTATATAAGTTTTGATATCGATGGTCTTGATCCGAAATTATGCCCATATACAGGTACGCCTGTTCCCGGTGGTTTTGAAATAGAGCAACTGTTTTATTTGTTCAGTAAAATCATAAAAAGCGGAAGGCATATTATCGGCTTTGATCTTACGGAAATTGGCATCGGAGATAATGGATGGGATGGTAATGTTGGAGCACGGGTATTGTTCAAACTCTGTAATCTTCTTGTATACAATAATAAACTTACCTCCTGATAACATCTGACTTAATGCGAAGATTTGAGCTCCTGTTAAAAAATGAAAAAATCAGATCTTATCGCCGTATTGCTACGTTTCTCATTCTGATCAATATTGCAGTATTCATTCTTTTAGCGGTCAGGACAAATAGTTATACAGTTAAAATAATTTGTTTCGCAACACCCGCAGTACTGACTTTTTTTTTATTCGTTCATGTTTTTTTTAACGGTTTTAAAAAAAACATTTACCAAACCATCGATTTATGTTTTATGGTCGTCGCGTGGATGTTAATGGCTAAATGGCTGGCTGCAGTCGTTTGCATTATTCTCTTATTCCTCTACCTGAATTCAATAAACCCATTAAAGATCAGCCTGAGTAATGAAGATATCCGTTACATTTCTTTTCCTTCAAAAATTCTCAAATGGAGCGATCTGGGCAATGTTGTTCTTAAAGATGATATTCTGACAATTGATTTTAAAAATAATAAACTGTTGCAGGCAGAAATCGAGGATGGCGACATTCGCATAAATGAAGAAGAATTTAACGAATTTTGCCGGCAGCAATTAAAAGATAACCGTAAGTCAAATGGTTCATAAAAGGCAAATAAATTCTATTTCGAACTATTGCCTATGTTAAGCCGTTTGTCTTGTTTGACCTGAATGATTATTTGACTTATTGACTTTTACGCTTTATGTCGTTGACGCAATCACCATACATACTTTACTCCGACGGAAAAGGAAACATTTTTGAAGATACGTCGCTATATGCGACAGGGAGAAGCGGCTGGGACGCAGTTCCGGTACCGGGTGAAGAATGGATCGAATTACCGAATGGCGGGCAATTGTACGAATTGCCGGGCCGAAGAGGCATTGGCGTTGATGCGAAAACCGGTGACATGCGGCTCTGTGAAAAAGGTTGGGCCGTTGCTGCTTTCATTCCTCCTGCTCATACTGGTCTTTATTTATCAGCGTATGAAACGTCGCCCGACGCCCCTACTCTCCCGTTGTTTTGTTATACCGCTGCAGGTTGGTTCGATAATAAATTTTATGTACCGGCCATTCGCATTGAAAAAGATATACGACAGGATTGTGAAGGATATGATCAAACAAAGGTTGAATCAGGGGTGAAACGATTATTGAAGGCTTATCCGCATAATCGTCTCGTCAGTCACATCGCGAACAATTGCGCAATGACGTATCATTGTCCTGCGGCGAGAAATTATTTTTTAGACCGTTGGGAATGCCCCGTTCCTGCTTCGCCGGCCTGCAACGCAAATTGTGTCGGGTGCATTTCATTACAACCGGATGAAGAGCCTATTGTATCCACACAGGACCGGTTAACATTTAAACCGACAGCAGAAGAAATCGTTGAATATACTGTTCCCCATCTGGAAGAAGCACCGTTTCCGATAATAAGTTTTGGCCAGGGCTGCGAAGGCGAACCGCTATTGATGTGGGAAACTCTTCGCGATGCAATTATTGAAATCAGGAAACATACAAAAAAAGGAAGCATCAATATTAATACAAATGGCTCGCGTCCCGATGCTGTACAGGCTTTGTGTGAAGCAGGACTTGATTCGATAAGAGTAAGTACCAATTCGGCCCGTCGGGAAATTTATATGCCGTATTACCGGCCCAATAATTATGATTTTGATGATATCATAGAAAGCCTGAAGGTGGTAAGACGTCATAATGGATGGACATCTATCAATTATTTTGTTTTTCCGGGTATGACAGACAGCATCGCGGAGTATGAAGCGTTGCGAAAACTGATTAAAGAAACGGATTTGTGCATGATCCAATGGCGCAATTTTAATATTGATCCCGATTGGTATCTTGGTAAAATTGGTGTAACCGATACGGGTGAATGCATCGGCGTAAAGCAATTAATGGATGAAATACATAACGAGTTCCCTCACCTGAAATTTGGTTATTTCAATCCATCGATAGAAAGGATAAAAGGAAATTTTGAACTGGATTTCGCTCATTAAGCATAAAATGACATCTCATACTGCGCAAAAAAATATTTTATCAGGAATAATTCTTGCGATTTTAGCTGTAGTTATCTGGTCCGGAAATTTTGTTATTGCACGAGGTATTCATAATGAAATTCCACCGATATCGCTTGCATTTTACCGGTGGACCACTGCATCGTTGCTCATTCTTCCCATTTCGTTTAACTACTTAAAAAAAGATTTTTCTCTTTTATTAAAATCATGGAAACTGGTTTTGATTGCCGCTCTAACGGGCATCACTATGTTCAATACATTTATTTATCTTGGATCACATTATACTTCGGCGATCAATCTTGCTCTTATCGGAAATACGGTATCGCCCGTTGTATCCGTAGTTCTAGCTGCCATTTTCCTGAAAGAAAAACTAAGCCGGGCGAAAACAATAGGGATGATTCTATGCGTTTGCGGAATTCTTTATTTACTTATCCGGGGAGATATAAGAAATCTATTTTCATTGCGATTCTCGGCCGGTGATGGTTGGATGGTGCTGGCGGCTTTAGCCTTTTCGGTTTATAGTATTCTAGCCAGAAAGAAAAATGAAGCCATTTCATTTCTCGGCTTCCTTGCAGCAACCTTTATCGCGGGCACATTAATGCTTTTGCCATTCTATTTATGGGAATCGCAGCAGCAAACTTTTACCTGGAATAGCAAGTTATTATATACAATGCTGTATCTCGGTTTAGGCACATCCATTATTTCATTCTTTTGCTGGAATTATTCGATCAGGCAAATAGGTGCAGGAAGAACTGCTTTATTTGGAAACCTGATCCCGATTTTCAGCAGTATTGAGGCCGTTATTTTTTTGCATGAACCATTCACAATGATTCACCTGGTAAGTATGCTGTTGGTATTTGCAGGGTTATTGTTAGCCAATTGGCAATCGGTAAACAGACAAACCGGTCTCTGATTAATGCGCTATAATCTGTCCGCGTATTTCGCCTTGCGGATAAGCCGCGGTATGTATGTCGAAATAATAACCTGATAATTTAACGGAACCTTCCTCTGACTCTGTAAACACTGAACGAAAAGTCAATGAGTCAGTCGTGCCTTTAGGAATGTTAACCATCACAAAGAATGGGTATCCATTTCTACCCGGCGTGCCACCATGAATATGAATAGCAGTTGGTGAACCTGAAAGCCCAGCCCATT
>Ga0207683_10002316_pt1 | contig 16706 bp, 11 predicted proteins | sample KBSM73metaG_FD_184333 | JGI IMG/M metagenome (GOLD analysis project Ga0207683, IMG submission 184333) | Miscanthus rhizosphere microbial communities from Kellogg Biological Station, Michigan, USA - KBS M7-3 metaG (SPAdes) (version 2) | ecosystem: Host-associated > Plants > Roots > Rhizosphere >... | reverse complement strand
GCGACGAACTCGTCCGGCGAAGTGATCGTGTGCTCGGTGCGGCGCGGCATGCCGGTGCGCTGTAGGAGAGCGCGCACGTCTCGCTCCGTCCGATCGGCCAGGATCGCCTTGCCGACGGCGGTGGTGTGCGGCATGGTGCGCCGACCAACCTCGGTGAACATGCGCATGAAGTTGTTGGAGGGCTGAACCTGCGCGACATAGACGATCTCGTCGCCGTCGAGCACCGCGAGGTTGACCGACTCACCGAGCGCGTCGACGACAGTGCTCATGTACGGGCTGGCGATCGTGCCCACGAGTTTGGTACTGGACTCGGCCAGCCGCATCAGCCGCGGACCGAGCGAGTACTGCCGTGAGGGCTCCTGGCGGACGTAGCCGAGGTCGACCAGTGTGCGCACCAGCCGGTGAATCGTGGCGAGCGGTAGCTTCGCTTCGGCGGCGAGTTGGGACAGCCCGATGACGCCGCCGGCGTCAGCCATGATCTCGAGAATCGCAAAGGCGCGATCCAGGGATTGCACACCTGATCGGGCGCGACCACCAGCATCAGGTACAGGGTCAGCGGACACAATCTCTCCGGTTAGGGGTGCGGCCTCTCCGGGTTGGGGTGTGGCCGTGACACGTTTTACGGTAGCACTCTTCCGCATAACGGAAAGCGACCGGGATCATGCTGCGCCGACCTGACCTGCGCTCCGGCTGGATCCGACCGCGACACCATCGATCCAGACGCTCGCCACATCGGATGGTGTCGCCAGCGCGAAGATCTTGGCGAGGGCGTCATCGGCTCCGTTGGCATGCCGGAGGACCCGGTGGAGCGTCCCACCATCGTCCGGTTGCAGCCACATCGCGTCGAAGCGCTTGCCCGGGCTCAGATCACCGATCTGGTCGTCGAGCTCGAGCGCGGCCGCGCCCGCGGCGGTGGCGAGGTAAAGCAGGTGGACGCCGCTCAAGGGCACTCCGTCGGAGCCGCGCAGCTGCTGCACGAAGTAGGCCTGCAGGCCCTCCTTGAACAGCGACGGCCCGGTGCCGGCGCCGACATCGCTGCCGAGCGCTACGCGCACGCCCGCGGCCAGATGCCGGTCGAGGGGGAACAGTCCGCTGCCTAGTGCCGCGTTGCTCGTCGGGCAGTGCGCGACCGACGCGCCGGTTGCGGCCAGCCGGACGAGCTCGCCATACGTGGGGTGCACGTTGTGCGCGAGCACGGTTCGGGGATCGACGAGTTTGTGCCGGTCGTAGCTGTCGAGGTAGCTGGGGCTTTGGCACAGTTCCCGCACGGCGATGATCTCAGCCGGGTTCTCGTTGATGTGCGTCGTGACCCAACTGCCCTCGATGTCGCGATGGAGGGACGCGCAGGCGTCCAGAAGGTCGTTGGAGCACGACAGCGAGAACCGCGGGATGACCGCGTACCGGGCGCGGCCGACGCCGTGCCACCGTTCCCCGAGACTTCGTCCCTCGTCATACGCAATGATCGGGAGGGTGTGCAGGTCGTGGCGCAGCAGTCGGTCGCTTACGACCTGGCCGCTGGTAATACGGAGCCCGATATCCGCCGCCGCTTCGAACAACGCGTCGACAGCTTTCGCGAAATGTGACCCGAACACCAGTGCCGTTGTCGTTCCGGCGTCGATCAGGGCAGCCACGAACTCCCGCGCAATGGTGTAGGCGTAGTCGACGTCGGCTAACCGCGCCTCCTCCGGTAACGCACACTGTTCGAGCCAGTCCAGCAGCGGCAGGCCCAGCCCCCCGATGGCCCGGATTTGCGGGTAATGGACGTGCGTGTCGACGAAGCCGGGAAGCAACACACCATCGGTCAGGTCGACGACGTTTTCGGCCGGATGCCGCGCCCGCAGTTGCGCGAACGAGCCTCTCTCGATGATCGCCCCGTCGACGACGAGGAGACCGCCGTCGTCATCCGCTCGTAGCCCGGCTCCGGTGAACGGGTCGTCGGGCGTGTCGAGAATCCGGGCGTGGTACAGGGTCATCGGGCCGCGTCCGACTCGACGCCGACGATTGCTCGCTGGCGCTCGAAGGCGCGCAGCAGGCTCGCGGCCACGCTTACCGCGATTGTGGCCGGGTCTTTACCGGCGATCTCGGTGAGTCCGATCGGCGTGGTGATCCGGCTGATGGCTTCGGGGGAGTGGCCATCCTCCGCCAACCGATGGCGGAAGCGGGCCCACTTGCCCGCGGACCCGATCAGCCCGATCGAGCCGAACTCACCCTCCCGCAGCACCGCATCACACAGCGCGGCGTCCTCGGCATGGTCGTGAGTCATGATCAGCACGTGGGCGCCAGGAGGCAACTCGCCGAGCACGATCTCCGGCAGCAGCGGCACGTGGTGCACGTGCACCTGCGCCAGCGCATCGGCGAGGACCGACAGTCTCCCCTCCGACAGCTGCTCAGGCCGGGTGTCGACCAGGTGCAGTTCGATGTCATGGCGGGCCAGGATCCGCGCGAGTTCCAAGCCGACGTGCCCTAAGCCGAAAATGGCCACCGCGGGCACTACGGGCAGCGGCTCGAGGAGCACCGTGACCCTTCCCCCGCAGCACTGAACGCCGTGCTGGTAGGGCGCTTTGTCCGACAGGGCGACGGTCCGCAGCTCCGGTGTCGTGGCGGCACTCGCGATAAGCTCCCGCGCCCGATCGATCGCGACGGCCTCGACGTTCCCGCCGCCGATCGAACCCCAGGTGTCGGTGGCGCCGACGACCATCTTGGCGCCCGCGTCCCGCGGTGCGTGGCCCGACACAGTGGCCAGCGTGACCAGCACGCCGGGCTCCCGCGCCGCCCGCAGGCGGCGCACCGACTCGTCCCAGTGCTGGTCAGGCATGGCTGAGTGCGTCCTGGACTCGTTCCGACTCCGGCCGGAACGGTCGAGCCCCGACGGGCTGGGGTGGAACGGCGCCAGGCGAGCCCTCTTCGACATGGCCGTGTTCGAGGGCAGCCCGCGCCTGCTCGACCGCCCAGTACACGGCCTCGGGTGTAGCCGGCGACGCCAGGTCGACGCTCGTCCCGGGCGGCCCGAAGGCCGCGGCGGCTTGCCGCAACGCCTCGCGCACCGAGAAGGCAAGCATCAACGGAGGCTCGCCGACCGCCTTCGAGCCGTACACGGCTCCCTCTTCGGTGGCGTTCTCGAACAGCGTGACGTTGAAGACCTCCGGCATCTCCGAGAAGCTCGGCAGCTTGTAGGTACTGGCCGCCTGCGTGGTCAACCGACCACGGACCGGCCCGTCCCCGGTATCCCATCGCAAATCTTCAAGAGTGAGCCAGCCGGCCCCCTGCACGAAGCCGCCCTCGACCTGGCCGAGGTCGACCAGCGGGGAGAGGCTGTCCCCGACGTCGTGGACGATGTCGACCCGCCGCGTGCGGTAGGCGCCGGTGAAGCCGTCGACCTCCACCTCGCTCGCGGCCGCCCCGTACGCGAAGTACTTGAAGGGCGACCCTTGCATGACCGAGGAGTCCCAGTGCAACCCCTCGGTCCGGTAGTAGCCGGCGGCGAAGAGTTGGACGCGCTGGAAGTAGGCGGCCCGGACGAGCTCCTCCCAGGGCACCTCCCGGGACGCGTTGCCCAGGCCCCGCGCGACGCCGTCGACGATTCGCACATCGGAGGGGTTCGTGCCGATCTGGACCGCCGCGACCTGGAGCAGCCGGGACTGTATCTGTTCGCAGGCATTCTTGATCGCGCCGCCGTTGAGGTCGGCGCCCGAGCTCGCGGCCGTCGCGGACGTGTTGGGCACCTTGTCCGTGCGCGTGGGAGCCAGCCGCACCCAGCGCAGCGGGATACCGAGCGTCGTCGCCGCGACCTGGAGCATCTTCGTGTGCAACCCCTGGCCCATCTCGGTGCCACCGTGGTTGATCAGCACCGAGCCGTCCTTGTAGACGTGCACGAGGGCGCCGCCCTGATTGAACGCGGTGAGGTTGAACGAGATCCCGAACTTGACCGGCGTCATCGCCAGCGCTCGTTTGACGTGCGGGTGGGTGCGGTTGAATTCGCCGATCTCGTCCTGCCGCCGTGCGACCTCGGCGCCGTCGAGCACCTGCTGCCAGATCGCAGCCACCCGCTCAGGGTGCCGAACCGGCTGGCCGTAGGGGGTGGTCTGGCCGGCTTGGTAGAAGTTGCGGCTTCGCAACTCGGCCGGGTCGACGCCGAGCAAGGGCGCGCACCGGCCGAGGATGTCCTCGATCACGAGCATGCCCTGCGGGCCGCCGAAGCCCCGGAACGCCGTCTGCGAGGTCTTGTTCGTCTTGGCGATCCGGCCGTTCACCCGCACGTTCGGGATCCAGTAGGCGTTGTCGATGTGGCACAGGGCGCGGGCGAGCACCGGTTCGGAAAGGTCCAGGCTCCATCCACCGTCAGCGGTGAGGGTTGCGTCCAGTGCCTGCAGCCGGCCGTCCTCGTCGAAGCCCACCCGCCAGTCCGCGTGGAATCCGTGCCGTTTGCCGGACATCGTGAGGTCCTGCGTTCGGTTCAGCCGGGCCCGTACAGGCCGGCCGGTCAGCGTCGCGCCGAGCGCCGCGATCGCGGCGAACCCGTGCGGTTGCATCTCCTTGCCGCCGAACCCGCCGCCCATCCGGAGACATTGGACGGTTACCTCGTGGTTGTGCCGGCCGAGCACGTGCGCCACGATCTCCTGCGTTTCGGACGGGTGCTGCGTGCTGCTTTGCACGAAGATCTGCCCGGCCTCATCGACCATCGCCAGCGCGGCGTGGGTTTCGAGGTAGAAATGCTCCTGGCCGGAGAATTCGAACTGTCCGCTGAAGACGTGCGCGCTGTCCGCCAACGCCGACTCGACGTCGCCCCGCTCCATGTGCGGTTGCGCGCCTTGGAATGCGCTGGCGGCGATCGCGTCGCCCACAGTCACGAACGACGGCAGCGGATCTATGTCCACCTCGACGGCGACGGCTCCGAGCCGGGCGGCCTCGAGGGTCTCGCCGAGCACCCAGCACACCGCGTGGCCGTAGAACATGATCTCGTCCGGGAACAGGGGCTCGTCGTGCTTGACGCCGGCATCGTTGACCCCGGGAACATCCGCGGCGGTCAGCACCCGTACGACACCGGGCACGAGTAGGGCCGGCTCGGTGCGCAGCGCGGTGACCCGGGCGTGCGCATTCATGACCTGGACCGGATAAGCGTGCAGCACATCCTTCGTGCGCAACACCAGATCGTCGGTGTAGAGCGCGTCTCCGGTCACGTGCAGCGTGGCGCTCTCGTGCGGGATCGCGACGCCGACCGTCGCCTGTTCCGGGCGTTCGGAGAGGGCGCTCATCGGACGCCTCCGGAAAGGCTCCGCGAGTGGTCGTATGCGGCGATGGTCATAGTGACCTCCTCCCGTCCGGTCCGGGGTGCTCGGCATACAGCTTGGGCAGGCTCTGGCGCAGCATCTCGACCCGGAACGCGGCGCTGGCCCGATGGTCGTCGATGGGGGTGCCCTCGCGCCGCAGCAAGGCGCCGGCCTCACGCGCGGTCTCGGCAGTCCACGACTGACCTTCGAGTGCCGCCTCGGTCGCCAAGGCGCGGATCGGCATCGCGGCCACTCCGCCGAGCCCGATCCTCGCTTTGCGGACAACGGTGCCCTCCACCTCGAACGCGTAGGCGATCGCGACGCTGGAAATGTCGTCGAACCGGCGCTTGGCGATCTTGTGGAACGCCACGAGCGGGGCGAGGGGCAGCGGAATTCGGATGGCTTTGATCAGCTCGTCGCTCCGGCGCACGCTCTGCCGGTAACCGGTGAAGTAGTCGGCGAGGGCGACCTCGCGCTCACCGTCGACGTCAGCCAGGACGAGCCGGGCCTCGAGGGCCAGCAGGGCCGGCGGTGTGTCACCGATCGGCGAGCCGGTCCCGAGGTTTCCGCCCAGCGTCGCGCCGTTGCGGATGAGGCGAGAGGCGAACTGGGGGAATACCTCCGCGAGCAGCGGCAGCCGGCCGTCGAGCCGTCGCTCGATCTCGGTCAGGGTGAGTGCGGCCCCGATCTCGATCGCGTCCGGCTCGATCCGCAGTTCACGCAGTTCCGCCAACCGGTCGACGGCGACCACGCTGGCCGCGCGAGCACCGCGGAGGTTCACCTCGACGCCCCAGTCGGTACAGCCCGCGACGACAGTGGCGTCCGGATCCTCGCGCAAGCGCTGTACCGCGGCGGCGAGCGTCGGGGGCCGGACGAACTCCCGGCCGTCGTACTGCAGCACGGTCGCCGATGGGCCGGGTGCCGGCTGGCCGAGCCGCATCGCGAAGGGATCGTCGGTGGGCGGCGCGTCGAGCGCGTATGCGGCATCCCGGATAGGCCGATAGCCGGTGCATCGGCACAGGTTGCCGCTCAGCGCGTGGATGTCGAATCCGTTCGGGCCGTGCTCCCCGTTGCTATCCGCCTGCGGCCGACGATTCGCGCGGTAGTACTCGGCGGCCATGCTGCAGATGAAGCCAGGCGTGCAGTACCCACACTGCGAACCGCCGCGCAGCGCCATCTCGCGCTGGACCGGATGCAGCGCCTCGGGGCGGCCCAACCCTTCGGCCGTCACGAGCTCCTGGCCGTCGAACGCGGCGATAGGCACGAGGCAGGCGTTGATGGCCACCCATTCCGTGGTGTCGGCGGTATCGAGTGCGGGTCGGGCGACGAGCACCGAGCAGGCGCCGCATTCGCCTTCCGCACAGCCCTCCTTGCATCCAGTGAACCCGCGATCGCGCAACCAGTCGAGTGCCGTCGTGTGCGTCGGCACGCCGTCGAGCGAGGCACTGTGCCCATTGACTGTGACCCCCGGACCCACCATCACCCGCTCCTGTCCGCCGTCATGTGATCGGCCAATGCCCCGCCAGATCGAATCCGACGTGGGAACGGTTGACGGCGCGAGCCACACGGCTGGTTAGCCGTGCCGAGCAGCGTGCCGGGCTGCTGCGACTCTATAAGTCGCACCGCATTTTCGGAAGAGTTTTTCCGCATTGCGCACCAACCTCTCAGACAAGCTGCCGGCTGAGTGGGGCGTGGCGATTCACGTCCTTGTACAGCAAGTATCGGAAACGACCTGGGCCGCCGGCATAGCAAGCCTGTGGACAGAACGCCCGCAGCCACATGAAGTCGCCGGCCTCCACCTCGACCCAATCACGGTTGAGTAGGTAGACGGCCTTGCCTTCGAGCACATACAGCCCATGCTCCATGACATGCGTCTCCGGAAACGGGATCGCGCCCCCGGGCAGGAAGTTGACGATGTTGACGTGCATGTCGTGCCGCACGTCGGCTGGGTCGACGAAGCGCGTCGTGGTCCAGGCTCCGTTGGTGCCGGGCATCGGAATCGGCGCCATCTCGCGCTCGTTCGTCACGAACGGCGCCGGCGACTGAAGTCCGTCCACGCGTTGGTAGGCCTTGCGAATCCAGTGGAACCGGGCCGGATCGTGTTGCCGGTTGCGGAGCGTCCATGCGGCACCTGCTGGGAGGTAGGCGTACCCGCCCGGGCCGAGCTCGTGCGTCTCGTTCTCGATCGTCAACTGCAGCGCACCCTCGACGACGAAGAGCACGGCCTCGGCGATCGGGTCGGTCTCCGGCCGCTCGCTGCCTCCACCCGGACTGACCTCGACGATGTACTGCGAGAACGTTTCCGCAAATCCGGACAACGGCCGCGCGATGACCCATAGCCGGGTGTGCTCCCAGAACGGCAGAAAGCTCGTGACGATGTCACGCATGGTGCCGCGCGGCAGCACGGCATACGCCTCGGTGAAAACCGCCCGGTCCGTCGTCAGCTCGGTCTGGCCGGGCAGGCCGCCCGTCGGAGCGTAGTAGCTCGTTGTCATCTCTCTCCTCTCGTCAGCAGCCGGCCGCGGGGCTCGCCATCCGGGGCGATGTGCTCGCCGCGCAACCACGTCTGCCGGACCACACCGGTCAAGCACCGGCCGGCGTAGGCCGACACGGGATGTCGATGCCACAACCGCCGCGGATCGACGACGAACTCGTCCTCCGGCGCGAAGACCACCAGGTCAGCATCCGCGCCGACGTCGATCCGGCCCTTGCCGGGCAATCCCACTCGGTCGGCCGGACGACGGGCCATCCACCGCGTGACGTCGATCAAGGTGTGCCCCCGGGCCCGGGCCGCGGTCCACATCACGGCGAGGCCGAGCTGCACCGACGCCACACCGCCCCAGGCCTGCCCGAAGTCTCCGGTGTCCAGCCGCTTGAGCTCGACCGGGCAGGGGGAGTGATCCGAGACCACCATGTCGAGGTCCCCGTTCGCGAGGCCGGCCCAGAGCCGTTCCTGGTTGGCGTGGTCGCGGATCGGGGGACAGCACTTGAACTGGGTGGCGCCGTCAGGGATTTCGGCGGCGTCCACGGTCAAATAGTGCGGGCAGGTCTCGGCGGTCACATCGACACCGGCATCCCGGGCCGCGCGCAGCTGCGGTAGGACGTCGGCCGACGAGACGTGCAAGATGTGGACGCGGCCGCGCGTGCGGTGGGCCGCGTCGAGCGCCTGGGCGACCGCCCGGGTTTCGGCCGTGTCCGGCCGGGAACGCAAGAAGTGCTCATACTCGGCACCTTGGGCCGGCGGAGACTGCGAAATCACCGACGCATCCTCGGCGTGCACGATCAGCAGGGCATCCGACCGGGCCGTTTCGGCCATCGCGGCTGAGAATCCGGCGGCTTCCAGTGGCGGGAACTCGGAGACGCCCGAGTCGACGAGAAAGCACTTGAAGCCGAACACGCCGGCCTCGTGCAGCGGCCGCAGGTCGCTCAGGTTGTCGGGGACCGCGCCGCCCCAGAAGCCGACGTCGACGTGCGCCTGCGCGCGGGCCCGCTCTCGCTTGGCGTCCAGCGCGGCCAGATTCGTCGTCGGAGGAATGCTGTTCAACGGCATGTCGACGATCGTCGTGACCCCGCCGGCCGCCGCAGCCCGGGTGGCCGTGTCGAAGCCCTCCCAGTCGGTCCGGCCCGGCTCGTTCACGTGGACGTGGGTGTCGACGAGCCCGGGGAGCAGCACCTCGTCTTGGCCGAGCTCTATCACCTCAGCGGCCTCGATCGGCGCATCAAGCGGAGCGACGGTTGCGATCCGGCCGGCGACGACGCCGACGGCAGCCGACGTCTCGACCTCGCCCACGATGGCCCGCCGCGCCCGGAACAGCCGGTCGACCGTCATACGCCCGCTCCGACCAGGCGGTCGGCCAAGCGGACCCCGATCGCACGTAACAGTCGACCGGGCTCGTCGAACGACTCGTCCGGGTGTTCGGCTTCGTCGACCAGCGTGTAGACGGCGTCGAATCCCGCGCGGCGCAAGCTCTGCTCATCCAGCGAGCATCGGCCCGCCACGGCCACGGTGGGCACGTGCGCGGCTCTGGCCTCGGCCGCGACGCCGGCCGGTGCCTTACCTCGCAGGGTCTGCTCGTCGAGCGAGCCCTCTCCGGTGACGACGAGATCGGCGCCGGCAAGCGCGTCGGCAAAACCGACGAGGTCGAGCACCAGCGCGACGCCGGGTCGCAACTGCGCGCCCAACACCGCGGCCGCGGCGAAGCCGACACCACCTGCGGCGCCTGCGCCAGGTTCGCCCCGACGATCCACGCCGGTCGCGGCGGTTACGACATCAGCCCAGTTCTCCATGGCCGCGTCGAGCAGCCGCACCTCCTCGGGGTCGGCACCCTTTTGCGGGCCGTACGTGACGGCAGCCCCGTGAGGTCCGGTCAGTGGGTTGTCGACGTCGCAAGCGACTTCCACTGTCGTGTGGGCCAGGTCGGGATGCAGTCCGATGGTGTCGAGTCGGGCTGCCGTCTCGGCGCCGAGCCCGCCGGGCCCGACGTCGTGGCCGGTTGCATTCGTCACCCGGGCCCCCAAGGCCTGGAGCATCCCGATCCCGCCGTCGGTCGACGCACTGCCGCCGACGCCGAGAACAAGGTGGCGGCAGCCGGCGTCGAGGGCCGCCTCCATCACCTCTCCGACACCCCAGCTCGTCGCGGTCAGCGGGACGCGCGACTCACCGAGCCGAGCCAGGCCGGCCACGGCCGCAAGCTCGATCACGGCATCCCGCCCCCGGCGTACGAAGCGCGACGGCCGGACGACGCCGATGGCATCAGCCGCATCGACGGGCACCCGGTGAAAGCCGGCGGTCTCGAACGCGTCGAGCATTCCGTCGCCCCCGTCGGCGACCGGCACGGTGACGAGTTCGACGTCCGGGCGACGCGAGCGGATTCCGTCGGCCAGGTGTTGCGCAACCTCGGCCGCGGTCAGCGTGCCCTTGAACTTGTCCGGGGCGAGCACCACCCGTGGCATCTCCGCTCCCGTCGGGTCAGTCGAGGTTGGCGTAGAGCGCGGTCGGAGCGTCGGCGCCGGATGCGGCGAGTTCCTCGAACTCGGTGATCGTGTCGATGTCGAGTCCCATCGACACATTCGTGACTCGCTCGAGGATCACCTCAACGACGACCGGGACGCGGTGTTCGACGATCATCTTCTTGGCCTGTTCCAGCGCCGGGAGGATCTGAGCCGGCTCGAATACTCGAATCGCCTTGCAGCCAAGGCCTTCTGCGACCTTGACATGGTCGACGCCGTAGCCGTTGACCTCGGGCGCGTTCAGATTGTCGAAGGAAAGCTGAACGCAGTAGTCCATGTCGAAGACGCGTTGCGACTGGCGGATCAGCCCGAGGTACGCGTTGTTCACCAGCACGTGGATGTACGGGATGTTGAACTGGGCGCCGACCGCCAACTCCTCGATCATGAACTGGAAGTCGTAGTCGCCGGACAGCGCCACAACCGTCGAGTCCGGGTCGGCGGTCGCGACCCCGAGTGCCGCCGGAACGGTCCAGCCCAGCGGTCCGGCTTGACCGGCGTTGATCCAGTGTCGCGGGCGGAAGACATGCAGCAGTTGCGCGGCTTGGATCTGGGATAGCCCGATCGTGCTGACGTAGCGAACGTCCGGACCGAACGCCCGGTTCATTTCCTCATACACCCGCTGCGGCTTGATGGGCACGTTGTCGAAATTGGTCTTGCGCCACATGGTGCGCTTGCGCTCCTGGCACTCCTCGGCCCAGCCGTCGCGGCTCGGCAGCGAGCGCTCGCGGGCGGCGGCGACGAACAACTCGAGCGCGGCCCGGGCGTCGGACACGATGCCGTAGTCAGGCGCGAAGACGCGACCGATCTGAGTCGGCTCGATGTCGACGTGAATGAACTTGCGGCCGCGGGTGTAGGTCTCAATGCCGCCGGTGTGCCGGTTGGCCCACCGGTTACCGATGCCGATGACCGTGTCCGCGGCCAGCATCGTCGCGTTGCCGTACCGGTGCGAGGTCTGCAAGCCGACCATGCCGGCGTTCAGCGGATGGTTGTCGGGGATGGAGCCCCAGGCCATGAGCGTCGGAATCACGGGGATTCCGGTCAGCTCGGCGAACTCGACGAGCAGGTCGGCCGCATCAGCGTTGATCACGCCGCCGCCCGCGACGATGAGCGGGCGTTCCGCCTCGTCGAGGAGGTCGAGCGCTCGCTCGATCTGGGCTCGCGTCGCCGCGGGTTTGTAGACCGGCAACGGCGCGTAGGTTTCGACGTCGAACTCGATCTCCGCCTGCTGGACGTCGATGGGCAGGTCGATCAGGACAGGCCCGGGCCGCCCGGAACGCATCAGGTGGAATGCCTGCTGGAACGTGCCCGGCACCTGGGCCGGCTCGAGCACGGTGACCGCCATCTTCGTCAGAGGCTTCGCTATCGCCGGGATGTCGACCGCCTGGAAGTCCTCCTTGTGCAGCTTGGCCACGGGCGCCTGCCCGGTGATGCACAAGATCGGGATCGAATCGGCGGTGGCTGAGTACAGGCCGGTGATCATGTCGGTGCCGGCCGGCCCGCTGGTTCCGATGCAGACGCCGATGTTGCCGGCCGCAGTCCGGGTGTAACCCTCGGCCATGTGCGAAGCGCCCTCAACGTGCCGGGCCAGGGTGTGCTGCAGGCCGCCGTTCGTCTTCATAGCCTTGTAGAACGGATTGATCGCGGCACCTGGCAGCCCGAAGACGTGGGTGACTCCCTCGGCCTTCAAGATCTCGACCGCTGCCTGGGCCGCCGTCATGCGTGCCATCTGAAGATGCTCCGTTCAGCTAGTGGTGTGTGTGTCTCGCGTCAGTGCGGGCCGGCCTTTCCCGGACAGCCGTTCGACGCCCCGGAGCAGCGCGGAATGGTCCAGGGCTCCGTCGCCGCAAGCGCGGGCGGAGGCCATGAGCTGCGCGACGATCGCCCCGACCGGTAGCACGACTCCGGCTTCCCGGGCCGCTCCGGTCACGATGCCCATGTCCTTGTGGTGCAGGTCGATCCGGAATCCGGGATCGAAGGTCCGGCTGAGCATGTTCGGCTTCTTTTGGTCAAGCACCTTGGACCCGGCCAGCCCGCCGCCCAGCACCTCCAACGCCGCTTCGGTATCGACCCCGTAGGCCTCCAGGAATACGAGGGCCTCGGCGAGCACCTGGATGTTGGCTCCGACGATCAACTGATTGGCGGCCTTGACCGTCTGGCCGGCGCCATTGGGTCCGACGTGGACGACCGTCTTGCCGACCGTGTCAAGGATCGGTTTGGCCGCAGCGAAGTCTTCGGCCGCCCCTCCCACCATGATCGAAAGCGCTGCATTCTTCGCTCCGGCCTCACCGCCGGAGACCGGCGCGTCGAGCAGCCGGAACCCTTTCTTGGCCGCGATATCTGCTAGCTGCGCGGTCACGTCAGGTCGAATGCTCGAGAAGTCGATCACGAGCGTCCCCGGCGCTGCGGCTGCGAAGACGCCGTCGTCGCCAGTCAGGACGGCGTCGACATCGGGCGAGTCCGGCACCATGACGGCCACGACCTCAGCGTCCTTGACGGCGTCCGGAATCGACGCCGCCTCCCGCCCACCGGCGTCGACGAGCGGGCCGGCCTTTCCGGGCGACTTGTTGTAGCCCGCGACCTGATGCCCGGCGTTTTGCAGATGGACGGCCATCGGGCTGCCCATGATCCCCAGGCCGATGAAGGCGATCCCAGTCATGAGCGGGCTCCTTGCTGGTTGGCGATCCGGCGCGGCGCGGCCCGGCGCGCTCGGGGCAGCCACTCCAGGCTCGTCTCGGTATCCGTCGTCGGCTTGTACTCCAAGCCGACCCAGCCGGAGTAGCCGCGCTCGGCCAGCGCGCGGAGGTACCGGTCGAGGTCGAGCGCGCCGGATCCGGGTTCGCCTCGTCCGGGATGATCAGCGATCTGGACGTGGCTGACCACGTCGGTATGTTGCGCGATCGCCTGGTCGAGATCGTCCCCGTTATTGGCCAGATGGAACAGGTCGCACAGGAATCCGACGTTCGGGTAGCCGGCGCTACGCACCGACTGCACCACGGCGACCGCGTCGTTCGCGGTACGCAAGGGATACGGTTTGGGTCCGCTCACGGGCTCGACGAGAACGGTGGCCCCGATGCGATCCGCGGCCACTGCCGCGTGGCCCAGGTTCTCCCGACCCAGGTCGTCCTGCTCGTCGGGTGAGGCGTCGTCGACCCGGTTGCCGTAGAGCGCGTTGAACGCGGCAACGCCGAGTTGTTCGCCGATCCCGACCGCGACGTCGATGTTGTCGCGGAACTGCTGCGAACGGCTGGGGATAGACAGCACGCCGCAGTCCGGCCCGGCCAGATCGCCGGCGAAGAAGTTCAGCCCGACGAGCTGCACACCGGCAGCGCCGACGGCTCGTACGAACGCGTCGACGTCGGCGTCGCCGGGCACCGGTTGGTCCGGCCACGGCCACCAAAACTCGACGGCATCGAATCCGGCCGCTTTCGCGGCGGCCGGACGTTCGAGGAGTGGGCGCTCGGTGAACAGCATCGAGCAGTTGGCGAGATAGGGAAGTCCGTGGTCAGGCATCGGCGCCTCCAACAAGGGTTGCGGATGAATCAGACGAAGCCGGGCACGGCGAGCCACGCGTCGCCGGCGTCCGACGCGTCGTCGCGGGCGACAACCGCTTCGATCAGGCCGTACGGCCGGTCCGCAGCAATGAAGACCTCGCCGTCGTTCTTGAGCCCGAACGGCTCGAGGTCGACGAGGAAGTGATGCTTGTTCGGCGCGGAGAACCTGACTTCGGCAACGTCGTCGCGGGATTCGAGCACCCGCTGGCCCATCAGGTAAAGCGTCTCCTGTAGCGCGCGGCTGTACGTAGTGGCGAAGGTGTCGAGCATCGTGCCGAGCACGTCGGCATAGGCGGCGTTCCAGTCGACGTCGATTCCCTCGTAGCGCCACCGGGCCACCAACGACGTGGCCAGGATGCGGTCATCGGCCTCGGGCAGCGTCGTATAGCGGTCTTTGAGGTAGCCCTTGAACTCGGACCCGGTGGACTTGAGGACGACCAGGTCCTGCACGCCGGAGACGACCCAGACCTGCTCGGCCTCCCCACGCCCTTTCACGGTGACGACAGCGGTCCGGTCTCCGCCACCCCGCCGCATGAACGCGTGGTCATGACCCTCTGGTCCGACCGGGATGCGGTTCCAGGCGTACTCCTCGACGCGAATCTGCGCGGAGTGTGCGGCGGGGGTGGCCTCGAGAAACCGTCGTCCGAGGGCGATGGCGTAGTCCTCCGGCGAGCTGACGCCGTGCTCTTTGGCGTAGGCGAAGGCAGTGTTCTTCTGGGTGTCGGTGGGCAGCACTTCGGTCTGGTCGCCATCGGTATGCGCCGCGGTGAATTCGCCTCGCAATGAGGTCGAGACGTTCAGATCGCGAATCTCGTGTCGCGGCGTGTCGCGGTAGATGCGCACTACCCGGTTCTCTGCCTTGCCGTACTGGTTGTTGCCGAGAGTGATACCCACCGGTCGCTCCTCACTGCTAATTCCACAATACGAAAGTTTGATATCGTTCTACGGAATTCTAAGGCGTGCTGACCGGCTCGTCAACGGCCTGGACGAGCCAACTCGGAGATCCCTTCGATAGATAGGCCGGTCAGCTCGTGCAGCTCGGCCGCGTTGGTGGCGCCGCAGTTGGCGGCGCGCAGCAGGTAGTCAGCCAGGGCACGTGCGGTGGCCGGTTCGTCGAGCACCCCCGAGCCCGTGTGGTCGAGGTAATTCCGCAGGCGTCCCGACGCCCGAGGAAGGCCGTTGCGATAGAAGCCGAAGGTCGCGGCGTATCGGGTCGGCAACTGGGCCGGGTGCATATCCCAGCCCTGGTAGTAGCCGCGCTCGAGCGACCGTCGGACGAGCCCGAGGTGCAGCCGCCAGGCATCGCGCACGGCTTCGTCATCGCCGACCGGCAGGATGTTGGTCGAGCCGTCCGACAAGCGGACGCCGGTTCCGGCCGCGGCCGCCTGCATCACCAATTTGGCGTAGTCGGCCACCGGATGCGCCATGCTCTGGTACTCCGCAGCGATACCGCAGAAGGCCGAATAGTCGTAGGTGCCGTAATGCAGGGCGGTACATCGTCCATCCGCTGCATGCACCATGCGGGCGACGACCGCGGTGCCATCGGGACCGAGAATCGCCTGTGGTGTCTCCACTTGGATTTCGAACCGCAATGTTCCTACGCCGAGGTTGAACGTCTGCTCAAGCTGTTCGCAGATATGGACCATGGCGGTCACCTGGTCGACGCTGGTGGCCTTGGGCAGCGTCGTCACGAAGCCGTCCAGCGGCGCCTGCGCGGCTACTAGTTCTCCCACCACGATGGCCAACGTGCGCAGACCGCGGCGCCGCGTGGGCGCTTCGAGGCACTTCATCCGGATGCCAAAGAACGGTGCGGCCCTGCCCTCGCGAATACTTGTCGCGAGGTCGCGCGCAGCCGAGGATGCGTGCCCATCCTCGACCTCGTCGCTCCGTGCGCCGTACCCGTCCTCGAAATCCACCCGCAGGTCCTCGACGGGCTCGCTGACGAGCTTGCTGCGCACCCGGGACTCGAGATCGACGGCATCTGCGCCCTGCTCGTCCACGAGCGCGGCGAATATCGAGTTGTGCTCGTCTAACGTGGCAAGCGCTGCATCGCCCCACTCACGGCACACCGTGCTCCGATATCGATCGGCTGGCACATACACCGTGTGGACCGGCTGGCGACCTGGACGATCGCCAGGAAACTGCCGGGCGAGGGCCGCGTCGGCGCGGGCAAGCCGCCGGTCGAGGTCGTCGTTGAGCCGATCGAGGTCGACATCGGTGCTGACCGCCATCGAGACCCCCTGACCGAATCTTCTGTGATGCGGATACTATCTTTCGCACAACGGAAGTCAACGGACTGGCTTGGGCGGGCAGTCGCCTCCCGCGCGTGGTTGGTACGGGTGGGGCAGCTCCGGCCCTCAGGAGTGCTCGGGCATCCCACCTATGCGCGGGACAGAGCGGGTGGCCGTCGACGGCGAGTTGGAGTCTGCTCTGAACGCGCGTTGTTACATCGCCGGGTTGTCCGTACCACGCCGACCAACGAGGAGGATGTCGCCATGGAGACCTGGGACGCGGTACGAGCGCGCCGCAACGTACGCCAATACGCCGACGAGCCGATCGCTCGGCCGGATCTCGAGCGCATTCTTGACGCCGGGCGACGCGCACCCTCGGCGGGTAACTGGCAACCATGGGACTTCGTGGTCGTCACCGATCGAGCCCGGCTGGTCGAGCTATCGAAGGTCTGGGCGCGGGGCGGGCGGCACATCGCACACTCCGCCGCGACGATCGCGATGGTCGCGGCCGAGCCCGAAGACGCGCGCCGTCGCGAGTTGTTGTACTACGACTTCGGCCAGGCGACGGCAAACATGATGCTGACCGCGACCGACCTCGGTATCGGATCCGGCCATTCGTCCGTTGGCGATCAGGAGCAAGCGCAGCG
>Ga0207683_10002313_pt1 | contig 16715 bp, 20 predicted proteins | sample KBSM73metaG_FD_184333 | JGI IMG/M metagenome (GOLD analysis project Ga0207683, IMG submission 184333) | Miscanthus rhizosphere microbial communities from Kellogg Biological Station, Michigan, USA - KBS M7-3 metaG (SPAdes) (version 2) | ecosystem: Host-associated > Plants > Roots > Rhizosphere >... | reverse complement strand
AAGCGGTCGAGGCCCATGCGCGTCGCCTCGCTGTTGATGGCGTCGCGGACCTTGTTCTCGAAACCGGAATAAGCGTGGATGATGTACCAGCGGGACATGGGCGTTCTCGTGACTGTTGCGCTTAGCCGAGGAGGCTCAGCAGATATTTGACGACGGTCGAAAAGAAGGCGTCGACCCCGAAGAAGAAGAAAGCGAGCAGCAGGGTCATGATGATCACCATGATGGTGGTCGCCACGGTTTCCTTGCGCGTCGGCCAGTGGACCTTGGCGGTCTCTGCCTTCACCTGATTGACGAATTGACCGATGGAGACTTTCGCCACGTTTTCCCTGCTCGCTTTCAGAAAGAAAAGCGCCCCGCGGACCTTTCGGGCCGGCGGGGCTGCGGGTCACTTAGCGGGTGGCGGATGAGTCTTCAAGGTTGGCGACGAAGACAGGCAAGGAAATCGTCGCCGCGCTCCGTGATTCGCGGCCCGCCGAGGCAATCAGTCCGGAACCGACAAATCGACCACGTCTCGCCATGTCCCATCGGCTTCTTTTCGCCAGATGGTCACGGCCCGGAATTCCTGGGTTTCGAGAGCTCCCTTGGCGTTGGGCGCGGTCACGCTGCTCCGTTCGATAAGGTAACCGAAGTCGCCGGACGGCGAGACATGCGCTTCGACCGGCTTCCATTTGATCCGGAAACCCGGAATCTTCATGCTCTGCTCGACATATTTCCGAATGGCAGCCTTGCCGCGAAGTGTCGGCATTCCCGGGATCATCACGATGGCGTCATCGGCCCAATAGCCAAGGATGGCGTCGACATTCTTCGTCCCCGCGACACGCGACCATTGGCGGCTCGTTCGCTCCAGCAGCTTGTCATCGGAATTGGCGTGACTGGGTTCGGGGTTGTCGGAGCAGCTCGAAAGATGCGCTGCCGCGTAGCCGAGCAGGAGCGCCCTCAAGGCGTTTCGAAAGTCGCGCTGGCGGGAACGTTGCCGGTTCATGCAGATGTCCCTTCTCGCGAAATTCGGTCGAGTCTGAACTCCAGGATTGCTGGAGTCGACTCCAGCCAATGTCAGCTTCGCGGGGACGGCAACATCAGTGTTTTCCAAGGAAAGAGTGGAGCGGGCACGGGCCACGGAGCAATGATTTGACATGGTTATCAAAACGTTGAATGCACGGCGATGACCGTTCGGTCACTGGCGACAGGTAGTTCTCACTGTTGCCAGCCCAAGTAAGAAATAGGGGTAGTATGCGTAAGGTTCTTGCGTTCGCGGCGCTTGCCGCTTGTTCACTCGCGTCTCCGGCGTTTGCGGCAGACACGATCACCTTCAACAGCGATCCGAGCATCGCGTTCAACTATGGCGCGGGGAACAATTACATCCCCGCCAACTCGGCCGTGCTGACCACGACCGACCCCACGAGCCAGCTTGCTGGCCGGGCGCACATCTACCAGCAGGCGGCGCTGCCGTCGGATGCGTCGGGCGTATATTCGTTCGCGCTCGGCTCGAACGTCAGCATCGATTATTCGTTCTCGAACATGCTGACGGGGTCGGTTCAGCTGCTCAACCTGCTCACCGGCCAGTCCGCGGAGTACAGCGTTCCATTCGTAGGATCGCTGAACAACTCGCTCTTCCAGGACAGCCAGCGGCTGTCGTTCGGCTTCCTCAACGGGGGTTCCATCTTCGGCAACCTCGGCTTTGATGCCAGTGTTAACGACACCTACCAGGTGAACCTGGTCGGCACGAATGCCGGCGGGACGCACACCGATACGTTCTACGTCCAGCTGGGCAGCGGCGCTCCGCTTCCTGAGCCGGCGACCTGGGCCATGATGCTGCTCGGCTTTGCCGGCATCGGCGTGGCGGTTCGCCGCCAGCGCCCGGCGAAGCTCCCGCAGATCGCCTAAGCGTCGGATGGGTTGATGGGGAAAGGGCGCCTGTGCGCCCTTTCCCTTTCAGTTGGCCATTGTTCCGAACTGACACACTGGATGCATTGCCGTTGAATCGCGGCTTTCTTGGGGAGACATGTACTTTCGTTAGTAGCGTTCCTTTGGACATGGGGAGTTTGCCGTGTCGTGTTTGAGTAAGACAATCGATATCCGTCTCGCCCGGCGCACTGCAGCAAGGCGCCCGGTGGCAGTGCTTGGATCCGTCGCCACCATCCGCGGGTCGACATCCGTCATCATCGAAGACCTTTGTCCCGAAGGAGCCAGGCTGGTCGGTCACCGCCTGCCGCCAGCAGGCGAGGAAATCCTGCTTCGCGCAAACGACAGCATCGTGCTTGGACGGATTGCGTGGGCGAAGGATGACGCTCGGGGCGTCGCATTCGAGGAAGGCGAAATGCCGGTGTGCACGCCTCCCATCGCGAGGCGCCCGGCAACACTCTCAAACTGAGAAGCAGTAAGCGTTCGGGTGGAACCGCATGGTCAAAGTTCAGCTTAGGATCTTGCCCGCCGGTTCGACTCTCCGACGGAAGCGATCAGAAAACTGGGGTGAGTGGAATTTCGTGTCCTTGCCCCGGGCCGGCGACCACATCGACCTCCAACGGAATGAGTGCATCGAGACCCTGGCGGTCCAGCGGCTTGTTCATCTTGGAAGCCAGCACCCGCTGCCACGATCGCGAACTCCGTACCGGCAGCGCAAAGAGCCATCGATATGCATCATAGCCGTCAGGACGGCATTCACGCGCGCGCAGTAGAGACTATCGAATATTGAAAACTGGCAGGGGCAGAGGGACTCGAACCCACGACCCTCGGTTTTGGAGACCGATGCTCTACCAACTGAGCTATACCCCTAGGCCGAGGCGCGAGGTAGCGAGCGCGGTTCCGCCGCGCAAGGTCACTTGACGATGGGGAGGCCCAGCCAGCTGCCGCCTGTGCCGGTGAACACGCGCTGGGTCGCGGGGCGATAATCTTCCGCCTTCGCGAAGAAGATGTTCGGCACGTAGGTCTGCGGATTGCGGTCGTAGAGGGGGAACCAGCTCGACTGGACCTGGACCATCAGGCGGTGGCCGGGCTGCAAGGTGTAATTCACGGTCGGGAGCGCGAACTTGTAGGTGACGGGCTCGTTTGCCGGTACGGGCGACGGGTGCGCGGGATCGTCGCGGTAGCGGCCGCGCATGATGTCCATGGCGATGGCGAGCTGGTAGCCGCCCATCTCCGGCTTCTGCGGATATTGATCGGGATAGACGTCGATCAGCTTTACGACCCAATCGCTGTCGGTGCCGCTGGTCGAGGCGACGAGGTTCACGAGCGGCGTGCCGGCCAGGCGCAGGGGCTCCGTGAGCGGAGCGGTCGCGTAAGTCAGGACGTCGGGGCGGGCTTCCGCGAAGCGCTGATCGTCGGTGAGCCATTGCCGCCAGCTTGAGGTGGGTGAGTAAGGCGGAAGGTTGGGACGGGCGCGATAGGTAACGGGCCGCGCGGGATCGGAAACGTAGGAGTCGACGGCCTTGCTGCCTGGGGCGCCGAAGCCGAGGTGGCCGCTCGGCGCGAGATAGATTGGTGTGAGGTCGGCAGGGCAGGCGCTGGCGCAGGACTGCGGCCAGTCGTTCAGGCGCTTCCACTGGTTGGTGCCGGCCTCGAAGGCGGTGACCCGGGCAATGTTGGCGGGCGGAGCGCCTTTCAAATGCTCGTCGAGGAAGGGGATGAGAACGTTCTGGCGGAACCAGCGCGCGGTATCGCTGCCCCAGTCGATGGGTCCGAGGATGGCGGCCGCCGTGTTGACCTGGCCGTGGTGCCAGGGACCGAGCGCGAGATGCGCGTTGGGGCTGGCCTTGACCGCGTTGAAGACGGCGGGAGCGCCGTAGATGTCTTCCTGGTCCCACAGGCTGTCGATGAGGAGGGTTGGGACGGTGAGGGGCTTCTGCGCGAGGATGCGATCGACGGCCTGGTCCTGCCAATATTCGTCATAAGCCGGGTGCTGCATCAGGCGGAGCCAGAAGGGGAGCTGCTCCATTCCCATCGCGCGGCCGTAGGCGCCGGCCGAGCCGTAACGGAGGAAGGTGGCATAATCGTCGTAGCCGCTGGCGAACCATTCCTCTTCGGACTTCTTGTTCGCCGTCTGGCCATAGACGTAGCCGATCATCTCCTGCCGGAAGGCGCCGTTATGGAACCAGTCGTCACCCTTCCACACGTCGACCATCGGGTTGATGGGGACGCTGGCTTTCAATGCGGGGTGCGGGTTCACGAGGGTCATGAGCGCGGTGAAGCCGTCGTAGCTGGTACCGATCGAGCCGACGCTTCCGTTGCTTTCGGGAATGCGCTTCACTAGCCAGTCGATCGTGTCCCAGGCGTCGGTCGAATGGTCGACGGCAGTCGGGTTGAGCGGGCCCTTCAGGGGCCGGTTCATCACATAATCGCCCTCGGACTTATACTTGCCGCGGACGTCCTCGACGGCGACGATATAGCCCGCGCGGACGAGCTCGGCGTAGAGGGGGGAGAGAATGTTCTCGGGCCAGGGTCCGAAGCCGCCGCGAGCGGTCGACTTGTCCGCAGAATAAGGCGTCCGGTCGAGCATGATCGGGTGCTTGCCGCCGCCCTTGGGAATGATGAGCACGGTGTACAGCCGCGCCCCGTCGCGCATCGGGATCATCGCCTCACGGCGGACATATTGGAAATCGGCGCGCGGGGCTGAGAAAGCGGGTGGAATATCGCCGCCCTTGGGGATGGGCGGGACCATGCGCTGGAAGGCAGGCGGAATATCGCCGCCGGGCTGGACCGCGGGCTGGACGTTGGTCTCGGCGTGAAGGGCTGACGCGAAGGCGAGTGCGGCGAACGTAAACTTCCTGAAGCTCATGCGACTCCTTTTCCGGCCGGCGCCTATTGGCACGGGCTGGACAGGGGCGGCAAGCCGAGCTTCAGATCAGAAGTTCAGTCCCAAGGCGGCGTAGAGATGATAGCCCGTCTGGTGCTCCGCCCAGGTCGGTCCGCCCGAGATCAGCAATGCGTAATGATCGGTGAGCTTCACGATCGAGCCAAGGCCGGCGCGGGTCTGGGCCGTGCCGTCGTCGGTATTGGAGCCCTGCCGGGTGACTTCGGCACCAAGCGAGACCTTCTCGCTAAGATCCTGCGTGAGCGCGAGGCCCGCCTGCCAGAAGTCGCGGTTCCCGGTGCCGGGATTGATCATGTAGCCGCCGCCGCCGAACAGGCTGGTGCCGCCGTCGAAGTCCTTTTCCATCCACATCGGAAGCAGGATGCGCGTCTTCTCGCCGTGCTCGATGCTTGAGGTCGGAAGGATCGCCCGGGGAAAGATTGCGACGGAGATGCCGTTCTTCTCGTCATGAATGAACCGATACTTCGCCGCGAGTTCCACGTCGCCAGTCCCCGAGTGCCAGCCGTCGTTCGGTTCGTGCGTGATGGAGAGTGGCACCGTCGCGGTAAGCTGGAGGTCCTTCGCACCCCCATAATTGATGTCGAGGCCCGCGCCTGCCTCGAGCGAGGAATGCCGTCCCTCGCCCGATCCGAAGGCATAGATTTCCCAATGCCCGGTATCGGTCGGGGCCGGATCGTCGGTGAGATAGGGCGGGCCTGCAGCGGCAGCTGACGCCAGGCAGGAGAGCGTCAGCACGGCGCAAGCGCGACGAATGCTCACGCGGAAGCTTCAGCCTTCACGGGATGCTGGCCCGGCCGCTGGGGAAGCAGGAAGATGAGGGCAACGATGACGGCGGCCAATACCGTCGAAGCAAGAGGCCTGCTCATTTCGAGGCCGCCCTTGCCGAGCGGCTTGTCGAGCCAGTCGCCGACCGTTGCGCCGAGCGGGCGAGTGAGGATGAAGGCCGCCCAAAAGAGGAAGACGCGGGAGACGCGCGTGCTGAAATAGAGGATCGCGAGGACGCCGAGGCCCACGCCGAAGACGAGTGCTCCTCCCGAATAGCCGAGGCCCCAGCCGCCCTCGCTGAGCGGGTCGGCGCTCCAGTCGCCAAGCGCCGTCCCGAGAGTCTGCGAAAAGGTGATGGTAATCCAGTAGAAGGCTTCCTCGCGCGGGCCCGAGACGCTGTTGACGTCGACGGTGCCGAGCGTGCGCCACCAGACGAGCAGCGAGGCCAGGACGCAGGCGAGGAGAAGCATCGAGCCGCCGGGATATCCGATGCCGAGTGATCGGTCCGCGAAATCCGCGAGGGTGGTGCCGCAGGTCGTCGAAGCGACAATCGTGGCCCAGTACAGCCACGGATTGAATCCGTCCGCGCGGATCTGCGCGATGACGAAGCCGACAAGCAGCACGCCGAAGATCGCGGTGCCGATCAGATATCCATATGGGACCGGATGGGCGGTTGTCTCGCCGAGCCAGGTCATCGTCACGGTGTCGCCGCCGGTTTCGCCAAGCGTGGTGGCGAGGATCTTGATTATCCAGAATCCCAGTGTGACGGCGGGGACCTTGGCGAGTGCGTCGCGATTGCTCATGCTGCCTCATATGACCGACGGCGGAAACGGTTCCAGCCTGTCACTAGGTTCACGTATGGGCAACGCGAGTGAAGGAGGCGATGATGGGGGTATTAGGTATCGGCGGGCTCTTCTTCCGGGGACGCGATCCGGAAGCGCTTTCGGCCTGGTACAAGGAACATCTGAACGTCGGTGCGGGATGCGTCGCCGATGGCGCCAGCGAGGCCGATCAATGGTCGTGGACGGCGACGGGCGGGCCCATCGTCTTCGCTCCGTTCGCGGCTGACACCGATTATTTCAGCAGCGACAAGGCCTACATGCTGAACCTTCGCGTGAGCGATCTTGCCGGGCTCATCGAGCAGTTGAAGGGCGCGGGCATCGAGGTCACGACCAAGGACGAATGGAACGATCCTCAGGTCGGCCGCTTTGCGCGCATTCACGATCCGGAGGGCAATCCGATCGAGCTTTGGGAGCCGCCTGCCTGAGCGCCGGCCCGGAACGAAAAGAGCGGCCGGGGTTTTTTGCGAATGACTTGCAATAAGCTCGGCGCTCTTTAGGTCCTCAAGACATGAACGATCAAACCACTTTCGACGCGGCGGCCCGGATCGCCGCCGGCGACGACGGCACCACGTACGACCGCGTCGCCATCGCCCTTCACTGGGCGACCGCTTTCCTCGTCATTGCCAATTTCGCGCTATCCCAGGTCTGGGACTGGTTCGCCAAGCCGACCAAGGGGCTGCTGGAAGACACGCATATGTCCTTCGGCGTGCTGCTTGCCGTGGTTGTCGTTGCGCGCATTGCGTGGCGGCTCGTGCCCGGGCACCAGGTTTCGTCACTGGAGGCGGGCTGGATGCGGATCGCCTCCAAAGCCACGCATTATGTGCTGTACGCGCTGCTCATCGCCGAGGCCGTGCTCGGCTTCGCCTTCCGCTGGGGCGCCGGGCGGCCGATGGCTTTCTTCGGCACAGGCATTCCGCCGATGATCGGCGAGATGGGAAAGCCCTTACGGCGCGAGCTGCGTGAGTTTCACGAATGGATCGGCTGGGCGATCATTATCATCGCGCTGCTCCACGCGCTCGCGGCGCTCTACCATCACTATGTGCTCAAGGACCGCGTACTAGTGCGGATGCTGCCGCGCGGGGCGAGGGAACGCGGCGCCTAGAAGTCGGATTCGGCCAGGAACTTCACACCGGCGCTGTCATGGAGCGCCCAGCGGATCTGCGCCTTGACCTGGCCCATGCGCGGAAGGTCGATGGCGACCCGCTCGCCGATGCGGAAGTCGTTCTCACCCTCGATGCGGCATCCCTCGTCAGAAAAGTCGGAGAGCTTGACGGGCGCGGTGCTGCCGTCGTCGCGGTGAACGACCGCGTCGATGGCGACCGCCTGCCGGTCCTTGCGCCCTATCCAACCATGCATGCGCTGCACGATGCCAACCCCCACGTCAGCGCGGCACCTTGCCGCATCTGGGTAAAATTAGCCTTAAACCGACTTAACGCAGGTTAAAAGTGCGCGGGTCAAGCCGCGATGTCGTACGGCTGGATCTCGCCCGAAAGATAGAGGTTACGCGCCTTTGTCCGCGATAGCTTGCCCGAGCTGGTGCGCGGCAGGGTGCGCGGGGGAACGAGCTCGACGACGGGGGTGATGCCGGTGATCGCGCGGACGCGTTCGCGGATCTCGTCGCGCAGGCGGCCGCGCTCTTCATTGTCGGAGACGCGGCAGTGAACCAGGACCGCCGGCGTTTCTTCTCCGCTCGGTCCGGTGATCGCAAAAGCGGCAATATCGCCGGACTTGAAGCCGGGCAGCTGCTCGACCGCCCATTCGATGTCCTGCGGCCAATGGTTGCGCCCGTTGATGATGATCATGTCCTTGGCGCGGCCGACGATGAAGATGTAGCCGTTCGACATGTAGCCCATGTCGCCGGTGTCGAGCCAACCGTCCGCCGACAGGCAGGCGTCGGTCGATTCCTGATCGCGGAAATAGCTGTGCATGACGCTTGCGCCGCGCACGTAAACCTTGCCGATGCCGCGGTCGGGAAGCATGTCGCCGCCAGGACCGCGGATCTCGATCTCCATGCCGGTAACCGGTTTTCCGCAATTGACCACGGCGCGATAGCGGCGCGGACGATCGTCTGAATCAGGAGCGCCACCCGACAGCTCATTTTCCTCTACCAGCTCAAGCCGAATCCCTTCACCGGGCGGCATCAGCGACACGGCAAGCGTCGCTTCGGCGAGGCCGTAGCTGGGACAGAATGCGCCGGCCTTGAAACCGGCCGCATCGAAGCTGTCGACGAATGCCTGCATCACGTCGGGTCGGATCATGTCGGCGCCGTTGCCGGCGATGCGCCAGCGGGAAAGGTCGAAGCGATCCTCGGCGCGCGTTTGCGAACTCATCCGGCGCGAGCAGATGTCGTAGCCGAAGGTGGGCGAATAGCTGACCGAAGTGCCCGGATTGCGGGTGATCATGTCGAGCCAGGCGAGCGGCCGCCGGGCGAAGTCCTCGGTCTTAAGATAATCGACCGAAAGCTGCATGGCGACGGGCGAGAGGAAGCAGCCGACGAGGCCCATGTCATGGTACCAGGGAAGCCACGAGATGACGCGATCGGTTTCGATAACCTCGAGCCCGATGGCGTGGGCGTGAAGGTTGTCGAGCAATGCAGCGTGGGTCACGGCAACGCCGTGCGGGAAGCGCGTCGAACCGCTCGAATATTGGAGATAGGCGATGTCGTCGGCGCTCGGGCTCGGCAGGCCGCCCTCCGCTGGCTCTACCGCCGCCAGCGTATCCCAAGAGCGCGCGGTGAAACCGGCCTGCACCGCGGCAGCTTCACAAAAATCGGTGAGTTCGGGCGGGTAGAGGAAGAGCGCGGGATCGCAGCTCTTGAGCTGGATACCGAGTTGTTCGACATAGGCCTCACGGCCGCCGAAGCTGGTCGGCAGCGGCAGCGGAACGGGCCACGCCCCGGCATAGACGGCGCCGAAAAAGGCGGCAGCGAACTCGGCGCCCGTCTCTGCCACCAGCGCGATTCGATCGCCAGGCTTGATACCGATCGCGACGAAGCGGTGCGCAAGGGCGAGCGCGTCCTTGCGCAATTCGGAATAACGATAGGCCCGCGTCAGCGTGCCGCGCGCGTCGTGAAAGTTGAGCCCGCGCTGTCCGCCGGCCGCAAAATCCAGCGCTTCGCCAATCGTGGCGAAGTCCGCGAGACGGCGGGGCAGCTCGTCAAGCGTGGGTGTCGCACCCGCGGGGGCCAGATCCTTGGTCACCGAGACGTTGCGCTCGAGCACTCAGACATTCCTTGGTTGTTTGCGTTGGCAATATGCCGCGCTAGCAGCCGTTTCCCCTTGGCGAGGCAGTGTGGCACAAAAAGGGCGATATGGCACTCTCCAAGGCCCGGCGCGCGTTGCCGCCTCTCCAGCAGGCGGCCCTGCAGGAGCTCGCGCTTCGCTATGTCGGCAAATATGCGACCACACGGGCAAAGCTTCGTGCCTACCTTTCGCGCAAGCTCCGGGAGCGCGGGTGGAACGGGGAGAGGGAACCGAACCTGGAAGCCCTGGTCAATCGCTTCGCCGAACTCGGTTACGTCGACGATGCTTCGTACGCGCTCGGGCGATCGCGCTCGCTGAGCAGCCGGGGCTATGGGAAGCGTCGACTTGCGGAAAAGCTTCGGGCGGCGGGGGTCGGTGAAGACGATAGCGGGGCGGCGAACAAGCATGCGGACGGCGAGTCCGTGGCCGCTGCATTGCGCTTCGCCAAGCGGCGGCGCCTTGGGCCGTTCGCAGCGGCTGCGCCAGACCGGCTCCAGCGAGAAAAATGGGTCGCAGCCATGGTCCGTGCCGGGCACGAATACGGACTTGCCCGGATCATCACGGACATGAATCCAGATCAGGTTATTGATGTGGATGAACTTTGCGGCCGAATGCAGTTTAACGACACTTAAAGTCGGTTTGCCGACACTTCCACGCATGTTAATGGGGCGCTCTTATGGTGCGTTCTGCAATGATATTGGCCGAGGGAGGTGATCGGGCCGCAATGGACTCGGACGATAACTCTCTGCCATCGGAAATGGCCGCAATCACGGGCCGCGTGAAATGGTTCGATGCAACAAGGGGCTTCGGTTTCCTCGTCAGCGATGACGTTGAAGGCGATGTGCTGCTTCACTTCAGCGTCCTTCGCGAGCACGGCAGGCGCAGTGTGCCGGAAGGCGCAGTCATCGAATGCGTGCCGGTCCGGCTCGACCGCGGATTGCAGGCGAAAAAGGTGCTGTCGATCGACACCACCTCGGCCTTGCCGCAGCAGCCGCGCTCGTCCATGCCTGCGAGCGAACGCGCTGACCGCAAGGCGCTTGCGGACAATGCCGGTGCGTTCGAGCCGGTGGAGGTCAAATGGTTCAACCGCGTTCGCGGCTACGGTTTCGTGAAGCGGCCCGACGAGTCGGGCGGCGAGGACGTGTTCGTTCACATGGAAACGGTGCGCACGTCGCACCTTCCCGAGCTCCAGCCGGGGCAGATGCTCGAAGCGCGGATCGCGCCGAGCAGCAAGGGCCTGACCGCCGTCGAACTGCGCGGCTTCGGCGAGTCGGAGGACTAGCCGGAGCGCTGGTCGCGCTGATCGCCTGCAGCCCGCAATTGCCAGCCCAGAACGCCCCTTCCGAAACGGCCGACCCGCGAGCGCAAAGCGGTCTTCGCGAAGTGACGCTGATGATCCGGTCGAGCAACGGCGTACACCGCTTCACGGTCGAGGTCGCAGCGACTCCTGAGCAACAGGAGCGGGGCCTCATGTTCCGCACGAAGGTGGCGGCCGACCGCGGGATGATCTTCCCTTACGAGCCTGCGCAGGAAGTCGCGTTCTGGATGAAGAACACGCTCATCCCGCTCGACATCGTCTATATCAGGGCCGACGGGACGATCGTTCGCATCACCCATGCCGCAGCGATGGACCTGACGCCGCTACCCTCGGGCGAGCCGATCACCGGCGTGCTGGAAATCCGCGCCGGACGGGCCGCGGAGCTCGGCATCAAGGAAGGCGATATCGCGAGCTGGCCCAAGTAACCTTGCACGATTGAGCGCGACGGGGCAGAGGCACCATCCCATGGGTTTCTGGTCGAAAATCTTCACTTGGTGGAACGGCGCGACGGTCGGAACGGCGCTATTCACGCGCCGGTTCGGCAACGAGGTCGGCAAGGACGAGGCCGGCAACGTCTATTACCAGGATAAGAAGCACCCGAGCCGACGCTGGGTGATCTATGCCGGAAGCAACGACGGCAGCCGCGTGCCTCCGGGCTGGCAGCTCTGGCTCAAGGGCACGATCGAAGATTTGCCAGAAAAGGCGCTGCCGCCGATCCGCAAGTTCCAGCAGCCACCGACTGCGAACCTCACCGGCACGATGGAGGCATTCCGTCCGGACGGCGCGCTTGGGTCCGGCAAGCTGCGGCCGGCCTCGACCGGGGACTACGAGCCCTGGATCCCCGAATAGACGTGCGGGGCCTTTCCGCGTCATTGCTTGCAGCGCTCGCGCTTGCTTCCTGCGGCAAGGGCAAGCCGGAGCAGAATGCGCCGTTGCCACCCGCGAGGCAGACCGCCTCGACCGCGAACGGCGAAGGTGGCGTGACGCCGATGGCGCAGCGTGTCGCGGTCCTCGGAATCCTCAACAAGCGAAACGGGATCGTCCAGAACGTCGCGCTTCACCCCGGCCAGTCGGTCCGTTGGAAGGATGTCATTGTGCGCCTGCGCGCCTGCGAAACGTCCGCGCCGTGGGAAGAAGAGAAACTGACCGGCGCTTTTATCCAGCTCGACGTGCAGCAACCGGACAAGAAGTGGAACCGAGCTTTCTCAGGCTGGCTATACAAGGAATCGCCGTCGCTGAACGTCGTCGAGCACCCGGTCTACGATGTATGGCCCAAGACCTGCGAGATGACATATCCGTCGGCTCCCGGCATTCCGGCCGCTCCAGCGAGCTCCAGCAACCTGTCGAGCGCCAAAAAGTCCGGCGCAGCGTCGGGCGCTCGGCCCAGTGCCTCGACCAAAGCGCCGGTGGCGGAAGCGCCGACTGAAACGCCTCCCCCGAGCGCCGCCGACAATAACGCCACATAGGTCTCGCGTGGCACCGTGATCGCGCCGAGCGAGGCGAGATGCTCGGTCATGAACTGGCAGTCGAGAAGCGTGAAATTGCCTGCCCTGAGCCGGGCCACCAGCCAGGCCAGGGCGACCTTCGAGGCATCGGTTGCGCGGCTGAACATGCTCTCGCCGAAGAAAGCTCGGCCGAGCTTCACCCCGTAAAGGCCGCCGACGAGCCCGTCGCCGCTCCAGACCTCCACGCTATGGGCATGGCCCGAACCGTGGAGCGCGAGCATGGCACTTTCCAGTTCTGCGTTGATCCAGGTCTCCTCACGGTCGGCGCACGCCGTGATGACCGCGCGGAAGTCGCGATCGTGAGTGACGGCGAAGCGCCCCGATCGGAGCACGCGCTTCAGCGAGCGCGACAAGTGGAATCGGTCGAGGGGCAGGATCGCGCGGTTGCGCGGCTCGACCCAGAACAGTTCGGCCGCGTCGCGACTGTCCGCCATCGGGAAGATGCCGGTGGCATAACCCTGCAACAACAAGCGAGGGTCGAGGCGACTCATGTGCCCGAAATTTACAGGATCTCGCGCACCTTGTCCTGCGGGCGGCAAAGGCGAACGCCATTGGGCGTTTCAACGATCGGCCGTTCAATCAGGATCGGGTGCTCGACCATCGCATCAAGGACTTCGTCGTCGCTGACGTCGGGGCGGGTGAGGCCCAGCTCTTGAGCGAGGGATTCCTTCGCGCGGAGGCCCTCGCGCGGACTGATGCCCGCACGCTCGTAGAGGCGCTTGAGCTCGCCTCGTTCCGGCGGCGTCTTGAGATATTCCTGGACCCAGACGTCGCAGCCCTCGTCGCGGAGAATTTCGAGCGTTTTCCGCGACGTGCCGCACATCGGGTTATGAAAAATTGTCGCCTTCATAGAGTGAGAGTTCCCCAAGCAGATTCAGTTGGTTAAACAAGGATTTAACGTATCCGGGCGGTATTCGTCGGCTTGCATTGTCGCGCATGCGGAACGATGACGCGCCCGCGTCGTTCCAGCGATTGTAACATGTACCGTCACAGGCGGAAGCGGCGGCGTGCGCATGTTAGAACAGCTCAAATGAAACGGGAGAAAGAGCGATGCGTAAATCCATTCTTGCTTTGACGCTTGGAAGCACCGCCATGCTCGGCGCGTGCGCGACGAACCCGCAGGTGGCGCAGGATGCGGCCATCGGCGGCGTCGGCGGCGCGGCGGTCGGAGCGGTAGTTCCTGGCGTCAGCGTGATCGAGGGCGCCGCTGTCGGCGCGGCGATCGGCGGCCTTGCCGGCGCGATCTGGTCGGACACGAACAATGACGGCTATGTCGACGGCTATACCTACAACGGCCAATATTATGCCGGCACGCCGTCGGGTTATGACCCGGGCACTCATAGCGTTCTCGCCGGCGCGGCGACCGGTGCTCTCGGCGGTGCGGCCCTAGGTGCTGCGGCCGGCGCGGTCATTCCGGGCGTCAGCGTCCTCCAGGGCGCCGTGATCGGCGCTGCGGTCGGCGGTCTAGCCGGCGCGATCTGGGCCGACCGTGACAATGACGGGCGGGTGGACGGCTACGTCTACAACGGGCAATATTATGCCGGTGCGCCGGCTGCTACTGCCCCGGCTCCGGCTCCAATGCCGGCCCCGGCCCCCATGCGCAGCGGTGAGCGCGGCTAAAATCGGACCCCATCAAGGCGGGTCTTTGGTGGGAAGTTTGATTGGAGAACGCGTGAAATTATTGCGTGACGAGTGCACCGGCCGCTGGCCGGTGCACTTTTTTCAGAACTGCGGAGCGATCGCCGCGGCGGTGGCGCTGGCTGTCGTCCCTTCGGCGGCGCTTGCGGCTGCCGCCCAACCGGTCGTCGCGGGCCAGCCGGCGGTTGCCGGCCAGAGCATCGACGACTTCTATCGCAGCCGGGCGAACTACCCGCTCTGGCTGGCACCCAACGCGGGCGATGCGCCGCAGCAGTTGATCGCGTTGCTGTCGAGCGCGAACCTCGATGGTCTTTACCCCGACAAATATAATGTGGCGGCGATCCAGGCGGCACTCGATGCCGCGCGCGCGCCCAAGGCGAAGCCGAAGGATGCGAACAACGCCGAGCGCAAATTGTCCGAGGCCTTCGTCGCTTATGTCGGCGACCTGATGCGCGATCCGAACATCGGCATCATGTATGTCGATCCTAACCTCAGGCCGAAACCGCCGTCGCCGCTGGCGGCGCTGCTCAATGCGTCGGCGTCGCCGTCGCTCAGCAATTACATCCGGACCATGGGTTGGATGCACCCTTACTATGCCGAGCTTCGCGGAGCCTTGGCCAACCACCAGTTTGCCGATGAGCATCAGCATCAGATGCTTGCGCTCAATCTCGAGCGGGCACGCGCCCTGCCGGCAGGCAAGCAGCGCTATGTGGTCGTCAACGCGGCCCAGCAGCGGCTTTACATGTTCGAGGGCGGCAAGGTGGTCGATTCGATGGTCGTCGTCGTCGGCAAGCCCAAATATCCGACCCCGCTGATCACGGCCTATATCCGCTTCGCCAGTCTCAATCCTTATTGGTACGTGCCGCCCGATCTCGCAGCAGAGCGGATCGCGCCGAACGTCGTGAAGCGGGGGCAGCGCTATCTGGACGACCTCGGCTACCAGGTCATGTCCGACTGGGACGACAAGGCGGAGATCATCGACCCCAAGACCATCGATTGGAAAGCGGTCGCCGACGGCAAGGTCGAGGTCCGGATCCGGCAGCTTCCCGGGCCGCACAATTCGATGGGCCGGATGAAGTTCATGTTTCCGAACGAAGCCGGCGTCTATCTCCACGACAATCCGGAACGCGAGCTCTTCACCGAAGCGTCGCGGCTCTACAGCGGCGGTTGCGTCCGGCTGGAGGATGCCGCGAGGCTAGGCCGCTGGCTGTTCGGTTACGACCTGGAGTGGGAGTCGGCGGGGACCGAGCAGCGCGTGCCGCTGCAGCAACTGGTGCCGGTCTACATCACCTATCTGACGGCGTTGCCGGATGGTGGAAACATCGCATTTTATGATGATGTCTACGGTCGCGATGCGGCGCGGATCGCGGCGACCAGCAGCGCGAATTCCACCGGCGGCGGAGCGATCGCCAAGCACTAGGCGCTCAGGGGCGCCACCAGTTGGGGAAGAAAGTCACATCCTGTGCAACGGGCCGCCCGCCGCGGTCACGCGCGGGATCGAAGCGGATGTAGCGCAAGGTGAGCTGGCACATCAGTGCATCCGCGGACCCGTTGCCGCTCGAGCGGGCGACGCGGCAGTTGGACACGCTGCCGTCGGGATTGACCAGAATGGTGACGCCGACGGTGCCTGACTGGAGTCCAGTCGCGGCCAGCGAGCGATATTCGCGATCGGGAATGCGGGTGACCCGACGAGCCGGGGTGTAACCTGTAAAATCTGCGCCGCCGCCCGGACCATTGCCCGCTCCGCCCGCGCCGGTGCCGCTACCCGCCGCTGCAGCGCCCGACGCGGTAGCCGCGCCGGTTCCCGCAACCTTCGCCGCGCGGATCGGAGACGGAACGGGGAGTTTCGGCTGAGGCGCAACCACGGGCGTCGGTTCCGCCTTTTTCGCGGCGGCGCCTTCCGGCTTCTTCATGGCCTGCGGCTTGGAGGCCGGCTTTGGCGGTGGCTGGACCGGGGGCGGTGGCGGTGGCTCGCTGATATTGATCGTCGTCAGCGTCTCGATGGCATCGCGCGCCATCTGCACGTTCAGGCCTGTGAGGATGATGAACGCGAGCGCGACATGCACGGCGACCACCGCTGCGATCGCCTTGGCCCGATCCGGGCGGTCAGCTGTTCCCTGGTAGCTGGACACCATCGTCCTCTACCTGAAAACGCTCACAACGGCAGAAAGGTGTCGATCATCCTGCCGCCGGAAACCTCGTCAGGCAGCGCCCTGGTCATGCTCTTTGGCGAGCCACTGCTCGAGCCATTTGATGGTGTAATTGCCCTCCAGGAACTCCGGGTCGCGAACGAGGCGTTGGTGAAGCGGGATGGTCGTCTTCATCCCCTCCACGACAAACTCTTCCAGCGCACGCTTCAGGCGTCGGATACAGCTGGCACGATTGGAGCCGTAGACGATTAGCTTGCCGATCATGCTGTCGTAATAAGGCGGGACCTTATAGCCGGTGTAGAGTCCGCTATCGACGCGTACGTGCATGCCGCCGGGAGCCACATAGTTCTTCACGAGCCCGGGCGAAGGCGCGAAAGTCTCCGGGTCCTCGGCATTGATGCGGCATTCGATCGCGTGGCCGTGGAGATGGACTTGCTCCTGCGTACAG
>Ga0207683_10002312_pt1 | contig 16719 bp, 20 predicted proteins | sample KBSM73metaG_FD_184333 | JGI IMG/M metagenome (GOLD analysis project Ga0207683, IMG submission 184333) | Miscanthus rhizosphere microbial communities from Kellogg Biological Station, Michigan, USA - KBS M7-3 metaG (SPAdes) (version 2) | ecosystem: Host-associated > Plants > Roots > Rhizosphere >... | reverse complement strand
GTCTAAAGGACACCCGGCGCCCATGCAGCGGGTGACCGCATCGATGTCCGCGCCCACCCGCGCGCACAGGGCCACCAACGAATTGATGTACGAAATCTTCAGGGCCAGAAGGGCATTGCCGGCGCACGTGGCCAACTCGGCTCCAAAGCCGAGCTGCTCATTCGTCGACGATCGTGAAGCGATTTCGTAGGCTTCAGCTGGTCGCCACCCGACTCACGACGTCACCCCCGGGATACCGGGGCGGTCACCCGCTTGTGTTGGCTGCACCGCAACGTGGTGACCTGCCTCTACGAGCACAGCGGTGAGGGCGCGGTTGACTCTGCGGCCTTCCAGCCGCGCCACCCATCTGCTGCCAGGGCGGCGCGCGCGGCATTACGGCCCGCAGATCCCGTGCACGCTGCCGCCCGGACTAGCGGCGGCGCTACCCAGATGGAGGCTTTGCACCGGGGTTTCGGGTCGGCCGAAACCCGGCAGCGGGCGAAAGATGACCTGTTGAAACAGCGCTGCGGTGCCGCCGTTCACCGCGCCGGCATGCAGGTTGGCGTCCGCAGATTCCAGCCCGGACGGCAGCTGCTCGCTACGGGCGATGACGTGATCGCCGAAGCCGGGCGCGTGCTGCTCGACGACCAGGTCGATGGCCGCCGCCAGTGCGCGGGCCGACCCGTCGTCAGCGACCCCGCGTGGCAGATGGCTGTAGGCCCAGGCACTTTCGGTTCCCTGCGGTGAGCGCATCGGGTCGGCCGTCGACATCTGGCCGAACAGCATGAAGGGGTGACGAGGCACGGTACCGGCGGTCAGGTCGGCCATCCAACGCACCAGTGCGTCGGCGTCGGCGCCCAGATGCACCGTGCCGGCGCCGCGCAGACTGACCGAGCGCCACGGGATTGGGCCCGCCAGAGCGTAGTTGACCTTCACCGTCGGCAAGTCCCAAACGAAGTCGGTCAGGCTGGACAGTACCGAAGCCGGCACCGCATCCGCCGGCAACAGCCGCCGATACAGGTCGGGCGCGGAAACGTCCGCGACGATCGCCCGCCCGCGCCCCGGGAACAATGTGGGCGGCCGCGTCGACGATGGCGCGCAGGGTGTCGGTGGTGCCGTGCTGGGCTTGCATCTGCACCGCCAGCTCGCCCAAAGTGGCGGCCAACCGGCCTCCGGATCCCCCCGGTCATGATCAGCAGAATAGGTCCCCCACCAGAAAAATGTTTCGACTGCATTAATAAACGGGTAGCTCACTGAAGTCCACGTTCGGCCTGCGCAGGTTCATACCAGCGCGCAGGTAGCCAAACTATGAGGGTTGCAGCATGCCACGCGAGTCAGCCGACCCCTATGCCGTACTGGGATTGCCGCCAACGGCGACCCAAGACCAGATCACCAATGCCTACCGCAGGCAAGTGCGAACTCTTCACCCCGACGTCAGAACCACATCACAGCCGGCGCGTCCGCCGTCCGATGAGCAACTACGGCGGGTCTTAGCCGCCTATTCACTGCTGCGCGACCCCGAGCGCCGGGCACGATACGACCGCGCAGCCATGCGCCGCCCCACCGCCCCGCGGGCACCGGCGGAAACGACAAACACTCGGAATACCGCTGCTACCGTGCGCATCCCCGGCTTGACCGTTGAATTCAGGGTCCGGTGGCTTTCGGACTGAGTCGGTCTTCCTACTTGACCAGGCTGATCGTGGCCAAGGCCGCGCGGCTCCTGCACCGGTTATAAACCAATGCGATCCAGTCGTCGATCGGGAACTTAGCGCCACCCGGGTTTCCGGCGCACTCGCCGTCCACAGGCTCCCCCGCGCGGCACTCGAGCTCCCGAAGCGATGACAGACCAGGGCGAGTCCGGGTAGCCGACGAGCAAAGTCCAGCCGGTGCGGACCGCGACACAGCAGGCGGCGAAAAGACATTCTGCCGTGGCACGTCGTCTTCCCGTGACGGCCCGCTGATGGAATCACTGCCACACAGCCGATACCAGCCACGCAGCCGACCCGTCGAACCACCAAACTCCTCGACCTATTTGCGCTGGCTGGCGTCGCAGGGCTACGAACTCGGCCCCACCGTCGAGATCGTCGTGGGTGACCGCCGACGAGGGGTACCGGGATATCGCCGCCGCGCGAAACGGATGGGCGGCCCATCCCGTTAGACGAGGACACTCTGCAGGCGATCGGCGAGTTGATCGCGCTGGGCGAGCAAGAGGGCTTTTGGAATCGGTCTCAGCCCCGATGCCGAAGGGTCGACGGTCGGATACCTGGCCGCGATGGGCGGCGGTGACCTCTCGGGATTCGATCTCGCAGACACTGCCCGCGCCGCGGTCCGTCCCCTACCGGGGAACTGAGGTGACCCAACCGCGTCATTTCGTCACAATGACGGAATGTACGCTAGGGGCGCATCGACCGAGAGACGCCTGATCACAGCATTGCCGGCCGCGACCGGGAGCCCACAAACGAATCAGCTTCGATGACACCGTATCTGGCGGAGCTTGCGATCGAGGCCGGGACTGTGATCGGATCATGTCGATGTCCGATGCGACAAGCGGATGGCAGTGTCAGTTGCAGTATCTGAATTCGACTGTCTACGAGTGTATTTCAATTGCTGATAGTTTCTCTATGGTCAACTAGAACACCTGCCGGCTAGCGGTCAATACATTACACGGACGTTGTCTGTAGTCCAAGTAGGTTGTGCACCAGGAAGTTTCAGCTCCCGTGGGCGTCAGTGCGGTGCTGTCGGCGGCGGGGGCTCAACAGTGACCAGTTCGGCTAGCCCGCTGACGGTGAGGCTGCGCATCAGTAGGGGGTTGGCGATGAGTTGGATGTGGTCGGCGAGGTTGTACAACGCGTTGATCGCTGCGCTGTCGAGGTACTCGACTGCGGTGAGGTCGACGGTAAGCCGTGGCCCCCCGGAAGCGGCCTCTGTGGTGGCGGTGGTGAGCGCTTGGTTGAAGCTGTCGATGTTGCTGAGGTCGATTTCCCCCGCTGCGATGACAACGAGTGTCCCGTCGTCGCGGCGTGTGGTATCGAGGGTGAGCGACGTGGCCATCACGCGATCCTCGCGGTTAGGTGAACTGTGGTTCCCGGGGTGTCGGGAGTGATGGCGACCTCCTGCATGAGCCCTCGCATCAGAGCGATCCCGCGGCCGCGGGTGGAGTTCGCAGCCGGCTGTGGGGGTTTCCAGGAGCCGTTGTCGGTGATCGTCAACTGCACTCGATCGACCAGTGCGGTCGCGGCCATGCTGATTGTGCCTTCCGGATTGTGACGGTGACCGTGCTCGATCGCGTTGGCGACGGCTTCTCCGGCGGCGATGAGCACGGCCATCGTCTGATCCGGGGCTACCCGGGCTCGCGTCAACCAGCTGCGCAGCTCGGCGCGGGCGGGTGCGAGTTGGCTTGCGTCGGCGGCAAATTCGAGCTCCAAGGGGGCGGGATGGCGGTAGAGCAGAACGACCACGTCGTCCTGATACCCGCCGCTCGGCGCGACATCGGACATGATTTGACTCGCCAGATCGTCCAGCGTTGAAGTGCGGCCGTCCTGAACGACGGCGGCGACGCGACAGATCCCGAGGTCGAGTCCTTGCCGGCGACGTTCGATTAGACCGTCGGTGTAAAACAGCAGGGTCGCGCGCGCCGGAATGGTCACGCAGGCTTCGGGGCGCGACCAATTGGGTCGTACTCCCAAAGCAATGGTGTGGCCCTCCTCGAGGGTCCGGGTAGTGCCGTCGGCGTGGACGAGGATGGGCGGCGGGTGCCCGGCACTGGAGTAGACCAGTTCACCGGTGTCGGGATTGAGCACCGCGCATACGACGGTGGTGCATCGGGCGCCGGGCAGTCGCGCGGCGAAGCGGTCCATTCCTGCCAAAGCTGCACCCGGGCTGGGGTCGCTGAACAGCAGCGCCCGACAAGCGCTGCGCACCTGCCCCATAACCGTGGCGGCAGCGAGGCCATGGCCGACACAGTCGCCGACTATCAACGCGATGCGCCCGTCCTCGAGGTCGACGATGTCGTACCAGTCGCCGCCCACCTGTAGGGGCCGGCTAGCGGCCTGATAGCGCGCCGCGAATCCACTCGGTAAATGAGCAGGGCCGAGAATCGCGTGTTGCAGTGCTAGGGCGGTTTCGCGCTGCTGGTCGACCTGGTGCACCCGCTGCAAACCCTGGCCGAGGCGCCCTGCCAGCACGGTGAACAAGGTCTGGTCCTCGAGGGTGAACGCCCGCCGCTCAGCCAGGTCGATCCAGACCACGAGCACCCCCTCGGGATGCTGAAGCGCGATACCTGCCGTCCCCGGCTGTGTCGTGTTCGGGCTGAGGAGATCCCCGTCACGCAACTCGCTGAGCATCCGGCGGGTGTGCGACGGCAGGTCGACCCACTTCGCGTCCTCGCCGACCGACACGACATGCGGTGTGCCATTGCCGGTTTCGCCCGGCGTCGTGAACGTGACAGCCAGTACGCGGCGAGCCCGCCACAGTCGGCGCAGTTCCTCAGCTGCGGCGTGCAATGCGTCCTCGACAGTGTCGGCTTGGGCGAGTTCCTGGTTGAGTGCATGTTCGCGACCGGCCGCCAGTGCCAACGCGATCGCAGCGTGTCGTGCGAAGTCACTGACGAGGTCCAGGTAGTCGTTGCCGAACGGCACCTGCTGCGGTTGGCGCGCGACCGCGATCACACCCAGCACCGTCCCGTCCGCAATGAGCGGGATCACGATCGCTGAGCGCTCACCGACATCAGTGAACCCTTCGATGGGATATTGGAAGGAGTCAGTAATCAGCGGTATACCGCGACGCGCCACACCGCCGGTGGTGGAGCCGTCCATCGGAACTTGCTGACCAATCACCTGCGATGCATACCGGCCCGCCGTAGCGGCCACGACAAGAGTGTCGACCTGATCCGCGGGGCGGTCGGACTCCCTGGGCACCAGCAATATCGCCTGCTCGGCGCCGGCCAGCTCGAGCGCCCGGTTCACGATCAGCTGCAACGGACCCATCTGGGGATCACCGGAGAGCAGCGCGGTGGTGATCTCGCGACTGGCGGTTGTCCACTTGGCCGACTCGCGTTCGCGCTCGAAAAGTCGCGCATTGTCGATGGCGACGGCCGCCGCCGTGGCCAATGCCCGTACGGCGCTCTCCGCGGAGTCGGAAAACACCCGGTCGGGCTGGTCGTCGGCTAGGTAAAGGGTGCCGAAATTAGCTCCCCGCACGGTAATCGGTATAGCGAGGAGCGCCCGTATCGGCCACTCGTGTGTCGGCGTGCCGCCTTGCGGATAAGCGCGCAAGTCATCGATACGCAGGCCCTCGCCTACCGGCAGCTCGCCGAGTCGCCGCGCTGTGCGCTCGTCGATTCCCGCGTGGACGAACGAAACCAGGCTTCCGTCGGACCCACGTATCCCCAGCGTTCCGTACCCGGCACCGGCAAGCTCGATCGCCACGTTGACGAGTCGCTTCAACGTCAAGTCAAGGTCTAGGTCGGACGCCATCTCGACGATCGCCCGCACCGTTTGTTCCATCTGGTTGCGAGCCGCCATTAGCCGGTCAAGCTGATCGCCCTTTGAGCCGGCCACCTCGCTTCGCTCGTCGTCCATACACCGCAGAACCACAAGTTCGTTTGCCACCCCGTGACGGCGCAACTAGCCCCGTAGGGGGTTGAGACGACGGCACCGGGCACACACCGCCGTGCGCCTCGCTAAGGCTCAGGTCCCTCCATCACCTCCGCTCGCTGTTGGAGTACCCGGTGCTGCTCGATTACTCACATCGGACGAAACGAGCGCATAGGGATGCGCGTTCGACGGCTCGAACCCGCCTGCAAAACTGCTGTGGAAGCCTTCGAGCAAAACATCAAATGTGGACAACAGTCCTGCGGCCCTGAAAATCGGGCTACTTCAAGGGACGACAAAATTCGGTCTGAGGAGGTACGGGATCATGGATAACCGCTGGCCAGTGTCGCCGTCGAAGTACTCGTCGAACGGAACCAGATTGCGCCACTGCGGATCGCTTTGGAAATTCTCGTTTTCGCCGAACACCGCGCGGCGCCCGTTTTGGTCGCGCACAACCCATGCGGGCACCCGTGTGCGTCCACCACAGCAAGCGCAATCTGATCGAGTTCGGCGACTACGTCTTCTGCTACTTCATGAATGACCGCGCTGCACCACGGCCGTATGTCGACCACCACCACAGCGACCCCAACCAGCGCCAGGCCCAACAGGTCAGCCCGGCGATGGTCAGCCGGTGTGCCCCGACACCAACTGGTTGAGGCGGCGTGGGCGGAACAGCAACCGGTGCATGGCCACCGGCGAGACCAGCGCGATCGTCGCCGCGATCGAGCAGGTCACCGTCGCCACATAGACCGCGCGCATGAGTGCGTCGAGTCGGTCGAAGCGCTGCTGAAACGGCAGGGTCAGCAGGAATCCGGTGAGCAATTGCACACCGGTCTGGGTGACGCGCAACTCCTGCAGCAAAGAAGACCAGTTGCGGTCCAATCTCTCTGTGGCGGTTTCCGAGCGCGCCCGGTCGTCCCACTGCTGGTCGCGCTCGGGGTGGTCGACATCCATAACGTTTGGCATACCCCGCTAGCAGCGCTGTACTCGCGACGCCACCCGCCATCAGAAGCCGGTCGGTCCGCCGCCGAGAAAGGTGAGACAGCGCGGTCCAATCCCGAGCCGCCGAGGACGTTGTGAGACGTGCATGACGGGCGACCGCGGCAACAACGACGCGACTGAAACCGAGCCCGACTACCAGCAGTTCGGTCATCCGGTCGAACCGCCAGCCACTGGCGCCATGAATCGTCCCAAGGCGCCGGCCTCCTCGTCGTTGTAGCCAGCACCCAGGCCCAGCCAGGCACGGCCGCCTGAGAGTACATCTACCGTCGTCACCGCTTTGATCAGCAGTGCTGGCGCTCGGAAGGTCGCGGCGGTGACCGCGGTGCCCAGCCGGATGGGTGAAGTTCTGGCGGCCAAAAAGCCTAGCGTTGTGTATGCCTCCAGCATCGGTTGGTCGGGGCTGCTCGTGGGGTCGGCCTGCCACAGATGATCGGGCACCCACAGCGTGTCGACTGTGGTGGTGTCGAGATACTCCGCGACAGAAGCCAATTTGCCGCGCAGCGTGCTGGTTTGGCACGGCCATGAAAAAATTGGTGACACTAATACTGAGTTTCATCATTCCCTCTTTGGCGGCTGCCCGCCGGTCGGCGGCGGTTTCAGCCTTCCGGTGTGGCAGCGGACACGTGGCCGCACTCGTCCAGGCCACCGGGCTGTCTGCTCCAGTCAGATCAGTTGTGGTCGTTTGCTATTCGCGCGCAATGTGGTGCCCATGGTGTCTTGCCGTGCCGCTGCGGCGATCCCTTTCTAGACGTAGTAGTTGTCGTGCCTGATGAGGAATTCTCGGCGCTGCTCGTCGGTCATGTCGGCCATGGCGGGAGTGCTCTCGAGGTACTGTTCGCGTGGCCCGCCGGGCGCGAACAGCATCAAGATCGACGCGGGCTCGTCGGCCTGGTTGCGGAACCCGTGCAGGCCTCCCGGTGGGACATACAGGAAGTCGCCGACGGTGGCGTCTGCTTGTGGTGTGATAGGCCGGGGCGGTGTCCGGACGGGTGACCTTTCACCGGTGGCGGGGGCGCTGGCCATCGGGTCGGCGATCACCGGTCTGCTGACACCGCTGTACTTGGTCCGCGCACCGCGCCCAGGACATGGCCCGCACCCTCATCGACCAACACCGACGACCAGCCGACAGCTGAACCGGAACCGTGATGTTTGCACGGCCGAAGGGTCCCAGGTGCGTATCTTGCCGACGGCCTGGTTGCTCCGCATGTGCCATCAGCGTTCCGCGCCGAACTCCTGTCCGTAGGGTGGTTCGGTGACACTCTTGCTCGGTCCTGTCCTGCGGCACGTTTCAGACACCACGGCGCTGGTGTGGGTGCAAACCGAGAGCCCGGCAACGGTGGTGGTCCTTGGCTGCTCAGCGCGGACGTTCGCGGTGCAGGGTCATCACTACGCGCTCGTCACGGTGACCGGGCTGACCCCAAACACCGTCACCGAATATGACGTCAAGGTCGACGGGGAACTGGTGTGGCCACGCGCGGACTCGCCGTTCCCGCCGAGCGTTATCCGCACCCGCGGGCCTGCGTCGACTCACCGGCTACAGGCGATCTTCGGATCGTGCCGATACCCCAAGACCGACGACCAGAAGGTCGACTCCAAACTCGGGCTCGATGCGCTGGACGTGTACGCCACCCGGATGGCCACGCAACCGATCGACGACTGGCCGGAGGCGCTGATCCTGCTCGGCGACCAGTTGTACGCCGATGAACTCACACCGGAGGCGAGACGACGTCTGGCCGGGCGTCGCACCCGTATGAACCGGCACGGCCAGCGGCCGCCGGACGAGGTGGTGAGCTTCGCCGAATACCAACGGCTGTACCGCCACTCGTGGGGCGACCCCGAGATCAGATGGCTCATGTCCACGGTTCCCAGCGCGATGATCTTCGACGATCACGACATCAGGGACGACTGGAACACGTCGGCGTCCTGGCGCGCCGACGTGAACGAGAAGCCGTGGTGGCGTGATCGGATCCGGGCCGGGCTGGCCTCCTACTGGGTGTATCAGCACCTGGGCAATCTGAGCCCGGCCGAATTGGCCGACGACGAGGACTATCAGCGCCTGGTGGCGACAAACGGCGACACCTGGCCGCATCTCGTCGATTTGGCCGACCGGGCCGATGAAGAGGTGGACTGCAACAAGGGCATCAGATTCAGCTATCGATGGGATCTCGGCCGCAGTCGGCTCATCATGATCGACTCGCGTAACGGCCGAATCCTCGAGTCCGGTGAACGCATGATGATCGGGGAACGCGAGTTCAGATGGCTGGAAACCCAGATCACCGACGGCCTCGACGAGTTGGACCATCTGATGCTGGCCTCGTCGGTGCCGTGGCTGATGCCACCCGCCATCGGAGACCTGGAGGCGGTCAACGAGCGAACCGCCGACCGGCCCGGACGACGAGGCAGACTTGCCGAAAAGACCCGCAGGGCAGTCGATTTCGACCACTGGCCGGGTTTCTACCAGTCATTCGTACGGCTCGCCGAGACCATCGCTCGCGTCGCCGGCCATCCCAACGGACCCACAACCGTGAGCGTGCTGTCCGGTGACGTGCACCACAGCTATGCCGCGCGCGCCGAGTGGGCGGGTGATTCCGCCCAGCCGGCGGGCGCGACGGTGCATCAACTGGTGTGCTCGCCGGTGCACAACTATGTGCCGTTCGTCAAACCGGCGTTCACGCTGGGTTGGACGCGTCCCGCTGCCGGGCTCGCCCGATGGTGGGCACGCCGACGCGGCGTCCCGCCGCTTCCGCTGTCCTGGACAAATACCTGCGGTCCACTGTTCGGAAACACCATCGCCACCCTGCAAGTGGACGGCCGCAGCGCCGAGGTGCTTTTCGAACAGCCCCGTGGCTCGGATGCGCTGGACGAAGTCGGCCGCGTGCCGCTCAGTCGACCTTCCTGACGCTATGTGCGCGAACTCGTGGGTCAAGTGCATGCCCCGGGGACTTGATGAGTGCGCGGCATCGGTTGTCGAAAATGCTGCTGCGGCACGGCATCGTCTGCTACGGCCCTGCGTTCGCGATGCCGGCCACCGCCGACCGCCGTGATCGCCTCGATCGCGCGAACTCCGCCATGGCCGCCGACAGCCGTATACCCCTGTGGTGACCCGGCTGGGGGCCGTTCGCCGTCATTCAGACCGTCAGCGATCAGGTGCTCCGTTTCGGTGCTGGCCCGACGGCCGTCACCGACCGGCTCGCCGCCGAAAGCGTGTTCAGCGTCAACGCGGCGGGCCGACGCGCTGGAAACCGCGGCAGGCACACCTGTCGCGTTCACTGTGTCAGCATTACGCACGGCCGACCGGATATTGCGAAGATGTGGGCGAAGACTGGCGCGAAACCGACTGCACTGGTTCTCAATTCAGCTGATTACCCGCGTCTGTCCGACAAGGCGGCAGTCGGTCCCGGTGACACGGTCGGCGGCGAAGTCGCTAGGTTCAACGGGATTCCGCTTGTCGTCAAAGCCATCGGCGGTGACGATCCGGCCGACACCTACCACCTGCCGCCGCCGGTCGTGCCCTACGCGACGACCATGCTGGAGGCACCCGACGGCCTGCGCATCGGCTACGTCGAGCATCCACGCCACTACCCCACGCCCTGCCCCCGGCGGCAACCCCGGGGGTTCTCCTTCCCATTGACGGAAGCGGTCAATAGGCTGGCGTTGCCCGCTCCAGCAGTGTGGGCGGTCGGTATAGCTGGTTCGCACGACCAGAAGGCCGGGCTCTAGAGGCGCCCATCGAATGGCACCGTCGGCTCGTTAATGTCCCGACATCGGGGTCATTGATGTCCCGACGGTGTTGCCGATTTACCCGGGTGGTTACCGCAAGCGATGCTTGGACCGCATGGACACCAACGCGTCGTCCAGGGACAGATACAGATCGAAGACCTCGTTTAGATCCGTCAGCTCGATCGGCCTGATTGTGGCAGGCGCTCCGGCTACCACCGCGAACCCACCGCACTCGCCGAACCGCTTGTTAGCTGTCGCAAGAACGAACCGCTCGTTGGCTGTCGCAAGAAGTCGTAGACCCACTGACGCCAGAAGCGTCACCTCGGTCAGATCGATGACCAAAGTCGGCGGATCGTCAGCGAGCACATCGTCGATGGCTTTCTCGAACTGTGGCGCAGTAAACATATCGATCTCACCGCCGACGGCGAGCACCGCAACGCCATCGCGGTGCTTCACCGAGGTCGTGATTGGCTTAGTACCTGTCACGGCAAATCCTTAATCAGCACCAGCGTTTGCGGCGAACAGCCTAACCCGCCGCTGAGAGCCGAGATGATGTTTCTGCATGCCCTAGAGGCCCGTAGGGGTGGCTATGGCGGGGCCAGCTTGCTGCATTGGCTAAAGCCACCATCCTGCCGGGGCCGGGTGCAACCCCCCTCGCGACGGCTGAGCGTGAGGTGAGAAGGCCAGGCCGCCGGGACGAGGCGCCGGCCCCGGCGGTCTTAGTTCTAAGAGCCGTTGACCGCAGCCGTCGCAGTCGGACGCTGTCTGGTCTAGGGGTACTTTTTGCCGGTGCTGACACTTGAAGCGCACGACGGTCGAGGTACGTGGCGCTGCGGCCCTTTGGTTCCCCTTGCGGAATCGGCGCGGCCACCGCCCCTAGGCTTCGGCGGTGGCGGCGCAGTCGCTCGCGGCGTGCCGGACGGCAAGAGCAGAGGTATGACCGTCTTGCATTGCCAACACTCGAATTGAATCTGGCCGAGAGGGACGTTCTGTACAGCGTTGCAGCGCGTGCACTTCACCGGGCGCATGCCAGCTGGCGCAGGAGGTAGGCCTGGCTTCTGACAGATGATGATGATTACGCCGAGAATGCCGAGAAGCCCACCCAGCGCGAAGCCGCTGCCCGCCGGTCGGCGTCCAGCTCGTAGCCGCGCTCGGACGCGAGGACCTGCTGCCGCGCGTGGCCGCACAGCTCGAGATCGCCGCGCCGTGGAGCGATCGCCACACCGTTGACCTGACACGGTTGCGCGTGTGCCGTGCAGTGCGGATCACCGATGACAGGCTCGTTATCATGGCTACGCCGACCCGCCCGCGCAGCCACGTCACATTCCCGACAGGACACCCAAGGACTCCAACGGATTACCACCCTTTGGGTCGTGATAGGACCGGTTGTTGTTGGTTCCGTTGTGCGCCAATCGAATTAGCGATCTCAAACCCGCGCCGAGCACCGGTTAATTCCGGTATGTTCCGTGTCAGTGACGATGACTAAACGAGACCGACACGGGAATTCCTCGCCCGTCGCGACCGCTTTGCGAGATGGCCAAACCGTCTCAACGACAGCCTGTCAATGGGCTGTTGCCGTCCTTGCGCCTGATTTGTCTGTACAAGAACATTGGTGTGCGGCCCCGATGTGCCGCGCCGCGTGCACGTTACGTCGGATCTCGGCGCAGTGGGGTTTCCCATGTGCCAGAGCAGCCGCCCTACATGTCGATGTACGGGTGCTGCCGTGCCAGCCCGCCCATGACTCACCGAGCATCGCCGGGTCGCCGGCCGCGAACCGGGGTGCAAAGCGATCTTGTCATCATCGCGGCGTTGGGTCGCAGGCACCGCACTTTCCCGAACCACTTGCCCGGCTGGATCGCCGGCATGAACTCACACGGGTACGAGCAGTTGATGCCGTAGAACGAGGCACGACTCCACCGCACGCGCTGCACGCGACATTTCACGGGCGTTGTCGGCGGAACTCCTCGCCGCCCGGCGACGGCGGCCCCACAACCGCATCGGAGGTGAACCGGTGGTTTGCCTCTCTCTGTGACTACGCCGCAATGGTGAGGGGATGGTGGGGCCGGGGTAGCCGATCCGGTTGCAGGTCAGTGCGGCCATATGGTCGAGCCGCGAGCCGCGTCGACCGCCCTACACGCAAGCCGATCGTGAAATCGGCTTAGCCATCATGCAATGAGGGCATACCTGGTCTTGTGAAGGTCGCGGTAGTGGCCCATGTCAAGAAAAAGCTTGGTGGCGGCCTGCCCGAACTGCGCACCGAATTAGGGCGGCGCGGTCAGACCGAGGTCGGGTGGCACGAAGTGATGAAGAGCAAAAGGGTGCCGGATGCGGTCCATGCCGCCCTCGCCACCGATCCTGACCTGCTTTTGCTCTGGGGTGGCGACGGCACGGTGCAGCGCGCACTGGACACCGTCGCCCGCAGGAAGACGCCTGACGTGCCGATAGCGGTGCTCCCCGCGGGCACGTCGAACCTGTTCGCGAGCAACTTCGACATCCCGCACGAGCTCAGTGGCGCGCTCGACGTGGCGTTTGGCGGCGTGCGCAAGCGCATCGATGTGGGCAGCTTCAACGGCGAACGGTTCGGCGTGATGGCCGGGGTCGGCTTCGACGCGTTGATGATCGGGGATGCCTCCCGGCGGATGAAGGACCGCCTGGGCCGGGCCGCCTACGTCTACACGGGTCTGAAGAACCTGCGGCGAGCCGCGGTGAACGCGCAGGTGTGCGTCGATGACCGGCTCTGGTTCACCGGATCGACGCCGTGTGTAATCGTCGGCAACGTCGGCGACCTCTTCGGCGGCATCACCCTGCTCCATGAGGCCGATCCGTGCGACGGTCGTCTCGACATCGGCGTCTTGCACGCCGACCGGCTTAGCGAGTGGGCGCGGCTTGCCGGCCGCGCCGTCCAGGGCAGGGCGGACGCTTCCCCGTACCTGTCGACCACCTCGGGCCGGCGCATCGACGTCCGGTTGTCGCGTCTCATCCCCTACGAACTCGACGGCGGCGCCCGGGGCACGACGAAACGACTGAAGATCCGCACCAAGGAGCAGGCGGTCACCGTCTGTGTGCCGGAAACGAGTGGACGACCCGATGAGCACCGCGGCCCCAGCTCGTGAAGTCACGAACAGCCAAGGATTCCAGCGCCTGGCGCGGCTCGGCCTGGCCACCCGGGCGGCGATCTACCTGCTGATCGGGTGGCTGGCGATCCTTATTGCCCGAGGCGAGCCGGGCAAGGCGGCCGACCAGCGCGGCGCCCTGCAGGAGGTGGTGCAACAGACCGGCGGCACCATGCTGATGTGGGTGATCGTGGCCGGGCTCATCGGCTACTCGCTGTGGCGGTTCAGCGAGGCGCCTTCGGTGTCACGGGTGAGGGCCGGAAGAAGGGGCCCCGCCTGCAGTCGTTCGCCCGCGGCTGTATCTATACGTTCTTCGTAAGCGCGGTGAACCTCCTGGTTGACTCAGCTCACCCAAGCATGGCTAGTCAGGAGCAGATGATGACGGCCAGGATGATGGTGCACCCGTGGGGTCGGTGGGCCGTCGGCATCGCCGGTGCGGTGGTGATCGGCGTCGGCGCCGCTCTCGTGTATGAGGGCCTGGCCCGCAAGTTCGAGAAGCGGCTGAAGAGCTTCACGATGACGCCGACGCAGCGCAAGGTGGTGGTCGGCCTCGGGATTGTCGGCACGTCCGCCCGCGGCGTCGTCTTCGGCTTGGTCGGCCTACTGCTGATCCGCGCCGCGGTCGACTTCGACCCACAGAAGGCGCGCGGTCTGGACGGCGCGCTGCGTTCGCTCGCGCAGACTGATGCCGGGCCGTGGCTGCTGTACGCCGCAGCGGCGGGGCTTCTCGTCTTCGGCATCTACGGGATGGCCGAAGCCGGCTGGGCGAGAACCTGACATGAACATCCGCTACGTCGCTTTGCGCCTCGTCTTGGCAGCCCTGCTGCTGTGGGGCATCTTTTGCGGCATCGGGCACCTGCTGGGCAAGGACGCGACACCGCTGGACCAGTCGGTGTCCAACTCGATCACGTCGAACCGCACGGCCACCTGGGACGGCATCACGCATTGGGTCTCGCTCTGCTCGGAGACCCTCACCGTTGTGGTGATCACCGCGGTCGCGTTCGTGGTGCTCCGGCTCACTCTCCGGCGGTGGCGCGAAGCAGTCCTGCTCGTCGTAGCGGTGGCCGGTCAGACCGCGATCTTCGTGTGCATCACCGCCGTCGTCGATCGCGGACGCCCCAATGTCATCCGGCTGGACGAGGCGGCGCCGACATCCAGCTTCCCGTCCGGGCACGCCGGGGCCGCTGTCGCGCTCTACGGCGGGCTCGCGGTGGTCGCCGGGCTCGCCGCAGCGCCGGCGGTGGTTCGCCTTTTGAGCACGATGATCGCCGTGCTGCTACCCCTTGCGGTCGGCCTGTCCAGGATGTATCGCGGCATGCACCATCTGACCGACGTGTTAGGCGGCCTCGCTCTCGGCGGTATCTGGTTGTGCGTGGTGACGCTCGTGATCGTGGCCGCGACACGTCAGCGCGGCGCGTCTGACAACCCTGAGCCGGTTCTCGCCCGATGACCGCCTCCGGCCGGCGAGTACAGGGCGCGCCCCGGTTCGGCGAGCGCGCGGCGCTGGTGTTCGCCGCCATCTTTGTTGCCGCCGTCCCGTTCGCACTGCTGACCGCACTAGTCGAGACCGCGTTCAGCCCACTCGAGCACCTCGACCGAGACGTCGCCGAAGACCTGCACGAGTACGTATTGGCGCACCCGACCTTCACCGCGGCAATGCGCCTCGTCAGCGACAGCGGCAGACCCCTCGTGTGGTGGCTGGTCCTGACCCCGGTGTGCATCTGGCTGCTGAGTCGCCGGCTCAACCGGCTCGCGACGTTCGTCGCCGTCACAGCGATCGGCAGCTCGCTGCTCAACCTCGCGATCAAGATCGCGATCCACCGCACCCGGCCGGAGCTGCCGGACTCGCTCGTGGTTGAACCCGGCAAGTCGTTTCCCAGCGGCCACACACAAGCCGCGATCGTCGGCTACGGCGTCCTGCTGCTGGTGTCCCTTCCGGTGATCGGGCGCCGCTACCGGCCCTGGTTGTTCGCCTTCGCGATGGCGATGGTCGTGCTCATCGGGTTCAGTCGGATCGCGCTCGGCGCTCACTACCTCTCCGATGTCATCGGCGCCGCGCTGATCGGCTCTGCCTGGTTGCTGGCGATGACGGCAGCCTTCTCCGCATGGCGTCGCGAGCGCGGCCTGCCTCCGGTCACCGCGGAACAGGGTTTGGAACCCGAGGCGGCGCGCCGGCTCAAACCGGGCGCCTGACCCCGGCGACACCGGCCAGTTCGTCGCGTTCACACCGATCGTCGTGCGCGAGCCACCCGCCCTGCGGGATCCAACTGTCCACCGCTTGTTGACGAAGCCGGCGTCGACCGGCAGCGTCACCCCGGTGACGTAGCGCGCCGCGGCTGCACTTCGGGGCGGCCAGCTCGGTCACGTCCGCCACCATCAACGGCCTGCATCACCTGCCGGCCAGCGCCGACGGCCAACGCGAGCAGGCCCTCCTACACGTTCTCGGCGATCTCGCTCATCGCCGCACTCACCCGCTCCGGTAACGCGGTCGCGCCCACGGACTTGATCTGGCTACTCTTCTTCACGTCTTCACGGCGGTCCGCTTGCTGTAGCGTCCGTGAAATTTCGGCGGACAGGCCATCGCGACCCGCAGGCGATCACCGGTGCCGGTTAGGCCCACCTACTACGGATAGCCGAAAAAGCATCCGAGCCGGGGAATCCTGATGACTAACGGAATGGCGGCGCTGGTCGCAAGCGTGACCGGGTACACCGCTGGATGCGGCAGTTTCGGCACAGCTGCGGCCGTGATCGCGCTGGCAAGCGTCGGAATCGGCTTGGGTACCCTCATCGACCTCGGCCGCTGCTCCAGCAGTCGTTGATCCCCCGGGTCTCTTGAAGAGCAGCTGGAGATGTGCTGGACGAGTCAGGTGTACCACCCGTACTCCAGATTGGGTGCCCACTTCGGCGGCGGCGGTGATATCGGCCTCGGACCGGGTGGCGCCACCGACGAACGGTCTCGCAGAACGTTACGTCGTTACTGTGTCAGAGCTGCCGCGCATCGAACCATGAGCGACTGTGTTTGACTTATTGACGCGGGGGAAAAAGGTAGCCATGCGTTGGGGCAACCGGAAGCCAAAAGAAGACGGGTCGACGGACATCGAGATCGCAGTCGGAGCCTCGGTGCGCGTCTACCCGGGCACGGACCGCGAGCGTTCGGGAGTCGTCGTCGAGGACTTCGGCGACAGCGCGGGCCACAGCGTGGACGTCGGTGAACATCACATCGTCGACGCGGCGCGGCGGTGGGCGGTCCAGCTCGGCGACGGCACGCTGGTGTTCGTCGACACCGGCGACCTCGCGACGAGCTGACAGCCCCC
>Ga0207683_10002311_pt1 | contig 16719 bp, 12 predicted proteins | sample KBSM73metaG_FD_184333 | JGI IMG/M metagenome (GOLD analysis project Ga0207683, IMG submission 184333) | Miscanthus rhizosphere microbial communities from Kellogg Biological Station, Michigan, USA - KBS M7-3 metaG (SPAdes) (version 2) | ecosystem: Host-associated > Plants > Roots > Rhizosphere >... | reverse complement strand
GCGTTCGCCTGATCGAGATCGCGGGTCTTGACCTGCAGCCCTGCGGAGGCACGCATGTGCGTGCGACTGGCGAAATCGGCGCCGTGCGCGTCACCCAGATCGAAAAGAAAGGCAAGCAGAACCGCCGTGTGCGGCTTGCGCTAGCCTAACGCGCGGTTTGCCCTTCGCGCACTTCGTAGTGGCGTGACCGGGGATCGAAACGCTTGAGCACGGCGCGCGCCTTGGGCAGCACGACCGCGGTTTCATAGTCGGCACCGGCGAAAGCCTTCACCGACTCGATCGAGTCGAACCACATTACAGTTGCAAACTCGACTTCTTCGCCGACTGGCCCGCGCAGCAGCTCGATGCGACGGAATCCAGTGACATTGCGCGCGAGAATGCCCGGAAAAATCTCGGTCCTGAGCAAGGTCTCATAGGCGTCCGCGTTCTGCGGAGTCGTATAGCCGTACCAAATTCTCGCAATCATCTGGCACCTCGGTATTGCTATCATGCAACCTTAGTACAGCCTCAATCGTTGCACTCGGGCACAAGATCGAACAAGCTTGCGTTATACGGAGTTTGTAATGGCAACATCAACATCAAGCCGCTGGCTCAAGTCGACCGAATGGTTGGCCGGCCAGCTTGGCAAGCCGGGCGTCTCCATTGTGGATGGCTCCTACTACCTGCCGACGCAAAAGCGCGACGCAAAAGGCGAGTACCTTGCCGGGCATATCCCAGGCGCGATCTTTTTCGACATCAACGCCATCGCGGACGATTCAACCGATTTGCCACACATGCTGCCCGGACCCGATCAGTTTGGCAAAGCGGTCGGAAACCTCGGCATCACTGAGAACGACACGATCGTCGTTTATGACGGCACCGGATTTTTTTCTGCGCCACGCGTTTGGTGGACATTCAAAATCTTCGGCGCGCGCAATGTGTTCATCCTCGATGGTGGTCTACCCGCCTGGAAACAGGAAGGGCGGCCGCTCGACACTGGCGAGGTCAAACGTCCCCAACGTACTTTCAACGCCGACATGGATACGGGCGCAGTCGCAATGCTCAGCGACGTGCAGATGGCGCTCAACGACAGCAGCGCCCAGGTCGTCGATGCACGCTCGGCTGGGCGCTTTGCCGGCACCGAGCCCGAGCCCCGCGCCGGACTGCGCTCTGGCCACATGCCGGGAGCACGCAGCGTGCCTTCGACGGAAATCATCGAGAACGGGCGCCTGGCGTCGCCGGAAAAGATCGCAGCCGCGTTCAAGAAGGCCGGGATCGATACCGACAAGCCGATCATCACCACCTGCGGTTCCGGCGTCACCGCCGTGATCCTCGCGATGGGTCTCGACGCCATCGGCAAAAAGTTGCCGCGTGTCTATGACGGGTCCTGGTCCGAATGGGGCGCGCGGCCAGATCTCGCGGTCGAGAAAGATTAACGCGCCTCCGTCAGTGCAGGATCTGACTCAGGAACAGCTTCGTGCGCTCGTGCTGGGGGTGCGCGAAGAATTCCTCAGGAACGTTGGCCTCGACGATCTGCCCTTCATCCATGAACACGATGCGGTCAGCCACCTGCCGGGCGAAGCCCATTTCGTGAGTCACAACCAGCATGGTCATGCCGTCGTGAGCAAGCTCCACCATCGTATCGAGCACTTCCTTGACCATTTCCGGGTCCAGCGCCGAAGTCGGCTCGTCAAAGAGCATGATCTTCGGATTCATGCATAGCGCGCGCGCTATGGCGACGCGCTGCTGCTGACCGCCCGACAATTGGCCGGGATATTTGTTGGCCTGCTCGGGAATTTTCACCCGGGCGAGATAGTGTAAAGCCACTTCATCGGCTTCTTTTTTTGGCATCTTGCGCACCCAGATCGGGGCCAGCGTGCAGTTCTCCAGCACGGTCAAATGGGGAAACAGGTTGAAATGCTGGAAGACCATACCGACTTCGCGGCGGACCTCGTCGATCTTTTTCAGGTCCGCGGTCAATTCCACGCCATCAATAAAGATTCGCCCGGCCTGATGCTCTTCCAGACGATTGATGCATCGGATCATCGTCGATTTGCCCGACCCGGATGGCCCGCAAATGACGATACGTTCCTTGCCCATGACCTTGAGGTTGATGTCGCGCAAAACATGAAAATCGCCGTACCACTTGTTGAGCTCGACGAGTTCAACCGCAACGGCAGTATTGAGCTTTGCCGGTTTGAGCAGCGATCCGTGGCTTTCAAAGATGTCGTTCACCGTCGATCGCCTCTCCTCAGTCGAGTTTCCATGGCGCGCGCGTATCGCGACATGCCGTAACAGAAGACCAGATAGAAGATAGCAGCGACGGCATAGCCGGTCGTGCTGGTGACCGGCGTTGCCCATTTCGGATCGATGCGCGCAACCTCGATCGTGCGCAGCAAATCGAATATGCCGACGATAAAGACGAGCGTGGTATCCTTGAACAGGCCAATATAGGTGTTGACGATATTCGGTATCGTCACTTTCAGCGCCTGCGGCAGAACAACCAGACGCATCATCTGCGCGTAGCGTAGGCCGACCGCCATCGCGCCCTCATACTGGCCTTTGGGAATAGCCTGCAGTCCCGCGCGGACAACCTCGGCCATATAGGCTGAAGCAAACAAAGCTATACCGACGAGCGCGCGCACCAGTTTGTCCGGCGACCACTGCTCGGGAATAAACAATGGCAGCATCACGCTCGCCATGAACAACACGGTCACGAGCGGCACGCCACGCACAAATTCGATGAAAATCACTGAAAGCAGCCTCACCGTCGGCATCCGCGAGCGTCGACCGAGCGCAAGGAGAATTCCCAGCGGCAATGAGCAGACAATGCCCACCGCAGCAACCACGATGGTCACCAGCACGCCACCCCAGAGAACCGTATCCACCGGACGCAATCCGATCGCTGACCAGCCCGTCAGCAGAATGAATGAAGTCACCGGGAGAATCAGGAAGAAATAGATCGCGCCGAGATCACGCCGCGGCGCGTTGAGCCACAGAAGCCAGACTATTCCCACCGCGAGCATCACGAAGAACACGTCGACGCGCCAGCGCTCGGAGATCGGGTAAGAGCCATAGATGAAGTAAGGCAGCCGCTCCCAGACGAACGGCCAGCAGGCACCGATTTCGCGATGCTGCACAGACGCGAGGCAGGCGTCACGATCATTGCCAGTCCACACCGCGTCGATGAAGAGGAATTTGACGATTTCCGGAATGGCCCACGCCAAGAGCCCGACAATGAGGATTGTGAGCACGATGTTGAATGACGACGAGAGAAGGTTCGCACGCACCCAACCAAGCGCACCCGTCATTGTCGCCGGCGGCGGCCTCGGCGCGATGGTCGTGTGGCGCACGAAGGCCAGCTCAGCTACGGCAAGATCGCCTTCTGACATGGTCATGAAAGGACCCTCACCGTTCCTTCAGAGCCATGCGGCTGTTGTAGACATTCATCAGCAGCGAGGTGGCAAGGCTGATCACGAGATAGACCAGCATCGTGATGGCGACGACCTCGACCGCCTGGCCGGTCTGGTTGAGCACGGTCCCGGTGAAAACCTGCACCAGGTCGGGATAACCGATCGCCACGGCCAGCGAAGAGTTTTTGGTGAGGTTGAGATATTGGCTGGTCAAAGGCGGGATGATCACGCGCATCGCCTGCGGCACCACGATCAGTCGAAGGGTCGGCCCAGGGCGCAAACCCAATGAAAAGGCTGCTTCGCTCTGACCGCGCGAGACCGCGAGAATGCCCGCACGGACCACTTCGGCGATGAACGCAGCCGTATAGATCGTCAGACCAAACAGCAGCGCGACAAATTCCGGCAGCACCTCGGTCCCGCCGGTGATGTTAAAGCGTCCGGCCTGGGGAAATTCGAAACTGAGCGGAGCGCCTGAGAGAATGAAGATTGCGAGCGGAAGTCCTAAAACCAATGCCAGTGTCACCCACAACACCGGCGCTTGTCGTCCAGTCCGCTCCTGCTGCTTGCGCGCCCAGATGCGATAGGCGATCGCGCCGATAATCCCAATAAGCAACGCGATTTCCGCCCCACCGAACCCGTGTTTGAAAATAGGTGTCGGCAGAAACAGACCACGATTGTTGAGAAAGACGCGCCCGCCGATCGAGAGACTGTCGCGAATATCCGGCAGCGCTTTCAGCACCGCGTTGTACCAGAACAACAATTGCAGCAGCAGCGGCAGGTTGCGGACGAGCTCGACATAACAACCCGCAGCTTTGGCCAGCAGCCAGTTGCTCGATAGTCTCGATATGCCGATGATGAAGCCGAGGATAGTCGCAAGCACGATGCCGATCCCGGCCACAAGCAGCGTATTGAGCAGGCCGACCCAGAAGGCGCGGCCATACGTCGAACCGCGCGACGAATATTCGATCAGCGTCTGGCTGATATCGAAGCCCGCGGTCTGATCCCAGAATCCAAAACCGGAAGCAATCCGGGCTCGCGCGAGATTCTCGATCGCGTTGCTGGCGGCGCCATAAACGAGAAAGACGACCACCGCGCACAGCGCGAGCTGATAGGCAATGCTGCGAACCCGCGGATCATTATAGAAAACGACGGATGCGGGGCGCGCCGACGCCGGCAGGTCACTCGCCATGTCCCCCTCGTCCGACGTGTGGCGGCAATAACTCCCCCAACGACATGACCGCGGGCCCGCTGCCCGCGGTCAACCTGCGCGGCGTGCGGTCAGCGGATTGGCGGCGCGTACTGGATGCCGCCCTTCGTCCACAACTTGTTCAGGCCGCGCTCAATCTTGAGCGGCGAGCCCAGCCCCACATTCCGTTCGAACGTCTCGCCATAGTTGCCGACCTGTTTGACGATGCGCACAGCCCAGTCCTTGCCCAGGCCGAGCTGTTCGCCGAAATTGCCTTCGGTTCCGACAAAACGCTTGATCTCCGGATTGGTGGATTTCAGCGCCTCATCGACATTCTTCGATGAAATGTTGAGCTCCTCGGCGTTCATCATCGCGAACAGCGTCCACTTCACGATGTCAAACCATTGGTCATCGCCGTGACGCACGGCCGGACCGAGCGGCTCCTTGGAGATGATCTCCGGCAGAATGATGTGATCATTGGGATCGCTGACGCGCAGTCTCTCCGCATAGAGCGCGGAAGCGTCTGTGGTGTAGGCGTCGCAACGACCGGCATCATAGGCTTTCACGGCCTCATTCGCGGTGGCGAAGGTCACGGACTTGAGCTGCATCTTGTTGGCGCTGAAATAGTCCGCAAGGTTGAGTTCGGTTGTCGTACCCTGCTGAACGCATACGGAAGCCCCGTTGAGCTCCAGCGCCGAATTCACTTTCAATGCCTTGCGCACCATGAAGCCCTGGCCGTCGTAGTAGTTCACACCGGTGAAATTCAGGCCGAGCGAGGTGTCACGCGACGAGGTCCAGGTCGTGTTGCGGGCGAGCACGTCTACTTCGCCGGACTGCAACGCCGTGAAGCGATCCTTGGCCGATAGCGGGACGTATTTGACTTTTTCGGAATCGTTCAGCACTGCCGCAGCGATGGCTCGGCAAAAATCCACATCGAGGCCGGTCCATTTTCCCTGCGCATCGGGGAGCCCGAAGCCAGCGAGCGTGCCGTTAGCGCCGCAATTCAGCATGCCGCGATCCTTGACGGCTTTCAGTGTCTGAGCGGATGCGTTCTGCGCTGCGACGGCAAGCAACAATGCAAGTACTGTGGTAAATCGCTTCATGTGACTGTTCCTTCAAACACTCTTGGGAGGTGCGGACGTTTTCGGAACGCCCAAAATTCCGTCGCCGGAGCTGGATTCGGCCATAACAACTATCGGTTTCTGGCCCTCGCTTCCCGATAGCCCCCTATTTCGGGCATCACAGAACGATCGGATTGCCGGGTCAAGGGGTTGACGCTTGCGTCTTGTGCGGACGTATATGTCTGCCGCGTGAAACTCGCGATCAACAGGACGCCGCGTTCGCATGTCGAAGAAGCCCAAAGGCCCGATCAAAACCGATACCCGGCTCGTCACCTCAGGCCGTGATCCGCGGGCCTACCATGGATTCGTAAACCCTCCCGTCTATCACGCCTCGACTCTGCTCTATCCGACCGCGGAGGATCAGGTCGCCCATCGCGCGCGCTACAACTACGGTCGTCGAGGCACGCCGACCTCAGAGGCACTCGAGAACGCCTTGCGCGAAATCGAGGGTGATGGCTGCGCAGGCGTGGCCCTGCTGCCATCCGGTCTTGCGGCGATATCTGCCGCCCTGCTTGCCACCGCCCGCGCCGGCGATCATGTGCTCGTCCCCGACAGCGTCTACCGGCCGACACGCAATTTCTGCAACGGCGTCTTCAAGAGATTCGGCGTGGAGACGACCTATTACGACCCGCTGATCGGAGCCGATATCGCCAGGCTGTTCAAACCCAACACACGTGTCGTTTTCGTTGAAGCGCCCGGCTCGCAGAGCTTCGAGATGCAGGACATTCCGGCCATCGCAAAGATTGCGCACGAGCAAAATGCGGTCGTCCTGATGGACAATACCTGGGCGACCCCGCTTTATTTCCGCGCCTTCGAAAAAGGCGTCGATCTCTCAATTCAGGCCGGCACCAAATATATCGGCGGACACTCGGACATCATGTTCGGCTGCGTATCGGCCAATGCGGCGACACTTCCAGCGTTGAAAGATACGGTCTACTCGATGGGCCTCTGCGTCGGCCCCGACGACATGTATCTCGCGCTGCGGGGATTGCGCACGCTCGGTGTTCGTCTTGATCGCCACTTCCAGTCGGGTCTGCGCGTTGCGCGATGGCTCGAACAACGGCCGGAAGTCCTGCGCGTGATGCACCCTGCTCTCGAGCGCGACCCGGGACACAAGATCTGGAAACGAGATTTCACGGGTGCTTGCGGCCTCTTCAGTGTCGTATTCAAGCCCACGAGCGAACAGTCGGTGCACGCTTTCCTGAACGAGCTGGCCCTCTTCGGTCTCGGCTATTCATGGGGCGGCTTCGAGAGTCTGGCCATACTGTTTGACTGCACCGAGTACCGGACAGCCACCAAATGGGCGCCGGGCGGACCGACGGTGCGTTTACATATCGGTCTTGAAGACCCGGACGACCTCATAGCCGATCTCGAACGCGGATTTGCGGCTATGGCCGCCGGGCGAGGCGTTTCGTAGGTTTGTCAGGCGGCCGCAGCGGTGCCGCCGCCGCGCAAGACAAATTGCAGATTGCGCAAATAGACGAACACACCGAAGGCCTGCCCTATGATGAACACAGGGTCTTTCCGGTAGAGCGCGTAACCAAGCAGCATCAGACCGCCGCCGATCGAGAACACCCAGAACGCGGTCGGCACGACACTCCTGCCGGCGCGTTCCGACGCTATCCACTGCACGACGAAACGCATGGCGAACAGCGCTTGTGCGACATAGCCGACCAGAATTCCCCAATCCACGCTGCCGACGAATACATCGTGTAGATAGCCGCCAACGGCCTGTGTGATATCGACCAGCATTTGTATTGTCCTTCAATCCTCAATTTGCGGAATTCGCTTTTTGCGGCGGATCAGCCACCACACCCCGGCCAGATCCAGGATGCCGACCCACAGCCGGTCCCACATCCCGTAGTTCGACACGCCGTGCGCGCGCGGACGATCGACCACATCAACGTAGCCAATGTCGTAACCTTCACGTCGCACCAACGCCGGCAAGAACCGGTGAAGGCCATCGAAGGTTGGCAGCTTGAGAAATACGTCACGACGGAATGCCTTCAGCCCGCAGCCCGTGTCGCGGGTTCCGTCGCGCAGGACGGCACCGCGCACGGCATTGGCGATACGCGACTGAAACTTCTTGAACCCACTCGCCTTGCGACCGACGCGCTGTCCGGCAACAAGGCCGGTCCGCGGCGCATCCGCTTCAAGCGCCCGGATCAGCGCCGGGATGAATGCCGGATCGTTTTGCCCGTCGCCGTCGAGCGTCACCACAATCGGCGCGCGCGCAGCGGCAACGCCGGTGCGCACCGCCGCAGACTGTCCGCAGGATTGCTTGTGACGGACACGACGCAGCCAGGCGTGCTCAGTCATCAGTTGCGCAAGCTCCGCGCCCGTCGCGTCGCTCGAACCGTCGTCAACATAAATGACCTCGAACGGCCATTGGCCGTTCAGGGCTTTGGCGATTTCCGTCACAAGCGGAGCGATATTGCCGGCCTCGTTGCGTACCGGCACGACAACGGAGACCGCCGGATCGATGCTCGTCATAACGGGATGTCTTATGGGGCCAGAAGCTCTCGGGCAACCGTCTTCACGCGCCTCAGGGAAGGCCCAGGGTATTGATGGACGCGGCCATCCGGTCCGATCGTGAAGCCAAGATGGCGCTGTGCGAAATAACGCCGGACTAAGACGGCCCCGATGATGCCGACCAGGGCCCCCGCCAGCACATCGGAGGGATAGTGTGCGATCACCACCACTCTGCTGACGGCGATCAGCAATGCATAAACAATGAGGATGGTCCGGGCGCGCGGCCATAGCGTGCCGAAAGCCACCAGCACCGCGAAGGCGGTGGTGGCATGCCCGGACGGCATCCCCGCGTATGCGGGCACCCACTTGAAAGGATCGAACAGGAGCGGATCGAGGCTGCCCCCGACGTAAGGCCGCGCCCTCCCGATCATGCGCTTGATGATCGTGACGAACAGGCCGGGGACCGCGACTGCCGTGAACAGAAATCCGACGCGGACCATGATCGTCGCCAGTACCCGTTGCGAGAGCGGCGTCAGCACCGGTGGCAGCGCCGCCAGCACCAGGAACAGAATTCCAAGTGGCCAGAGGAACCAGCCGGATTTTCCAAACTCGGTGATTTCATGGAACACCGACACCACCCATCGCGGCAGATGAGCGACGGACCGCGTCACGGCGGCATCGACGAAGACCATCAGAAACAAAATCGCGGCAACGGAAATTCCCGCCGCGATCGCGAGATCGCGCGGCGACAGCGGCCACGCGCGCACCGGCACCTTGTCCGAAGAGCGCGCCAACAAACCGAGCGCGGTCCTCACGTTGGCGAAACAGCGTCGCAGCGTGGCAACAGCCTCGCCTTCCATTCGACTGATTCCGTTACTGACGCTCATGAACCCGCCTGTGAGCGGAAGACGGACAACGATACCGGCTTTCCGATACTGATATTATAACCCTCGATCCGCCCGACGAGCGAATAACGCACGCCAATTGTTTCAGCGCGCTGCACGAAGCCACGCTCGCTGCGCGGATCGATCAGCGCGAACTGGCACGGTCCCGCTCGCAGGAAATCGGCGGCGCCGGCTCCGTCGGTAAAGCGAGTCTCCGTGCCGAGGACAAATACAAGGCTCGGCTCCTGATAGGCAAATGTCGATGCGACGTGCGGACGCGCGCAATCGCTTGCCTTGATTTCCCGCGCGATCAGGGCACTCGGAAACAATGTCGGCAGCAAAGGAAACGCGACCGCGTAGACCGTGATCGCGACGAACACTGAAGCGATCATCCCACGCAACAGCGATAGCTCAGCGCCGTCCACTTCATAGAGCCACCACGCAAACAGGCCGAAGATCACGGCGAGCGCCGCGAAGGGCCAGGCGGCCAACCCGAGCTCCCGGCCGAACACGATGAACAGGACGACCGTCGCGGTTGCGATGGCGGCCGGAAAAAGGAACCAGCCGATCGTCCCGCGCACCATCCAGCGTTGTTTGGTCAGACCGTAGGATTCGAGAATGCCGGCAATCATGATGGCAATCGCTGGATAAAGCGGCAGCACGTAATGCGGTAACTTGGTCATCACCGCTTCAAAAACGAGCCACGAGGGCAATAGCCACGCGAGCAGAAACCGCGTGCGCGGTTCGTGCCGAAATCTCCACACGATCGGCGCCGCGAGGCCTGCCAGTACGGCGCCGGGCCAGAATGTCACCCAGAACAGCAGAAAATAGAATCCGGGAGGCGCGCCATGGGCTTCTTGACCGCTTGCCACCTTGTCGAGCATGTCGTGGCCGATCGCCTGCACGAAGAAACTGGCGCCGGACTTTGCGATGATCGCCACAAACCACGGCGATACCAGCACAAGGAGCCAGATAACTCCGGCGACCGGTCGCAGCGACCACAACCAGCGGGCGGATTTGTCGACGACAGAGAGGACGATGATCGCAAGTCCGACGAACATGGGGACCAGTGGCCCCTTGATCAGCACGCCGGCTGCGATCGCCGTCCATAGAATCGCGGGCTCGATCCAGCTGACCTTGGCCTCAAGCTCGCTCCGGCTTGCGAGATAGATCCGCGCCAGCGCTCCCATGGCGGCGACCGATGTCAGCAACAGCATGGCATCGGTCTTTGCAAGCCGCGCCTCAACGCCAAGCAGGACGGAGCTTGCCATCATCAAGGCCGCGATAACCGCGGCGCGGCGGGGCACGAAAGCCAGCGCAGCCCAATACGTCAGTAGAACGGCTCCAATCGCGCCGAACAACGAGGGCAAGCGATAGAGCCAGATGGTCGTCCGTGCTTGCGGGACGCCGAGCGCCTCACCGGTTTTCACCGCGGCCGCCTGCAGCCAGTAGATTCCGACCGGCTTTTTGTAGCGAACCTCGTTCTGGAAGCGGATATCGACGTAATCGCGCGCCTCCAGCATTTGTTTTGTTGCCTGCGCGAAGCGCGCCTCGTCGCGATCAACCGCCGGTGTCTGGAAGAACCCCGGCAGGAACGCGAACAGCGAAAATGCAAAAAGCAGGGCCAGCGCGCGCCCGTGCGAGCCCACGGCGAAATCCAGCGCCGCCGTCAGGCTGCGTCGCAGGCCAAGTTGGGAATGTGCCGCGTCGGTGGTCGTGCTCACGCCGTCAAAAACCTTGATCCGTCGATTTCTCCGGACAATAAGGCCAAGGCCCTAGCATGTCATTCGCGGCTATTGGAGCCTTACTGTGACGCTGTCGGTAGCGCCACGGGCGTCCATGACCGTCAGCCGGACAAATCCTGGCCCGTCGGGTTGAAAGAACAGCGTCCCGCGGCCGCTCGCAGCCGTCGCAGGCACACCGTTGACTAGAACCGTGAGCGGCCCGCGCCCGCCGCTTATTTTCAGTGCAACCGGATCGGGCCGCGCTCCAGCAGCGATCTCAAGCCGTGCGCCATCCGGTGGGAACATGATGCGCGGCGCTTCGGCGGCTTCGCTTGGGCCTGTGATGCCGAAACGTTGCAGCGGCGGCGGCAGCTTGTTGCCCGCCGCAAAAATCGCGCCTCGCGGCGCACGTGGCAAAGCCGCGGGCGCCCCGCCCGAGCGGGCGAAAGCTTCGAAGAGAATCGGCGCGGCTGAGGCCCGACCGACAAGACCCGGCACCGGCGCGCCGTCGGGCCGGCCAACCCATACGCCAACCGTCATACGTCCGTCGAACCCGATGGCCCAGGCATCGCGGTAGCCGTACGAGGTCCCTGTTTTGAAAGCGATACGGCCGGAGGGCGCATTATCGGGCGGCGGCGCACCCAGGAGAATGTTGCCGACATACCAGGCGGCAACCGGATCAAGCAGTCGGTGCGGCATCCGGAGATCCGCTTGCTGACGCTCGGTCAAAGCCAGCGCCTCGCCCTGCCGGGCAAGGCTGGCATAGAGCATGACCAGGTCCGCCAGGCGGACGCCCACCCCGCCAAGCCCCATCGCGAGACCAGGCGCTTCGCCTTTCGGCAAGATCAGCACGGCACCGGCCTGGGACAGCCGTGCGCCGAGGCGGCTTACACCAATCTTGTTGAGAACCGCGACCGCCGGAACATTGAGCGACAATTGCAGCGCGCGACGCACCGTGACCACACCCTGGAAGGTCAGATCGAAATTTTCCGGCACATAGCCGCCGTAGCGACTCGGCCGGTCATCGATCAGCGTGTCCGGATGAATGACGCCATCTTCGAACCCGAGACCATAGATGAAAGGCTTCAACGTGGAGCCCGGCGAGCGCAGAGCCTGGGTCATGTCCACCTGCCCGGCGCGCCGGAGGTCAAAATAATCCGCGGACGCAACGCGCGCCCTCACCTCCCCAGTCATATTGTCGACCGCGAGAATAGCGACGGAAATGTCCGGTCCGAGAGCTTGCGCACGCTCGTGCGCAAGCTCCTGCAGATTCTTTTGCAGGAAAAGATCGAGCGTAAGTCGATGCTCGCGGCGATCGGGCTCAAGCAGCACCACCTGATCGGCCGCATGGGGTGCCAGCACGGGCAAAGGTTTGCGTTCGTGCGGAACCGGTTGGGTTTTTGCCCGCGCGATTTCGTCGCGTGGCATGAGTCCCGCCAGCGCCGCCCGGTCGAGGACGCGATCGCGCGCGGCACGCGCCGCAGTCGGGAAGCGATCCGGCCGACGCAGTTCGGGAGACTGCGGTAGAGCCACCAGTAACGCCGCTTCCGCCAGCGACAATTTGCGCGGCTCCTTGCCGAAATAGGCGAGTGAAGCCGCGCGCACGCCCTCCAGGTTGCCGCCATAGGGAGCAAGCGTTAGATAGAGCGCAAGGACGCCGTCCTTGCCGAGTGCGCTTTCTAGTTCGAGCGCGCGCACGATCTGACGCATTTTGGCACCGAGGCTGCGTCGCTCGCGCGGCTCAAGAAGCCGCGCCACCTGCATGCTGATTGTTGAGCCGCCGGAGATGATCTGGCCGCGGGTGACAAGTTGAACCGCCGCGCGACCCATCGAGAGCGGATCGATACCGTGATGCTCGCGGAAGCGCTTGTCTTCGTATGTGAAGAGAAGCTTGAGAAACCGCGGATCGACGTCACGCTCGGAGACCGGCAGCCGCCAACGTCCCTCGGTCGTCGCATAGGCACGCAAGAGCCGCCCTTCGCGATCGAGGACCACGTGCGAATATTCGAGATTCTTGCCAAGCGGCGCCGGCCCGAGCGAATGTGTCCAGATCGCTCCGGCCAGAGCTCCGGCGGCACCGAGGCCACCGGCAATCGTCAAAATCGTCCGCCAGTGCTTCATCGTGGCGCGATCTCGATCGTGCCCGTCGCGGTCCGGCCAAAACGATCGGGTCGATACATGTCTTCGACCTTGGCCTGCGGCAGTACGTACCGTCCGGGCGAGACCGCGCGAACGACATAGGCGACACTGAATACGGGCGATGAATCCTGCTTGCGATCGAAGGCCGCGCTGAAGCGGTCGTCACGGAATTCGGAACTTACAGGTTCTGCCGCGTCCGTGATCCAGGACAGCGTGCCCGTCTCTCCCGATGAAACCAGGCGGGGGTTATCGATCTCAAAGCCGGCCGGCAGATAATCGGCGACGATGACGCGGCCGAACTGTGGTTGCGGCTCTGTCATCTTCAGCACAACGACGAAGCGCTGATTCTGCCGGGATTTGCTGGGGTCGGCTGCTTCTCCATCCAGTGTGTAGTACTTCCGTTCGATCTTGAACCCCTCCTCCGCCGCCGGCTCAGGCGTGAGTGGTGCTCCGCTGACCGAGACGACGGCCTGCAGATTGCCGTCGCCCTGGTTCGACACTGCAAGCGGGCTTGCCAGATCGTCGGGGCGCAGGCTGCGATAGAGCGCGCCCTGACGGGGCTCGCCGTTGACCGCAAGTGAGATTGCGTTGAGTTGTTTGGTGACCGCTCGGGCCGCGAGCACAAGCCATGCATCTTCCTGCGTCGATGTGCTTGAACTGAGAGTGCGCGCCGCGTCGATGCGTAGCACGGCGTCATCGATTGTCTTCTGTGGCGCCTTTCCTTCCGAAGCAAGGGTCACCAACGCCGCAGCGTCACGCAATGCAGAACCGAAATCGGCGCGACCGAGGTCAAATTTCGGTTGCGGCGAAATGGCGTTGAGTGCCGCCAGATAGACGTTGTCGGCGCGTTCCTTGTCGCCAACCATCGCGAGCGCCGCGGCGATCTGTGCTTTCGCAATCGGTGTCGCCACGTCCGACAGCCTGACATCGGCGAGGTAACGCAGATCGCCCACCGGCGCAGCGCCGTTGCGCGCAAGAACGTAAAGCGCATAGGCCAATTCTCGCCCACCATTCTTGTTCGGCTCGGGTGCGGTGGCAACGTAGTTGCGCAACCGATCGACGGCGAGCGTGTAAGCCGTCGCCGGAATATCGAATCCGCGCTCGCGCGCACGTGTCAGAAAATCCGTGACATAGGCATCGAGCCACGGGTCGTCACCGCCAACCGACCAAAGCCCGAACGAGCCGTTCGAATCTTGGCGCGCCAGAAGGCGTGGAATGGCATCCTTGATGCGCTGATCGGTTTCACCATCCGGCGCAAGCCGCGCCTGTTGGGCCAGTTCGTTCACGTAGAGCATGGCCATTGCCCGGCTGGCGATCTGCTCGGAGCATCCGAACGGGTAACGATCGAGTGCATTGAGTAACGTCGCCGCATCGAGCGACGTCGAGACAGCCACCGAAAGCCCCGCGCGACCTGTCCCCGGTACAAAATCGGCGAACAAATCCTTTGAAAGCGTGAGCGTTTCGCCTTTGGCTAGTGACCGCACGCTGCGGCGGGTCAGAATTTGCGTGGCCGAGCGCACATCGAGCGCATAGCTGCGTTCAAGGCTGAAATTGTTCGGCCCCGTCACTTTCACGCTGATCGTGCCGGCACCCGCATTATTGGCGCCGACGGGAAGAGAAATTCGGTCGCGTTGTTTCGCAGCAAGCTTGAGTGTTACCGGCTTGTCGTCCTCACGCTTGATGGTCCCGTCGGCTAAGACAGCGAGATTATAGTCGCCGGGTGCGCCTTCGACGTTGTCGAGTTCAAGCTGGACAGCGCCTTTGTCGCCGGTCCGCAGGAAACGCGGCAACGTCGCAGTGAGGACGACCGGATCTCGCACGATCACGTCGCCGGACGCCTTGCCGACTTTATCCTTGCTCCACGCAACGGCCATTACGCGAACCGTGCCGGCGAAAGCGGGAATATCGAACTGCACCTGGGCGGAGCCATCGCGGCCAACGGCAACGATCCCGGAATAGAGCGCGAGCGGCGCCTGCGTGGGTGGCGAGCCCGACAACTCGTTGCCCGCACTGTCGCCACCCGAACGGATTTGACCGCGGGTGCCCTGCATGCCGTCGATTAGCTGGCCATAGAGATCGCGGATCTCGGCCGTCAGACGCCGCTGGCCGAGATAGTAATCGTCCGGCGCGGGCGGCTTGTAGTTCGTCAGGTTGAGAATGCCGACGTCGACAGCGGCGACGACAACGCGCGCTTCCTCACCGCTCGAGAGTCCGCTCAGCTTGATCGGCACCGTCAGTCGCGAGCTCGGCCGCATCGTCGCCGGCATTTTCATGTCGAGCGACAAAGTGTGCGCCGCCCGATCGATCGAGAACCACTGCACCCCGATCGCGCGGCCGGGCATGCGTTGTGCCGGCGCATCGAGCGCACGACGCAAGGTCGCAACCATGTAGGCACCGGTGCCCCAATCGCGGCCGACGGTTATGTTGACGCGGGTCGCGCCCGCTTTCACGTCCTGCGACTGACTGGCGACAAGACGATCGGTGAAAACGTTGATCGTCAGCCGGCCGGCTGTGCGCGCGGTCATCGCTACATTCATGGCCTCGCCCGGCTTGTAGTCGGGTTTGTCGAGGGCAACTTCCAGAAGATCCGGCGTATCGGCATTCGCTTCGGCATAGAAACCGGCGTCGAAGCTCAGAGATGTGATGGGACCGTTGGCTTCGCCCGTCGACACTTCCAGACGGTAGCGCCCCCACTTGACGGGAAGAGACAGGCGTCCCGGCTTGTCGGTGGCAATATCGACAGTGCCGCTGGCTACGCGTTCCGTTCGTTTGACCGGCTCGTATTCCCATTGGCCGTTCTGGCGGTACCACTGATAGCTGCTCTCGACCTTGAGCAGATCGTAACGGACGCCGTTTTTCGCTAGCGCTTTGCCGTCGGGCGACAGCATGATCACGTCGAAATCGGCATTGGCTCCATCGGCCAGCGAGCGGCCGGAGAACATCGGCTTCACCCCAAGCATCGCACCGTCTGAAGCGACCGGTAGTGTGAGCTTGCGCTCGACAGCGCGGCCACCGGATTCGGCCATGCGCACCGTGATCTGCGCCTCCAATGGGCGGCTGCTTGCCGGTGTCGAATCGAGCGCGACGGGGAACTTCGCTTTGCCGGCCGCATCCGTGTTCGGCACATCATCGAGCTCCTGACGGACCGGCGTGACCTCGTCGTCGAACAAACCAAAGGCATAGCCGGGAAAGCCGGGAAGCTCCTTGGCCGCGGCGATCGTCAGTTCTCCGGAAAGCTCGAGATTTGAGGCGGGCGCGCCGTAAAGAAAGCGTCCGTCGACGCTGATTTGCGCAGGCGCCACTCGCGAAATGCTTTTCGCGGCCGAGGAGAGATCGAATTCGAGACGGTCAGGCACGTAGTCTTCGACCATGAACGTGGTCTCGCCGACCGACGGGCGTTTGGGATCGGTATAAGCCGCAACGCGCCAGGTCCCGGTCGACGCTGAAGACACCAGCGGCACGCTCATCGAGCGACCACCAAGGCCCTGATCGGCGACAAGCGCGCGCCGATATTCGACGCCGTCCGGACGCGTGACGACCAAGGTCAAAGGTGCATTTGCTGCAGCGGCCCCGCGCGCATCACGTAATAGCGCTGTAACGGCGACCGTTTCGCCGCTGCGGTACACGCCGCGCTCTGTATAGACGAAAGCGTCGAGACCCGCCGGAACCGCCCGCCCCGCCACACCGCGGTCGGACAAATCGAACGCGGGTGATTTCAGGCTCAGGAAGGCATAGTCGCCTTTCTCGCTCGCAACGATGGCCGCAGGGGCAACACCGCCCTCGCCGCGCGCCAGGCCGGCC
>Ga0207683_10002310_pt1 | contig 16722 bp, 15 predicted proteins | sample KBSM73metaG_FD_184333 | JGI IMG/M metagenome (GOLD analysis project Ga0207683, IMG submission 184333) | Miscanthus rhizosphere microbial communities from Kellogg Biological Station, Michigan, USA - KBS M7-3 metaG (SPAdes) (version 2) | ecosystem: Host-associated > Plants > Roots > Rhizosphere >... | reverse complement strand
ACGAAAGCGCCGTCGGGCCCATAGAGGGCGAAGTCGTGATTGACGTCCGTGCTCGTGAGCAAGAACTCGACCTGGCGGTCGGAGGGATATGGTCCCGCGGGCTTGAACTGCCACGCGAACTGGCTCGCGGTGACGCGCACCTCGAGCCGGTCAGGCTCGGCGGCAGCGTTCCACGGGACGTTGAAGATGGTGATCGCAAGCAGGGCGAAGAGCCCGGCGAGGACGAACCAGAGCCACGCGCGCTCCGAGCGCTCGAGGCGGGCTACGTCGGTCTCGGCCGGGCTCCTGCGCGTGGAGCGCGCCACGAGCAGGAGCACGAAGAGGCCGACAGCGCAGGCCGCCGCATAGCCGATACCGAGCCAGAGCGCGGTCTGGTTCACGTTCGCGGCGCTACGTCGGTGGCGAACTCGATCGGCTCCATCCCCGTCCCCTGCTCGGCACGCCCGGCCGAGCCGGCCGCGGCGCATTCGAGTATCGCGCGCGCGGCGGGAGCCGTCATAGGGGAACCCGACTAGACCGCCTGCGGCTTTCCCGCAGTTGCAGCGAGCACCGGTCAAAACCGGCCGCTGCGGCCGCGGCGGCTACACGCGGTAGGTGAACGTCGCGCGCCCGATGAGGCTCGCGAACGTCGGCGCCGCTCCTCCGACCCGGAGCGCCGGCCAGACGTACCAGACGTACGTGCCGGGGGTCAGTGTGCTCGCGGGGATGCGGTACGACGCCTGCGACGGCCACACGACGAGCACGCGCTTGCCGTTGCGATACAGCTGCAGGTTGTAGTAGGCGCTGCCCTTCTCGGGCTTCCAGGTGAGCACGGGAACCTCGTGCAGGATGCTGCCGGTGAGCGGGCGCAGCGGGATCAGCGAGGCGAGCGAGAACTTGGTGCGGGCCGGCGCCGAGGGCTTGGTGCTGCCCGTGGCATACGAGAACAGCGCCAGATAGCCCGTCTGGCCTGCGCGCAGCGTGACGCTGGCCGACGTCTTCAGCCCGCGGTAGATCTTGGTGCCGTCGCTGGGCTTCTTGGGCGCGTGTTCGAGATTCATGACGACGAGCACGCTCGCGAGATTCGTCGTCACCGGATTGACCCAGCGCAGCGTCAGGATCGCGTTCGTGAAGGTGCCCCTGGCGCGCGCGCGCGTGAGCGTGAGCTTCGTGGGCGGCCCGGGCACGACAGGGGGCGGAACGTTGTTCGCGATCGTCATCGACGCGATCGCGGTGGCGGTGTGCCCGGCGTTGTCGGTGACGACGTTGCAGAAGTCGTAGGGGCCGTTGGCCAGCGCTGCGGAGTCCCACTGCGCACCGACCACGGGCCCGGTCGGACAGACGCCGGGGCCGCCCACGTGCAGGACGCTCGATGCCACCCCGGAGCCCGAGTCCGCCGCCGTCCCCGCGATGCTGACCGTGCCGCTGATCACGCCGCCCGAGGGCAGGCCGGCGACGCTGATCGTGGCAACCGGATTGAGCGTGTCCACCACGACCGTCAGGCCCGGGCTCGTGGCAGCGTCAGCGATGGCAGCCGAGCGGATGGAGTAGCAGTACGTGCCGTCCGGCACCGCCTCGGAGTAGCTGCTGGCGGTGTTGTCCGTGAACGTCTGCCGTGCCTGCGGGTCCGAGGTCGGCGCCGAACACGGCCCGGCTGCGCGCAGCACGATCTGCTGGATGTTGAAGGGGTCGCTGCCCGGAGTCCACTGGATTGCGACGGGCGAGGCGAAGACGGCACTCGTCAAAACGGGTGCGTTCGCGGGTGCCGTTGCAGCCTGCGCGCCGGCCGGTACGAGCGCGAGGAGCGACGCGGCCAGCGCGGCCAGAAGGGAGCGTCGTGGCATGTCGACGAAATCGTAAGACCTGGGTGCCCCGACCCCCCGAATGACCACCCGTTCGGGGGGGCCGACGGTCCTGGTCCGTATCGTCCGAGGCTCCTCCTGCGAACAGGGAATGGCCGTGCCCTGAAAAGCGCTTTCAGGTGTAATCTTGGCGCCGCTGGCGCCAAGCTGCTCCGACGGAGGAGACGCGGCCCGATGGCTGATCCCCACGATCTACTCGCGCGCGTGGATGCCGAGGAGGCGGCGGAAGTCGCTGCCCTCGAGGGACGTGCGTCTCCGTTCAGCGCGCTCTACGCCCACTGGGAGCGCAATCAGTGGTCGGCTCTGGCGCTCGACCTCGAGACCGACCGCCGGAGCTTCCAGTCGCTCGACGAGAGCGCGCAGGCCGGCATGGTCTGGATCTTCGCGCACCGCTTCCACGCGGAGTTCAGCGTCGCGAGGCTGCTGGCCCCCTTCCTGCTGGCGGCGCCGACCTACGACGTCCAGTTGCTGCTCGCCACGCAGGTCGCGGACGAGCACAGGCACCTCCAGGCCGTGCTCCGCATCTACGACGAGGTCTTCGGGGTGCGCGGGGGCATCGATGCAGTGCGCGCGGTCGCCGATCGCAACATGGATCTCGTCGCCGAGGCGCTGTACGAGCGGCTCGAGCACCACGTCGGCAAGCTCTCCGCGACCTCGGGCGAGGACGAGTTCCTGGCGGCCGTCGTCGTCTACCACCTGCTGGCCGAGGGCGTGATCGCCCGCACGGCCCAGAACCTCGCCGCGACGCAGTACGAACGGCTCTCGTTCCCGGGGCTGGCGGAGGGTCAGCGCCTGGTCGCGCGCGACGAGGCACGGCACATCGGGATCGGCGTCTCCTACGTGCGCCGGCGCATGAATCAGGCGCCCGAGCGCACCAGCGAGGTGATCACCGAGCTGATCGAGGAGCTGCTCGGGCTGTGGGCGGAGCTGCTCGGCCCGGCCGACGCAGAGCTCGGCGACCTCGTGCGCTCCGGTTACGGCATCGAGCCCCTCGACTTCTACAGCGAGGCGCTGCGGCTCGTGCAGCTCCGGCTCGCATCGGTCGGCTACGACGCAGGCCTCGCGGACTGATCGCAGCCCGGCACGTGCGCGTCTGCATACTCACGGACTACTACTACCCGCAGCTCGGGGGCATCACGGAGCATGTGCACGGGCAAGCGGTGAACCTCGCTGCGCGCGGCCACGAGGTCACGATCGTGACCGGGCGGCTCCCCCACGTCCCGCGCGCGGCAGACCGCGGCGATCGCGTGATCGCCTCGGACGACGTCGAGCTCGTGCACATGGGAGCGGCCTTGCCGCTCTACGGCAACGGCTCCCAGACGCTGCACACCGTCCTCCCGCTCGGCACGCGACAGCTCCGCCGCTTCTTCGCCGCCCGGCAGTTCGACGTCGTGCACATCCACGCGCCCTACAACCCGAGCTTCTTCATGCTCGCCCCGTTCGTGCTGCCGGCAGGCACGATCGGCGTCGGCACGTATCACTCCGTCTTCACTCCCGGGCGCGTGCGCGACCTCGTGCACGCCCCCACGCGGGCCTCGCTCAGCCGTCTCGACGGCCACATCGTGGTCTCGGACGTCTGCATCGAGCCGCTCGACCACTACTTCCCCGAGTTCACCTGGCGCGTGATCCCGAACGGCATCGACGAGGATCACTTCGCGCCCGGCGCCGAGCCGATCGCCGCCCTGCGCGAGAGCGGCGATCCGGTCATCCTGTTCCTCGGACGCTTCGATCCGCGCAACGGCCTCGGGATCATGCTCGAGGCGTTCAACGAGGTCTGGCGGGCGCGCGACGGCCGCGTGCGCCTGTGCGTCGTCGGCGACGGGCCGCTGCGGCGCTACTACCAGAGCAGGCTCGCGCCCGGCGTGGCGGAAGCCGTGCACTGGGCCGGGCGCATCGACTGGAACCGTCCTCGCTACTACGCCTCGGCCGACGTCTTCTGCACGCCCTGCCAGCGGGCCAGCTTCGGGATGGTGCTGCTCGAGGCCATGAGCTGTGGCCGCCCAGTCGTCGGGAGTCTGATCTCGGGGTTCGAGCGGCTGCTGACGAGCGGCCGCGAGGGCCTGCTGGTGACGCCGGAGGACGATCCGGCTGCGTTCGCCTCGGCACTCGTGCACCTGCTGGAATCGCCGGCCGAGCTGGCCCGCATGGGAGCCGAGGGACGTGTCACGGCAACCACGCGCTACGCCTGGAGCAGCGTCGCGGCCGAGCTCGAGGCCTACTACCTGGAACTTCGCGGCGAGCTGCGCGTCCCCCTGCGCACTGCCACAGAGGTCGACGAGGCTCCTGCACGCGTCTGACAGGATGTCCGGCGTGGCACGGCTCGCCTTCACCTGGCTGCCTCCGCTCGTGTGGATGGCGGTGATCTTCGCGTTCTCGTCGCAGCACGGCGGCGGGCACCTGCCCGAGAGCGAGGTCCTGCTGCGCAAGCTCGGGCACGTCACGGGGTACTTCGTCCTCACGATCCTGCTGCTGCGCGCGCTGCACCGCGCGGAGGTTGCCGCTGCGATGCCCATCGCAATCGCCGTGGCGCTGGGCTACGCGGTGAGCGACGAATGGCACCAGTCGTTCGTGCCCGGCCGCACGGCAACGCCGGTCGATGTCGCCATCGACGGAATCGGCATCGCGCTCGCGGCGCTGACGGCCGGCCGCACGCGGGTGCACGAGCGGCTCGCATGAGCGGGGCCGTCGTGTTCAGTGAGCGCGCGCTCGCTCCGGGCGGCGACGCGATCTGGCCGGCGGCGCTCGAGCACCTCGCGCGGCGCTTCGCCTCCATCCGCGAGCTCGACCTCGCCTACGTCCCGGCGCGCGAGTCAGCCGTCGCGGCGCTGGAGTCCTGGGCCGGCGACGAGGTCAGCTCGTGGCGGCTCGAGCTCGGCCGCTTCTACGACGACAACGCCCGCATGCACCTGCGCCGCGACCCGGCCACCGCTGCCCTGCTCGCGTCATTGCGCGTCGACGGCGTGCGACTCGCGGCCTACGGCCAGGGGCCGCGCGAGGCCTCGGCCATCACGCTCGCGTTCCTGGGCCTCGACCGGCGCCTCGACGCGATCGTGCTCGAGCCTGCCGGTGACGGGTTCACGGCCTGTCTGGAGGTGCTCGGCGTCAGCGAGGCGCGCCACGTCAGGACGCGCGAGGAGCTGGCGGCCCTGACGTAGGGCCTTACGTGAGCAGGGCGCGCCGCAGCGCATCCTCGAGACCGGAGCGCGCGATCGCGAGCACCTGGTCGCCCGGCCGCACGATCGTCTCGGGGCCGGCGATGTCCGATGCGCCGGCGCGCAGCACGGCGATCAGGCGCGCGCCCTCGGGCAGCGGTATCTCCGACACCTGGCGCTGAGCCACGTCGTCGCCCAGCTGCACCTCGACGACCTCGAGCCCTTCGCGCCGGAGCTCGAGCAGCGGCACGAGCTCGTGGTCGGGCAGCTCGTGCTCGATCAGGCGCATGATCGACGTCGTCGCACAGACCGAGGGCGAGATCCCGAGCAGGTCGAAGAGGTCGTGGTTGCGGGGGTCGTTGACGCGTGCGATCACGCGCTCGACGCCGTAGTGCTCGCGCGCGACCTGGCACACGACGATGTTGTCCTCGTCGTCGCCCGTGACGGCCACGACCAGCTCGGCGCGCTGGATGCCGCAGCGCTCGAGCACCATCAACTCGGTCGCGTCGCCGTGCTGGGCGACGTGCTCGAGCTCTTCCTCGAGCAAGCGATAGCGCGTCGCCGACTGCTCGATCAACGTCACTTCGTGGCGCATCTTGAGCAGCTCATGCGTGAGCGTGCGCCCCACCTTGCCGCCGCCGGCGATCAGGATGTACATCAGATCACCGCCGTGTGCGACATCACGCTGTCGGAGAGGATGTCGATCGCGGCCGTGGTCGGGCAGACGGTGCGCATGCCGAGCTCGGCGTAGAGCGCGGCGCGCGCCGGATCGAGGATGCGCACGACGACGCAGCCGATGCCGTAGCGCTTCTGGGCGATCTGGGCGCAGACGATGTTCGTGTTGTCGCCGTTCGTCGCCACCACCACGGCGTCGGCGCGATCGATGCCCGCCTCGACCAGCGTGGGCGTGTCGAGCGCGTGCCCCTCGACCGTGATGCCGGTGAAGCCCTCGCCGAGACGCTGGAAGGTCTCCGCGCGCTCGTCGATCACCGCGACGTCCCAGCCGGCCGCCTGCAGCCGCAGCGTCACGGCCGAGCCGACTCGGCCGCAGCCGACGACCACGGCATGTCTTCCCGTTCCCTGCGACGCGTCGAGCATCAGGGCGGAGCGTAGCGCCGTAGCGCGGAAACGCGCGGAAGGGACATATCATCCGGCCCCGTGACCAGCGAACCGCTCGGCATCGGCCTGCTCGGATACGGAACCGTCGGATCGTCCGTCGATCGCCTCCTGCGCGAGCGGGCCGACGTCGTCGAGCGCGTCGCGGGTCGTCCCGTGCGGGTCGTGCGCGCACTCGTGCGCGATGCTGCGAGACCGCGCGAGGGAGCCGCGCCCGGACTGCTGACGGATCGCTTCGAGGACATCCGTGACGACCCCTCGATCAAGGTCGTCGCCGAGGTCATGGGCGGCGTGGAGCCGACGCTCGGCTATCTCCGCGAGCTGCTCGAGCGCGGCGTGTCGGTCGTCTCCGCCAACAAGCAGCTGCTTGCCCGCTACGGCGCCGAACTGCAGCAGGCAGCCGACCGCGGCGGCGCGCAGCTGCGCTACGAAGCCTCCGCCTGCGCCGCGATCCCGGTGGTCCGCGTGCTGCAGGAGTCGCTCGCGGCGGCAGGCGTCGACGAGCTGATCGGGATCGTCAACGGCACGACCAACTTCATGCTCACCGCCATGGCCCGCGACGGGCGCAGCTACGCCGATGCGCTGGCCGAGGCCCAGCAGCTCGGCTACGCCGAGGCGGATCCGACCGAGGACGTCGGCGGCGCCGACGCCGCGGCCAAGCTCGCGATCCTCGCGTCGCTCGCGTTCCACCGCCACCTGCACATCGACGATGTCCCGTTCGAGGGCATCGACACGCTGCACGACGACGACGTGGCATTCGCGAACGAGCTCGGCTACGCCGTCAAGCTGCTCGCCCACGCGCGCCTCTCCGGCGAGGGAATCGCTGCCAGCGTCGGGCCTGTGCTCGTGCCGCACGAGCACCCGCTGGCACGCGTCAGCGGCAGCTTCAACGCCGTCATGCTGCGTGGCCGCGAGATCCGCGAGATCATGCTGCAAGGCCCCGGCGCCGGGGGCGCCGAGACCGCAACCGCCGTGATCGGCGACCTGCTGTCGGTGCTCGGCCCGCGCGAATCGGGGACCGCCTTCCGCGAGCTGCCTCTGGAGCCCGCGAGCAGTGCCCGGAGCCCGCTCTACGTCCATCTCGAGGTCACCGACCGGCCCGGCGTCCTGGCCCGCATCGCAGCGCGCTTCGGCGATCGCGGCATCTCGCTCGGCGCCATGATCCAGCGGCCGCACCCCGGCGATCTCGCATCGCTCGTGTTCCTCACCCACCCGGCCTCGGAGGAGAACGCACGCTCCGCCGTGGACGAGATCGCAACGCTCGACTTCTGCCACGGCCAGCCGCGCGTCCTGCGCGTGCTCGCTGCGTGAGCGCGAACCAGGGACTGCTCGAGAGCACCGACGGACGCCGGCTGCTCGCCGCCCAGCTGTTCGACTCGCTTGGTGCCGGCGTCGGCCTGGTGGCCCTGCCCTGGCTCGTGCTCGACGCCGGCGGTGACGCATCGACGGCCGGACTGGTGGCCGTCTTCGGCCTCGTCCCGTATGTCCTCTTCGGCCTCTTCGCAGGCGTCACGGGCGACCGCCGCAGCCGCCGCAGCGTGATCATCGCGGCGCACTCGACGCAGACGATCTGCGCCCTCGCGGTGCCGCTGTGGGCGATCTGGGGCTCGACACCGGAATGGCTGGTCCTGGCCGTCGCGTTCGCAGTCGGCATCGCTCGCACGTTCGCCGACGCTGCCGCGTTCGGCGCGATCGCGCAGATCGTCGGCCCGGCGCAGTTCGGCCGCGCTCAGGGGCTGCTCTCGACCGTCTGGGCGACGGGGATGGTCAGCGGGCCGGCACTCGGCGGCCAGCTGATCGCAGCCGTCGGGCCGAACCGCGCCATCGCGGTTCAGTGCGCGGCGTTCGCGCTGGCTGCGATCTGCGCGGTCGCGATCCGCCACCCGCTGCGGCCTCCCACGCCCAACTCCGGCGGCCTGCGTGAAGCGATGCGCGAGGGCATCGACGTGATCCGCAACACGCCCGTCGTGCGACGCATCACGTTCGCGACGATCTGCTGGAATCTCGCGTTCTACGGCTCGGAGGCGCTCATCGTGCCCTTCCTGCGCGACGTCATCGGGCTCGATGGCCAGCATGTCGGCTGGGTGCTGGGGCTCGGCTCGCTGATCGGCATCGCCACCGGGCCCGTGATCCTCTGGCTCGAGGGCCGGACGAGCGCGGCTGCCGTGATCGTGACCGGGATCGTCGTCAGCGGCCTCGCAGTGCTGGCCCTCGCGGCCTCGACGGTCTTCTGGGAGGTGCTCCTGGTCTGGATCGTGCTCAGCCTCGCGCAGTGGGTCAGCTTCACGACCGCGATCGGCGAGCGCCAGCGCCACGCGCCCGCGCACCTCCAAGCGCGGGTGGGCATCACCGGCCGAGCGATCGCCATCGCCTCGATGACGGCGGGGGCGACCGGCGCGAGCCTGCTCGCCAACGTCGTGGAGCTGCGCACGCTCTACGTCGGCATGGGAATCGCAACGCTGCTCGTCGCCGCCGCACTCGGCCCGCGGCTCCTGCGCGCGCCGGCTCTGGTCGCCCAGGGCGCTCCCTGACGCTCGTCGCTCGCCGCGCTCGGGGGCGCCGGCCTACGCCACCGGCGCGGGCCCGGGCGGGATGCGCACGGCCTCCTCGTCCTCGGCCGTCGCGACGCTCGCCGTGCCGGGCGGGAACGACGTCACGATCACGCGGCAGTGGGCGCGGCGCAGGAGGTTCTCGATCGTCTCCGAGAAGACCTGCGCGCGGCCCGCGAGCGCGCCGATGTGGGGCACGGCGCCGACGAGGATCAGGCCGGCATCCTGCTCGCGCGCGATGCGCGCGACCTCGCCGCTGATGGCACGGCTGCGGGCAGGCAGGAACTCCACCGGGACGCCGTAGTCGCGCGAGAACATCGCGGTCAGCTGGAGCAGCTCCATGGCGCACTCGTTGGCGCCGGCGATCGGCGCGTCCAGCGGCAGGCTGAGCGGCACCTCGACGACGTTGACGGCGAGCACGCGCTCCCCCTCCTGCTCCTGGGCGAGCTTGCAGGCGATCGCGAGCATCTCCTCCTCGATCGGCCCGCACTGCTTGACCGGCACCACGATCGTCCCGAAACGCAGATCGATGACCTCGGGCGGCGGCGGCGCGACCGCGTCGAAGCGCTCCAGCAGGGGCTTTCCCTGCACGCGCCGCATGATCACGAAGAGCACCACGCCGCAGGCCAGCCAGGCGGGCGGCAGGATGCGCCCGGCGCGGTGCGTCCCGAGGTCGAGCACCCACAGCCCCCACGACATCGCCAGCCCGAGCAGCGCGAGCACCGGGATGTCGCTGCTGCCGAAGTGCACGCTGCCGCCCATGCGCACGACGCGCGGCAGCGATGGCTCGCGCACGCGCAATGCGATCACGGACGCGAACACGAGCATGAACGCGAGCAGGATGCCGAAGGAGTAGACCGACGCCAGCGCGTCGACCTCCGATCCGAGCAGTGAAACGGCGAGCATCAGGCCGCCGCTGAGCACGACGAGCAGCGCCATCGCCCAGGGCTCGGCGGAGCACCGTCGCGAGCGCCGCATCAGCGGCGGAGGGAGCGCGCCCATCGCCGACAGCGCGCGCAGCGTGCGCAGCGCCGCACCCAGCGCGATCGCGGCGCTCGCCAACAGCACGCCGATCGCACTCACGCTCACGAGGACGCGCACGACATCGCCCGCGCTCGAGCCGAAGGCCTGCGCACCGATGGCCTGGGCCGCTCCGGCCAGCGGCGCGGTGCCCCACACGGTGGAGAGATCGCTGGCGTAGCCGGATGGCGTCCCGGGCGCGGGGTGCACCGGCAGCAGGGACAGCGCCGCCGCCGCAATCACCGCGTAGGCGAGCACGGTGGCAGCGATCGCGCCGATCGTGATGCGACGCAGCGGACGCGCGGGATGGGCTGCCTCCTGCAGCAGCCCCGCCACGATCTCGACGCCGGTGAAGGCCACGAGCGCGATCGGGAGCGCGTAGCCGAGCGACGTCCAGGTCGGCGCCTCACCGAGGTCGACCGAGCTCGTGAGCACGTCGATGTGCCCCATGGCGGTCAAGCCCAGGATGGCCAGCGTGAGCTGTGCGAGCATGTCGACCAGCGCGAGCGGCCGGACGAGATCCACGCGCGAGGCCTGCGGCAGGATCCTTCCCAGGCCCAGGACGGCGATCACGCCCACGGCGATCAGCTCGGCGGAGCGCCCGCTCATCTGGCCGATGTTGCCGAGCGCGGCCTCGGCGTAGCGCGGCACGAAGAGCGCCGAGAGCAGCGTGACCACGAGCAGGTCGAGCAGGATCGCCCAGCCGACGATGAAGCCCGCCGCATCGCCGAAGGCCCGCCGCACGATCAGCGGCGAGCCGCCGCCGGTTGCCGACGCGCCCTCGGCGTAGGCGCCGGCGGCGAGCAGGACGAGCAGCCCGACGACCGGCAGCACGATCGGCGTGAGGCCGAGCGCGTACAGCGCCACCACGCCGAGCGCGAAGTAGAGCGACGAGGAGATCGTGCCGTAGATCGCGGCGAACAGCGCGTCCTCGCCGACGACCCGCTGGATCACGGGCAGCTTGCGCGCCATTACTCGCGCCTGCCCATCTGCAACGCGAGCCAGCCGCGGCCGAGGCCGGCGAGCGTGAGCGCGGCGCCGAACACGTAGCCGACGGCGACCCCCGATCCACCTGCCATCGCCGTACGCACGATCGCGGTCAGGCCGAGGACGACGAGCACGGCGCTCAGGATCAGCGAGACGCGATTGCGCGCCGTCATGCGGGGCCGTCCGGTCGCGCCGTGATCGCGTGCGCCGCACCGCGCCATTCGGGCGTGGCGCCGACCATGACCTTGCAGCGCGCGTGCCGGAGGACGTAGTCGACGGTCGAGCCGAACAGACGGGCCGAGCGGGCCGAGCGGCCGGGCGAGCCCAGCACGATGATCTCGCTGCCGCGCCGGTCGGCCTCCTCCACGAGCGCCCGCCCGGCGTTGCGGGTGCGCACGAGGCGTGAGATCACCTGCACGCCGTAGACCTGCCCGAGCGCCTCGGCTTCGGCCAGCTGCTCGTTGGCGCGTGCTTCGTCCTCGGGGGAGATCTGCGTCAGCGAGCGCGCTGCCGGCACCTCGAGCGTATAGACCGCCACGACGCGTGCGCGGCGCTCGGAGGCGAGCCGCAGCGCGGTCGCGGTCATCTCGTCGGCGACGCGCGCGTCCGTCACGTGCAGCACGATCGTGCGGTACTCGATCTCGATCGCCGGCCCGCGAATCTTCGTGTCGGCGAACACGGTCTTCGTCAGCGGCAGCCCCTGGTGCTTGCGGTAGGCCACGTACACGATCATTCCGAGCGCCAGCCAGCCGAGCCCGGCCCAGCGGACAGCCGGGAACAGCGACGCGACCACGATGAAGGCAGCGAACGTGCCGAGGCCGCCGAGCACGGCGAAGAGCGGGATGTCCAGCTCGCCCACGCGGATGTTGAGCGGCGCCCGGAAGGGTTGCTCGGGATCGCGCTTGGACTTGCGTACGCGCAGCGCGATCACCGAGGCATGCGCGATCGTGAACGAAAGCATCGCGCCGAACGCATAGAGGTTGCCGAGGAATGCAACGCCCTGGCCGCCGGCCACCTTGGCGGCGCCGATCATGCCGATCGCGGCGATCGTGTAGACGACGATCGCGACCCAGGGCGTGCGCCAGGTGGGATGCACCGTGCGCAGGAAGTCCGGGAACTGGCGGTGCACCCCCATCGAGTACGTCAGGCGGGAGACGCCGATCAGGCCTGCGTTCGTGGCGATGATCAGGATCGTGCCGGCCAGCAGGCCGACGTAGTAGCTCACGGGGGTCGTGAGCGGACCGAGACCGAGGTTCTGGACGATGCCCTGGACGGGATCACCCGCGTACTTCGCTCCCAGCGACGTCCAGAAGTGCGTGCCGTCGGTGCCCGGGGGATGCGAGAGCGCAGGCGTCTCGTGCATCGGCATCGCCGACAGCGCGACGGCGGGCAGGAACGCGTAGATCGCGAACACGGCGGCGGCCACGAGCCCGATCGAGCGCGGGACGTCGCGGGCGGGATCGCGCGCCTCTTCCGCCATGTTCGAGATCGTCTCGATGCCCGTGTAGGCGACCATGCCGATCGGGATGGAGATGAGGAAGGCCGAGACCGTCGGCGTGGTACCGAAGTGCACGTTGCCGACGAGCACCTGCGGATCCAGGATCAGCGCCACGCCGACGATCACCAGCAGGGCCTGCGTGGCGAGGTCTGCGATCGCCAGGAAGATGTTGAGCCGCGCCGACTCCTGGATTCCGCGGATGTTGAGCAGCGCGAGCACGATGCAGAGCCCGGCCGCCACGACCACCTGACCGGTCATCCCGTTGCGCATGAAGCTGCACCCAGGGAACACCGAGAGGTACGGCGGCACCGTGTAGGCGGAGATCGCGATCGTCACCGTGTAGTTCAGCATCTGCGCCCAGGCGGCGAAGAACGAGACTGCCTCGTTGAAGGCGCGCCGCGAGAACGACGCCGAGCCGCCGGCCTCGGGGAAGCGCGCCGTCGCCTCGGCGTACGTCGCCGCGGTGAAGGCGAAGATCACGCCCGAGATCGCGAACGTGACCGGCGTCATGCCTCCGGCGTAGAGGGCGGTGACACCGAGCGCGTAGTAGATGGACGAGCCCACGTTGCCGTAGGCCGTCGAGAACATGTCGCCCACCCCGAGGACGGCAGGGAGGCCGTGCGAACTGCGGCGCCGGAGCAGCGGCACGCGCTACCCGGTGAACTTCCACTTGCGCAGCACGTCCTGCGCGTCGAAGGTCACGAGCACATGCAGCGTCTTCGCAGTCCCTCCGCTTGCGCCGCGACCGACGACGAGCTTGCAGGTCAGCGTCCGGGCCGGCGTCGTCTTCGGGTCACAGGTGATGTGGCGGAGCGTGTCGTAGCCCGCAAGGTCGGGACGCGACGGGAAGGGGTCGTTGCTGGCGACGAAGAAGCCCTCCCAGTCGTCCTCGATCGTCCTGACAGCGATCTGGCCGGGATTCTTGTCCACGCCGCAGCCCGACATCACGATTGCGACCCCGACCAGGCAGGCGGCGGCTGCGAGCGCTCGCATCACGCGGAATCTAGCGCCGGCAGCGGGCGCACGGAACTCGCCGACGGCCTAGAGGAAGTGAACGATCAGGGGGATGATCAGGATCGCGACGATGTTCGTGATCTTGATCATGGGGTTGATGGCCGGGCCGGCGGTGTCCTTGTAGGGGTCGCCGACCGTGTCGCCCGTGATCGAGGCCGCGTGGGCGTCGGAGCCCTTGCCGCCGTGTGCGCCGTCCTCGATGAGCTTCTTGGCGTTGTCCCAGGCACCGCCGCCGGCCGTCATGGAGATGGCGAGGAAGAGGCCCGTCACGATCGTGCCGACGAGGAGGCCGCCGAGCATCTCGTAGGAGATCAAGCCCACTGCGATCGGGATCACGATCGGGATCAGCGCGGGAATGCGCATCTCCTTGAGCGCGCGGCGCGTGACGATGTCGACGCACTTCGCGTACTCGGGCCTCGCGGTGCCCTCCATGATCCCCGGGATCTCGCGGAACTGGCGGCGCACCTCCTGCACGACCTCGGCACCGGCGCGGCCGACCGCCTCCATCGCGAGCGAGGCGAACAGGTACGGCATGATCCCGCCGATCAGCAGCCCGACGAGCACCCACGGGTTCGCGATCGAGAAGGCGACGTTCACGGTCTTGCCCGCATCCGCCGCCTTCGTGACGAGCTCGTGCGAGTAGGAGTCGAAGAGCACGAGGGCGGCCAGGCCCGCCGAGCCGATGGCGTAGCCCTTCGTGACGGCCTTCGTGGTGTTGCCGACCGCATCGAGCGGATCGGTGATGCCGCGCACCGACTCGGGCATGTCCGCCATCTCGGCGATGCCGCCCGCGTTGTCGGTGATCGGCCCGAAGGCGTCGAGCGCCACGATCATGCCGGCCAGCGAGAGCATCGCGACCGCGGCCAGGGCGATGCCCGTGATGTCGCCGAGCTTGTAGGCGATGAGGATGCCGATGCCGATCACCAGTACGGGTGCGGCCGTGGCTTCCATCGACTTCGCCAGCCCCGCGATGATGTTGGTCGCGTGGCCGGTCGTCGAGGCCTCCGAGATGCGCTTGACCGGCCCCCATCTGGTGCCGGTGTAGTACTCGGTGATGACCATCAGCAGCGCCGTGATGACGAGACCGACGAGGGCGCACAGATACAACCTGCCCCAGGAGTCGTGCGAGACGGGGATCTCGTCGACCATCCAGTGCATGACCGGGATGAAGACGAGCGCGGAGATGCCCGCCGTCACGACGACGCCCTTGTAGAGGGCACCCATGACGCTGCCGCCGCTGCGCACCTTGACGAACTGCGTGCCGATGATCGAGGCGAGGATCGAGATGCCGCCCAGCACGAGCGGGATGGCGACCCCGGCCGTGCCCCAGCCTGCCTGCTGCGCGAGCAGCATGCCGGCCACGAGCGTCACCGCGTAGGTCTCGAAGAGGTCGGCGGCCATGCCGGCGTCGTCGCCGACGTTGTCGCCGACGTTGTCGGCGATCACGGCCGGGTTGCGCGGATCGTCCTCCGGGATGCCCGCCTCGATCTTGCCGACGAGGTCGGCGCCCACGTCGGCGCCCTTCGTGAAGATGCCGCCGCCCAGCCGCGCGAATACGGAGATCAGCGAGCCGCCGAAGGAGAGGCCGACGAGCGCGTGCACGGCCGAGGTCTCCGAGACGTCGCCCAGGCGCAGCGCGCCGTAGTAGCCGGCGACGCCCAGCAGGCCGAGGCCGACGACCAGGATGCCGGTGACCGTGCCGCCCTTGAAGGCGATGTCGAAAGCCTCCGAGAGGCCCGTGCGGCCGGCCTCTGCGACACGCGCGTTGGCGCGCACCGCCGTGTTCATGCCGACGTAGCCGGCGAGGGCCGAAAGCACGGCGCCGATGATGAACCCGAGCGCGACCTTCCAGCCGAGGTCGTCCGACCAGATGCCTGCGATCAGGAGCAGCGCGGCGACGACCACCGCCACGACGCCGACGGTGCGGTACTGGCGGTTGAGGTAGGCGGATGCGCCCTCCTGGATGGCCGCCTGGATCTCGCGCATGCGCTCGTTGCCCGGGGACTGTTGCAACACCCAACGCGTCAGGTACGCGCCGTAGGCAACGGCCAACAGGCCACAGATCAGGGCGAAGAGCACGTTGTGCTCCACCAGGAACGTCTGCATGACCGACTCTGCTCCCTCTCGAGAAGAAAACCAGCCCGACGCCGCGCGGCAGGCTTAGGCGCACCGCGGCGCGCGGTGGCGATCGTAACAGGCCTGATGGGTTACACACGCCGGATGCGCGCGTGCTTGTGACTCGCGGGAACCCGCGTCAGAGAGTCACGGCATCTGCCGCGGGCTCGACCACAACACGTGCATCAGGCCTCTAGACCTCGCCGCCGGGAGTCCAGATCGGCGGCCGCTCCTCGCCGGGCCCCTCGTCGTCCTCGGGCTGTTCGGCCGCTGGTGGCGACGAGGACGCGGCGCCCGACTGCACGTACGCCATGCGCAGCTGCGCGAGATCGCGCCGCAGCGCCTCCAGCTCGTCGGGCTCGGCGGTCGGAGCGAGCAGCTCGACGACGCCGGCGAGCGCGTCGATCGCCTCTCGCGCCTGCTCACGGTCGGCGTGCTCGGGGCTCGCCATGCCGATGCGGATTGCGGCCTGGTTGGCCAGCATCACCGCCGTCTGCGTGAGCAGGTCGCGCGGGCGCAGCTGAAGCAGCTGCGCCGCCAGCGCGGCGCGCATCTCGTCGCCGCCGACCGCTTCCTCATCCTCAGCCACGGGTCGCCTCCTGTGCCAGTACGTCGTCGACCGACTCGCGCGTCGTGCGCACCTGATCTGCAAACAGCTCCTCGAGCGTGACCCCGGACTCCAGCGCGGCGATCGAGCGCTGAGCGGAGTTGCCGTGCTCGAGCATGCGGTGGAGCGGCTCGAGATAGCGCTCGAGGCCGAGCGCCGCGATTTCCGGCGCGGCATCGGCCAGCTGCGCACGCACGCGATCTGCGGCGGGCACCGAGCGCATGCCGCGCTCGTAGTCGATCAGCTCGCCCGAGAGCCCCCAGCGGATCGCGCGCCACATGTTCTCCTCGATGTGACGGCCGCGCAGGTCGGGCAGGTCCTCGCCCTCGTCGATGGCCCGCAGGCGGCGGGCAGAGAGCGCATAGGCGTAGGCCATCACGGCCAGCGACTCGCGCACGTCGGCCAGTGCATCGGCGTTGCGCAACTCGACCGTCCCGTACGACTGGTGGGGCCGCACGCACCACCAGATCTCGGTGTGCTCCTTGATCGAGCGCGTCTCCACGAGCCAGCGCACGAAGCGGTCGTAGTCGGCCCAGCCGTCGAACGGCTCGGGAATGCCGCAGCGCGGGAACATGCGCGTGAAGAGCTGCGTGCGCGTGGAGTGCAGGTAGGTGTAGCGCCCCTCGTACCAGGGCGACGAAGCCGAGAGTGCGAGCAGATCGGGCAACACCGAGCGCATGGCGTTGGTCAGCGCGATGGCGCGGTCGGCGTCGCGGACACCGACGTGGATGTGGACGCCGAACGTGTTGTTGCGCCAGGCGACGTAGCGCAGCGTGTTCTCGACGCTGCGGTAGTGGGGCGTGTCGATGATCTCCTGCTCCCA
>Ga0207683_10002308_pt1 | contig 16727 bp, 15 predicted proteins | sample KBSM73metaG_FD_184333 | JGI IMG/M metagenome (GOLD analysis project Ga0207683, IMG submission 184333) | Miscanthus rhizosphere microbial communities from Kellogg Biological Station, Michigan, USA - KBS M7-3 metaG (SPAdes) (version 2) | ecosystem: Host-associated > Plants > Roots > Rhizosphere >... | reverse complement strand
CTTCGCGACGCAGATCATGCGCACGCTCCTGCGCGGCGACTTCCGCAAGCCACAGCTCGACGTCTATCTCGGCGATCGGGTGGTCGCGAACGGCGTCAGCGTCTTCGCGGCCAACGTGCATCCCTGGAGCTACCTCGGGCCGTTTGCGCTCAAGCTCGCCCCGCTCGCGACGTTCGAGGGCGGGCTCGACGTGGTCGTGCCCAGTGACATGCGGCGGCGCCACCTGCCGCGCTACGCGACGCAGCTCCTCATCACCGGCAGCCAGGCGCGCCGCGCGGACAAGCTGCTCGCCTACATGCACGATGTCGACGACGTGCGCGTGCTCTGCGTCCGCCCGTTGCCGCTGCATGCCGACGGAGACGATCTCGGCGACGTCGAGCAGGCCGCGTTCGGCGTCGCGCGCGGCGCTGCCCGCATGCTCGTATGACGCCGCCGTTGCTCTTCGACCTCGACGGCACGCTCGTGGATTCGCGCGTCGTCGTCGAGCGGCAGTGGGGCGCACTGTGCGCCCGCCTCGGCCTCGACTTCCCGTCCGTGCTCGCGATCCTGCACGGCGTCCGCAGCGTCGACACGATCCGCGCCGCCGCCCCGCACGTCGACGCGGAGGCGGAGGCGGAGGCGCTCGATGCGCTCGAGGCGGAGGACACCGACGGGCTCGAGATCGTGCGGGGGGCGGACGAGTTGCTCGCGTGCCTGCCGCCGGGCAGCTGGGGAATCGTCACGTCGGGGCCCCGGACGCTGGCGGAGAAGCGCCTCCGCGCCGTCGGCCTGCCGGTTCCGGCCGCAATGGTGTGCGGCGACGAGGTGGCGAACGGCAAGCCCCACCCCGAGGGCTATCTGACGGGCGCGAGGCTGCTCGGAGCCGAGCCCGGCGATTGTGTGGTCGTCGAGGACGCCCCTGCGGGAGTCGAGGCCGGGCGCGCCGCTGGCATGGCGGTGATCGGGATCACGACGACGCACGCGCGTGCCGCGCTCGCGGCCGCGGACGTCGTGATCGACGATCTCCGCGCCATCGACGACGCGCTCGCTGCTCTCCGGGTCGAGTGACGCCGGTAGACTGCCGTCCCGCATGGACCTTGCCATCACGATCGGGCAGGGGCTCGGCTTCGGCGTTGCCTGCGGGCTTTCGACGATCGCGTTGCTCGTGCCCCTGTTCTGGCCTGGCATCGACGCGCGCGCACTCGGCGCCCTCGGCGTGCCGGCCCTCGTCCTCGCCGCCGTCGACATCTGGCTGCCGCAGAACGTGCGCATCCTGTTGCGCATCGCAGCGGGCGCCGCTGCCTGCGAGTTCTGGCTGCACGACGACCTTGCCTGGGCGGGCATCCCCATAGGCGGCGCGGCGGCCGCGGTGATGGCCGTTGCGGCCGTGCCGCTGGCGGAGGGCGCCGCGCGAGCCGGCTCGCGTCCCGCCACGGCGCTGATCTCCGCCGTCGCGGCGCTGATCGTGGGCGCCGCTGCGCTCGTGCCGTTCGTCGGCTATCCGCTCGCGCTGGTCGCCATCTTCCTGGCTCTGCGCACCCGTCGCCGAGGCGGCGAGCGCTATCAGGGATTGCGGATCCTTCGCTGATGCAGATCGAGCCCGAGACGACGCCTCGCTTCGCCGCGGGCCTGCTGGGGCACCGCACCTTTCGGCAGCTGATCAAGTTCGGCCTGGTCGGAGCGACCGGCTTCATCATCAACGTCAGCGTGTTCGCGTTCTGCCTGCGCGTGCTCGACGTGCACTATCGGCTCGCGTACGTCTTCGCGTTCTGCGTCGCCGTCACGAACAACTTCCTCTGGAACCGCATCTGGACGTTCCGGCATCAGAAGGACGACAGTCACATGGCCATGCAGGGAGCGCGCTTCTTCGCCGTGAGCCTGCTTGCCGCCGTCGCCGGCTTCGTGCTGCTCGAGGTGTTCGTGCGGGCCGGCCTCCCGAAGATCCCGGGGGAGATGCTCGCCGTCGCCCTCGTCGTGCCGATCTCGTTCCTCGGCAACAAGCACTGGTCGTTCCGCTAGCGGGTATGAGTCGCCCTCTCAGGCGAGCCGCCGTCCTGGCCGCACTGCTCGCCGTCGCGGTCGCGCCCGCCGTGGCTCACGCAGACGTCTCCTCGCGGCGGGCGATCGAGATCGTCAAGCGCCAGCCGGCCGCCCGCACGCTGATCCTCGCGCACCCCGGCGCGACCTTCACCGCTCAGAGCGCGGGGCGCGATTGGCTCGTGATCGCTCGCCAGGCCTTCCCGCGTACGCCGCTCGCGAGCTGGCTCGTGAATCGCACGAGCGGCGCCATCAGCGGCCATTCGCCGACCGAGAGCATCCGGCACCTCGAGGAGGCCGCGGTCATCCGCATCGCGCTGCGTGATCCGAAGGTCGCCGACTGGGTGCGGCGCTTCGACCAGCACACGCAGTTCGCGAGCTACGACCCGACGTTCCACACCTGGACCGTGCACGTGAACGCGGGGAAGAAGTACGGCGAGATCGCCCAGGTCGAGGTCGACGACCGCACGGGCAAGGTGCTGCACGCCTGGACGGGACCTCAGGTGGCCTGGACGATGGCGCGCGGCTACAAGGGGTGGTTCGGACGCAAGCTCAACGACACGCGGCTCTGGCTGGCGTTCTGCGCGGTCTTCCTGGTCGCGCTGGTGGACTGGCGCCGCATCTGGACGCTGCGCACGCTCGACCTCGTCGCGCTCCTGTCGTTCTCGGTCTCGCTCTGGTACTTCGAGCGCGGTCTCGTGTTCTGGGCGGTGCCGCTGCAGTACCCGCCGATGCTCTACCTGATCTCGCGCCTCGTCTGGATCGGCTTGCGCGCACGACCGCGCGAGGCGAGCACGGGTCGCCTGCCGCCCTGGGCGCTGGCGGCGCTGGCCGTCTTCCTGATCGGATTCCGGCTGGGGCTGAACGCATTCGACGCGACCGTCATCGACGTCGGCTACGCGGGCACCGTCGGCGGCGACCGGCTGATTCGCGGGCAGCTTCCCTACGGCAACTTCCCGGACGCGACCGGTGCGCCCTGCGGCATCAAGAACTCCGACGGCACCTCGAGCGCCTATCGCCAGGCCAAGCAGGACGGCCGCTGCGAGTCACCCGTCGCCAACGGCGACACCTACGGGCCGGTCAACTACGCAGCCTATGTGCCGGCAGTCGCGGTCGCCGGCTGGACGGGGCGCTGGGACGATCTGCCGGCCTCCCACGGCACCTCGGCCATCTTCGATCTGGCCTGCGCTGCGGGCATGGCGGCCGTGGGCTGGCGCTTCGGACGGACGAGGATGGCGCTGCTCTGCGCCCTGGGCTGGCTCGCGTATCCCTTCACGGGCTACGCACTGCAGGCCAACACGAACGACATGATCGTGGCCGCCTTCGCGATCTGGGGCTTCGCCTTCGCGGTCTCGCCGATACGCCGCGGCATCCTGCTCGCGCTCGCGTCCTGGACGAAGTTCGCCCCACTCGTGCTGTGGCCGCTCTGGAGCCGCTATCCGCGTGGCGACCCGTCGCCGCCGGAGGGGTCGTTCAAGCGCGGAGTCGCCGGCCTCCTGCTCGGCACGGCGCTGGCCGGCTTGCTGCTCCTGCCTGGCGGTCGCGACAGTCTGAGGCTGTTCTGGGATCGTACGGCCGGGTTCCAGCTCGGCCGCTCGTCGCCCTTCTCGCTCTGGGACTGGAACGTCTACCTGCCGGGCTTCCCCGATCTCGGCTGGCTGCAGACGATGCTCGAGGTCGTGCTGGTGGTCTGCGCGGTGCTGCTCGCGTTCCGCCCGCGCCGCCTCGATGCCGTGCAGCTCGCAGCGCTCTCGGGCGCCCTCGTGCTGGGCTTCGAGCTCGTGCTCACGCACTGGTCGTACCTCTACCTGCCCTGGGCGTTCCCGTTCGTGCTGCTGGCATTCGTGCTGCCCTCGCGGCAGGCCTGACGCGTTTCTCGTATACCCCTGGGGGGTAGTGCTACGCTGAGGCGGCAGATGAGCGCGCCAACCGCCACCCGGCACGTCGATCTCCCCATCGAGGGCATGACGTGCGCGTCGTGCGCCGTCCGCATCGAGCGCTCGCTGAACACGCTCGACGGCGTCGAGGCGACCGTCAACTACGCCACGGAGCGCGCGACGGTGAGCTTCGACGGCGGGCGCGTGACGCCGGGCGAGCTGATTGCGGCGATCGAGGCGGCCGGCTATGCCGCGCGCCTCCCCGCGTCCAAGCAGGACGAGTTGCGCCGGCGGGTGGTCATCGCCGCAGCCCTCTCGGCGCCCGTGCTCGCGCTCGCGATGGTGCCGGCGCTCCAGTTCGAAGGCTGGCAGTGGCTCTCCCTCGCTCTCGCCACCCCGGTCGTGCTCTGGGCGGGCTTCCCCTTCCACCGTGCCGCGTGGCGCAACCTGCGCCACGGCGCCACGACCATGGACACGCTCGTCTCTCTCGGCACGCTGGCGGCCTGGGCCTGGTCCGTCGTCGCCGTGTGCTTCCTCGATTCGGGTGAGACCTATTTCGAGGTCGCCGCGGTCGTCACGACCTTCATCCTCCTCGGCCGCTTCTTCGAGGCGCGTGCCAGGCAGCGATCGGGCGCGGCGTTGCGGGCACTGCTGGAGCTCGGCGCCAAGGACGTCGCGCTGCTCGGCGAGGACGGAAGCGAGCGGCGCATTCCCATCGGCGAGCTGCGTGTCGGCGATCGCTTCGTCGTCCGCCCGGGTGAGAAGGTCGCCACCGACGGCATCGTCGAGGAAGGCCACTCGGCGGTCGATCAGGCGCTGCTGACCGGGGAGTCGACGCCGGTCGAGAAGCGCCCGGGCGACGCCGTGGTCGGCGCTGCGATCAACGCAGGAGGCCGCATCGTCGTGCGTGCGACCAAGGTCGGCGGCGACACCGCACTGGCGCAGATCGGAAGGCTCGTGAGTGCCGCCCAGGCAGGCAAGGCACCGATCCAGCGTCTCGCCGATCGCATTTCGGCGATCTTCGTGCCGATCGTGCTCGTCCTCTCCGCTGGAACGCTCGGGTTCTGGCTGCTCGACGGCGCGAGCGCGGGCGAGGCATTCACGGCGGCCGTCGCCGTCCTGATCATCGCCTGCCCCTGTGCGCTCGGCCTCGCCACGCCCACCGCGTTGCTCGTCGGCACCGGCCGCGGAGCCCAGCTCGGAATCCTGATCAAGGGGCCCGAGGTGCTGGAGTCGACGCGTCGCGTCGACACGATCGTGCTCGACAAGACGGGCACCGTGACAACGGGCCGCATGGAGTTGCGAGCCGTGATCCCCGCCGCGGCGAGCGACCGCGGCGAGCTGCTGAAGCTCGTGGGCGGGCTGGAGTACGCGTCCGAGCACCCCGTCGGCCGGGCCATCAGCGACGCGGCACGCCGCGCGTGCGGCGAACTGCCGGCTGTGACCTCGTTCCAGAGCCACGCGGGCGTCGGAGTGGAGGGCGTGGTCGAGGGGCACGACGTCGTCGCCGGCCGTCCGAGCCTCCTGGCCGAGCGGGGTCTGCATATCCCGGACGAGCTCGCCGCGGCCCGCGCCGACGCCCAGGATCGGGGCGAGACCGTGGTCGCGGCCGGCTGGGATGGCGCCGTTCGCGGCCTGCTCGTCGTGGCAGACGCCGTCAGGCCCTCGAGCGCGGCCGCGGTGGCGCGGCTCACTGCGCTTGGCCTGCGGCCGCTTCTGCTGACGGGCGACAATGCCCAGACCGCCGCGGCCGTCGCCGCCGAGGTCGGCATCGACGAGGTCGTCGCAGACGTGCTGCCTGCGGGCAAGGCTGAGGTCATCCGGCGTCTGCAGGACGAAGGGCGCGTCGTCGCGATGGCCGGCGACGGCGTCAACGATGCGCCCGCACTCGCACAGGCCGACCTCGGCCTGGCCATCGGCAGCGGCACCGATGTCGCGATCGAGGCCTCGGACATCACGCTCGTCTCGGGTGACCTGCTCGCGAGCGCCGATGCCATCCGCCTCTCGCGGCGCACGCTCGCGACCATCAAGGGCAACCTCTTCTGGGCCTTCGGCTACAACGTCGCAGCCCTGCCGCTGGCGGCCGCCGGCTATCTCAACCCGCTCATCGCCGGCGCCGCGATGGCGGGATCGAGTCTCTTCGTCGTCGCCAACTCCCTGCGGCTCCGCCGCTTTCAGCCACTCCGTGAGGCCTCATGACGAGCAAGAACACCGATCCCGGCTACATCGCCGACAAGGACGCCCTCGCCGCGCGCCTCAAGCGCATCGAGGGCCAGGTGCGGGGCATCGAGCGCATGGTCGACGAGGAGCGCTACTGCATCGACATCCTCACCCAGATCAGCGCCATCCAGGCAGCGCTCGACAAGGTCGGCCTGCGCCTCCTCGAGCAGCACGCGGCCCACTGCGTGATCGGGCCCGAGGATCCCGCCGTGCGCGCGGAGAAGACCGGCGAGATGATGGCCGCCGTCGGACGGCTGATGGGACGGAGCTAGGCGCCGATGGCGTCCTCCGGGCATCAGGGCCACGGCCACGGCCACGCTCACGCCGGCGAGTCGCTGAACGCGCTCGCTCTCGCAGCCACCCTGCACTGTCTCACGGGCTGCGCGATCGGGGAGGTGGCGGGCATGGCGCTCGGGACCGCCCTCGGCTGGAGCAACGGCGCCACGATCGTTGCCTCGATCCTGCTCGCATTCGTGTTCGGCTACGGGCTGACGAGCATCCCGCTGCTGCGTGCGGGCCTGCCCGTTCGCCGTGTCATCCCGCTCGCACTCGCGTCCGACACGCTCTCGATCGTCACGATGGAGATCGTCGACACGCTGATCGTGGTCCTGATTCCGGGCGCGCTCGATGCCGGGCTCAGCGACCCGCTCTTCTGGGGCAGCCTCGCCGTCGCCCTGGTGATCGCCGGAGGCGCCGCCTATCCGGTCAACCGCCGGCTGATCGCGCGCGGCAAGGGCCACGCCGTGATTCACGCGTACCACTGACCGCCGAAGGCTCGCGGCCGTCTACCGCGGGATCGTGAATCCCGACAGGCTCTCGTTGCCCGCGACGTCCTCGGCGCGCACGCGCAGGATCGCGTGGCGCCCACGCGTGACGTGCAGTGTCAGGTGCGTCTGCGCGACGGGCTTGAGGGAGCGCCAGCGTCCGGGTCTGCCACCGACCTCGACGCGGTAGCGGAGGAGCGCGAGGCCCGATCCGCGCTCGCGCAGGAGCAGCGTGGCGGAGACGAGGTCGCCGTGACGCCTGCCCGAGGCGCGCACCGCGGGAGGCTGGCGGTCGACCGGGAGCGCGATCAGGCGGACTGCGCCCCAGTTCCCGGAGGCGTCGCGTGCGCGTACGAACAGGCTGTGGCGGCCGTCCTCGAGGCGCCGCACCTCGCGCGGCACGATCAAGCCCGTGACCTTCGAGTCGGTGCCGTCGATCGGCGCGACTGTGAGCGGGGTCGGTGAGACGGGCACTCCGCGCAGCCCGATGAAGGCCTCAGCGGCCACGCCCGCGCTCGTCCCGCCGCCTTGCTCGTGCGCCCGCCCGAACAGCACCAGCCCGGGGTGCGCCGAATCCTGCGACCAGCGTGCATTGATCGTCACACGCGGGCCCGCATGGTCGGCGCCGGCCAGCAGCGTCGCCGCCTTTGCGACGTCGAGGATCCCGGCGCCGGTTTCGCTGTCGCTGCCGGGCGTCCCCACGTCGCGCGCGCCGCGCACGAGTGCATCGACGATGGCATCGGGCGTCGCACCCGGGAACATGCCGGCCAGCAGGGCGACGGCGCCCGTGACCTGCGGTGCCGCGAAGGACGTGCCCGAGACGAGCGCCGAGCCCCCCGGGCCGCTGATCGGGATCCCCTCGCCATAGGCCGCGAGCGTCGGGTAGATCGCGTTTCCGCATGGCGAGGGCCCGCGCCCCGAGAAGGCCGACACGACGTCGGCCTCGGTCACGCTGCCGACGGCGACAGCGCTTGGCGCCGATGCCGGGCTTGCGCCCGAGGAGGCCGCCGGCCCCGCATTGCCGGCGGCGAAGACGGGGACGATGCCGGCGGCGCGCAGCGCCGCGATGTCGGAGTCGAACTCCTTCTCGCAGCGACCTGGCTCGCCGTCGTCCCAGGAGCCGTTGATGACGCTGGGCGCGTCGTCGGTCTTGGGATTTCCGTCAGGGTCGAGAACCCACTCGAACACGCGGTGCACGGCGCTGGTCGTGCTGCGGCCGCCATCGCTGAAGACGCGTGCAGCGATGATCCGGACATCCGGTGCCATGGAGGTGACGATCTCCGCCACCTCCGTGCCGTGCCCGCGCGAGTCCTCGTCGAACGGCTTGTCGTGTTGCTCGTAGGGATCGAACCACGAGCCGGGCGCCGTTGCGAGCTGCGGGAAGCCCGGCATCAGGCCGGTGTCGAGCACGGCGACGACGACGTTGCGGCCGGTCTGGCCCTGCGCCCAGAGCGTCGGCGCGCCCGTTGCCGTGACCGGCGCGAAAGCCGTGGCGGCCGCTGCCACGGCGCCTGTCGCAGGCTCGATCCGGAGAGGGCGGTCGGGCTCGACCGCCAGAACGTCGGCTCGGCGGCGCAGCTGGGCGACGAGCGCCGGGCGCGCGCGCAGCGCGATCGAGTCATCGATCCACAGCGATTGCACCGCGCGAGCATCTCCGCGGCTCACGGCTGCGCGCAGCACGCGCATGAGCCCGGACTGGTCGCGGCGGGCACGCGTCCGGAGCAGCAGGGCCAGCTGCCCCGGGCGGGCGGTCCGCGGGAGCTCGGCCGACGGGCGCACGTGCACGATCACGGCCACGTCCCGTCCTCGCGACGCGGTGGCCGGCGCCGCAGCGAGCCCGGTCGCGAGCACGCACGCGAGTGCGGCCGGCAGCGCCGCCGCCAGTGCCCTCACGCCTGCCGCCGGAACGTCTCGATTCGCGTGGCCCGTCCGCTCTCGGCGTCGCACTCGAGGAGCGCGCCTTCGAGCCGTACGTCTCCGAGCGCAGGCTCCGAGCGGGCCGGCAGCTGCGTGAGGAACCGGCGCAGCGCGATCTCCGTGCGCACGCCGATCACGGAGTCGTGCGGGCCCGTCATGCCGCAGTCCGTGAGGTAGGCCGTCCCATCCCAGAGCGAGGCGTCGTTCGTCTGCACGTGCGTGTGCGTACCGAGCACCGCCGTGACCCGGCCGGCCAGGTGGCGGCCCATCGCGACCTTCTCGCTGGTCGCCTCGGCGTGGAAGTCGACCAGCACGACGGCTGCCCGCTGCCTGGCCTCGGCGACGATCGAGGCGGCAAGCTCGAAGGGACTGCACGCAGGCTCCGGGTGGACGAACAGCCGGCCCATCAGATTGACCACGGCGACGGGCACACCGCCGCGCGCCTCCACCACCGCCGATCCCCGGCCGGGATTCGTCGAGAGGTAGTTGGCCGGGCGCACGATGCGCGGCTCGCGATCGAGGTAGGCGCCGAAGCCCCGCTGGTGCCAGGTGTGATTGCCGAGCGTGATGCAGTCGACGCCGCTCGCGAGGATCCGATCGGCGAGCCGGTCGGTGATGCCCGCACCGTCCGCGGCGTTCTCGCCGTTGGCGACCACGAGGTCGAGGTCCAGCTCCTCGCGCAGGCGAGGCACCAGCGACTCGACCGCTTCGCGGCCAGGCCGGCCGAAGATGTCCGCGATGAACAGCAGCCGCATCGCGGCCACCCGCTCCCTCTTACGGCATCGCCGGAGAGGTGGCCGGCTCGACCCGGATGCTGGCGCCGTTGCCGGCATCCGAGACGTAGTGGGCCAGCACGGGATCGCTGGCGCCCGTCACGTCGACGACGGCGCCGAGTTGCGTTCGGCCGCCGATGACCTGCTCGCCGACACGCAGCGTCGGCTTTCCGAGCGGGCCGACAGTGGGCGCGATGGGAGCGATCTTGACCACCAGCGACGGGTCGGAGGACGGGCTGATCGCGACCTCCTGTCCGAAGTGCGTCGCATCGCCATTGAGCACGTAGGGCGTGATCGAGACGACCTGGCCGCTGGCCGGCGAATACACGGCCGTGCCTGCACGGGCGCCGATGTCCACGCCCTGCGTCGAGCCGGAGTCGACGTTGTAGCCGAGGCCGCCGCCGTCATCTCCGAACACGCCGTTCCACATGCGGGTCAGCAGGCCGGCGTTGCGCTGGTGGCCGACGGGAGACAGCGAGACCGCGTCCGAGCCCTCGTAGCGATGGAAGACGACGCCCGTGATCACGTGCTGATCGATCGGCACCATGAGCTGCAGCGAGCCTCGCGTGGCCAGTGTCTGCGGCGCCGGTTGCCCCGCGAGCGCGGCCAGATCCGAGAGCGGCCGCGACTCGGCAGGAGCCGTCGGGCCGCTGGCGAACGTCGTCGAGAGACCGATGGCTGCCGCTGCCAGCAGCGCGACGAGCAGCCCGAGCCGCCGGCGCCGGATGCGCGCACGCTGCGCCCGGCGAGAACCGGGTCGGCGTGCGGGCAGGGGTCGGCCTTGGGCAGTCGCGGCCATCAACAGAAGGTACAGCATGTGCCTCATGGTGTCGAGGCAACACTAGGAGAACACACTGTCCGATCAGCAAGCACCTCGCCCGCCGCTCAGCCCCACCGCGGAGGCCCGCCGCGCGGGTGTGTTGTTCGTCCCGCGCTGGATCCAGCTGGTCGCGCTTCCCGCCGCGCTGCTCTTCGGCTGGATCTTCGCCGGGCTCGTCGGGCACGCGATCTTCGTGTTCCTGATCTCGGGGATCATCGCGATGCTGCTCAACCCGCTGGTCTCGACGCTGACATCGCTGCACTTCCCCCGAGGCCTCGCGGTGGCCGTCGTCTACCTGTCGCTCGCGGCCGCGATCGTCGGCGCCGTGGGCCTCGCCGGCGTCGCCGCGGTCAACCAGGTGGTCAGCGCGAGCGACACCGTGTCGAAGGAGTTCCAGAAGCAGCCGGGGGAGAGGGAGTCCTCCGCCGAACGCCGCGTCGATCGCTTCCAGCAATGGCTCAACGCGCGCGGGCTCGGCCGCGTGCACGTCAAGGACATCGGCAACCGCCTCGTCCAGAACATCCAGAAGCAGGGCGTGGGCGACTACGCCAAGCGCGCCGTGGACATCGGTCAGCAGGTGGCGAGCCAGGTCGTCCAGGGCCTGATCGAGCTGCTGCTGATACTCGTGATCTCGATCTACCTGTTACTCGACGGGCCCCGCATCTCACGCGGGGTCGATCGCGTGTTCCCGCCAGGCCCCGACGGCATCCGCCTCGGCTCGCAGGTCCAGAAGGGCCTGATCCGCTATGTGCGCGGCCAGGTCACGGTCTCGTTCCTGATCGGCGCCAGCGCAGGTATCGGCGTCTATGCGCTCTCGCTGCTCGGCATCTGGCCCGACGGCGATCAGTACGCCCTGATCCTCGGCCTCTGGGCCGCGGCGACGGAGGTCATCCCGTACATCGGCCCGATCCTCGGGGCGCTGCCGGCGATCATCCTGGCGGCGATCCACTCGCCCGCCACGGCCCTCTGGGTGGGGCTGTTCTACCTCGGCGTCCACCAGCTCGAAGGTCACGTCATCGTTCCGCGCGTGATGGGCCAGGCACTCGGAGCGCATCCGCTGCTCGTGATCTTCGCCCTCGTGGCCGGTGCCGAGCTGTACGGAATCATCGGCGCGATCCTGGCGCTTCCGCTGCTCGCGATGGGCCGCGAGATCGCGCTCTTCCTGCATCGACGCATCGTCTTCGAGCCCTGGCCCTCGGGTGGCTACGCGGGCGCGGGCCTCGACGTCACGGTGCCCGTGCGCATCGAGCCCGAACCGCCCGCTCCGGCGTGAGCGCGGACGTCCCGCTGATCGCCTGTGAAGGGCTGGTCAAGCGGTTCGGCGAGCGGCAGGTGCTGGGGCCCGTCGACCTCGCTCTGGCGGCGGGCGACCGCCTCGCGCTGCTCGGCCCGAACGGGGCCGGCAAGACGACGCTGCTCTCGCTGCTGGCCGGCTCGGCCGAGGCCAGCGCGGGCACCGTGGAACGACCGGACGCGCGCGAGATCGGGGTCGTGCCGCAGCGCCCGGCGCTCTATCGCCGGCTCAGCGCACGGGAGAACCTCGAGCTCTTCGCACGGCTCGCACGCGTGCCCGAGCCGGAGGCCGAACTCGCCGAGCTCGCGGCTGCCGTGGCGCTCGGCGATGCGCTCGATCATCCCGTGGAGCGGCTCTCGATCGGCCAGGTGCAGCGCGTCAACGTCGCCATCGGCCTGCTCGGACGCCCGCTCGTCGTGCTGCTCGACGAGCCCACAGCGGCACTCGATCCCGGCCACAGGCTGGCGCTCTGGTCCATGCTCGAGCGCGTCAGCGAGCGCGGCGGTGCCTTCGCGTTCGCGACCCAGAACGTCGAGGAGGCCCGCCTTGCGGCCGACACGGTGCTCGTGCTCGTCGACGGGCGCGCGGCCTACGCCGGGCCGCAGGAAGCGTTCTGGCAGGAGGCCGGAGCCGTCGAGGCGGCCGGCGGTCACGAGCGCGCGTTCGTCGCCTTCGTCGAGCGTGTGCGGAGTGCCGCGTGAGCCGGTTCGCACTGCTGCTGCGCAAGGATCTCCTGCTGCTCGCGCGCTCGCGCCCGCTGCTCGCCGTGCTCGTCGTCTATCCCCTCGTACTGTCGCTGCTCGTCGGCGGCGTGCTCGGCGGCCAGGGCACGAGGCCGCGCGTGGCGTTCGTGAACGAGGACGACATCCCGGACGTCGTGCACATCGGCAACCGCTCGTTCGACTTCGGCCGCATCGTGCGCCAGGCCGGCAAGCGCGTGCAGTTGGTCGACCTGACGCTGCCACGTGCACGCCGGGCCCTGGCCGACGGCGACGTGGTCGCCGTGATCATCGTGCCGCGCGGCTTCGTCTCGGACCTGGCGTCGCTGATCGCGAGCCCGCAGGTCGAGCTGCTGACGAACCGCAACGCGTACGAGGAACGCATCCTGCGCGAGACGCAGGCCTTCGTCTACACGCTCAACCGAGAGGTGCAGACCGAGTACATCCGCTCCAACAGCCATTTCCTCGACGTGCTGGTGAGCGGCGGCAAGGCCGAGGCGCTGGGCCGGTCCTACAACGTGCTCGGCCTGGATGCCACGCGCAAGCGCATCGAGCAGGTCGAAGCCGGACTGCCGCCGGACGATCCGGCGCGCAAGCAGCTCGACTCGATCACGGCCTTCGCCGGCCAGGCCTCGGCCGCGCTCGGGCTGGCCCACCAGGCGCTTGCGGCGACGGCGCACCCGATCGGCCTCGCCCAGCACTCGACGCGAGGTCGTTCCTATCTCCTGGGATCGCAGGTGCAGAGCTACGGCCTCGCCATCTCGCTGGCGTTCGTCACCTTGCTGCTGGGCGCGGCCGTGCTCACCCTCGAGCGCGACGAGAACGTGCTCGCTCGTCTCCTGCGCGCAGGTGTGCGCCCGGCGCTGGTCGTGGCCGAGAAGGTGGCGTTGTGCGCGATCATCGGTTGCGGGCTCGGCATGCTGCTGGCGCTCGGCTTCGGCGTCGCAGCCGAGATCTCGTCGTCGGGCGCGCCCTGGGCACGCATCCCCCTGCTGCTCGTGCCGCTCACGGCCGCGGGTGCTGCGTTCGGGGCGCTCGGCTGCGTCGTGGGGGCCGCCGCGCGCGATCTGCGCGCTGCCTCGCTCGTCGGCGTCGCGCTCGTCACGCCGATCGTGCTGGTCGGCCTCGTGCCGCGCCAGGTCTCTCCACTGGCTGCCGGCGTCTCCGAGCTGCTCCCGTTCACGCCGGCGGTGCGCGCGTTCGGTGCGGCGCTGTTCGACGCCGCGCCTCTCTCGACGGTGTTCGGCGGGACGGCCCACCTGCTGGTGCTGACGGCTGTCCTCGCAGTCGCCTCGGTTGCGCTCTTCAGGCGCCTTCAGAGCTGACGACGACACCGTTCGGCTCGGACGCGAGGGCCATGACGCGCCCGTCGAGCTGGAGCGATTCGAGCTGCCCGGCGACTTGCCTGGCGATGTCCTCGGCCTCGTCGGCATCGACCCAGAGCAGCGTGCTCGGACCGGCGCCAGACAGGGTGCAGCCGTAGGCGCCGAGCGCGTCGAGGCCTTCTTGCAGCCTGCAGAAGAGGGGGGTCATGTGCGCGCGATCGGGCTGGTGCAGGCGATCCTCGAGCGCGCGCGGGAGCGCGCTGAGGTCATCCGTCACGAGTGCGTGCACGAGCAGCGCGGTGCGCTGCAGGCTGTAGACGGCGTCGGCGCGGGGCACCTCGGGCCGGAGCAACTTGCGCGATTCGGTCGTGCCGAGCGCATGATCCGGCACGACGAGGACGAACGCGAGCCCTTGCGGGGGCTCGATGCGGCGCAACAGGGGTCGCTCGCCGTCCAGCGCGAGCGTGAACCCGCCGGCGATCGCCGCCGCGACGTTGTCGGGGTGGCCCTCCAGCGGGGCCGCCAGCGCGATCAGCTCGTCGGCGCCGTGCGGCTTGCCCTGGAGCGCGAGGCCCGCCGCGAGCCCGGCCACGATGGCCGCGCTCGACGAGCCCGTCCCGGCCTGCAACGGCACGGCGTTGTGCATGTGGAAGGCGAGCCCCTCGAGCGGCCCGTCCCAGACTTGCGCGAACGAGCGCACGACGAGATTCGTGGCGTCGGCGGGGAGCGTGCCCTCGCCCTCGCCGCTCACGCTGACCTCGAGTGGCCCGGGCCGCAGCTCGACCTCGAGCAGGTTGCGAAGCGGCAGCGCGACGCCCAGGCAGTCGTACCCCGGACCGAGGTTGGCCGAGGACGCCGGCACGCTCACGCTGATGCGCTTCACGGTCGGAGTATGGTCTGCTACCTGGCCGGCAGTCTCAGTGCGGAGATGTGCGGGAGGCCGGCGAGGTCGAGCCCGCTGACGCGCACGAGGATGACCCGGCCGCGTTTGACCGTCCCGGGCACGAGCGCACTGCCGCGACCCGGCACGGTGCAGCGGAAGGGCGTGTTCTTCGCCCCCGGCACCACGGCCGTCACCGTGCCCGTCACACTCGGGCTCGAGGGCAGGCAGGCGATCGACACCTTCAGCCCTCGCGGCGTGGCAGTAGCTGCCAGCGGGCGGGCGATCGGCGACGTCGTGACCACGAACGTGCGCTGCGCCGTGTTGCCGGCGGCATCGACCACGACCACGGTTCCGTGAAATGCGCCGGCACGCCCGAAGGAATGCCGCACGCTCGTCCCGTGCTCGCTCGTGCCGTCGCCGAAGCGCCAGGTGACGTCCACGATCGGAGACCACGTGTCGCTGGCGCGTACCGAGAACGGGCCGAGCACGCCGATGCCGATCTTGAGTGGCTTGGCGAGGGCCTCGATGCGCGGCAGGGTGTGGTCCGTGCCCGAAGCGACGACCACGTTGCCCTCGACCCAGAGCGCGAGCGCCCCCAGTGTGCCCATCGCGAGCTGAGGCGAGCCGACCGGCTCCGTCAGACCGGTGCGGACGTTCTGCACCGCCCACGGCGTCGCAGTCGCCGGCCGCTCGAGGACGTCGGTGCCGGAGCGCTGCGCCGCGCCGCTCCCGGTCGTCTCCGTCACGATCGCCGCGGCGGCCGTCGACGGCCCGAGCGCGAGGCTCTCCAGCGTCGTCGCCGTGCTGGGAAGCGGTGTCGAGGCGGCGGTGGCGATTCCGGCCGGCGTCCACTCCGCGGTGCGCAGCACCGGCTGGCCCGAGATGTCCAGCCAGGCCAGCAGGACGCCGCCACCGGTCGGGCCGGTGGGGCCGGACGCGCCCGCGACGCGAGGCGTGCGGGCCGCCGTCGCCGTCGTCTGGGCGGCGCTGAAGGCGCCGCCGACAGGGAGCGTCGACGTGCGCACGCGCCCGTCGGAGACGCTCCAGACTGCGTAGACGACGCCATTCGCGTCGATTGCAAGCCCGGGGTCGGCGCAGGCAACCGTGACGGTCGGGTCGAGCGCCGTCGGCGCCGCCCACGTGCCGGCGGCCGATCGCACCGCCGCGTAGGGCCGTGGCACGTCACCGGCCGCAGGGCCCTGGCCGAGGAACAGCAGCACGGCGCCGCCGTCGGGCAGGAGGACGAGCTGCAACTGCTGGACGAGCCTGACGGACGCGGGCAGCGCGATGTCCCCGGCCGGAGACCAGCCGCCCGCGGGCGTGCGCGCCGCGCTCGAGATCGTCATCGGCGAGGCGGCCACGGCGTAGACGGCGAGCGCGCTGGCATCGGCGCGCAGCCCCCCGGCAGCCTCGGTGATCGGCGCCGTCGTGGCGGCGGCCTGCTCGGGCGGCCCGACGGAAGCCCCGGCCACCGAGGCGGCGATCAGGGTTGCGCCCGTGCCCTGCTGCGCGTGCAGCAGCACGAGCGCTCGCGTGCCGAGCGCGACGGCGTCGTCGGGCAACGCCAGCGTGGAGCTGGCCGCGATCGCGCGCGGCGTGGCGAACAGCTTGCCCGGCGCGCGCGTCGCGGCGCGCACGGTGCCGTCTTCCGTCCAGGCGGCAACGGCGGTGCCGTCGGACTCGAGTGCGAGACGGGGGAGGTCGGCGCTCCCGCGCGTGATCACGGGAGCGACGCGGACAGGCGTCCACACGCCGCCGCTCGCCCATGCCGAAGCCGGGAAGAGCGCGAGCAGGGCCGCCGCGACCGAGAGCCTGCGCAAACGCATCGATGCAGTCTAGTCACGGCCTCGCGCCCAACTCGTAAAGGTTCTTCGAGCGCATTCCTCGAGCGCATTTCAGAATGAGCGCGGCGTTCGGGGGTCTCGAATCGCCTCCGGTCTGATCGTCGGGCGCCGCGGTGGTTCGGACGCGCTGGGCGGGCGCCCGACGACCAGACCTGCGGCGACCCTTGGCCCGCTCAAAGAGCCGAGCGATCCAAGGGGCTTCGTGGGAGCGGATCCCGTCTCTTGAATGGGTTCCAACCGGATCGGCGAGCCGGGATCCGCTCCCACTCGCTTCG
>Ga0207683_10002301_pt1 | contig 16755 bp, 12 predicted proteins | sample KBSM73metaG_FD_184333 | JGI IMG/M metagenome (GOLD analysis project Ga0207683, IMG submission 184333) | Miscanthus rhizosphere microbial communities from Kellogg Biological Station, Michigan, USA - KBS M7-3 metaG (SPAdes) (version 2) | ecosystem: Host-associated > Plants > Roots > Rhizosphere >... | reverse complement strand
CAGTCTCGATCGCATGCTTCACCTGATCGACAAGCTGAAGGTAGATCGGAATTCCCGAACTCGGATTGGGCTTCCAGAACATTGTTACTGTAATAGTGCACTATGACAGTAAATGCGTCAAGATTTAGTTCCCAAAGAGACGTGGATCTCCCATGGTTAGCTCCGTTGTAACCAAGCTATGTGGTATCAAGCTAGAAGCGCAGCAAATAGCTGACCTTGACGAAGATCTGGCGATCCGTCGAAGTGCCCGGCAGATTGGTCAGTGTGTACTGCGGTGTCGCCGTCGCCTCGTAGTCCACGTTTTGCCACGTGTTCGCGTAGCCCAGATAGAGCGCCGTTCCCGGATGTGGAAAGTACGAGAAAAGCAGAGTCGTGTCGGGCTGTTTGGAATACGTGCTCGAGACCAGCGCATTATTCGGCAACACCGCGTTGTAGTCCAGAAACGCCCTGAAGGAATAATCGCGGTTGAACTGGTAGTTGATCTTCGAACGAATGATGTGATTCGTGAAGACCACGCCTTGAGGCAGTGAAGGAGAAGGAAGCTGCCCGGCGATCGTCGCCAGCCGCGTGTAGTAGTAGATTTCGTCAAGGCGCAGATGAGACTGCGGCCGCAGCGTCACTACTGCAGATACCTCATTGGATCTCCCCAGGAATGAGTCCATGCCCTCGGCGGGATAGTAGTTCGGCAGATTTCCCTGAGAGTACGCGATATTCATATCGAGCCACTTGTACCAGGACGTCATTATACCGGCGACGGTTGCCCGCTCGTGAAAGCCGATGCCGTTGTAGAACTCGTATGCCTCTGTGTGCTGCAGTGTGAGCACGGTCAGCCGCGGCAGTGTCAGCGACATCATCGGCGTATACGACCAGTTCTGCAGCCTCTTCTCATGGTCGTAGATGAGAATTGTGCTGATGCTTGGACCGTACGACATGATCGTCTGACTTGCAGGCTTCCACTGATGGTTGTAAGAGGTTTCCCACCGCCGGATATCGGTGCGATTGATGTAGCCGAGCGTCGCGTTCAGGCCCGGACTGCGATCCGTGTAAACAGATCGGAAGTAGTTGTGGTTGTCGCTCTTCCTAACGCCGAAAACATATCCGGGCCCCGCCATGTAGCCGGTCGGATCCAGATCAGTCTGCGTCGTGGTGGCCTCTCCGTTGAGAACCCAGTTGCGAGCCGCGATATAACGGGCATCGATCGAAGCCACTCGGTTCGATCGCCCCTCGAAGGTGGTATCGCTCAGGAACAATCCCACGTGCGATTGATGGCCGAACTCGCGCTCCGCACGAAACACCGCATCGAAGGCGCGCGATCCATGGCCGGTTTCGCCCGGCAGCAGCACTTCACCGGGAGCAAGATCATCGGCAACGATCGCGCCAAGACCCCAGCGGCCCAGCGACCCGGTGAGCTTGGCGCCATACTGAGGATCGACGATCCTGCGTGAGAAGAAGAGCTGCTCCGGCATCGTGAAAATCGACGCATTCTCAAGAAAGAAAGGCCGTCGCTCGGGATAGATAACTTCGTAGCGTTGGTTGACCTGGACCTGCGGATCGTCGGAACCGATTTCGCTGAAGTCGGGGTTGATCGCAACGTCCAGCGTCAGCGCATCGTGAATGACGGCCTTGGCGTCAAGACCGGGAAGATACTCGTACTGCTGCTGAAATCCGGTCGTCGAATCGAGATAGTGATCATTCGAATAGATCCAGTAAGGTATGAGCTGGATGTTGCGGCCGGGAGAGATATCCTCGTCAATCTCAATCGGGGCAAACTGGCCCACAAACTGGGGCAGGCGTTCGTGCGAGATGAAAGGCCAGATCGAAAACTCATTATTCCGCTGAATCGCCCGAGCCAGGCAGATGTTCCACACCTGCTTGGCGGCCTTCGGAAAGCGCATGGTCTTAAATGGAATTGTCTCGAGCACGACGTAACCGTCGTCCGTGATGCGTCCCTCGGAATACCACAGTCCTTCCCAGCTAGGGTCGTCGCCGATACCATCCGTCGTGCGCCCGTCGTACTGAATGCCGTATGGATTTACATCGAACCAATACGCATGTTTGTGGTCTAGGAACGTATCTATATTGATGGTGACTCTATCGTCGGTATCGATCTGCTTGCGAGGTGCGACACGCGCGCGAATCTGGTCGGGCTTGTCTTTGCAGATCCAGCCAACATAAAGATTCTTGCTGTCGTAAGAGAGATACGCTGATGTCGGTTCGCTGACGTCTGCGCCGTCATGAGGGTCAAACTGCTTGAAGACCGTAATGACTGCCTCAGCCTCGCGCGGCCTGCCTTCAACGAAATCGGATATCTTGGGCGCGCGGGTCACGCGGGGGATGCGCAGAGGAGCTATTTCGGGGGCGAAATCCTTACCGGCAGCCGCAACAGACGCGCCGAGACACGTCGCTACAATTACAAATCGCCGGCAAAGCCGCATTACGGAAATCATGAAGCCTCAAACAATTCGCGCCCGCAAGCCCGCAAAGAATGAAAGAGAATATGCAGCTAGTCTATCAACATCCACGACGAAATGCAGACACAGACCCAGCGATGGATTCTGCATAGGAACGAGGTGTTCCGATTGCCTCTCAGGCACCGGCAGGGTCATTCGTTTGAATCCCATAGGGATAGGGATGGCCAAGGACACGATAGACGTCGATCATCTCCGCAAACAGCGCTGCGAAGTAAACATCCGGCGAAAACTGCGGATCGCCCGTCTTCTCTCCAAGCTCCCTTCGATATCGTTCGATTGAGTGATTCTTCCTGATCTTCCAGAACTTCGCCCAAAGTGCAATCTTCGACATCTTTTCTTCTTCTGCGTTCACCGTCGTCGCACCCACTGCATCTTCAAAGTGCCATGAAAGCGGCGGCAAATGCGGTACGGCGTCGTTCGCCCGTGTATAGGCATAGACCGGATATTTTCTCGCCACCGCGGAGTTCCCAATCCGCGGCGACGCATAGATGTAGGGCGTCATGACGCGATGAGAATTACCCCAGATATGCCGAAAGATCCACGAAACGGCGCCACCCATCGAATGCCCCGTGAAGTAAACCGGAATGCCGTTCACACCTTCGGCCGTAACAAGTGCAGACTGCTTCTTCAGTTCTGACATCGCGGTCATTGCTTCTTTATAAAAGCCGCTGTGATACCGATCGTTCCCGCCGCCAACCTTCAACGAATTGAAATCGATCAGAAGAAGCTCGCTCAATGTGGAGGTCCCTCGCACGGCAATCACAATGAACTTCGGCGTCACAAACGTCGCATACACAAAGCCTCTACCCGGATTCGAAATAGTCACCGTCAGGCCCTCGCCGCCTGTAACAGCCTGCACCACCGCAGCCAGGTCGAATCGCATGTTGTGAGTCCGCAGATTTTCAAGAGCCTCGCTCGGCACAACTTTGTACCGGCCTTCGCCGGGCAGATCAAATTTCGTGTACTGCAGATAGGCGATCTCACTGAAGCACGCAAAGATGTAAGCCTTCCGATCCGTTCTCTCATCCGCGTCCCAGCTATACTCCGGACGATATCCAACCTGCCGCAGCCACTCGACAGGCGTGTTGGGAAATGCCTTCTTGGCGAGATTTTCAAAATCCAGCTCTTTCGCAATCTTGCTCGCCTCCTCGTCAGCCACTACAAGCGCCCTTTCCAGTGCGAGCGCAGTCTCTTCTCTTTCTCGCGCCAACTTGGTCAGTTCTGCATCTTCCGCTTCTTTGCGATATTGTTCGCCCACTTCCGGCCTCATCTTTTCAATCATCCCCGGCAAATTCGCATCAATGAATGCCTTGTTCTCTCGTTTCCCAGCAAAAAGCCGCAAATACTTGATCATGAAATCCGTAAGGGCCGCGGAGCGAACCTCGTCGAAACTGTATTCAGCCCTAAGCCTCAAGCGCGCCAATTCTTCAATATCCTGATCCCTAACCGTCACGCTATTAGTCCCCCATCTCGTCGCGCAGTATTTCTCCGTGCTTAGTTTTCTCAAACCGGACTCCCGCAATGGCGCATTTTCCCTTTTGCCCAATCTCACAGATGAGGCACGATTGCGCCGCCGTGGTTCGAGGATCCTTAGGCTTGAATACTCCCACATAAGGTGATTTAGGTCACATCGAATGTGGGTCTTCCTGAATAAAAATATTTTCAGCATCCGATAAGCATTGATGAAGGTCCGGCGGGGGTCGAAAGAGTAGTAGATGGCAAATTCAGCCGTCACCGCTTTTGGGAGGTCGTACCGTGGTATTCGGCAAGAAAATGCCAATACGGAGTACTATTTGCGATTCCGACCAAATTGGTCGTATACTGAACTCCGACCAATCCGGTCGTAGTTTTCGGGTGCTGCCGTTTCGGCAGCCTGGTGGAGTCCGGCAGGTGAGCGTTCTAACAGATTTACGAATCGGCGAGACTGCGATCCTCATCGCCCTCGATCTACCCGACTCCGTGCAGAACTATTTGATGCATATGGGCTTCGTGCCCGACGCCACAGTCACCGCGCTTCGCCGCGCCCCGGCTGGCGATCCAACGGTCTACGGCATCGACGGCATGGAGATTGCCCTGCGTCGCGAAACGGCCGATGCGATCCGCGTGCGTAGCGCATCGGAACTCGTAACACCAACCGGATCGGAAGAAGAACTGGAAGAAACACAGGAGTTGGCTGAGGCGGCGCGATGAGTTCCTGCTGCACCCCCACGGGGTTAGAACAGCCGCCAGCGCCATCGACTCCGGGATCGCTTAGTACCGTCGTTCTGATCGGGCCGCCAAACTCGGGCAAATCCACACTTTTTAACCGGCTGACAGGGCTCCGCCAAAAAGTTGCCAACTACCCCGGCGTGACCGTTGAACAGCACATGGGCCTGATGGCCGGGGTCGGACGCGACGACCTCACACTCATTGATCTCCCCGGCGTTTACTCCCTTACCCCATATTCCGAGGATGCTCGCGTCGCCATCGACGTGCTGCGCGGCAAAATGTCCGGCACTCCCAAGCCTGACGCCGTGCTCCTGGTGCTCGATGCCCTGCATCTTACCCGTCAGCTCATGCTGGCCGCACCCGTTCTTTCGCTCGGACTGCCGACTCTCGTGCTGCTCAACATGAGCGACCTGATGGAGTCCCGCGGCGGCATCATCGATCCTCTCAAGCTGGCCAAGGAACTCGGCGCCCCCGTTGCGTTGATCAGTGCGACGCGCGGCACCGGCCTCGATGCTGTACCCCTCTTTCTCGGTCAACACACCAACGGCAACAACGCACAGCCTCTGACGCTGCCGGTTTTGGGCAACGCCGCCAGCACGCACACCTGGGCAGCCTCAGTCAGCCGCCGCACCGGCTATCAAGCGCCTCTCTCCGCAGAGAACAGCCGCAAGCTCGACAACGTGCTTCTCCACCGCATCTGGGGACCGCTGCTATTTCTGGTCGTCGTCATCGGCGTCTTTGAGGTCGTCTTCTCCATCGGCCAGCCGCTCTCTGACGGATTCGGCGACATTCTTGCCCGCATTGGTTCTCTCGCGCGCCCGCTGCTTCCCGCTGGATGGCTGCAATCCCTGCTTCTCGACGGCGCGTGGAAGGGCATCTCTTCGGTGCTCGTCTTCCTGCCGCAAATCCTGCTTCTCTTTCTTTTCATCGGAGTGCTTGAGGACTCAGGCTACCTCGCCCGCGCCGCCCTCATTGCCGACCGCGTGATGCGCACCATCGGACTGAACGGAAAAGCGTTCATTCCCCTGCTCTCGGCCTACGCCTGTGCAGTTCCGGCAATCATGGCGACACGCACCATCGAAAACAAGCGCGACCGCTTCGCCACGATTCTCGTTACGCCCTTCATGACGTGCTCGGCGCGCCTGCCGGTCTACATGCTGCTCATTGCCGCGTTTATTCCGAACATCACGTTCCTGCACGGCTTCCTCGGTCTGCGCACGGTTGTCATGCTGGGCCTCTATCTCGCCGGCTTCGTCGCCGCCATGACGACGGCTCGGTTGCTGAAGAGTTCCATCCTCAGATCGAGCGAGACGCCCTTCATTCTTGAGCTGCCGCAATACCGCATGCCTACGTTGCGTTCGCTGGCCATGCGCCTCGTCGATCGCGCCAAGGTCTTCCTTCGCCAGGCCGGCACCGTGATTCTTTGTGTAACGCTGGCGCTCTGGGTGCTTGCGCACATTCCGCCGGTGCCGCTGCACAATGGCACTTACACCGCACCGGAATTGGCCGACAGCGTGATCGGAAAGCTCGGCCACTTCATCGAACCAGCCATCGCGCCCCTCGGCTTCAACTGGAAGGTCGGCATCGGTCTGATTTCCAGCGTTCTTGCCCGCGAGGTAATGGTCTCGACCATGGGCACGCTCTACGGCGCCGATCCCGAGACGCAGACCATGCATCTGCAGACCGCAATGCACCACGACATGACACTCGGCGGAGCAGTCGCGCTCATGATCTTCTTCGCATTTGCGATGCAGTGCACGTCGACGATGGCCGTTGTCCGCCGCGAAACCAACAGCTGGAAGTGGCCCGCGCTGCAGTTCGGCTACATGCTGGTCCTCGCCTACGGCGCAGCGTTCGTAGTGAACAACGTCATCACTGCACTCTTCGGCTGATTTCAGTTCCGAAACCTTCCGCGCTGCTCATGCTGCCGAGAATCAGCCAGCCGACCGGACCAGTGCATTCTTCTCCGTCCTCGTCCGCGTATACTCACCAGAAGTCAAAAGCTATTCCAGTCATGGCGAAATTTGAGTGCCCGCGCCGTCCGATTCTGTTTTGACTTATAGAGGAACCATGTCATTCAAGCCGTTTCTCAAGCTGTGGAAGAATGATCAACTCTCGACATTTATCAGCAGCGGCACGTTAATCAAGCCTTTCTACAAGCTCGTTTTTCTGGCCGCAGCCAAGGAGAACGGCATGCTCGAACGGTTGTCGCCCGGCCCGGTGAAGTTCGAACAACTTGCCGAAACCTATTGCAAAAATGACCGAGCGCGGCAAGCTCTTGAGGCATGGCTGCAGTTGGGCGTCCGCCTTCGCTTTCTGCGATTGGGCGCTGATGGATTCGCACTGAAGGGCTTGGCCAAAAAACTCGCCCTGCCGCAGAACGACAGCATATTGGCCCTGCTGCAGGAGGTAGCCGGTCTACATCACAAGCTGATCTTGAAGACTCCCGGCAAACTTCGTGGCGGCGAACTCTGGGGACTCGAAGACCAGGATGGCGAGCTGATCGCAAGATCTTCGCGAGCGATGGAAGCATTCCAGATTGAAGCCATCGATCGCGCGTTTCCCTTCTCCGGCGCTGCCAGGTTGCTCGAGATCGGCTGCGGCTCCGGTTTCTACATCAAATACGCCGCAACCAGAAACCCTTCGCTCACTGCCGTCGGACTCGAGCTTCAGGAGAATGTCGCCGAGGTCGCTCGAAAAAACATCGAAGCCTGGGGCCTGAAGGACCGGGTCACGATCGAAGCGGTCGATGTCCGAAAGAAGGAACCGGATGAGCCCTTCGACGTCGTGACGCTTTACAACAACATTTACTACTTTGAGGTCGAGGATCGTGTCGCCCTGCTACGGCACATCAAAGGCTTCCTCAAAGCCCGCGGCTTTCTTCTGGTAACGACCTGCTGCCAGGGCGGAAGCCTGCCCGTCGAAGTTCTGAATCTTTGGGGCGCGGCGACAGCGACCTGCGGCAGATTGCCAACCGTGGACGAAATGATCACCCAGTTTAACGAAGCTGGCTATCAGGATGTCGAAACAATTCGATTGATCCCCGGTGACACATTCTTCGCTTTCAAGGCAAATCCCGCGCCGTAACATCATGTTTTTCGCAATCCGCTCCCGTTCCTACTTGTGCCGAGTGCCCCATCCATTTCGCGTACTTTGCGAAATGGGTGGGAGACCACTAAGTCCAATGCACTATCTATGAGAAAATAGAGTCGCAGCAGTTCTCAGGGGCTGCCCGAGTGTGCGTGCCCCAAAACTCTGAATCAACCCAGGCTTTATCCGGGCCCCGGGGTCCCCGCGGACAGGTCCACGTCCGTGGGGTGACAGTCAGCGCCAATACCCCGCTGCGGCCCACATTTTAGGAAACATAAAGAATGCTTAGTGTCAGCAACGTCACCATGCGCTACGGCGCGAAGATCCTCTTCGAAGATGTAAGCGTCAGCTTCGTACCGGGCCGCCGCTACGGGCTCACCGGCCCCAACGGCTCGGGCAAGTCCACATTCATGAAGATCCTCACTGGCGAACTCGATGCCCAGAAGGGCAACGTCGTGCGCCCGCGCAAATTTGGCGTCCTGCGTCAGGATCAGTTTGCCTTCGACGCCTTTCGTGTCATCGATACCGTCATCATGGGCAACAAGCCGCTTTGGGCCGCTCTCGAAGAGCGCGACCGCATCTACGAGAAAGCTGAACTCTCCGATGCAGACGGCATGCGCCTCGGCGAGCTCGAAGGCGTCATCGGCGATGAAGACGGCTACACAGCCGAGTCCGACGCTGCCGTTCTGCTCGACGGTCTCGACATCACCGAAGAACTGCACGACCGCAAGATGGGCGAGCTTCAGGGCGGACAGAAAGTCCGCGTGCTTCTGGCGCAGGCTCTCTTCGGCAAGCCTGAAGCGCTGCTGCTCGACGAGCCCACCAACTACCTCGATCTCGACTCCGTCCACTGGCTTCAGGATTTTCTAAACGGCTACGACGGCACGCTCATCGCCATCTCGCACGACCGGCATTTCCTGAACAGCGTCACGACGCACACCGCCGACATCGATTACCAGACCATCATTACCTACACCGGTGGATACGACGAGATGGTGATGGCCAAGACGCAGATCCGCTCCACGCTCGAATCGCAAAATGCACAGCGCGAAAAAAAGATCGCGCAACTCAACGAATTCATCGCGCGTTTCGCCGCCGGCACCCGCTCTTCTCAGGTCACCAGCCGCCGTAAAGAAGTGGAGCGCCTGCAAACCAACGAACTGGCCCGCTCAAATATCCAGCGCCCCTATATTCGTTTTGACCAGACGCGTCCCAGCGGAAAGCACGTCCTCGAGTTCAAGCACCTCACCAAGATCTACGATGACCACAAGGTCATCGATGGCTTCACCGCCAACGTTCTGCGCGGTGAAAAAATCTGTCTCATGGGCCGCAACGGCGCCGGAAAAACTACCCTGCTTAAAAGCCTGCTGGCCAACTATCCCGGCCTCGCCGAGAAGGACTTCACCCTCGACTCCGGCGCGGTCTTCTGGGGACACGAAGCGCAGATCGGCTACTTCCCTCAGGACGTCGGCTCGACCATCGAGCACGGCCTCACCGTTGCCGAGTGGCTCCATCGCTGGAACCCTGCTGCCCACGTTGAAGAGATCCGCGGCATCCTCGGCCAGATGCTCTTCAGCGGCGAAGAAGGTGAAAAGCAGACCAAGGCTCTCTCCGGCGGCGAACAGGCGCGCCTCATCTTCTGTAAGCTGATTCTCACCAAGCCCAACATTCTCATCTTCGATGAACCCACCAACCATCTCGATCTCGAAGCCATCAACGCACTCAATATCGCGCTCCAGCGCTACGAGGGAACCGTCCTTCTCGTCACGCACGACCACGACCTGATCGACGAAGTAGCCACGCGACTTTGGAACTTTGGCCCCGGCGGGATAGAAGACTTCCAGGGCCCCTACTCCGAGTGGAAGGGCAAGCACAACTAATCGGTTGCCTAAGGCAGTTTCAGCCAGCAGATCGGCCGAGCAAGCCGACTCGGCGAAGCAGATCGTGAAAGCGCAAATCCGAACGCAGCGGGTCCGCCTGGGGTGCTACCTTCAGGCACCCAAGCCAGGGCGACCGATGTTCGTAGGCCAATTCCATCCACTCAAACGCTTTGTTGTTTTCACGCAGACCCACGTGCACGACCGCGATATCGTAAGGCGAAACGTATCTTCGCTTCGAAAGCGCGGTCAACTGAGCAAGCACAGCGCGTGCGTCGTTCTCCAGGCCTGCTACCGCGTAACCGTGCCCCAGTTGAGCCAGGGCGTAGCTACTGTCATCAGATAAGCTCCGTCCTTTTTGCAATTCAGAAATAGCCTCATCGAATCGCCCTTTCTGCAGATACACGGTGCCCAGCCATGAGTGGGCGATAGGATGATGAGGGTCCATGTCGATTGCGGCCAGAAATCGTTCGATCGCGTCATCAAAGTTCCGCGCGAAGTAAAGCATCCGCCCAACATCGGTCCTGATGACAACCGAGAGCGGGTCAATTTCAAGCGCCTTTGTCTTTTCGCGAAGAGCTTCCGAGTGAAACCCTTGGATGCTCATCAGAGTCCCACGCCAGTGATGAGCCTCCGCCAATCCGGGATTGATGTGGATGGCACGTAGGAATTCTTCGTCAGCCCCCTGCCAGTCCCACTCGAAATCCCGTTTGATCGCGCCAAGTGTTGCGTGCGGCTCTGCCAGCGAATCGTCCAGCTCAAGCGCCTTGAGCGCAGCGGCCCTTCCGTTTGGATAGGCTTCCTTGGGTGGGAGCATGTTGTAGTAACCGAGTATGTGATAGGCGTCCGCCAGTCCGGCATACCCCTTCGCGAATGCGGGGTCACAATCCAGCGCGCGGTTAAAGTAGCCGATTGCCTTCTTGATGCTCTCTTCTGTCCTCTTGTTCCAGTGATACCGGGCCTTGAAGTATAGCTCGTGAGCTTCCGGATCGACTTTTCGGTTCTCTGCCAGCTGAGCTCGCTCCTCCGGTGTGAGCATTACCTTGATCGCATCGGCGATCCGGCGGGCAATTTCACTTTGCAGTGACAGGATGTCGCGGAAATCGCGCTCGTAGCTTTCCGCCCACATGTGCCGGTCAGTCGCCGCATGGATAAGCTGTGCCGCAATTCGAACTCGATCACCTGAGCGCAAGACCGATCCCTCAATCACTGCGTCGACGTTGAGCTCGCGGGCGATCTGTGGCAGCGGCTTTCGTATCTTCTTGTACCGCATCACCGATGTCCGGGAAATGACCCTCAGAGACTTGATCTTCGCGAGGCTGGTGATCAGTGCTTCGGTCATTCCATCGGCAAAGTACTCGTTTCCCGAAATGCCCGAAAAGTCCTCGAGTGGAAGCACCGCGATGCCTTGAATTTGATGAGAGTCGATTGCAGAAACGACTGGTTTGCCCAGGGGCGATTCATTCGATTCGCGCTCTCTATTCGAAAGCCGAGGTAAGGCAGACTGCTCCGCTGCGAGTGGATCTGAAACCTTCCCGGGCGTGATCGTGGCAGGAATCGCCGGGCTCGGTCCCTCGGGCTCAACATCTGCGACGAAGCGATAACCGAGGGTGGGAACGGTTTCGACGTAACGGGGCGCTTTGGCGTCGTCGACCAGCAGTTTGCGTAGTTGTCCGATGGCACGGTTCAGGACGTGATCAGAAACAAAAGCACCGCTCCAGACCGCATCAATGAGTTCTCGCCTGTGCACCAGGCGACCACGATTCTCGACCAAAAATATAAGAAGTTTCAGTGCCTTGGGCTCGACTGGGACAACCTCACCGTCTTTCAGCAGGCGAAAGCCATTAAGGTCAATCTCAACGTCGTCAAATCGATAACGTCCGCCCAAGGAAGCACCTCAACATTCCATTACTTTATCCATCCCAAAACATCAGGAGTGCGTGAGTACCGCGTTAGAGTCCCTTGCCTAAGGTTCCTCCAGAAGCACGGAGGAATCAATGAACATCAAGCCGTTTCTGGCAATTCCAGTCAAAATAATGATTACCTGCCTGGCCATTGGCGGAGCGTGGCTTCACCTCAAGGCTGAATCGAATCTTCACTTCCGGCTTGTCGACAGCACACTGATTGTAGTCACGCTGAACGCCAGCAGGGGTGATTCCTTCGACTTCGTTTTCGACACAGGAACCGATACCACTGTCGTGGATCCATCCATCGCTTCCCGCCTTTCCTTTGTCCCTGCGGAAAGAATGCGCGTGGTCACCCTCCGCAACATGAATTTCGTGTTGCGTGGCACAATCCCTAGTCTTTCGGCCGGGCCATTTCATGTGGACAACGTCCCTGTGTTGGTGAAGGATCTGGCCAACATGCGAAAGCTGGATTCGCACATTGTGGGGATTGTCGGTCAGAGCTTCCTTTCGCATTTTAACTATCTGATCGACTACCGCAAGCACCTCGTGTCCATCGAGTCAGGCAATGAAATCCGTGACAACACCGAGGGAGAGCATGTCGAGATCGAGTCAACTGAGAACCGAATGATGGTTGCCTCCGAGGCACAATCTCGCGGGAACGCGAAGCTGCGGCTGGTCCTCGACTCGGGAACGCATTCCGTGGTCCTTCTTCGTGCCGCATCCCAGGGATTGAGCATTCCAAAGCAGGAGACTGTGCTCGAAGAGACCTCTGACGGACAGGTGGTACTGCAAAAGGGGCGGCTGCAGGTATTGACCGTCGGCTCGCAAAAACTTCACGACATTGCCGCCCTTCTGCTTCCCGTTGAACCCCCAGTGCGGATGGGCGACGGATTGCTGCCGATGATGTTGTTCCGCGCTGTGTACGTGAATAACCACGAAGGCTTCGTGATTTTCAATCCTCGAACCAGAAAAGAGTAGATCTGGTCGTCCGGCTGGCCAGGTCGTGCGCTCTCTCGAAATTACTTCCTCATCCGCACCCCTCTGCTAGACAATGCGGCTATGAAAATATCCGCCCTTCGAACTCTCTGCCTGGTGGTGTTCTTTGCGACCCCTGTTTTCGCGCAGGATGTCATTCCTCTCTATCCCGGCACGCCGCCCGGCTCAACTGAAGAGAGCTACCCTGAGAAGCAGTACTTCTCGAAAACCTGGAACACGGAAATCGTCACCAACGTGACCAGGCCGACCCTCACCGTCTTCAAACCATCCGCGGAGACGAAGAATGGAACAGCCATCGTAATCTGCCCCGGCGGCGGATTCATGGCCCTCTCCATCAACAGCGAAGGCTACGATGTTGCCAAATATCTTGCTGCGAAGGGCGTAACGGCTTTCGTGTTGAGATACCGGCTTGCGCGCACCGGCGACGACGCCGCAGCGGAGTTCGCCGCGCTCTATGCCGACAAACAGAAGTTCCAGCAGACAGTCGAGAAAATCGTGCCCCTGGCCGTCGCCGACGGATTAGCGGCCGTCACATACGTCCGCCAGCACGCATCGGAGTTGGGCATTTCCCCTGACCGCGTCGGCATTATCGGATTCTCCGCAGGTGGCGCCGTCACCGTCGGAGTCGCCTTTCACTACACGCCGGAAAGCCGACCCGCCTTCGTTGCCCCCATTTATGGCGGCGGAATGCAGAAAGATGTTTCCGTCCCCGCCGATGCACCGCCGATGTTTGTTGCGGCCGCCACCGACGATAACCTCGGACTCGCGCCGGCAAGTATTGCCCTGTACACAAAGTGGACGGAGGCTCACAAGCCCACAGAACTGCACATGTACGAGAAGGGCGGCCACGGCTTCGGAATGCGGCAGCAGGGTCTCCCCACAGATCACTGGATCGATAGGTTCGCCGACTGGCTCGAGCTAAACGGCTGGCTGAAGAAGTAACCAACACGTCCTTTGCCTAATCTCAACCCCCACGAACCTGGGTGCCCCATGCATGATGCAGTCTCATCGCTTCATGGGTGGGAAACCACAAATCTTCCCCTGCTTTCGGACATGCTAAGTAGCTAGAAGCTAGAAGCTCGTCCCTGGGTGCCGCTCACGCCTCCAGCGAATCGCTCATCGGAATCGCAGAGGAATCCGACCCCTTTTCGTAAGACAGAAGATCACTCGGCTGACAGTCCAGTACCTCGCAAAGCCGCTCCAGCGTGCTGAAGCGAATGGCCCTCGCCCTGCCGGCTTTCAGCACCGACAAGTTTTGCGGAGTAATCCCGATAAGCTCTGCAAGTGTGTTCAACCGCATCTTTCGCCGGGCAAGCATCACGTCCACGTTCACAATTATTGGCATGGCTGTTCTCCTGGCTCCCGCTCAGATCGTCAGTTCGTTCTCTTCTTTCAGATCCACGGCCATGTCCATAAACCAGGCGATGGTGAGGATGATTACACCCAGAGCGATAGCGTCGGCGCGACCATAGGCGAACGTCTTTTCCGAATGCACAGAAAAAGCCAGCGACAAGATCCAGGCGAAACTCGTCACACCCCAAAGCAGGCACGCGACGCCAAACCGGCGCAGCTGTCCAACACACTCCCTAGTGAAAACCTCTCCACGGGAGTATTTCCCGAACAGCCGATGCAGATGATAAAAGCACTTGACCAAGGCTCCCATTGCCGCGGCGGTCATCAGGCCGAGTGCCAGGCGAAGCCCGAGATTAAGGCCTGCGGTCGAGAAACGCGCCCCCCCATAGCCAATCTCTCCAACGCCAAAGATCACGCATACGACGCAACAAAGGCCAACGATCGCGGTGATCACCAACAGCCCTCTGCAGATTGAGCGCGCAAAAATGCTGACTCGTTTTATCCTTCTTAGCTTCTCCTGCGTATCCTCTCCCATCACCGTTTCCTCCATCACCATCTATGGAGAGAGAATACCGCAAAAATCCTCTTTGTCAATATGAATTTATCGTTTGTCGATATTTTTTTATCGTACTATGCACGGCCTATCCTGCCCGGTTACTTCGCAGGAATGCGAAATACCGTCACCGAATATGGCCGCAACTCAACCGCAATCTTTCCCGATTTCACATCCACAGTCGACGACTCCGGAACCACCGCCGTCGGATGCTCGAAGCTGTTCTCTGCTTCAAGATCGGCGCTTGCCAGAGTCGTGACTTTCGCAGTCCCAGAAGTGTTGACTCCGTTCAGCCGGATCTCCGCCGGCCTCGCAGTGGTCGAGTAGTTGATGGCCTTCACAATAAGTTCCTGGCTGCGCTCATCGAGCGTGGCGCTTGTATATAGCCCGTCCTCGGAGTGAGGAGTTACAGGCACAATGCGCGTCCCTGCATTGTTGGCGAACACTTTTTGAACGTAATAGTCCGTCGTGCCGAAGGAACGCAGATTATCAAACCAGATTGCGTCCGGTTTCCACTGCCACGCATCTGCATGCGCCAGCAGCGGAGCATACGATGCCATCTCCACAACGTCGCCATTGCGCTCCAGGCCGGTCATGAATGCAGCCTCAGCAATTGCGGTCTTCCAGTTGTTGCGATTATCCGATCTCGTCATCCCGGCGCTTTGCGCTGCATACTCGCCCGCGAAGACCTTCGGCCCCGACCGGTCGTAGTTGTCATAGCGCGCGGTGTTCGTCAAAAACCATTCGGGACTCATGTAATAGTGCTCGTCCACAATGTCTGCTTTCAGTTCCCGCCAACTGGCCCACATGCTGTCGAACGGCTCTCCCGCCGGAGCAGGCCCGGCAGCCACAACCAGCTTGATCTCCGGGTGCGAGGCTCTCAAAGCCGACGCGAACACCTTGTAACGCTCCACGTAGCGCTGCCCCCACTGCTCGTTCCCTACCCCGATCATCGTCAGGTGGAACGGCTCGGGATGCCCCATCTGCGCGCGCATCCTGCCCCACGGCGAAGTGACCGGGCCGTTGGCAAATTCGATCAGGTCTAGCGCGTCCCGCACATACTCGTCGAGCTGGTTGAGCGCGGCCGTTTCGCTTGAGTTGAACTGGCACGCCATCCCGCAGTTCAAAATCGGCAGTGGCTTCGCGCCGATGTCCTCCGCAAGCTGGAAGTATTCATAAAAGCCAAGACCGAATGACTGGAAGTAGTCCGGCGCGGGCCGTTGATCGAACTCATCATTCCAGCGATTGATGATCGTCTGCCTCTTTGCAATATCTCCCACTGTCGTCTTCCACCGATACCGCGTGGCCAGCAGGCGCCCCTCAACAATGCAGCCACCCGGGAAGCGCAGGAATCCCGGGTGCATGTCAGCGAGCAACTGCACAAGATCTTTGCGTAGTCCGTTAGGACGGTGCTGCCATGTATCGACCGGGAACAGCGACACCATGTCGAGATCGACACTGCCTTTTTCATCGATGAATAAAGTCAACCGCGCGCGCTGCACCGTAGCGTTCGCCCGGATCACCGTCTCGTATCGCTTCCAGCCCTGCCCGATTCCTTCCAGCTTTCCGCTGCCGATTTCGTGACCGCTTTCGTCCGTGATCGTAGCCCGGACGGCCTTCGGTCCGGTGGTTCGAAGATAAGCAGAGAAGCGATATTCCGCTCCGTTTTCAACTCCCATCCCGCGAAAGCCGGTGTTGTAGAAGGCGTAGCCCGGCTCGTACACGCGCGCCCGCAGATAGTGCGGATTGGTCGCATTCAGCGGGTCTTCCGTGCGCAGCCCGAGTTCGCCCTTCGGACTGTCGAGCCCTTTCTTGCTGAATCCCAGAACCTCGTGCCAGCCCGTCAACGGTTCCTGGAATTCGAACGACCGGTTCTTGACCAGTTCCGGATACAGCCCACCATCGGCACCGAAGTTGATGTCTTCGAAAAATATCCCATACATCGATGGGGAGATCTTTGCGCCGGGGTTTACAGCATCGACGGAAATCACAGCAGCATTCTGCTGGCTTTGGCCGGGAAGCCACACTGGAAGAATTGCAAGGACAAGAATCGCAAACCAATTTCGTGTACGCATAAGTTGCGTCCCATCCTAAAGGCTATGAGTCCGCACGTCTACGCATCGATGATTTTGAGGATTAACCCGATCTAATCAATGCGAATTCTGGTGAACATCTCAGCTCCCTCGCATGGCTAGGGTGCCCCATCCATCCGCGCCCTTTGCGGATGGGTGGGAAAGCACAGACCTGGTGCACAAGCAAGGGCATGAAATTGATAAATATGGCAGCACAAATACCTCAGC
>Ga0207683_10002298_pt1 | contig 16762 bp, 10 predicted proteins | sample KBSM73metaG_FD_184333 | JGI IMG/M metagenome (GOLD analysis project Ga0207683, IMG submission 184333) | Miscanthus rhizosphere microbial communities from Kellogg Biological Station, Michigan, USA - KBS M7-3 metaG (SPAdes) (version 2) | ecosystem: Host-associated > Plants > Roots > Rhizosphere >... | reverse complement strand
AACTATCGAGGGTTGAACGAGGACGCCCGAACGCAGTACGACACGGCCAAACGATTCATTAGTCAGGCAGATGAGGCATTGAGGGCGAAAAATCTGCTGTTTGCCGACAACCTGGCGGATAAGGCGGCCGCTCTCGCGGCCCAGCTGGTCGTGCGCCCGATCGTCGGACTCGCGAACGAGGGCGACTTCGACCGCGTGATGCGCCCCGCGGGCCTTCGCTACACGACGGACGTCTGGGACGAGATGTTCTACGGCCACGTCATCCGGACGTTCGCGATCGTGCCGGCGGCTCCATCGCTCGACGGCTATCGCACGTCCGAGGTCCCCCTCGCCTGGATCGCGCGGCTCGTGAACGGGGTCGTCTCCTCGAACGACACGTTCGATCTGCGCGCCCTCGGAGCGGTTCACCTCGCGATCCTGCTGGCCGCTCTCGCTCTCCTCGTCCGAGCGACGCGCGGGCTCGAGCTCGCCGTGCAGTGCGTGGCTGCGGGACTGCTGGTCCTCGTCTTCACGGACGTCGGCTACGTCGCCGCGTTCAACTCCTTCTATCCGCAGACGGCGTCGTTGCTGTTCCTCCTGCTCGCGCTCGGCGTGGCGGCCGAGGCGATTCATCGCGGTCGCCTGCAAGGACCGTGGCTCGCGGGCTATTTCGTCGCCGCGGGCCTCTTCGTCTGCTCGAAGCCCCAGGAGGCGATCCAGGCGCCGCTCCTCGCGGCCTGGGGAGCCTGGCTCGCCGGCGTGCGCCCCCGTCGGTTCTGGCGATCGCCGCGCGGGGCGGTCTGGCTCGGAGCGCTGCTGGTCGCCGTCGCCATCTGGTACTACCGCCAGACGCCGCGCGTCTCGGTCCGCTACGTCGGACTCTTCCACACGTACTTTCACGAGCTTCTGCAGAAGTCTCCGGACGCCGCCGCGGACATGCGCGAGCTCGGCATCCCCCCGGACCTGAAGCGCTACGTCGGGATGCACGCGTACATGCCGGGCGCGCCGATCCTCGATCCCTCCTTCCAGGCGCGCTTTCTGGAGGTCTACGGATTCCGCGCGCTCATCGGTTTCTACCTGCGTCACCCGTCGCGGTTCGTGAATCGGATGACGCGCGCGGCGCCGGCCGCGTTCGCGCTTCGGCCCTCGTATCTGGGGAATTTCGAGAAATCGACCGGCGTGCCGCCGAAGACGAAGTCGGGCCGCTTCGCGGTCTGGAGCGATGCCCGGGCGAAGCTCGGCCGGCACGCTCTCTCGTGGCTCGGGGTTTTCTTCGCCGGGAACCTGCTCGTGGTGGGTCTCTCCTTCCGCTCGGCGTCGCCGAGAGGAAGGCTGTTTCTGTCCGCGATCGCCGTCTGCCTGCTCATGGCGGTGGCCGAGTTTCTGGCGTGCTCGCTCGCCGACGCTCTGGACGACCTGGGCCGCCACCTCTACGTGTTCGACGCCCTGTGCGATCTCGTGCTCGTCGCGGACTGCGCCGGGTTGGCGCGAGTGCTGTCTCGCCGCCTTTCTGCCGCGAGACGACGCGCACCGGCGCCCGCGCCAGCCTGACCGCCGGAGGGAAGCGGGCGGGCGAGCCTCACCGGGGCCTCGGGCCGCGGGTTCGCGCCTGTTTTACGTCAAGCGCGAACGGACCCAACGCGCCGAGAAGAGCATCCCGGGGCCGCCGGCACCCGGAGAGGGCGTTTCGGGCGGCAGAGATCGCGAGGCACCTGTTTTGCATGTCCCCCCAGCACCCATGAGAAATCGACTGACCCGGACCGTCCTGCTCGCGGCGGCTCTCGGAGCCGTGGCCTGGACGGCTCACTCCCTCCCTGCGGCGCAGGGCGGCCTGATGCCCGCCGCCCTGCTGGGGATCGGCGTGACCGCCCGCGAGCTGCGTCGGCGGACGTCGCCGGAATCCCGCGTCTAGCGCTGGCGGCCACTGAGCGCTCAGCGCTCAGCGCTTACGGTCGGTTCCCGGCGACTTCGCGACGCGCGGCGCGGATCCCGCGAGCTTTCGTGTGCCCCGGGGACTCCTCCCCGGGGGCGCCGGTCCCGTCTGAGACAATTCGCACGTGAGCCCGGACTCGCCGTCTTCTCCTCCGCCGGACAAGCCCGTCGAGGTCGTACCGGCCCAGGAGGAAGTCCCGGGAACCCCGCCCGAACGCCTCTTCCTCGCCGGTCCGAGGTCGCGATGGAGGGAGTTTCTCTCGGTCCTCGGGATCCTGCGGGAGTTCATCCGCGGCTTCCGCGCCCTCCACTTCGTCGGTCCCTGCGTGACCGTGTTCGGATCGGCGCGATTCCGCGACGGCCATCCGTTCTACGAGCTGGCCCAGTCCGTCGGAGCGCGCCTCGCTCAGCTCGGCTTCACGGTGATGACCGGAGGAGGTCCCGGGATCATGGAGGCGGCCAGCCGCGGTGCGCACGAGGCGGGCGGCTACACGGTCGGCTGCAACATCGTGCTCCCCGAGGAGCAGGTGATCAACCCGTACGTCGACTGCTCGATCACCTTCGACCACTTCTTCATCCGCAAGGTCATGCTGGTCAAGTACTCCTACGCGTTCGTCGTCATGCCGGGAGGGCTCGGAACGATGGACGAGCTCTTCGAGGCGCTCGTTCTCATCCAGACGAAGAAGATCGAGGGCTTCCCCGTCGTGCTGATGGGCAAGGAGTACTACGCGCCGCTCATCGAGCTGATGAAGCAGATGGTCGCCGCCGAGACGATCGACAAGCCCGACCTGGACCTGCTGCTCGTCACGGATTCGATCGACGAGGCGATGAGCTACATCGAGAAGCACGTGATTCGGAATTTCGGCCTGGTCGAGACGCCGCACGCGCTGCGGGTGCTGGGGGAGGAGAGGCGGAGGAGGCGGCGGGAGCAGGCGCGGAAGGCGAGCTGACGACCGGCGCTCCCCTCCCTGTCATCCCGAGCGCAGCGAGGGACCCCTTTCGTCGCCGGTCGGCCGAAGTCGTGGCACGGTGGTGCCGAAAGGGGTCCCTCGTCGCTTCGCTCCTCGGGATGACAAAGGCCCCTACCTCTTCCCCGGCCCGTACAAGACCTGCCCCGGCGCGGCGCCCGTGATCTTCCCCTCGTCGACGACGAGCACGCCGTTGACGGCGACGTAGGGATACCCGGCGCTGTACTTGCGGGGCTCCTCGTACGTCGCCAGGTCCTGCACCTTCGCGAGGTCGAAGACGACGACGTCCGCCGGCATCCCGACCTTGAGCACGCCGCGGTCCTTCAGCCCGGCGCCCTCCGCCGGGAACGACGTCATCTTCCGGACCGCCTCCTCGAGCCGCACCACCTTCTCGTCGCGGACGTAGTGGCCGAGGATGCGCGCCGTCGAGGCCCAGCCGCGCGGATGGGACTTCTCCTCCGAGAAGATCCCGTCCGTCGCCCCGGCGCCCGAGTCCGTGCAGAAGGCGACGAGCGGGCTCGCGAGCGCCGTGCGCACGTCCTTCTCGTCCATCATGAAGATGATGCAGGCCGTGTTCGCGCGGTCGGCGATCACGAGGTCGATCAACGCGTCGCGGGGGTCCTTCTTCTCCTCCGCGCCCATCTGCGCGACGGTCTTGCCCTCGTACTTCTTGAGCGACGGGTTGACGACGGACGCGACGAGCACGCGCTCGGGACCGCCGGAGCCGAGGTACTGATTGCTCCATGCGTCGGAGTCGACGAGCATGTCGGCCTTCGCCTTCTCGCGCAGCTTGGGATCGGCGAGACGCTTCAACAGCGCGTCGCGTCCTCCCTCCCGGATCCAGGGCGGAAGGCACGCGTCGAGCCCGTTCGATCCCGCCGTGTACGGGTACTGGTTGGCGGCCACGTCGATGCCCTCGGCGCGCGCGGCGGCGATCCGATCCAGGACGGCGGGCATGCGGCCCCAGTTCTTCTTGTACGCGGTCTTCAGGTGCCAGATCTGGCTGCGGATGCCGGCTTCCTTCGAGATCCGGAAGACCTCGTCGAGCGAGGAGTCGATGGCGTTCGCCTCGGAGCGCTGGTGCGTGAAATACGCGCCGCCGTATTTCGCGGCGACCTTCGCCATCGCGATGAGCTCGTCGGTCGAGTTGTACATGTCGGGCACGTACTGGAGCGACGACGAGACGCCCAGCGCGCCCTCGCGCATCGCCTGGTCGACGACCTCCTGCATCTTCGCGAGCTCCTCCGGAGTCGCCCGGCGGTCCGCCTTGCCGATGACGAAGTCGCGCACGGTGCCGGCGCCGACGAACGTCCCGAGGTTGATCGCCGAGCCGCGCCGCTCGAACGTCTGGAAGTAGCCTCCCAGCGTCCGGAAGTCGGGCGTGAACCCGTAGCGCTGGTAGACGTCCTTTCCCTCGGCGAGCATCGCGTCGTTGAGCGGCGCGATCGAGCTGCCCTCGCCGGTGACCTCCGTCGTGATGCCCTGCGTGATCTTCGACGCCGCGCGCTTGTCGACCAGGACGTTGTACTCGGACTGGCCGAGCAGGTCGATGAACCCGGGCGAGACGTACATGCCCCGGGCGTCGAGGGTCTTCTTCGCGGGGCGCCCCGCGAGGGGGCCGACGGCCGCGATCTTTCCGCCCCGGATCCCCACGTCCGCGACGAACCATGGAGCGCCGGTCCCGTCGACGACGCGCCCGCCGGTGATCAGCAGGTCGTAGGGCTCGTCCGAGGGGGTCAGCGCGAGCACACCGGCAGCGAGAGGCAGGGCCAGGAGGAGCTTTTTCATGCGGGGAACTCTATGGCATCCGGCGACAGGGCTCGCCCGTCTTCCGTCTAACGGATCAGCGTCGTCATCCATCGCGACAGCTGCACGCACGCGGCGATGAAGCCCCCGCCGGCGATGGCCGCGGCGACGATCGTCCCCGAGCGCCGGCGCGAGAGCCACACCACCGCGTGCACCGCGGCCGGCGTGAGCAGTGGATAGAGCGGAAGCGAGAAACGGCTCTCGACGGCGACCGGCAGGTAGATCGCGACGAGCGCGCCGCCGGACAGGAGGGCGGCGGTGAAGTAGAGGCGCGAGTCGGCCGGCGCCGAGGCGCCGCTGACGCCGAGGCCGAGCCCCGCGAGCGCCAGGAACAGGAACGCGTAGTTCGCGAGCGACAGCGGCCAGCGCGCGGGGGAGTGGAGGTCCTCGACGTAGGTGTACGGGAAGTCCTGGTCGAGCATCGCGAATCCGTGCGCGGCGAGCGTCTTCGCGTATGCGACGGGCTGCCGGAGCGCGAGGTCCGGGGCGCTCTCGCCGCCCGGCGTGACGAAGGGATTGACGTACACGATCTGCGGCGCGCGACCCGGAATCAGGCTGGTCGCGTACTTCAGCATGCCGGTTCCCCAACGCGCCTGGTCCGAATACAAGCCGTCCACGACGAGCGGCGTCCAGCGCTCGTACGCGCGAACGTTCGACGCGACCTGGGGCGCGAGCGGAAGGACGGCGCCGACGAGCGCGGGCACGAGTGCGATGCGAAGCGGCTCGCCGTAACGCCGGGCCCGCACGATCCAGACGAGCGCCAGCGCCGGAAGCAGCACCACGTTCGCGGGCCGGACCGCCGCCGCCAGCCCCGCGGCGAGGAACGCGCCCAAAGCGCGCGGGACCGGCCGGCCGCGAGGCAGCGAGGCGAACACGGCGAACCCGGCGAGAGACGCCGACAGGGAGTCCGAGAGCATCTCGACGGAGCGCAGCAGGAGAACGGGGTCGAGGGCCATGAGCGCCAACGTGCCGCCGGAGACACGGCGGTCGCGAAAGAGCCGGCCCGTCACGCGCGCCGCGTAGAGGGAGAGGGCGAGGTGGAGGAGCACCTGCGCGGCCGCCGTCGCGACGCGGGCGGCGTCGGGTCCGACGTCCCGGAATCCCGTGACCGCGGCGATGAAGAGGGGATAGCCGTACGTCCGGACGCGGCTCTGCAGGCCCCACACGCCCTCCGTCGCCACGATCCGCGACAGCTGGAAATAGTGATACGAATCGTAGATGGCGCCGCGCGGGCTCGACCGGAAGAAGAGGATCGCCAGCAGGATCGCGGCAGCGGACGCCGCCGCGACGAGGGCGCGGGGCGCCGCGTACCGGCCCGGCGCGTCACCGGTCCGTGAGACTTCGTTCACGCTGCGTTCACGTCCGGGCCGCTAGCGTACTCTCGATGCGGCGAGTCCTCGCGATTTCTCTCTTTGCCGGCGTTCTCGCGGCCTGCGCCGCGGCCGCGGTGACGCCAAAGCCGAAGAGCCACGGCAACGGGCTCTCGGGCACCGTCGTTCGCGTGGACTCGGGCAAGAACCTCCTCGTCGTGCGCGCGAGCGGCCACGAGACGTCTCTCTCCATGACCCCGGCGACGAGCGTCCACGGCGGCCATCTCGCCGAGGGCCAGCGCGTCGCCGTGCGGTGGCTCGAGAAGGACGGGAAGAAGGTGGCGACCTCCGTCCGGATCGAGCCTCCCGCGGTCGCCGGCACGACGCCGACGGCCGTCGCCGGCGGACAGCCCTAGCCCGGGGTCAGTCCTGAACTCCTGAGCTCCTGAAACTCCTGACCGGCGGAGCCTCTCGCCCGGCCGGGTTCACCCCCGTCGCGACCCTGTTTGCGCATGCGCGTCCGGGGGAGAATCGTTCTCGTGAGCGCCCCGCCTCGTGATTCCCCGACCGGCGTGCGCCGCGCGGTCGAGGTCCGGGTGGACGCCCGCCGCGAGGCCGCCGCGGCCGCGCTGCTCGCTCTCGTCGGTGTCGGGCTGCGGCTCGCGTTCGCCCGCGCCTTCCCGACGATTCCGTTCTCGGACTTCCACGCGCTGATCGCGTTCGGCACGCGCCTCCGCGACGAGGGTCTGACGGTGCCGGGCTGGGGCTGGGTCCAGTTCAACCCCGGGCTGCCCCTCCTGCTCTCGCTCCTCCTGCGCGTGTTTCCGTCGGACCCCGACTCCGCCGCGCGCACCGCGACGGCGGTCCTCACGGGGCTCGCCGGACTGGTGCCCTTCCTGCTGTGGCGGCCGTTCCTCTCCTTTCGCTCGCGGCTTCTCGCCGGGCTTGTCCTCGCGCTCTGGCCCGGCCAGGTCTTCTTCTCCGGGGTCGTGGCGCAGGAGAACTGGGCGCTCCTTCCGACGATCGCGGTCGCGTGTCTCGGCGTCCGCGGCGTGCGGGCGCCGGGGCTCCGCGCGCATCCCGTGGCGGCGGGCCTGCTCTATGCCGCCGCGTGCGCGATCCGACAGGAGATGCTCGTCGTGCTCCTGCCGCTTCTCCTTCCCGCCGCGGGCGTCCTGCCGCGCCGCGCGGGCTCCGTGCGCCGGCTCGCGCTCCTGTTTCTCGCCGCCGGCGTTCCGTTCCTCGCGCTGGCGGCCGAGCGGCGCGCGGCGAGCGGCCGCTTCGCGCTCACGACCGAGCACGGCGGCCTCGGCGTCCTCGGCAGCATCGCGCCGGGCGCCGCGGCCGACGGCTGGATCGACCCCACCGCGTACGTCGCGGCGCGCCGCCCCGAGCTTCTCCGGGACCTCAAGGCGCTGCGCGATGCGGCCGGGAGCCTCGCCGTCGAGGAGTGGAGGCGCCGGTACCGGTACCACGTCTTCCGCGCGGCCGTCTCGTCCATGCGCCTGCTCTCCGACAGCGACGCGGAGGACCTCTTCTGGAGCGTGGGCGCGTCCGACGCGCTTCCAGCGGCGCTCCGCAAGGCCGGGGAGGAGTTCGCGGCGCGCTGGGGACCGCTGCTCCGCCTCGAGCTCGCCGGCATCAGCGGACTCTTCGCGGCGGCCGCCGTCCTCGGAGCGCGGCGCCGCGACGCCGCGATCCTCCTGCTCGTGGCGGCCGTCCTCCTGAAGCTGGCGGTCCAGGCCCTCGTCTCGCCGATGGGCCGGCTGATGGTCCCCGCCGTCGCGCTCGAGCTGCTCGCGGTCGCGCTCGCCGCGGCCCTGCCTCGCGCCGCGTCGCGGGGCGAGGGCGCCTGGCTGCTCGCGGTCGCGGCCGCCGTCGCCGCGCTCCTGCTCGTGGCGACGCCCCCGCTGCGCGCCCTCGCCCGCCGCAAGGACGAGACGCCATTGCCGATCCGGCGATTCCCGCTCGCGATGGCCGGAGGCGGCTTCGCCGATTGCTCCGTCGAGTCGGGCCGTCTCACCGGCTTCGAGTGGGGGCGCGCCCGCCTCGCGCTCGCCTCGGAGAGCCCGCCGCCGGGCGAGACCGCCCGCGTGACGTGCGATCTCCCGGCTGCACCGGCGCCGCTCCGGCTGCGCCTGGAGGACGCCTATGCCCCGTCGGGCTACACCGGGCGCGTCGTCGAGCGCGTCGCCTCGGAAGGACGCGAGCTTCTCCGGCACGACATCGGCGGTCCGGAGGGCGCCACCTGGCTGGAAGTCCCCCTCGAGGGCGGGAGCCGGGTCACGATCGAGATCCTCGCCTTGCGTCCTGACCCCGGCTGGGCCTGGGGGGCCGCGTCCGCGGCCGGATTCGAGATCGGGAGGCGCTGAGGCCCGAGCTCCCCGCCCCTCGGTCGGCCCCCGGTCCGACTCGCGCCCGGAGATCCCTTTTCGGCCTTTTCGCCCGCAAGTCAAAAGAGTTGACAGATCCGCTCATGCGCTTATGATTGCGGGTACTTTCGTTTGCTTTTGTTTCTTTTGCGATGAAGAAGGTATCTCGAGCGACCCCCCGAGCCAACTCCGCCGCCATCCGCTCGCTCGAGCCACGCCCCCGCGGTCTTCGCGGCCCCGGGCAAGAGGAGAGGACATGAAGAACCCTCGGCTTCTTCCGATCGGGCTCGTCGTTCTCGCGTTCGCCGCCGCCCCCGCGGCGGCCCAGGTCGACACCGGATCGATCCTGGGCACCATCTCGGATCAGAGCGGGGGAGTGCTCCCCGGCGCGACGGTGACGGTGACGCACAAGCAGACGAACATCGCGACCCGATTGACGACCGACGCCCGGGGCTACTACGAGGCCGTGGGCCTCTCGATCGGCACGTACACGATCGCGGTGTCTCTGCAGGGCTTCCGGGGAGCGGTCCGCGACAACGTCGACGTCCGGATCCAGGATCGGCTGCGCATCGACATCACGCTCTCGCTCGGCAGCGAGACCGAGGTGACGGTCACGACGGAAGCGCCCGTCCTTCAGACCCAGGAGGGGTCGCTCGGCCAGGTGATCGAGTCGAAGCAGATCGAGGCTCTTCCCGTCAGCGGCCGCAGCTTCGTGCCCCTCGCGGCCCTCGCGCCGGGCGCGGTCCAGGTTCACGGCGGCAGCAACGGAAATGCCGGCGAGGAGGACACGCTCCTCGTCAACGGGATGCGGGCCTCCGCGACCAACTACCTGCTCGACGGCGTGGACAACAACAACAACGACAGCCCCGGCCACCCGATCATCGAGCCCAACCTCGACGCGATCCAGGAGTTCAAGACCCAGACGTCGAACTACTCGGCGGAGTTCGGCCGCAGCGGCGGCGCCGTCATCAACATGACGATCAAGGGGGGAACCAACGACGTGAAGGGCACCGCGTTCCTGTTCGGGCACGAGGGCGCTCTCGATTCCCGGGACTACTTCGCGGATCCGGACGAGCCGAAGCCGCCGTTTCACTACTACCAGTACGGCGGAACGATCGGCGGGCCGATCCGCAGCGGAAAGGCCTTCTTCTTCGCCGACTTCCAGGGCACGAACCAGACGCGCTCGGACACGCTGACCCTCTCGGTGCCCACCGACCGGATGCGGAACGGGGATTTCTCCGAAGAGGGCAATCCGGTCCTCATCGATCCGCAGACGGGTCAGCCGTTCCCGGGCAACGTCATCCCGGCCGATCGCATGTCTCCCCTGGCGCGAAACTTCATCAACCTCTACCCGAGCCCCAATCGCGAGGGGCTGCGCAACAACTACGTCGTCGCCCCCACGGTGACGACGGACACCTACCAGGGAGACCTGCGCTTCGACGACAACGTCACCGACAGCGACTCGGTCTTCGGCCGCGGCTCCTACGTCAACCAGGGCCGCGTCATTCCGGCTCCGCTGCCGGGGATCGCCGGCGGCGGCGACTACGGCACGGGCGACACGAGCCGCGAGACCTGGGGCGCGGCCGTCGGCTATTCGAAGATCTTCACGGAAAAAACGTTCAACGAGTTCCGGGCCGGATTGAACCGGCTGAACACGAGCGTCGGAGTCCCGATCGGAGGCACCTTCATCCCGCCGCAGAACCTTCAGGTGCCCGGCGTCCCGCAGGACCCGAGGGTCAACGGCCTGACCGTATTCGCCCCCGATCAGTACGCGTTCATCGGCGATCCGGAGTTCAATCCGACCTACACGCTCTCGCAGGAGCTTCAGTTTTCGGACACGGTCACGTACCTCGTCGGGAATCACAATTTCCGCGGCGGCGCCATGGTCCGGCAGTCGAAGTTCGACCTGTTCCAGATCCCGCAGCCGCGCGGCGCTTTCCGGTTCGACGGTGAGTTCACGGGAGATCCGCTGGGCGACGCGTTCCTGGGCTACGCGTCGCAGACCGACATCCAGAACATCACCGACGTGAAGAACACCACCTGGTACTGGGCCGCGTTCCTTCAGGACGACTGGCGCATCACCAACGACCTGACCGTGAACGTCGGCCTGCGCTACGAGTACACGTCCGCCACGAAGGAGTCGCTCGACCGCCAGAGCAACTTCAACTTCGCGACGGGCCAGATCGAGGTGGCGAACCAGGACGGAAACTCACGCGGGCTCATCAACGTCCAGGAGAACAACGTCGCGCCGCGCCTCGGGTTCGCGTGGACCCCGGGCGGAACCGGCACCTGGGTCGTCCGCGGAGGCTGGGGCATGTTCTACAACAACCAGGAGCCGCGGACCGCGTTTCAGCTCGGCTTCAATCCGCCGTTCTTCTTCTCGGTCAGCCGGTTCAGCGACTTCGGGGTCACTCCCGCGGCCATCGTCGACCAGGGCTTTCCCTCGGTCAATCCGGACGACGCCGAGTTTCCGATGTTGATCACCGTCGACGAGAACTTCAAGAGCCCCTACTACGAGCAGTGGAACCTCGCGGTCCAGCACTCCCTGCCCTGGGACATGGCGGTCGAGGTGGGCTATGTCGGAACGCGCGGCCTGCATCTGCAGGTCCTCCGTGATCGCAACCAGCCCACGCCCGCGCCCGGAGACGTCCAGGAGCGGCGCCCGTACCCGCAATACGGCAACTTCGCCTCCATCGAGAACTCGGGCAGGTCCCAGTACAACGGGTTCCAGCTCAAGCTGACGAAGCGGCTCGGCTCGGGACTCTGGTTCCTGGCCTCCTACGCCTACGGCGTCGCCAAGAGCGATCAGGGCGAGATCGGCCTCAACTCGCCGTGGCCGCAGAACAGCCTGAACGTCGCCTCCGACTACGGCCGGTCCGACGGCGACCAGAGACACAAGGTCTCCGGGAGCTGGACGTGGGATCTTCCGTTCGGCCAGGGCCGAGCCCACCTGAATTCCGGCGGGATCGTGGAGGCCCTGCTCGGCGGCTGGCAGTTCGGCGGCATCATCACGTACGGGTCGGGATTTCCCTTCACGCCTCTGATCGGCGTGGACCCGTCCAATACCGGGACCTTCGGCTCGATCCGACCCGACCAGACGGGAGATCCCTCGGTTTCGGATCGCTCCCCGAACCACTGGTTCAACACGGGTGCGTATGCCGTTCCCGCGGATTACACCTTCGGAAACGCGGAGCGGAACAGTCTCACCGGGCCCGACTTCTTCGACGTCGATCTGTATCTCGCCAAGCGATTCGCCGTCGGACAGGATCTGTCGCTGGAGTTTAGACTCGAGGTCTACAACGTCGCCAACCGCGCGAACTTCGCGCAGCCGGACCCGTTCGTCGACAGCGATTCCGGCGGCACGATCACGGGCCTGGCGTCGCCGATGCGGGAGATCCAGTGGGGACTGCGGTTGTACTTCTGAGACTCCTGCCGACACGGACCGGACGGGGCGCGGCCGCGCTTCTCGCGAGCTCCCTCTTCCTTCCCGCCCCTGCGGCCGCGATCTCCGTTCGGGGCCGGGGCATCGAGGTCGAGTTCGACGAGCGCCTGCATTCCCGTGTCGTCGCGATCTTCGACGGGAGTCGAGTCGAGATCGGCCCGCTCTCCGCCTCCGAGACGCTGCAGGCGGCCGGAGGCGAGAGGAGCGACTTCGCGTTCGTGGATCAAACCGAGGAGCCGTTCTCGGATGCGCTCGGAAGCGGCCGACGACACCGGATCGTGGGCCGTGCATCCGGCCTCGAGAAAACCGTGGAGATCGACTTCTACGACGACTGGCCGCAGGTCGCGGTGATGCAGACGACGTACTCCAACACGGGAGCGCAGCCGCTCGCGATCGAAGCATGGGTCCAGAACCGCTACGCGATCGCCGCGGCGGGAAAGGCCGAGCCCGCATTCTGGTCCTACCAGAGCGGTTCCTACGAGAAGCGTCCGGACTGGGTGCTGCCGCTGAAGAAAGGGTTCCGTCAGGAAAACTTCCAGGGCATGAATGCCGACGACTATGGCGGCGGCACTCCCGTCGTCGACGTCTGGCGCCGCGACGCCGGGCTCGCCGTGGGTCACCTGGAGCTCGTGCCGAAGAGCGTCTCTCTTCCGGTTTCGAGGCCGACTCGCGATCTCGCGACCCTCGGCGTGCGCGCGGCGGCCGGGCGGACCCTGGCGCCCGGCGAGAAGCTGACCACTCTTCGGACGTTCGCCGCCGTCCACCGGGGCGATCATTTTCAGCCGCTCGTCACATACCGCGAGCTGATGCTCAAACAGGGTGTGCGCCTGCCGACCGCGCCGCCGAGCGCGTTCGAGCCCATCTGGTGCGCATACGCCGGGGATCAAGTGCGTACGAACTTCGAGGTCGGGCAGGTTGTGGCGACGATTCCGGTCGTGAAGAGACTCGGCTTCGGCTGGGTCACCCTCGATGACGGCTGGCAGGTCGCCGAGGGCGATTGGAGTCCCACGCCCGGGAAGTTCCCGCGCGGCGACGCGGACATGAAGGAGTTCGTCGGCCACGTGCACGCCGCGGGGCTCAAGGCGCAGCTCTGGTGGAGCCCTTTGAGCGCCGACCCGGGATCTCGCACCGAGCGGGAACATCCCGACTGGCTGCTCCGCAATCGGGACGGATCGACGCGCAAGGTCAGCTGGTGGAACGCGTTCTATCTTTGCCCGGCGCTTGCGGAGGTGCGCGAGGACGCCCGGGCCTTCGTTCGCCGCGCCCTCGGCGACTGGGGCTACGACGGCCTCAAGATCGACGGCCAGCACCTGAACGGCGCGCCGCCGTGTTTCAACCCTTCCCACAAACACGCGTCGCCGGAGGATTCGCCGGAGGGCGTGCCCGGTTTCTTCCGCGCGGTCTGGGAGGAGGCGCAGGCCACCCGTCCGGGGGCGCTGGTGGAGATCTGTCCATGCGGGACGGCCTACTCGTTCTTCACTCTGCCCTACCTCAACATGACCGTGGCTTCGGATCCGGAGAGCTCCTGGCAGGTGCGGCTCAAGGGCAAGACGTTGAAAGCGCTGACGGGAGGTTCCATCGCCTACTTCGGCGATCACGTCGAATTGAGCACGGGCGGCGACGACTTCGCATCGACGGTCGGAGTCGGGGGCGTCGTCGGCACCAACTTCGCGTGGCCCGGCGCTCCCGGCAAGAAGGACAAGAAGCTCCTGCTGACCCCCGCGAAAGAAGAGAAGTGGGCGTTCTGGGTCAGGCTCTATCAGGAGAAGCGGCTCTCGGAGGGCGAGTACCTCGGTGGCCTGTACGACATCGGCTTCGACCGGCCCGAGGCGCACGCGATCCGGAAGGGCGACTCGCTCTACTACGCGTTCTACGGCGACCGCTTTCGCGGCGACGTCGAGCTGCGGGGGCTCGAGGCGCGCCGCTACCGGGTCGTCGACTACGAGAACGGCCGCGACCTGGGGACGGTCGACGGGCCGCGGCCGCGACTCAGCGTCTCCTTCGAGGGCCATCGGCTCCTCGAGGCGCGCCCCGAGTAGCGGGAAGCGGGAAGCGGGAAGCCGGAAGCGGGCAGCGGGAAGCCCCGCGGCTAGCCGACGCCGGGCGTGCGCCGGAGGCGCAGCGAGCCGTCGGGCTCGAGCGTCTGCCGGCACGCCCAGCGCACCGGATGGCGCTGCCCCTTGACGTGGATCTCGGCCGAGAGCCGGAGTCCCTCCCACGGCGTTCCGCGCGGAAGCGGAAGGCGCGCCTGCCTCACCCTGCCGGGCACCGGCCATCCCGCGTCGATGCAGCCGCTGACGAGGACCCGTCCCTCCGCGTCGCGAAGCGTCATGCGCAGCACGCCCGGAACGCCCGCGATGCCGTCGTTGACGAGGCCCACCACCAGCCCGGTCTGCCCGTTGCCGTCGTACGACCAGATCCACGCGGGGCGCACGCGGTAGCCGATTCGCCGCGCGATCGTGTCGATCATCTCGGGATATCGCCGGTAGTAGCGCAGGACGTTCTCGGCGCCCTCCTTGTGCCAGTTCCAGAGGGACCAGTAGTTCGCGCCGAGGTCCATGACGTGCGCGATCGCGTTGTCCGTCAGCGTGAGACCCTCGTCGATCTCGAGCGAATCGGGCGTGCCGTCCGACATGGAGACCTCGAGAATCGCCGCCACCCACGGAGGCCGGTTGCTGAGCGCCTCGATCTGCTCGTTCTCGATGAAGACCGTGTCGGTGCGCAGCCAGTTGTGGCTCCGGATCGTGCGGTCGACGAGCTCGGCGTTGCCGACGCGGCTGAAGTCCGGCTGCGTGTTCGTCACGAGCGGCGTCTTCTTCCACGAGTCGAGCTGGACGTCGAACATGCGCACGAACGTCCGTTCCGCGGTGGCGTCGTCCGGGAACGGATGGTTGGTGAACGGCCACGTGTGGCCCTCGCCCCAGAAGCCGTACATGAACGTGTCCACGTACTCGACGAGCGGGTTGCCGTCGAGCTCGGCCGCAAGCAGACCATTGAGCTCACGAAAGGCGTCCTGGAAGAACGGATCGTCGTAGCGCGGCTCCTCGTAGAAGGCGGGCGCGCGCTCGCCCTCGCGGCCGCGGCGCTTCCACTCACCCTTCAGGCGGACCATCGGAACCCGCTCGAGGACGAAGTCCGGAAGCGAGGGGCCGCGGACGTCCGGGGAGCCCATCATCACGCGGAAACCGACGCGCTTGCCGTGCGCGCGCGCCGCCGCGAATGTCGTCTTCCAGTAGTCGTCGGGATCGAGGCGGCCGGGCCGCTTCTGGAGCTCCCTCCAGGTGGGTCGCACGTAGAGCTTCTGCCCGAACGGAATCGCGGCCAGCGCGTCGATCGCCTTCTCCGCGTCGACGCCTTTGAAGGTCTCCGCGCCGACGTCCCCGGTCACGTAAGCGACGAGGCCCATCCCGTAGCCGGGGACGATCTCCTTCGACGGCGTCGTCGCCATCACGACGTCTGAGCCCGGCAGGACCTCCTCGGGCGGATACTGCGGGAACGGTCCCTGGTTCAGCCGGTCCGGGACGGGCGGAGAGGTGCCCCAGTCGTATCCATCCCAGCGATGGGCCGGGACGAACGCGGCCGCCGATCGTGCGGCCATTCCGGCGCCGACTCCGGCCGCGCCCGAACGAAGGAACTGCCGCCGGTTCACTTCGACTGCGGCCGGCGCCGGAGGAGCGCGTCGGCGTTCTCGACGTAGATCCGCCGCAGCGTCTCCGGCGGCAGCTTCATGCCGTAGCCGCGCCACCATTCGGCGTCGGCCGGCCAGAACCACTCGTCCTCCGTCTCGAGCTGCCGGACGTGCGCGGCGTACATCCCGAAGACGGGATCGTTGTCGGTGCCGAAGAGGATCCGGTCCGCGTGCGCGTTGAAGAAGCGGCGTGCCGTGAACGGCTGCCTCGCGAGCTCCCACATGCGGGCCGCGAAGTCGACCTGGACGTTGGGGTGGCGTTCCAGCAGCTGCCCGACGCGGCCGAGATCGTTCGAGAGGTTGAACGCGTGCACGGCGACGAAGCGCGTCTGCGGGTGCCTCGAGAGCACCCGCTCGAACTTCTGGAGGAGCTCCTCGAAGCCGGGCGTGCCCTTCTCGTAGAGAGACCAGTTGCCCGAGCGGCGCAGCTCGTTCTTCCCGTCGGGCGCGTCGTAGAAGGCGGCGGGCTCGGCGATGTGGATGAAGACGGGCAGGCCGGCGCGGCCCGCCTCGTCCCAGAGCGGATCGAAGCGGGGATCGTCGATGAAGACGGCGCGGTCTCCGGCCTGCACGAGCCCTCGGCCCTTGTCGGTGAGCTCTCCGAGCGCCACGGCGCCCGCTGCCGCGTCGCCGCGAACCGCGCGGCGCAGCCGCTCGCCATAGTCGGGCGCGTCGGGGTTCTCCTTGTCCATCCCCGCGGCCATCAGGAAACGGCCGGGGTGGGCTCCGGCGTAGCGGGCCGAAAGCTCCCGGAACTTCACGCCGGTCTCGCCGGTCAGGATGAGCGACTGGCGGACGCCGACGCGATCCATCAATGCGACCCAGGCGTCGACCTGCTCGGCGGTCTCGGCGTAGGCGTGGCTGTGGGTGTCGACGACCGGGATCGAAAACCGCTCGATGTGCGTCCGCGGGACGACCAGCCGGCTCTCGGTCCTCCCCGGCGAGAAGCAGTCGCCCTCGGGCAGGTCCTCCGGGCCGCGCTCGGCGTCGCCGTCGGCGGCGCCCGGGGCCGAAGGCGGCGCCGGCGTCGGCGAGGGTTGGGGCTGCCGCCGGCCCTCGAGTCTTCCGGAAGGAACGAGGGCCGCCAGAACGAGCGCGAGCGCGAGCCCCGGCGTGACCGACCGCGATCCGATCCGGCTCATGGAGTCGCCGCCACGAGCGCCATCGCCTCGCCGATGTCGGGCTGCGTCGCGGTGCCGCCGAGCCCGCGCGTCGACAGCGCGCCGCACGCGGCGCCGAGCCGCAGGCAGTCCGCGAGAGACGCG